>OFJB01000102.1_pt1 | contig 50065 bp, 52 predicted proteins | sample 1775081 | NCBI WGS metagenome assembly OFJB01 (sample SAMN08195771, study PRJEB24354) | sludge metagenome | isolation source: initial sludge from phenol fed wastewater aerobic bioreactor | place: India: Nagpur | collected 2016-06-05
CAGATGACCGGCCTCCTGACGTTTGCTGGCCGACCGGTCTGGCGCACCGTCGCTGGCGGAAGTCGGTCCTATGTGCAGATACTCTCCAAAGCCATACCCGAAGTCGTCTCAAACTATCCCGTCAATGCGATTGTTCGCGCAAAAAATGGCGTCGAGATCGTTGGAGGCGATGGCCACCGTCGCCGTTTCGATCGCGTTGTCATTGCTGCCCACGCGGACCAGGCGCTGGGAATGCTGGGCGATCCAAGCGAAGAAGAGCGGCGGTTGCTTGGCGCGTTCGACTATATCGTCAATGATGCGGTCCTTCACACCGATACGCGCCTGATGCCTCAGCGGCGCCGGGTCTGGTCGAGCTGGAACTACATGACCCGGGAAGACGCGGACGGCCGCAGGCTTGCCGTCACCTACTGGATGAACCGCCTTCAGGGAATCGAGAGCGATCGGCCGCTGTTCGTTACGCTCAATCCTCACAGAGAAATCGAAGCCGGCGCAATTCTGAAACAAATGCGCTACAGCCATCCCCGCTTCGATGCCCGGGCTATGCAAGCGCAGAAGGATCTTTGGTCGTTGCAAGGGCGCCGCAGCACATGGTTTTGCGGCGCCTATTTTGGGGCAGGGTTCCACGAGGACGGGCTGCAGGCTGGCCTTGCGGTGGCCGAAGCCCTCGGAGGCATGCGCCGGCCTTGGACGGTTCCGGAAGAATCCGGACGCATCCATTTACATGTCAGCGAAGCCGGCCTACCAGAGTTGGAGGCCGCCTGATGTCGGGCTTCAAATCGGCGCTCTACGCTGGCTCGGTGATGCACCACAGGTTACGGCCGCGCGAGCACCGCCTGCGCTACAGCATCTTCTACCTGTTGCTCGATCTCGACGAAATCGACGCACTGGCGAACAGACTTCGCCTATTCTCCCACAATCGCTTCAACCTTTTCAGCTTCCATGATCGCGACCACGGCGAGGGGACAGAATCGCCACGCGACAGGATCATCCGTCATCTGGATCAAGCGGGCATCGAAACGGATGGGCCGATCCTGCTGCTCACCATACCGCGCATCCTCGGATACGCCTTCAATCCGCTCAGCATCTATTTCTGTCACAGGCACGACGGCATACTGTCCGCGATCTTCTACGAGGTGAACAACACGTTCGGGCAGCGCCATAACTACCTCATTCCCGTGGCTCCCGGCACAACTGGGCCGGTGCGGCAAGAAAGCCAAAAATCCTTTTACGTCTCGCCCTTCATGACCACCGACATGATCTATTCCTTCTCCATCGTGCCTCCGGGAAAGGATCTGTCGGTTTCGGTTACCGGCCGTGATGACGAAGGACCGCTCATTATCGCCAAGCTGACCGCTGTCAGGCAGGATTTGTCAGACGCCTCTCTAGCCCGCGCGTTCTTCGTCTATCCGCTGATGACGTTCAAAGTCATCGCGGGCATCTATTGGGAAGCACTGCTGATCTGGCTGAAGGGAATCCGTCTCTATCCGCGGCCTTCCCCGCCGGATCGGCCCGTCACTATCGGGCGCGGAGAAAACCCTGAAAGCGGTCGAGAGAAGAGCAGCGTGCATGACGTTTGACATCAAGACGAGAACCTTGAGCGGCTTTAAAAGGCCCAGGGAAAACCTGATCGCGCATTTGCTTGGCCGAATGATCGCGCGGATCGATTGTGGCCACATCGCCATAGTGCTGCCATCCGGTGATCGTATCGAGCATTCAGGTGCGCAGTCCGGGCCGTCCGCCACGCTCGTCCTCCATCGCTGGCGAGCAATCCGGCGGCTCCTCAGCCACGGAGATCTGGGCTTTGCGGAAGCCTACATCGACGGTGATTGGTCAAGCCCGGACCTTGCCGCACTACTGGAGTTGGGGGCACTAAACGTCGCTGTGCTCGATCGCAGCATTTCCGGGTTCTGGCCTGCCCGCATGTATAATCGCATACGTCATTTGCTGCGCGCTAACAGCAAAACTGGAAGCCGTAGAAACATTTCCTTCCACTATGATCTCGGCAACGCATTTTACGAGCGCTGGCTCGACCCGACAATGACCTATTCATCGGCGCTCTTTGCGCATCCAAACCTGACGCTTGAAGAGGCCCAGGAAGCAAAGCTGTCCCAAATCGAAGAACTCCTGGATCTTCAGGGCGGCGAGAATGTCCTCGAAATCGGCTGCGGCTGGGGAGCCCTGGCCATGAGGTTGGCTCGCGCAGGTGCTCACGTTACCGGCATTACCCTATCGACCGAGCAACTGGCTTTCGCTCGAAAGCGCCTGGAGCAGGAAAAGCTGGTCGACAGTGCCGCTTTGGAATTAACGGACTACCGCGACGTCGAGGGTTCCTATGACAGGATCGTATCGATCGAAATGCTGGAGGCGGTCGGCGAAGCCTACTGGCCGGCTTACTTTGAAACTCTGCATGATCGCCTGAACGTCGGCGGCATAGTCGTTCTTCAGGTGATCACGATCGATGAGGCGCGCTTCGAGGCTTACCGTGGCTCTCCCGATTTTATTCAGCGTCACATCTTCCCAGGCGGGATGCTTCCGACCAAAGCAATCCTTTTAGAACAAGGCGCGCAGGCCGGCCTGAAGCTGGTTTCGACGCAAAGTTTCGGGCCGAGCTATGCCGCGACACTGGTCGAGTGGCGCAAACGTTTCCTGGAGTCATGGCCTGACATCACCGCAATGGGGTTCCCGGAGCGCTTTCGCAGGCTCTGGAACTATTATCTCTGCTACTGCGAGGCTGGATTCAGAGCCGCAACCATCGATGTTGGTTTTTTTGTTTTCGCCAAAAGCTGACGTTTTGGGTTGAGAATAACAATTTCTCGGAGAGGTAACAGTTTCCTCCCACGCCGCCGCAAAGGGCTCCATCGGATTACGTGGGCGGGTCTCCAGCAACAAACTTTCCATCAGCATTGGGCGCCTACCGATTTCGCACGATGCGTTTCTGACGCTGACAAGAGCAATGATAGCGAGGCTGGATGCTGATGGTCGGCACGCGGTAACTCAAATCTACGTTACCGGGAAATCCATAACGCAGGTGCCTTCGTACAAGCGTTTGTCAGATGACAGCAAAACAAGGAGGACCCCATGACTATGAAGTTGTTGAAAGCCGCTATGTTTTCCGTGGCACTTGCGATGTCCGGAACCGCTTATGCGGCCAATCCAATGGTAGGCGGCGCGCCGATGTACGCCAGCAAGAACATTGTCGAGAACGCCGTCAACTCGAAGGTTCACACGACACTCGTGGCGGCTGTCAAAGCAGCAGGCCTCGTGAAGACGCTCGAGGGACCGGGACCATTTACCGTGTTCGCACCGACCAACGAAGCGTTCGCAAAGCTTCCTAAGGGGACTGTCGATACGCTTCTCAAACCGGAAAACAAGGACAAGCTGGTAAAAATCCTTACTGCCCATGTTGTCGCCGGAAAGGTCACTGCCGAGGACCTTATACGCGACATCAAGAAGAATGGCGGCAAGTACAACATGACGACAGTGAGCGGAGATTCGCTGACAGCCGAACTGAAAGGCAAACATGTCTACATCATCGATGAATCTGGCGGCGCCGCAGAGGTGACCATTCCGGATGTGATGCAATCAAATGGCGTTATCCACGTCGTCAACGCCGTTCTTTTGCCAAAATAAGCGGCATCGGACATGGGCGGTGCTCTGATTGACGGGGCACCGCTCATTTTGACTCGCTATGGGCGGATGATTGTGGCGTAGCGAGAACATTGAGCTCGATGCTCATGACTGCGCATTTAGCACTTCGCCCGCGATAGTTATTCGTTTCTGTGAACGTGTACGCCCCCATGCTCCTAGCCTAACATTTCCCGGAGATGTCGATGACCTATCGCCCGCCCAAAATTCCGGCATCATGTATCACTGCCAAGGATGCATGGCTCTCTCGAAGGTCGTTTATTTCCTATGGGGCTGGAGCCGCTGTCGCTTCGATTGTACCCGCGGTGGCGGTCTCAGCGCCTATATCGGCCGCGAAAACGGATTACACCGTTGCCGACAAGCTGACGCCCAGAAACGACGTGACCACCTACAATAATTTCTACGAGTTCGGTTTGGATAAATCAGACCCTTCACGTAACTCCGCGTCCTTCAAGCCGCTGCCGTGGACCATCAAGGTCGATGGCATGGTGGCCCGACCGACGACCTTCGGTTTTGTCGACATTATGAAGATTTTTCCACCGCAGGAACGGGTCTATCGAATGCGGTGCGTCGAGGCTTGGTCGATGGTGATTCCATGGGATGGCTTTCCGCTGTCGGCGCTTCTCGACAAGGTTGAGCCTCTGGGCAGCGCAAAATATGTTGCATTCGAGACAGTGGTCCGGCCAGACGAAATGCCGGGCCAAAAGGGGCTGTTCCAATCGTTGGCGTGGCCATATGTCGAAGGGTTGAGGCTCGACGAGGCGCGTCACCCGCTCACGATTCTGGCAGTGGGCATTTATGGCGAAACACTGCCCAATCAGAATGGAGCTCCCATCCGTCTTGTAGTGCCTTGGAAGTACGGCTTCAAAGGCATCAAGTCGATCGTCCGCATCAGCCTGACCGAAAAGCAGCCGTCGAATACCTGGAACACGACGGCGCCCAATGAATATGGATTCTATGCCAACGTAAACCCGAACGTACCTCACCCGCGATGGAGCCAGGCGACTGAAAGGCGCATCGGGAATAGCGGCTTTTTTAGTTCAAATCGAATTCCGACAGAGATTTTCAACGGCTATGGCGAAGAGGTGGCCAGCCTTTACAGCGGCATGGACCTCAAGGCGAATTTCTGATGAGTCCAACTTCCACCTTGAAACGTGGCTGGCACGACGAGGCCATCTGGCTGATCTATCTGGCCGGGCTCCTGCCAGCTGCATGGCAATTCTATCTTGGGGTCACGGGTGATCTTGGAGCCGATCCAGTAAAGACGTTCGAGCTGTTCCTCGGTGTTTGGGCGGTGCGGTTTCTGGTTCTTACCTTAGCTATGTCGCCGTTGCGCGAGATTTTCGGATTGAACCTCATACGTTATCGGAGAGCGCTTGGCTTATTGTGCTTCTACTACGTGCTTTTTCATTTCACGGTCTATCTTGTATTAGACCAGGAAATGGCACTACACGCCGTAATAGCGGATGTCATGAAGCGACCCTTCATTATGCTCGGAATGGCAGGATTCGCTCTTCTGGTGCCCCTCGCGGTCACATCCAACAGCCTATCCATTCGCAGGCTGGGGAAGAACTGGCTCCGACTTCACCGGCTCATCTACCTTGTCGCTCTATGCGGAGGGTTACATTTTTATCTTGCGACGAAAGTTTTATCGCCGCAGCAGTATATATATTTAACATTACTTTCGATGCTCTTGATATACCGAATTGCCCGTCCTGCTCTGAAGCGCAAAAGAAAGGCCGGCGTGAGAAAGCAGAGCCAGCACCTGCCTTCAGCTGCTGCAAACTAAATTGGCCACCATCGTCCCACTTCAGCCGATGGCACGGAGGAATCCAATCTCTACAACTGCGATCTCGCGGCAATAGAGAAGCGTCCAGCCCGTGGCGTGCGCAGCATGAGATCCAGAGCGCTGAATTTGACGTAAAAGTTAAAAAAATTGTTCAAGCAGCGCCCGGTGTAATGAAAACGCTAGAGCAAACTCCGAATGTCGTTCTTTTACTTGGCAGCGCACCTGATGCTTTGCAAGTTCGTGACTGGGATCGTTCCGCGATTGCGTCGATAGTAGCCATAAACAATGCGTGGGCGATCCGCGACGATTGGGATTATTTGATATATCCAGACGATTTCCCAAGTGAGCGGTTACCCACCACGCATTCAAAATCGGCCTTGAAGATCACGTCGGACGAATTTGTTCCTGCCCAGAACGAATTCGGCGGTTTCGTTTATGCAGGCGGAACAATGGCATTTACTTCTGCGTATTGGGCGCTTCATGCTTTGAAGCCAGACGTTCTCGTCTTTCTTGGCTGTGACATGATTTACTCCGGGGTTGGAGGTACGCATTTTTATGGCAATGGAACGGCTGATCCGCTTCGGCAAGACGTCACGCTGCGTTCGCTTGAAGCGAAATCAAGCCGCCTGTTCGTGACGGCACTGCGGGCAGGAACACTCTGTCTCAATCTTTCCAGCCGCCCACAGAGCAGGCTTACTTTTCCGCGTACGACACTGGCAACTCTTTCGCGCCTGACCGCGCGGCGCGTCAGTGCGCTGAAGCAGATATTTTCAGGACTGGTCGTTCGGGAGGCCGAAGCTGCGGCAAAGTCACTCGAGACCAATTTAGGCTACTTCGTTGAAGACGGCCGGTACTGGAGAAAGATCACTGAATTCAGTGAATCCTGCATCGACCGGATCGACGCTCTATGGACCGACGCGATCGTGCGCATTCCGAGATCGTGCAGTTCGCGAGACGTCTGCCAATGCAGGAACGCCTAGCCAAAGGACTGACGGAGCGGGAAGGGTTCGCCTGGTCGTGAAGTCACGCCAGGCACAAGAAAGAAAAGTCAAATGGCAACAACAGTTATCTACGGCGGTTCGGGCGGCATCGGTACGGCCATTCTCGGCCGCATCACCGCCCGGGATGAGAGTGTCCATCTCGTTGGGCGCGATACCGACCGGCTTCAAAAACTCGCGGTGGAAACTGGAGCAACCTTTACGGCCGTTGACGTGCTGACCCCAGGCAGTTTCGAGCGAGTCGCTTCGGAAGTTCGCGGGCCCATAAATGGTCTCGTTTACGCGATAGGATCAATCAACCTGAAGCCGATCGGCGGCCTGACCGAAGATGACTTTGTGCGCGACTTCCGGCTCAACGCCGTCGGCGCGGCGCTCGCGATCAAGGCTCATCTTCCGAGCCTCAAACAGAGCCGCGTGGCTTCGGTGGTTCTGATCTCCTCGGTCGCAGCCTCGCAGGGTTTTTCGGCTCATGCGTCCGTCTCTATGGCAAAAGCGGCCGTGGAAGGGCTGACGTTTGCGACGGCGGCGGAACTCGCGCCGGTAATTCGCATCAACTGCGTGGCACCCTCGTTGACCAGGACGCCGCTTTCGAAATCGATGACCAATTCGCCTCAAATGGCAGACGCCATTGCACAATTGCACGCGATGCGCCGTCTTGGTGAGCCCGACGATATCGCCGCATTTGTCGATTTCCTTCTGTCATCGGAAGCTGGCTGGATAACGGGGCAAGTGATTGGAGTGGATGGTGGACGCTCTCGTCTGCGGACCAGGGGTTAAGGAGGCCATCACGCGATAGGGACGGAAGTATGTTGCCTGCGACCGCTATAATAGATGACCTCAGCATGGAGCCACCGGTCTCTACGATTGGTAGCGCATGGAAACTTGTTACTGACACAGTCATGGGTGGGGTTTCCCAAGGATTGATGGCACGCGAAGAAGTTGCAGGCCGGTCCGCCATCCGTATGCGCGGCGACGTCAACCTGGAAAACAATGGAGGATTTGTTCAAGCCTCCCTCGATCTCTCGCCGACAGCCCATGTTGTGGATGCAAGTGGCTGGGACGGGATCGCGATAGACGTGTTTGGCAACGGTGAGGTCTACAACGTGCATCTGAGAACAGATTATCTGGAAAGACCCTGGCAGTCGTACCGCCACGATTTTACGGCATATCCAGATTGGCGGACAGTAGTTCTGCAGTTTAACGGCTTTGTTCCCTATCGCACCGATATTCCGCTCGACACGCATCGGTTGAAGCGTGTCGGGTTAGTCGCAATAGGCCGGGCATTTCATTGTGATCTGGCGATCGGTGGTCTGAAATACATTCGCGACGATGCTCAGGACTGCAATCAACGAGAAAATATCAACATAACCGAAGCCGTTTTGAGATCGCAAGCCATCTGATAGTGGCATGGGACCGACCGACGAATATCAGCATAATCACAATAGAGCCACTAAGGCGGCCTGTAAGTGATAAGGGCAACCAAACCGAAAGGCAAAATCAATGTGTTTATGTAGCCGCTCGGCCGACATAGAAATGCCGTCGCGGAGATCTCTTTATTTGTTCAGCCCTTGTACCCGTATTGCCGCTGGCGAGACAACTGGCACAGCGACTGATCGATCGCGATGAAAGCAACAAAGGCCAGGACGATCGCCCTTATCCTCGGCGATCAACTTAGCCATGACATTTCTTCGCTGCAGGGTTTTGACCCTCGGGAAGATGTAGTGCTCATGGTCGAGGTTGCGGACGAGGCGACTTACGTTCGACATCACAAACAGAAGATCGCCTTCATCTTGTCCGCTATGCGGCATTTTGCAGATGAATTGCGTGAACGCGGCTTCAGGGTCGACTATGTCCGCCTAGACGATAAGGGGAACTCCAACTCTTTTACCGGCGAATTGATACGCGCGGTTGCCCGCCATAAACCAGATTGTGTCGTCGTTACCGAGCCCGGCGAATGGCGCGTGAGAAAAATGATGGACTGTTGGCCCGAACAGCTCGAATTGCCTGTCGATATTCGAGAAGATGATCGCTTTTTTTGCTCTGTGGGTCAGTTTCGAGTATGGGCGAATGGCCGCAAGACTTATCGCATGGAGTATTTCTATCGGGAAATGCGCCGTCGAACCGGCATATTGATGGAGGGTGATAACCCTTGCGGCGGTCAATGGAATTTTGATGCCGATAACCGCAAAAAATTGCCGGACATGCTCAAAGTCCCGGCACGCTTCGGCGCAGAGCCGGACGCTATCACTCGCGAAATTCTGCCTATGGTTGCGATACGTTTCGCGGATCATTTTGGCGATCTCAAGGACTTCGCATGGGCGGTCACCCGAAAAGATGCGCTAGCCGCGCTAGATATCTTTATCTCCCAATCGCTTCCTTCCTTTGGCGACTACCAAGATGCAATGGCGGTTCACGAGCCATTTCTTTTTCATGCATTGCTTTCTCCGTATTTGAACATCGGCTTGTTGAGCCCGCGCGAAGTCTGTGACGCGGCTGAGAACGCCTTTCGTCGTGGTGAGGTGCCCATCAATTCAGTCGAAGGGTTCATCCGACAAATTCTCGGCTGGCGCGAATATGTTCGTGGAATCTACTGGCTAAAGATGCCACATTATGCCGAAACGAACGCTCTTGGCGCAGTCCGATCGCTGCCGTGGTTCTACTGGTCCGGCGAAACGGACTTGAACTGTCTCGCCACAGCGATAGCCGATACCAGGCGAAACGCCTATGCTCATCATATCCAGCGTCTGATGATCACCGGCAACTTTGCGCTGCTCGTAGGGGTTAGTCCGGCCGAGCTTGAGGAGTGGTATCTGGCGGTGTACGCGGACGCTTTCGACTGGGTTGAATTGCCCAACACACATGGGATGGTTCTGTTCGCCGATGGCGGCTTGATGGCATCAAAACCCTACGCTGCATCTGGCGCTTATATAGACCGAATGTCCGATTATTGCGGGGCCTGCGCATATAGTCCCAAGATTAAAAACGGCCCTGGCGCATGCCCGTTCAATTTTCTCTACTGGAATTTTTTGATCGAGAACCGATCTCATCTCGAGGATAATCCCCGAATGGGTATGCCGTACCGGACGCTTGACGGGATGCCAAAAGAACGCGTGAAAGCCATCACGCAGGAAGCGCATATGTTCATCGAAGCGCTATGACGAAAAGGCTCCGTGATTGATCTGGCAGCGCGCGCGACGATTCTCGTTCTGGTCTAAAACGCCTTAAACCCAACCTGCTAATTCCTTACGGACCATGTGCTCTATGACTTTCATGCCGTCCGTCCCGTCATTGAGGCACGGCACGTGGGTGAACCGCTCACCGCCGCTGTGAAGAAACGTTTCCTTCGCCTCCACGGCAATCTCTTCGAGCGTTTCCAGGCAGTCGGAAACAAAGCCCGGATTGATCACCGCAATCTTTTTTGTTCCTTCTCGTGCCAGTTTCTCGACGGTTTTGTCGGTGTATGGCTGCAGCCATTCTTCCGGACCGAACCTCGATTGAAATGTCACCATTATCCGCTCTTTGCTCCAGCCGAGACGTTCCCTGAGCAGTCTCGTCGTTTTTTGACACTGGCAGTGATAGGGATCACCCTTCGTAAAATAAGACATCGGGATGCCGTGGTAGGACGTCAGCAAGATCTCCGGCTCCCAATCCAAAGTAGCGAGATGGGTTTCGATCGAATGAACGAGAGCGTCGATATAGACGAGATCGTCATGATATCGCGGCACTGTGCGGATTGCTGGTTGCCATCTAAGGTCCATCAGCGCTCTGAAACTTTCGTCATTCACCGTCGCCGTCGTCGCTGCCGCATACTGAGGATAAAGCGGATAGAGAAGGATCTTTTCGCAGCCGCATTTCTGAAGCTCTTCGATCTTGCTCCGTATAGACGGTTGGCCGTAGCGCATCGCCCACTCAACCTGCACCGACGAAAGATCCGAGAGTCTGTTGGTAAGTTGAAAAGCCTGGCTATGCGTAAAAGTCCTGAGATAGCTTTCGTCTTTTTCCTTGTTCCAAATCGTCTCGTAGGCTTTTCCGACTTTTCTCGGTCTTGTATTCAGAACGATGCCGTAGAGTATCGGATACCAAAGCCAACGAGACCATTCGATGACACGTCGATCTGTCAGAAATTCTGCGAGGTATCGGCGTATTGAAGCGGGATCGGTAGCATCTGGCGTGCCCAAATTGATTAGTAGCACACCGATTTTTCCAAATTTCACCGTCGGGTGGTTTGAGGGGAAGTGCTCGGCCAAAATCAGATGTTCCATTGGAGAAAAGACTTTTTTACGGACTGGGACAATCATGATTGTCCACACGTTTACGTTATGCGCTAAATAATTCCGTTTGCCTTGAGGCGCTTCACTTCCTCGATCGCCACCGAAAGCAGTGTATCTAGCTCGAAGAGAAATTCACGCTTAGGATGATCGTGAAGCCACTTGCGGATTTTTTCGAATTCCTTCTGAATGTCGTTCAATCTCACCTCCTGCATTCCCGACTACGTTTACGGGCGGGAGGGCCTAGCGGATCACCGCCGCGAGAGATTAGCCGGCCTGGACTGGATCCGCGCTGTGATTTATGGCGGCAAGGAGAAAGGGCGAGACGAAGAGAACGATGCGTAGAGAAAATTTATGATGTCCGATTTGCCGTTTGCGGTCACGCCGAAGCCGCGAGTTTACGACAATACACCGACAACAGTCTTTGTACTCGCCCACAATGCCATAAAGGAATTGCTCGTAATCCGACGCGCCAAGCAACCTGGATACGGATTGCTGGGGCTGCCAGGTGGCTTTCAGATGCGTGGAGAGACCTGGCAGGAAGCAGGCACGCGAGAGCTGCTGGAGGAGACGGGCTGTTATCTCCAACCATCTTTTCTAGAATTTGTGTCGTTAAGAACAGACGAATATCAAAACAACTTGGTCATCGCCCGTTCGCAACGTCCCGTCAGCGTTGAATCTGAGAGAGACAATGAAGCTTTAGCCGTATTTTTTTCGAACGATATAGGGAGCAGAAACGACTGGGCTCATGGAGATCTCTACGAAGCAGCCGTCGCCTTTCTCTCGGAAATAAGTGAATGCAGCTGACATCGGATTAGATAATCCGTTTGCCTGGCCGTTACGCGTGGTTACCGCCGGCGCTTATCGACTGACGTGATCGCCTCTATCCGCAGCATCGTCATAGGTCTACTCCTCATCGGGTTGCCGGTCCGACGCCGGTGATAGAGGCAAGTTCCTGAATCTCCAGATGACGTGACCGTCGAGGCGATCCTTTGACGTCTCGATTCGGCCTTCAGAACCGGCGAGGTGATCGAAAAATGCCTCAAGGTCTCTCCGCGCTTGATCCACGCAAATCGATCTCGCGTAGAAGGGAGAGAGATGGAAATAGATGACAGGCGACATTTCTATGGATCAAGCGCTCAACGGCCTTCAATCGCCCTGGCTGCGTGCGGCGGTGGCTATTCTTCCGATCGTGGCGGCGTCGCTCCTTGGCCAATGGGCTACCTATCCCAATCTTGCAAACTGGTATGCCGGCCTGACCAAGCCCGTCTTCAACCCGCCTAACTGGATTTTCGCGCCGGTTTGGACAACGCTCTATATACTGATGGCTTGGTCGGTCTGGCGCATCCTGAAACTTCCGGCGGCCGCATCCGGTCGCGACACCGCGCTTGTGTTCTTTTTCCTGCAGCTTGCATTGAACGCTGCGTGGTCCTGGCTGTTTTTCGGATTGAACAATCCGCTGGCGGGGTTGCTAAACATCGTGCTGCAATGGATTGTGATCCTGATCACGATCGCACTTTTCTGGCGATTGGACGGCATCGCCGCCGTCTGCCTCGTTCCTCTCGCGGCGTGGGTAGCATTCGCAACGCTGCTCAATTTCGAGATCTGGCGCCTCAATGATTAGTGAGCGAAGCCCGCCCGTGGGCACTGCTCACCATGGCTCCGACTGCGCTGATCCGGTCATCGTCTGGTTTCGCGACGATTTACGCCTCGCCGACAATCCTGCGTTTCACGCGGCGGCCCGATCGGGGCGCCCTCTCATATGCCTGTTCGTTTACCAGACAGACGACGATATCAGGCCGCTCGGCGGGGCCGCCCGCTGGTGGTTACACGGGTCGTTGCTGGAACTTGACCGCGCCTTGCGCGCCGAATGCGGAGAGCTTGTTCTGCTTTCCGGATCGGGAGCCAAATTGATCCCACATCTCGCCGGGGCCTTCCGGGCGCATTCCGTCTTCTGGAACAGGAGGTACGGCGCGGCGGAGCGCCGGATCGACGAAGACATCAAGTCGAAGCTGAAGGCTTCGGGCATCGAGGCAAAAAGCTTCAACGGCCATCTGCTCTACGAGCCCTGGACAGTGTCGAGCAGCAGCAACGCTCCGTTTCGCGTCTTTTCGGCATTCTGGCGCGCCGCGCTGGCAACTGGCGAGCCGGCGGCGCCTTTGCCGGCGCTATCACGACTGGATTTTTCCAGCCGTGTCAGCGTAAGCGGGCTTGGAAAAATCAAACTCACCGACCTCCGTCTCGAGTCGGCGACGCCGGACTGGGCAAAGGGCCTGCATACTAGCTGGCAGCGCGGCGAAGCGGGCGCAAGAAAACGCTTAGATGAGTTTCTGGAAGAAGGGTTCTCAAGTTACGCCGCCGCGAGGGATCGACCGGACCGGCCGGCGACGTCGCGACTTTCTCCCTATCTGCGCTTCGGCAACATTTCCGTCCGCCAGGTCTGGCATACTGTCGCAGCACATGCGATGCGATCGGGATCGGCCGGACGCAACCTGGAAAAGTTCCAGTCCGAACTCGGCTGGCGCGAATTTTCCTACCATCTTCTCTACCACAACCCGGATATGGGGCGGCGCAATCTCCAGCCCAGATTCGATAGCATGCCGTGGCGCGACGACAGCGTCACACTCAAGGCATGGCAACAGGGCAAGACCGGCTATCCGCTGGTCGACGCCGGCATGAGGGAACTATGGGCGACAGGATGGATGCACAACCGTGTGCGCATGGTCGTCGCTTCGTTCCTCATCAAGGACCTTCTGATTGATTGGCGGAAAGGCGAAGCCTGGTTCTGGGATACGTTGGTCGACGCCGATGGTGCGAACAATGCGGCAAGCTGGCAATGGGTCGCCGGATCGGGTGCCGACGCGGCGCCGTTCTTCCGGATATTCAACCCCGTGCTGCAGGGCGAGAAATTCGACCCGGAAGGCGCCTATGTCCGCCGCTGGGTGCCGGAACTGGAAAAGCTGCCGAACAGCCTCATTCACCGCCCCTGGGAGGCGGAATCGAAGGAATTGCTTGGGGAGGATAGTCCCGCGGCAAATTACCCGGAGCGCATCGTCGATCATCGAGTGGCGCGGGGGAGAGCTCTCGAAGCTCTCGGAAATCTTGGCTGACGGCCTCGCGATGACTTCACAGATCTCATCATCCCACCCGCGACGTGTGAAAGGCGGCAACTACCGATGCCTCGTCATCAGGCTTTGCAAAGAACTGCGCCTCCCGCGAGGCAGGCGCGAATTGCCATGGTATACGACTACGAAGTTTCGTGGGGTACGCGCAACCCGCCGAAGCGCACGGATTTCTGCTATCACGAGTTGGCGTTTCGCCGGTATGAAACGGCTCGCAAGATGGGTCTCGATATCAATTTCGTGGCTCCAGGCGCCTCGCTTGCGGGATACTCAACGGTGCACCAGAAAGGGCGTCCTTCACTCAAGACCTCGGCCATGGAGGGCACGCATCCAACGAGCCGACATTGTTTCAAAGTTTGATGCTTACAGCGGAACGCCCCGCCTCGACCATGAAACTTGTCATCCAAACGGTTGGATCGAAAAGGTCGCGACATACAGACGCGGCATCGCCATCGTCGAGGTCCAGATTGGCACTGATCAGCATGCCGCCCTGCCGAAGGAGTTTCGTCAATAGGATGAAGACGTCGACTGGCGGTGCGTAGCCGTCGAAGAAAGCGATGTCGTAGCCTGGGTCGAGTGACGCCAGGGCGCTTAAAAAATCATTCTGGACAATGCGGACCCGGCCGGTGAAGCCAGCCGAAGCAATATTAGCGCGCGCAATCGAAACGTGCTCCGGATCGCGGTCGATGGTATCGATTTCGGCAAGCAGGCCGCCATGGGCAAACCAGCAGGCGGTGTAGCCAAGTGCGGTTCCGCATTCAACGATCCGTCGGGCGTTCATTGCCATCGCCAGAACGCCGAGTGCCGGGCCGTCACCGAATGGATAAGCCCAGCATCCGTGCTGCCGCCGATGGCGTTCGGTCTGCTCATAGATCGCCCGGAAAGGGTCCGGGATCGGGCGGGAACGACGGACCATCATTTCGGGGGAAGTCCTCCCATCTGGAACAACCCGCTCAGCCAATCCTCGACATGCCAGGTTTGTACAATGCGACCCTTGCAGAACCGGTGAATGTCGATTGCCATTATCGTGATCTTGTTTCCAGAGGCCGGCACACCCGCGAAAGCTCCACGTTGAATCCCGGTGATGGTGGAGCGGACAACGACCTTATCGCCCGAGGCCCAGAAGTCTTCATTCTTCGGTGTGAAATCCGGGAACGAACTGTAGTACCCGTCCATGGCCGCTTTCATCCCAACCAGTCCCGGCTTCTGACCTGGCGCCAGTGGAACGTCGATCCAGTCGTCGGCAAGAACATTGTCGAGAGAGTCCTTATCATGCTTAGCTAAGGCCTGATAAAATCGCTTCGCCAATTCGACGTTGGCGGTGGGCGTTCCGATCTTCGTGCATTGATCGGCGGCTGTCGCCGATGTCGACGAGACTACGCATCCCGCAAAAAGAGCGGTGCAGACGAGCATCATTCGCATGTGAGTTTCCCGTTCACCTAAGGTAAGTCTCGAACCATGCCGCCACTTGGGCCGCTGCCGGTTCGATGACGATCGGGTCGTCATAAAAGCGGGTGTGAAACACACCTTCGACGATTTCCATATGCTTTTCCTTCGCCGGAATCCGTTCGAAGACATGGGCTACCGCCTTTATGAACCCATCTGAATGTTCGCCGTGGATCATCAGCGTCGGCAATTCCAGGCGCGCGGCCCAGGGATCGACATCAAAGGCCCATACCTCCGCGTCGCTCATGGTCGCGTAGCGGTTTTCCCATCGGCTTGGCGCGCCCCATTTCGAAGTGGTCCACGGATGATACCAGTCGTTGATGGGCGGCCAGGGCAGTCCCGAGGATTTGTCGATGGGGTCGACTACGGCCGTGTAATCGACGGCGCCGTCCGCCTCAAAGCGTGCTTTTGCGTCCGTGCCGCGGGCGATGCGCTGATCGAGCGTCGGACCGCCGCCACCGAAGAATCCCTCCAGGTTTTCCCGGTAGAGGTATTGGCCGGACACGCATGCCAGCGCCTTCAGGCGCCCATCCGCCGCAGCGACCGCGATCATCTCCGACGCACCCTGGCAGATGCCGAGGGCGGCAATGCGGGAGGAATCGACTTCGGTCCGGACCGCCAGAAAGGCGATCGCCGCAACCGTGTCGGCGATCTTCGCTTCCGGACTCTCCAATCGGCGTGGCGCACCGCCGCTTTCGCCGCTGAAGCGAGGGTCGAAAATCAAGGTCGCGAAGCCGAGGCGCGCTAGGCGCGTCGCATATTGCGTAGGGGCCATCTCCTTGATGAACCCGAAAGGCCCGAGGATGACGACCCCCGGCGTCTTGCGCGCATCTCCCTTGGGTAGAAACAACATGCCGACAACGGGCACGCCTTCGCTTTGGAACGTCACCCTCTCGGTGCGGTAGCTGTGCGGCCAGGCTGCTTGCTGCGCGATTGATTCCATTTTCGATGCTCCTGCCCAAAGACGTCTCGTCCGCCTGTGGCGATGGTTGAAAGTCCTGCTGAGCCCACGCCAGCGCCTTCAGCGCGGCGCGTCGGTCCATGTAGCGTGACAAGCGGGTTGCGAACATGTGCGCCCTCAAGCGGTTGCTAGACTTCAGCATGAGGCACGGCGTATCATGCGTCCAATGCATAATATGGATTTTGACTATGGCTTTGAGCGTATTGCGTCGTCTCGATCTGAATCTTCTGGTGGTCCTGCAGACCGTATTGGAGACGCGCAATGTCACGCTTGCGGCCGAGCGTCTCCACATGAGCCAGCCAGCGGTAAGCCGCGCGCTAACGCGATTGCGGCGTGTCTTCGACGATCCCCTGTTCATTAAAGGAGCGGGAGGCGTGATCGCGACCCCGCGTGCGGAATTGCTGTCCACCTCGGTGGCGGGCCTACTGTACAGTATCGATGCCGTTGTGGGCGGCCAATTCGACCCCGCGACCACGGACCGCGTGTTTCGAATCGCCACCACCGATTACGGCGGACTCGCCTTGCTGCCGCGGGTCGTCGAGACCCTGGCGCGGAAGGCACCGAATTGCGGGATTGAGGTCTTGCCGTTTGCCGGCGATGTCTTCCGGCGGCTGTCAGCCGGCGATGTGGACCTCGTATTGTACAGCGACGACCCTGTTCCCTATGGGTTGCGAACGCAACTGCTTTTCGAGGAGACCTACACGAGCCTCGTGCGGACAGGCCACAAGCTGGTCGCAACTGCTGATCCGGCATTCGTTTCGCTGGATGGATTCCTGGGCTATCCGCACATCCTGATTTCGCTTTTCGGCGGCCGCACCGGTGTTATCGACGATGCCCTCGCGAGGATCGGACGGCGGAGGCGGATTGCGGTTTGGCTCCCCTATTTTGCGACCGCCGCGCTGATCGCCGCCGAGACGGACATGATCCTGACAATACCCACATTGGCGAGCCGCCGCCTCGCCGTGCAGCATGGCCTGACGGCCTTTGCGCCGCCACTGGCGATCGAGGGATATGGCTATAATCTGGTCTGGCACGAGCGGACCAACCACGATCCAGGCTCAGCCTGGCTTCGGCAAGGCTTTGCCGATGCAGCGCGAAGCATGAGTTCCTAAGAAGTCGGTCGGCGTCTTTATAATTGGTAAGGTTTCGTGCGAAGAGTGGAGTGAATCGGAGGCACCGTCGCACCAAGGGCGATGCTAAAAGCCGCGCTTCCCATCCATTGAAAATTTTTTCTTCCCAGAAGCAGTCGACTGCAACTGTGGAAATTGTATCAGGCTCTTTGCCATAAACCGGCGACCATTGCCGCGAGCTACCGACCTGACCTCGAAACGGTCGAACTGGCCGGTCAGCCAACCTTTGGGATCAGGAAGGGCGTGTCTTCCGGCCGATTGCCGAGACCGAAACGGTTGAGCGCGATGGCTGCCGGCGACAGCGAGATAGAGGACACAGACATGGCGACGCTCCTTCAGACCTTAGCAAAGATTGAACGGACGTCCGCAGGCTTTCCGTCGCGTCCGGCGCAAAAAATCCGTCTTGCCGCCACTGAAAATTTCTCGCCGTAAGCGACGGACATCCCGTGCCGCCGCGTTCAAAAATGGACCGCCGCGTGAATCGACGGATCACGATGCATCAAGGAAAAAGGTCAATATGAAAAAGATCATTATCGGTATCGTTGCCGCCGTCACCATGCTGGGCATGGCGCCGATAGCGAACGCGGCGCAAGGATGCGGCCCCGGCTGGCACCGCGGACCTTATGGACGCTGCCACCCCAACCGCCCGCCCATCGTGGTCATCCCCGGACGGCTTGTCATCGGGACCTATTATCCCGACCGGGGCTGGTGGGACGGACATCGCTACTGGATCCACCGCTACCATTGGCATCATGGCTGGCGTTATCGCTAAGCGAAGGAAAATGGGGCTGCCCGGCGGCCCCATTTTTTTGGTCTTTTCACAGACAAGATTACCGAAGACGGGATCGAGAGGGCGAGGCTTCGAGCATGAACACCTAACGGCGACTTGCGCCGGATCCGGCCGTCTTTTTCACGCAGCAAACAGGTCTATCTGTCGGCCGTCGGCGGCAAGGTCGCCCGCCCACTCGCCCCGGCGCCGGGCATATTCCTCCTCGAAACGGTGCCGTTCGTAGGTCCAGATACGCATCAACGGACGAATACGCTCCTCGTAGAGTCGGCGCTGTTCGTCGCTCAGCCGCTCGAAATCCCAGTCGTCCAGAAGATAGGCAACCTTGTCCTCGGGGCGCCCGTCGTCGAAATAACCTTCCTGGCACATCTCCTCGAGAATACCAGCCTCGGCCGTCTCGAACATCCAGTCCTGGTCGTTCTCTCCCGGCGTCAGCCTGAAGCGCACGGGTCCGGTGACGAGTTCGAGATCGGCGGAATCGGGGATTTTCTCCTGCGGCCATCCCGCGCAGCATGCGGTCACGGCCGCCTGATCGGCTTCGTCCCAGACGTGACAGATTACCAGTTCCGCGTCCGGTGCGGGCTCGGGAAACCCTTCGATGTCCCAACCCTCGACGACGAAACGCGCCGTCGCCGCCTCGTCCGGGGTGACGCCGGCCTTGTCGAAGACAAGCTGCGCGGCCAGCAGGCCGCGGATGATCTCTTCCGGCTTGGCGCCTTCGACGTGAATGGTGATCGTCATTCGTCGGCTCCACGATTATGCCGCCGCAGCAATGCGGTGCCGCTGCGGCATCCATCCCGATCCAACGAGTCCGTTGACTCTTTGTCAGGATTAGAACAAACATAGAACATACCACGGACAGAACAGCTTTCAAGGGATAGATGCGTGCCTCGGCGTCCCATTCTTCAGCGATTATCGAACTTCGAGAGCGGATCGCCCGCCTCGAAGGCCGGTCCCGGCGCGCAAAATCGGTGCTTCCGTTCGGAATTCCCGAGGTCGATTCGCGACTCCCCGGCGGCGGGCTGGCGCGCGGCGCGCTGCATGAGGTCGCCGGCGGCGGCAACGGCGCGATCGACGGCGCGGCGGCAGCTCTTTTCGCGGCCGGGATAGCGGGACGCACGACCGGCAAGACCCTCTGGTGCATCGCCAAGCCGGACCTGTTCGCTCCGGCGCTGGCCCAGGCAGGCCTTGCCGCCGACCGCGTCGTCTATGTCGAGGCCGGCGACGACAAGGCCATCCTGGCGTGCATGGAGGAAGGTCTTCGCCATGGCGGGCTGGGCGCAGTCGTCGGCGAGATCGCCAGACTGCCGATGACCGCCTCGCGCCGGCTCCAGCTTGCGGCCGAAGGCACCGGGTCTATCGGCATTGCGCTGCGCCGCTGGCATCGGCACAGCGATGCGTCCGACTTCGGCGCGCCGACCGCCGCCATGACACGCTGGCGCGTCTCCGTCCTTCCGTCCGAGCCGCTGCCGGTTCCGGGCGTCGGCCGCCATCGCTGGCTTGTCGAACTGATCCGCGCCAAGGCGGGCGAGAGTGCTGATTTCGAGTTGGAGGCTTGCGATGAGACGGGTTGTCTCGCTGTACCTGCCGGACTGGCCGACCGACCGGCTGCGGCGGATGGCTGGCGACACCGCACCTCCGGCTGACGTGCCGCTGGTTATGATCGGCCGGGACGGGAGCAGGCGGGTGGTGACAGCGGCGGACGCCGCCGCCCGAGCCGCCGGGCTGCGTCCCGGCATACCCGCGACCAAGGCCCAGATCCTGGTGCCCGGCCTGATCACCATGGATGCCGATCCGGTTGCCGATGCCGAAGCGCTGGAACGGCTGGCGCTGTGGGTTCTCCAGCGCCTCTCGCCGGTCGTGTCCGCCGATCCACCCGACGGCATCGTGATCGACTCGACTGGCGCCGACCATCTGCATGGCGGTGAAGCGGCCATGATCGAAACCCTGATCGGCCGGCTCGCCATGTCGGGCGTTACCGCGCGCGCCGCGGTGGCGGACACCTGGGGCGCGGCCCATGCGCTCGCCCGGTTCGCCGCCGATCCCTTCGTCCTTGCGCCGCCAGAACATGGCGCGGCCGTGCTCGGTCCGCTGCCGCTCGCAGCCTTGCGCCTGCCGCCCGGAATGGCGGCCGATCTCCGGGTCCTCGGCTTCGAGCGCGTGCGCGATCTGCTGGCGCAGCCGCGCGCGCCGTTGACGCTGCGCTTCGGACCCGAATTCGCACGCCGGCTCAACCAGGCGCTTGGCGATGTGGCCGAACCGATCGAGCCGATCCGGCCTCCAGACCTGTTCGAGGTACGGCGGGCCTTCGCGGAACCCATCGGTGCTGCCGAGACGATCGCCCGCTACATCGGCAAGCTGACCGCCCAGCTCTGCGCCGCGCTGGAGGAAAAGGGTCTCGGTGCACGCCGTCTCGATCTTCTCTGCCATCGCGTCGACGCACGCGTCGAAGCCGTCCGCGTCGGTACGGCGCAGCCGGTGCGCGACGCCCGGCGCCTGACCCGTCTCTTGTGCGACCAGATCGAGACAATCGATCCGGGTTTCGGCATCGAACGCATGGCGCTGGCCGCCACCACAGCCGAGCCGCTGCAACGTCGGCAGATGGCCATCGACCTCATAGAGATCGCGACACCGGATATCTCCGATCTGGTGGATACGCTGGCCAACCGCGTCGGCGAAAGGGCGGTCTATCGGGCGGCGCCCGTCGCCAGCGACGTGCCCGAACGTTCCGTCTGCCGCATTCCGGCGCTGTCGCCGGACACAGGTTCTGCATGGCCGAGCCATTGGCCGCGTCCGGCGCGTCTCTTTGCCCATCCGGAGCGCATCGAGGCGATCGCGCTCTTGCCAGATCATCCGCCGGCGAGCTTCACTTGGCGCGGCGTCCGCCGCCGCGTCAAACGTGCCGATGGTCCCGAGCGGGTCCATGCTGAATGGTGGAAGCGCGATGCCGAGCTTGCCGCCATCCGGGATTATTTCCGGGTCGAGGACCAGGCGGGCGAACGCTACTGGATTTTCCGCGCCGGCAATGGCGAGGACCCCGGGACCGGCTCGCATCTCTGGTATGTACATGGGGTGTTCGGATGAGCGAGCCCCGCTACGCCGAGCTTCAGGTCACGACGCATTTCAGCTTCCTGCGTGGCGCATCGTCCTGCGAAGAGCTGTTCGCGCGCGCTGCCGAACTCGGCATCGAGGCGCTGGCCGTGGTCGACCGCAATAGCCTCGCCGGCATCGTGCGCGCCCATGAGGCCGCGAAGGCGACCGGCGTGCGGCTTGTCGTCGGATGCCGGCTCGATCTCGCCGATGCGCCGCCGGTCCTCGTCTACCCCACCGACCGCCCGGCCTATTCGAGGCTTTGTCAACTGCTCTCGCTGGGCAAGAAACGTGCTGGAAAGGCAAAGTGCGATCTGCGCTGGGCCGATCTCGTCGCCTGTGGCGAAGGCCTGATCGCCGTGCTCGTTCCCGACATGGCGGATGAGGACTGCGGCTTCCATCTGCGCCGGCTGCGCGACGCTTTCGGTGACCGCGCCTACATGGCGCTGACGTTGCGGCGCCGGCCGAACGACCAGCTCCGGCTCCACGACTTGTCCAACCTGGCAGCGCGGATGCGCGTCGAGACGGTCGTCACCAACGACATCCTTTTCCACGAGCCCAGCCGGCGCGTCCTGCAGGACGTGGTGACCTGTATCCGCCATGGCGTCACGATCGACGACCTCGGCGAGCGGCGCGAGCGCCATGCCGATCGCTATCTGAAACCGCCAGCCGAGATGCACCGGCTATTCGGGCGCTATCCCGAGGCGCTTGCCCGCACGCTGGAAATCGTGCGGCGCTGTTTCTTCTCCATGGACGAGCTACGGTACCAATATCCGGAGGAGCGGGACGATCCTTCGCTCACCCCGCAGCAGACGCTGGAGAAACTGACCTGGGAAGGTGCTGAACGACGCTATCCGGAGGGCGTGCCGGACAATGTCGTCGCCTCGCTGAAACACGAGCTGGCGCTGATCGCCAAACTCGACTACGCGCCGTATTTCCTGACGGTGAACTCGATCGTCCGTTTCTCCCGATCGCGCGACATTCTCTGCCAGGGGCGCGGCTCGGCCGCCAATTCGGCGGTGTGCTACGTGCTCGGCATCACCAGCATCGACCCCGGGCGAAACGACCTCCTGTTCGAGCGGTTCATCTCGGAAGAAAGGCGCGAACCGCCCGACATCGACGTGGATTTCGAGCACGAGCAGCGCGAGATCGTTATGCAGTGGGTGTTCGACACTTACGGCCGCGACCGCGCAGCGCTCTGCTCGACCGTCATCCGCTACCGCACCAAAGGGGCTCTGCGGGACGTCGGCAAGGCGCTTGGCCTGCCCGAGGATCTGATCTCGACGCTCTCCGGCCAGGTCTGGGGCTGGTCCGAAGAGGGCGTGTCGAAAGGCCAGGTCGAGCAGCTCAATCTCAACACGGCCGACCGGCGCCTGCGTCTGACCCTCGACCTTGCCCGGCAGCTCATGGGCGCGCCCCGGCATCTCAGCCAGCATCCGGGCGGCTTCGTCCTCACCCACGACCGGCTCGATGACCTCGTGCCGATCGAGCCGGCGGCCATGGAAAACCGGCAGGTGGTGGAATGGGACAAGGACGATATCGACGCGCTGCGCTTCATGAAGGTCGACATTCTTGCATTGGGAATGCTGACCTGCATGAAGAAGGGCCTAGACCTTCTGGCCGAACACAAGGGCGCCATTCTCGACCTCGCGACGATCCCGCCCGAGGACCCGCGAACCTACGCGATGATCAGGAAAGCTGACACGCTCGGAACCTTCCAGATCGAAAGCCGCGCGCAGATGTCGATGCTGCCGCGGCTGAAGCCGCGCACCTATTACGACCTCGTCGTGCAGGTCGCGATCGTGCGGCCCGGACCGATCCAGGGCGACATGGTGCACCCGTATCTGCGCCGTCGCGAGGGGCTGGAGCCTGTCCACTATCCGAAGCCGGAACTCGAAAGGGTGCTGGGCAAAACTTTGGGTGTGCCCTTATTCCAGGAGCAGGCCATGCAGGTCGCGATCAGTTGCGCCGGCTTCACGCCCGGCGAGGCGGACATGCTGCGCAAGTCGATGGCCACGTTTAAACATACCGGCGGCGTCAGCGCCTTCAAGGCCAAGCTCATCGACGGCATGGTTGCCAATGGTTACGAGCGCGATTTCGCGGAAGCCACCTTCAGACAGTTGGAAGGGTTCGGCAGTTACGGTTTTCCCGAGTCACACGCGGCATCCTTCGCCTTGATCGCCTACGCCTCGGCCTGGCTCAAATGCCGGCATCCCGACGTATTCTGCGCGGCGCTCCTCAACTCCCAGCCGATGGGTTTCTACGCGCCGGCGCAGATCGTCCGCGACGCCCGCGATCATGGCGTCGAGATACGGCCCGTCTGCGCCAACGCCTCCCGATGGGATTGCACGCTCGAACCCACCGACGATGAAGACCGCTTTGCCGTCCGCCTGGGGTTTCGCATGGTCAGGGGCCTCGCCAATCAGCATGCCGGATCGATCGTCGGCGCGCGCGCCGATCAGCCCTTTGCATCGGTCGACGATCTCTGGCGGCGCGCCGGCGTGCCGCAGGCCGCGCTCGTCCAACTTGCGGAAGCCGACGCCTTCCGGCCGGCCTTCGGCCTTGCGCGACGCGAAGCGCTCTGGGCCATACGCGGCCTGCGCGACGAGCCGCTGCCACTCTTCGCGGCCGCGACGGCGCGCGAGGCCGAAATCGTGCCGGAGATCGCCGAGCCGGCCGTCTCGCTGTGCCCGATGACGGCCGGCAGCGAGGTGGTGGAGGACTATGGCCATGTCGGGCTGTCGCTTCGATCGCATCCGGTTTCGTTCCTGCGCGAGGACCTGCGCCGCCGTCGCATCGTCTCCTGCGCTGAGGCGATGGACGCCCGTGACGGCCGATGGCTGGAAGCCGCCGGCATCGTGCTGGTCCGACAGAGACCGGGCAGCGCCAAGGGCGTCCTGTTCGTCACGCTCGAGGACGAGACAGGCATCGCCAACCTCGTTGTCTGGCCGAAAGTGTTCGAAGCCAATCGCCGAACCCTGCTGTCGGCCGGCATGCTCGGCGTGCGCGGCCGCATCCAGCGCGAGGGCGCGGTCGTCCATCTGGTCGCACAGCGGATCTCGGACCTGTCGGCCGATCTGGCGAGCGTCGGCGCGCGCGACGCCGCTTTTCCGTTGCCGCACGGCCGCGGCGACGAGTTGCATCATGGATCGCCGTCGCCCGATCCGCGCGGCCTACCGAAGGCGCGTGATCTGGGCTCGGGATACGGGCACATTGCCGAGATCAGGATGAAGACGCGGGATTTTCGATAACTGAGCGCTCAGTCTAAGAATTCAATCCCCTTTGAAGCAGAGCCGCTTGCCCGTCGCATTGTCTCGATCCTGCACCTAGTATACTGTCAACGCGTGAGCTTGGAATCGGAACGAGCCGAGATTTTTAGATCGCCGCTGGCAGGGTTGCCGGCGCGACGCGGCAGTGATGTGACGCTTGCGATAGGGAAAGGAATCTGATCGCTCCCGGCGAGGCAGAAGGTGCGAACCCAACTGATGAATAGAACGGTGGTCGTGGCGCTTGCGATGGGGACGATGTGCGCTGGATCACAGGGCGACGAGACCACTGGCGTGGCCAATCCGATGTGGCCAGCGGGACTGCTGTGGGATTGCAAGACGGCGTCCAAGATCGTTTGCGAACGGGACGATTCATGTCGAACCGAAAAGGGCGATGCACGGTTCGTGCTAAACTACGACAACAACGATGTTGAATTTGCTGACAGCAAGGTCCGGATTAAGCGCCACTATCAACAGACGGTGCAGGGAAGCCCGCTTCAAAGCGAAGTCAAGATTGAGCTGGCCGACAACCGCGTGATCTGGCTGACTGCCGTCGATGCCAGCCGGACTTATTCCGACGCATGGGTGGGGGCTATAAGCAAATTGAAGGGTGGCGTCGTGCTGATGGAATCGCAAGGTGTCTATTGCACGCCGAAAAAATGACAGGGTCACGATGACGGTAGCGCCTGAAATATTCGCGAGACAGGACTATACATACATCGGCATATTGCTGCTTTCCGCCATCATCGTTCCATCTCTATTTTTCGCTTCGAGCGAAGTTCCAGCCGCGACACCTGAAACGAACCTCGTCGGTGCCGACGGCAATCGCGGCGGCGGCCATGATCAAAGTGGATGGTAACTCGGTTAACGCTTTTCATCTGGTCAACCGCCTAATTTTGTAGGATCAGTATGCGATTGGGTTGGGTGGCTCCTTGGTCAAGGCCTGTTTAGATTGAACCACGAGCGTTGGCGCACGCCGTTCGCATCGTCGTACTCGATGTAATATGGCTTTGCCCGTTTTGGTCGGGAAATTTCGTAATAGGTTGTTGAGCGGTTGCCATGTCCGCCGTCGGACACTGTCGTAACGTGAGCCTGGACGGCTTTGTCGCCGATCTTCACCGTGACGGTTCGATCGCCGCTGTCTCTATCGACCCGACTTCCGCCATATCCCGACCGGATTCCACTGCTAACGATGGCGATCGACTTCGACCGGCACATGCTGGCCTCGTGTCGCTGGCCATGCTCGCCGGCCACAGGCGAAAAAGCCGTCCAGCCTTCGGGGCAATCTTCATACGGTTCGAAGCGTGCACCGGACGAATTCGCTTGCGGGCAGGTCGGCCAGTGAAACCCTGGCTTATCCATGGCCGCAATCAATTTGTAGACCGGAGGATGGCAAGAGGGCGTGCCTTGCCAGTCCCCGGAAAGACACAGGAGGATCTGGCAACCCCACTCCGAAGCAAGTGATTTGGACGGAAGAGATATGGTGCTGACCACGACGGCAGCGCCCAAAAAGAGAAATTTCAGCACGGTCACGTTCCCCTACGAGCAACGAATTTTGACAGTTTACTATGTTTTCTCGTCGCGAAAAAGGGCGGACCGGATAGGCGAAGTTGTGCGAGCACACCGATTTATAAAAAAGAACGACGAGGGGATCGTGAATAACCCGCTCCGGGCTAACATCGCCGCGTTTCTCGAACGTGAGCGCGGACGGCGGAAGCTCTTTCACCAGGACATGGCGGCCTTGTTGCGCTCGAGCCCCGGCCAAGGTCTCTCATACCGAACCTACATCGAAACGACCCGGCAAAATAACAACGTCACCTTACGAACGCTCGAATTCATGGCGCGTGCGCTGGACGTGTCGATCGCGGCCATGCTGGCAGGCGATGCAAAAATCGACACGTGGGCGCGCTCTTTAGGGGCGGATGATATTTGTCAGCGGCTTGCCGACCTCATCAACAGGGAGCGCGCTCATCGCGACCTTTTGCGAAGGGAAATGGCCGCGCTGTTAGGCGTCTCGCAAATGACCTATATGAAGCTCGAGCGCGGGAAGGGCAACATCAGCGTCGATACGATTGCCGGCGTCGCGGGCGCCCTCGGGCGGGAGCCCGCCACCTTCCTGTTTCGCAGCGCCGGAAAACTAGCCGCGATTCGATCATGACTTGCGCTTTTGAGATCAAGCAAAACTCAAAATCCCTGTCCTGCGAAAAACCGCAAGCACGCCCCTCTGGCGCTGTCGTTAAAGCGACCACTAACCGATAGCGGCAATGCCCAAAACCGCGACCACCCAACGGTCCGTGTGGACCGGTCGAAGCGATTAACGCAAGCCACTGAGAAACCGCTTCAAGCTCAAACCGGCCAACAAAATGTAGGGCGGAATCGCGAGGGAATAGTGGCCACAGTATAATTCGAGAACCCGGGGCCGAGCGCCGGAGTCCTTCAGCTTCTGCAGGAATCTCGCCGACAGCTCCGGCAAAACCACCTTGTCTCTCCTGGCCAACACGACGTGCAGGGGGAGATCCGGCCGTGCCAGACGATGAGCGCTGTTCTCCAGGTTAAGCGGTCCCCAAGCCCGTCGGAGATCTGCGAGATCGATCTTGGGCTCAAGGCTAGCGCGTATCGCGCGCGTCGCACGACCTGTCCAAACCATATCGGCCAAGCTTCCCGCCGTCAGAAACAGCGAGGCTTTCGACACCGCCGTGTCATGCGCCGCGATCAATCCGGCGACCCAAGAACCCAGACTCATACCGAGAACCGAAATGTCCCGGTAGCCTTCGCGCTTCAGCCACCGACTGAGCTTTCGGCCATCCAATACCGCCTGCCTGAAGGATTGGATCGTGCGACCAAGGTTGGCGCTGAGCATATAGTCTGCGTGCTGGGATCCGGGACGGCTGCGCTGGAAATGGTAGGGCATGGCGATCTCCACCACCGTGATGCCGCGCTTCGAGAAAAAGTTGGCGATCTGGCGATTCCAGGAGCTTGCATTCCAGTGGTGAAAAATCACCAACGCCTGATCGAAGCGCCCACTGTCTGTGATTTTCGCCCAGACAACATTGTTCTCCACGACATCAGTGCGAATGTCCGAGGGAAATCTGAGCCATTCGCCTTGTCTTTCGAAACCGATATCGTCGCTTTCGGGCTCATCGAAAAATGCCGAGTCAGCCCCCGCCCGGTCGGCCAAGGCACAAAACTCCCCAATGCTCTCTACGTTCTTCTCGCCCGGAAAGGCACGATCCGCGTCGAGGATGAAAGCCGTCGTTTTCTTCCCTTCCTCACCGCGTTGGGCCCGCTGTTCATCCCATCGATCAAGCCACCTATGATACACTCTGGCTGTTTCCCAATTCGCTCGCTCGCCGTCGACCAAACCCTGGATCAATCAAGCCATATAAGGCGACCAGCACGCCGACGCTCAGAAGGATCGAGAAGCCTGAAAATGCATCGGTCAGCAAGTATACAGCAACGAGCAGGGCAATGACCGCTGACATCTTCCACAAGGTGTCCTGGAATTGACTCCCGACACCCAAACGGACGGCACCGTAGAAAAAAACAACACAGGCCGATATCGCGACAAGAAGACTGCTGTAGTGCGTCGGCATTCTATAAGCGAACCCCTTGCCCACATCCGCTTGGTCATACAAGACTGAGGACAGATCGCCAATCAACCAAGCGACAATATTCGTGCCGTTGGATGCCAGGTACGAGCTTTGAAGCTTCATGACCGTGGCGATCAGAACGCCCAAAACGGTGCACCGGAAAGCCCACCGCATCACCCTGAAGCCAGCTTCATTGAGATCGCGTCGGAAATCCACGGCTTGCCGGTTCTTCGATACCTCGCCAATTTTCCAAAGATCATCGATGACCGCATAAACGACAATGAGACCTGCAAAGAACAGATAAAAGCACAGGCTCATGTAGAGATAGGCCAGTCCTGTGAACACGAGCTCCATCGGCACCGATATGACCTCAGGCCGGACGATCGCAAGCTTACCCCAATCCACCGCATAGTCGCCGCCGCCTTTGACTAGCGGGATCAGGCACACACCAATCCACTGGACAAGCCCGGCGAATACCAAGCAAATCACGAAGACTGCCCAAAATGAATAGGACGTGGCGTCTAAGATTTGCACCCAGGCGTGACAATCTTCATCAAGCGCGCCGCTTCTTACAAGCTTTGAACGTTCTTCGTGTTTCCAAGAGGTTACGAGTTCGGACACAAACGCCAGAAATAGTGGCAGAAACACCATGAACACGAATATCCAATTCGCGGCCCAAAGAAATCCGACTTGCTTAACGACGCCATCCGCACGGCCATATTTGACGTTATGAATGCCGAGAATAAACGACAGGAAGCCAAGCGCGGAGATGCCTGCGAAGACCGAAGCCGGCAGGTTCAGTGGAGAGCCGTCGCAAAAAAGTGCTTCCGATCTTCTCGCTAAGCTGAAGCGGCGGCGCCGTTCATCAACGTCGGTGTTTCGTGCCAGCTCTGCGCCAGATTCTGCCGCCGCGGTGAAGGGCGCAATCCGCGCCATATTTTGGATCTCGAGCGCATTGCTGCTCTCCGTTTTCTTCAATTCTCGTCTTTTGGCCGTCAGCTGCGATTGTGCCGCGCTAAGCTCCACTTGCCATTCGCCGGTTGCCACCGGATCATCGCATCCAAAAATCCTTGCCAACCAACGCACGTTGGCGGTGCTGATTCCCTTATCGTTGTCTTGAAACCAAAGCTGAACCGTTCGCAGGTCGACTCCAATCCTGTTGGAATCGATCTGTGAAATAGCCTCTGCAAGAAGCTCAGGTGTCCAGGGACCAGCAGGAAAACGGTCTTCGCCCAACGGCCGTCCTGCACCCGCCGCCACCAATCGTTTGAACAATTCCTTGAAATCGCTCCCATCTCGCGGCGGCGGGAGAAACATTTTTCCGTTTTTTATCAACTGCTTACAAGAGACGACTTCGTTTCGTTTCGCTACTCTTCGTATCCTATCGTGCCATTATACCCAATCAACGCAATTATCAGTGAAGCGCCCCGGATTCGCTCGGGAGAGATCATTAGGGACCGTAAAATGGCTGTCCAACTGGTTTACAGCAACGGAGAACTGCAGGAGGCTCGCGGGGTCATTGATCTAGTCGCGGAGCACCGGCGAGCGATATCCACGGTCGCACGTCTTGGCAAACGATTTATGGAAGCCAATGATGCGGAAGCGCTTCTGATCGGTCAACGCCTTGACATCGCGATGACCAAGGAGGCGCAAATACGTCGGCGAGTCGCAATGGTTCCGATAACGAGCCTTGATGACCTCAAGATAAAAGCAGCATATTTCAAGCGCCTAATGAGCAAGGATTGGTGCGAGCTGGAGCCAGCCGATATTCTGGCGCTGTTGCGTTCCTTTGCGAATGTATCTGTTTAGAAGAGCGACCATATCCATGTGGCCGCATCGGCGACATGCTGGATAGTCCACTGCGCCCAGGGCGTGTCTTTGACCCAGAGAACGAGGACCCGCCACAGGATATAGAGCATCAAAAAGGCGAACGCGACGGCGATGAACTTCGCTGTCCCATCGCTGTCTCTGCTACTTTCCTGTTTCTCGACGGGATACCAGGTCTTGCCGTCCAGCGGATAATACCCGTCGTGCTTGCCGTTGGGGCTGAATTTCATTTCTTCCGTTCCTGTGCCTGTTTCAGCAGCAGTTGCACCGGATGCTGAAAGGTCGTGGCCCAAAGACCGTCACGCTCCATTTTAGCATTGATTTCCGCAATCAGATAGTTGGTGCTGATCGCTTCCCCCTTCGTATTCATCGCGGCGAAGGCGTAACCGGTCGAGATGAGCGCGGTTCCGACGTCTATCGTGTTGCCGTCGACGTCGGCCGCGCACACGACGAATGTGGCCTTGTCGATGGCGTAGCCGATGGGCTGACAGGTCACGGTGGCGCTCGACAGCAACGCGGCAAAATGTGCGAGAGAAACGTTGCCGCAATCGTCCTTCTTGCCATTGCTGTCCGCCGCGACCGTGCCGCGAAGGCAGGCTTGAACTCCATAAAGTCGATAGAGCGTGTTTCCGTCGCGCCAGGTGTCCCCAGTCAGGAGCTGCACGCTTTTCGATACGGCGATAGGTGCAGGCGCCTCTTTCGCAGTTGGATCGGTCTGGCCATGGGCGACCGTGGAAGGGCCGATGATGACGGCCGCGAGGATGGCCAGTCTAATTCGCATCGTCGTTCTGGAAAGGCTGCCCGAGACCGGACGACGCTTCGAGATCAGGCCGCAGAGACTTCCCGTCCTTGTTCTTGCCGATCGCCGCCATGTGCAGAAAGACCATAGAGTCGTCGTCATAGGAAACAGCGTAGGGATCGTTGGCATCACCCACCCCGACAAGGGCGAAGCAGGAAACGGCGTCGGGCACGTCCGCCTTGCTTTTCAGAACGAGCGTTTTGCAAAGCACGACTGAGGCGCGGTTGTTGTAGATGGCGTTGGCATAGTCCTGCGCCGCTTTGGTGCAATCCCATTCCTCGGCTTCATAGGAGATGGTCCGGCTCGGGCATGCCGTCAGACCGCGGAGCCTGTAAGAAGCACCATTGATGACGCGCTCGGTCGCGGTCCGGATTTTCACCGGTCCAGTCAACGGACCTGAATCGCGCTGGTACAGCTTCCCGTTGGCGTCATAGCGCTCATAGACAAAGAGCTTCTGGCCGGGTTTGACGAACTGCTTAAGGTATGCGGCTGAAGGCTGCTGGAACGGATCCGCGCGGTCTACGCCGGGGCCTGCGGCGTGCGCCAGGGTGCATGGCAAAAGCATAGCCGCGAGAATGATTCCGTACTTCATTGGCCAAAGTCCTGGATCGCGCTGACGGTGGTTGACGGTGCCACCTATGGTCGTATAAAACATAGTAAACTGTCAATAAGTGACCACACCATGAGAACGAAATGCGGCCTTGTGCTTTCGGTGTGTTGCGCGATTGCCTCTGTCGGAGCGTACGCGCAGGACGCCGCATCGAAACGTGTTGAGACCGCTTTTGCAACGCCTGTCGCGGTCACGATCAAGCCAGACATCGGGAAAAACGTAATCGTCGGCGAATGTCGGTCGACGGATCGGCAGCATGTCCAGGCCATGGTTCGCGAAATCGCCATCCAGGAGGGGTTCGACGCCGATCTCGCGGAAGCAATCGCCTGGGCGGAAAGCGACATGGGCCAGAACCAGGGGCCGTCCAACGCCGGGGCTCTCGGCATCATGCAGCTCATGCCGGCGACTGCATCCAGCCTCGGTGTCGCCGACAGGTGCGACGCGGAGACCAATGTCCGCGCCGGAATTCGGTATTTGAAAGCACTCTACGATGAGTTTCACGATCCGCTGTTGATGCTGGCTGCCTACAACGCTGGCGAGCAAAAAGTCTATGCGGCCAAGGGCATTCCGGTGAACGAGGAAACGGCAAAATACATCGTCAAGATCCTGAACCGGTGGAAGTTCGGAAACGTGGTTCGGTCGACGTCCTCGATCGACGGCGAGGCGCTGGCGGTGGCCGCGGATGAAGAGCCGAATGATGGCGCGTGGCAGGACGGGCACGTCATCGACTTCGGTAACTGAAAGGAGTGAGAGGCCATGGATTACAGGAAAGCAGGGGGATTTGCTCTACGACTGACGGCAGCGGCGGCAATCGGCATTATGCTTGCTCCTGCGAGCGCATATGCGCAGTCAGCCGAGCCGGTCGAGAGCGTTCTGGAATGGTTCGTGGGCGTCCTGCAGGGCAACATTGCCCGCTCGATCGCGATCATCGCGGTATGCTTCCTGGGATTCCTCGCGATGACGGGGCGGCTGGTGTGGATGATGGCCTTTTCCATCATCATCGGCATCGCATTGGTTTTCGGCGCGGCCTCCTTTGTCGACTCGGTGAGGTCGGCGGCGGGAGGTTGATCGCATGGACGACGATGAGGTCTATGTCGAACCCATAAGCCTGCCGCTGACGCGCCCGCCGATGAAATGGGGGGTGCGATATGAGGTCTTTGCGCTCAACGGTATGCTGGCGGTGATCGCCTTCATCGCGACCAGCAGCTTCGTCCTCGGCCTGGGCGTCTTTGGCGGCATGCATCTGGTCAGCGCCTATCTCTGCCAGCGTGATCCGTACATCTTTCACATCTTTGAGCGGCGGCTTTCGAAGCGCGGCGCCATCTCCAACATCGGCTTATGGGGTGCGAGGAGCTATTCGCCGTGAGCGTCGATGCCGATCTCAAATATGGGCGCGAGCGCAAACGGGAAAAGCCCGTGGAAATGCATGTCCCCTACCTGCGTCACGTCGATGACAATCTCGTCGTGACGAAAAGCGGCTTTCTGGTCGGTGTCGTGCAGTTGAGCGGCCTGCCGTTCCAGACGATGGATCAGGCCGAACTCAACAACCGCATGTTCAACCGCAACACGACGTTCCGGAACCTTTCCACTTCGCGGTTTGCGGCGTACTCGACCATCATCCGCCGTCATGTGACGCCGGAGATCGAAGGCGACTTTGACAACCCCTTCGTGGCCGAACTCGACGCCCGCTACATGGACGAGTTGCGCTCGAAAAACCTCTTCGTCAACGAGGCGTATCTGACCATCATCCGCCGGCCGATGATCGGTCGCGTCGGATGGGTGGACAAGGCGCTCAATGCGTTCCGGGTCAACACGGCCGGCGAAGAAACCCGCGAAGAGGCGATGGCCGAACTGCATGACGTTCTCAACGGCGTCGTGAAGGATTTTTCCGCTTACGGTGCGCGCCTGCTTGGTGTGGTGAAGCGGCGGGATAGCGTGTTTTCAGAACCGGCCGAGTTTATCGCGAAGATACTCGCTGGCGGGGCAGACGTGGAAATGCCGTTGCCACGGATGAGCCTCGCGACGGTCTGCCCGACGCGGCAAATTTTCTTCGGAAAGTCGGCTCTGGAAATCAAGGGACCGGATGAAAGCAAGGTCGGCGCGATGGTTTCGATCAAGGAATATCCGCCCTTTACCGCGCCCGGGTCGCTCGACGGCCTGTTGCGATTGCCGCACGAATTCATCCTCACGCAATCGTTCGCGATCGAGGATCGCGTAACCGCCATGCGGCGGATCAACACGATCGCCAATCAGGTCCAGGGTTCCGACGAGGCGGGCACCACCGTTGAAGATTCCGTACACGAAGGGGCCGACAAGCTGGCCGGCGGAGAAGTCGTCTTCGGCCAGCATCACATGACCGTCCTGGCGCTTTCTTCCGACATGCAGGGATTGAACCGAGCACTCTCCGACATAACGGCGGAGCTGTCTCGCATGTCGATCGTGCCGGTGCGCGAAAGCCTCAATACGGAATTGGCGTTCTGGGCACAGCTGCCGGGAAATTTCAGCTACATCGCGCGCCGCGCGCTAATTTCCTCGCTGAACTTCGCCGGCCTGTTCTCCGGTCATAACTTCCCCTCCGGTCAGCGCGACGGCCTGCATTGGCAACGGCCCATCGCGCTGCTCGAAACGACAAGCCAGACAGCCTACTACTTCAATTTCCATGTTCACGATGTCGGCCATTTCACCGTCTTTGGCCCGACCGGATCAGGCAAGACCGTGGTGTTGTCGTTCCTGATGGCGGAAGCGATGCGCGTCGCGCCGCGGCCGCGCTGCATCTATTTCGACTACATGCGCGGCGCGGAAATCTTTGTTCGCGCTCTAGGCGGCCGCTACGAAGTGATGGAGCCGATGCAGCCGACGGGCTTTGCCCCTCTGCAATTGCAGGACACGCCCGAGAACCGCTCGTTCATCGAAAGTCTGTTGCGCTACATTCTGACGCCGGAAGGCGGTGCGCTCGACGTCGCTGAGTTGCGCGTCATCAACGGGGCGGTCGACAAGCTCTACAAGCTGCCGCGCGAGAGCCGGACCTTCGACCTTCTGCCGGAAGTGCTGCGCGGATCGCTGACGCCTGGCATGAACGATCTAGCGGCCCGGATCGAGCCTTGGCTTGATCCCTCCGACAAGGGCTGGCTTTTCAACAATCCTGTCGATTTGGTCGACTTCACGAAGCCGGTCGTGGGCTTCGACATGACCAAGATCCTCGCCGACAAGAAACTCCGCTCGGCGGCACTCTTGTATATCTTCCACCGCCTTGAGGAAATCATCGACGGCACTCCTCTGATGCTCTTCCTCGACGAAGGATGGAAGCTGCTCGATGATGATGTTTTCGCAGCCTTCATCAATGAAACCCTCAAAACGATACGCAGGCGCAATGGCGTGGTCGGGTTCGGCACCCAAACCGCCGAAGACGTGGTCAACTCCTCAATCTCGTCGTCGCTGATCGAACAGACCAAGACGAACATCTTCTTCCCGAATCCGAAGGCGAGCAAGGAATCCTACATGGAGCGGTTCTCGCTGACCGCCAAGGAATTCGAGTTCGTCAGGCGCACCGCGAAGGAAAGCAGGACATTCCTCGTCAAGCACGATAGCGACTCCATTGTTGCAAGGCTCGATCTCTCGGCCATGCCAGACCTCATCAAAGTGCTCTCCAGCACCGAAACCAACATCAAGGAATGCGAGCGGCTGCGCGAGCTTTACGGCGAGGAGCCGGAAGCGTGGTTGCCGTATTTGTGCGGATGGGAGAGCGAGCATGAACAAGCTGCTTAGGAGCGCGATCACCGCCGTCGCAATCGCCCCGACTGTGTCGGCGCCGGTCCTGGCACAGATTGCCGTGATCGACGATACGAACCTCGACAAACGGCAGGAGGATGAGACCCACAGCAAGAAGTCGGGCGAGGACAAAGCCGACGAAAAAATAAAGAAAAAGAGCGTCGTCTGCACCTATTCAAACAGGTACCGCTCGCAGATGTACACGCGCTCGCCAAGCGGGGCTTTGAAGCGTGACGCCGGTAATGTGCAGCTGATCCGCTATTACGCCCAGAAATACGGCGTTCCGGAGGGCCTGGCCCTGTCCGTCGCCTATCAGGAATCGCGCCTTGATAGCTGCGCGGGATCGCCGACCGGCGTCAAAGGGGTGATGCAGCTGACAAAGGGCACCGGCAAGGCGATGGGCTTCGACCGGGACGTGAATGAGCAAAACATCGAGGGCGGCGTAAAATATCTCGGACAAGGCGTCGCGAAGTGCGGTGCGTCCAACTACTCGTGCCTCTCGAGCTGGTACAATGGCTCCGATGCCGCGCAACAGAAACAATGGGCAGGCGGCGTCGGTCGCTGGCACTCGTATTTCAACAATTACGTGGCGACCGGGCAGGCTCCTGCCGCCGCGCCGCCCGCTGTCAGCATCGCCACAGTCGATGGCGCTGGCGGGAAGGCGCAACAGGCAGCACTCGGTACGACATCTAGCGCGGCCGCCAATCTCGACGCCAGTTCAACACGGATGCAGGGGAATTCCTCGCTGATCGCGGCACTGTTCGGCGCGATCGGCCAGACCACCGAATACAAGGACGCCTGGGAGGTCAATTCGTCGGCTCGCAACCTCAATGCCGACGTGACGAACCAGTACATCAAGCAGTCGGCGGACTTTACCTCCCTCCTCGGTCAGTTCCTGCAGATGCGGAATACCGCCACGTCCCAAGCGACGAAAACCATCGCGGTGCCCAAAGAGGGGGCGGCCAACCCGTTCTCCTGTGATCCGGCGGTGCTTACGCGCCTGAACGTTGACCGGAAAAACTGGCTGCCCTGCGCAACCGAAAACGCGGCTGCGTCTGGCGCAAGTGGCCAGTCGACCATGCGGATCGCAGACCCCGATGGCGCGGCGAGCGTCATCGAGGCGCTTCAGGAATAGGAGGCTGATATGAAAAAGGTCGTTCTCACCCTCGCTTTCGCGCTTCTGTCCGGGAGCGCCATGGCGCAGATCGCCGTCATTGACGGCGCCAATCTCGATGTCGCCCGGCAGAACGCCAGGAACACGAATTCCATCATGGATTCCAACAAGGACATTCTGGAAAAGAGCGAGCAGATCCTGCAATCGCTGACCGGAAGCCGCGATGGTTCTCTCGGCATCGGTCAGATGGGCTTCGGCGGCAATATGTCGATCGCGCAGGCACCCAGCTTCGGCTCGATCCTCAATGGTGGTACGCTGTCCTTCGGCGGACTGTCACCGGAGATCCAGAAGATCGCCGGCGCGGTCATCAACGGCCTGCAACTGGTCAAGCAGCTCCAGCAGGTCGGCGGCAACGAAAACAGCGCGATCAACACGGCCTACTCGGGCAGCGTAAACGTCGCCTCGCTGTTGAGCGCCCTGACTTCGCAGGCGTCGCAGGGCGTGACGCAGCGCGAACAGTCGCTGCAATCCGCCAGCGGTCAGATCGGCCAGTCTGAGGACGTGAAAGGCTCGGTCGATCAGAACACGCGCATGCAGCTTGAGAACGCGCGAGCCGTCAACGAGCTGATCGGCGTTCAAAATGGCGCGGTCGCAGCGCTCAACGAGGAAATGAAGACCCGGCTGTTGCGGCAAAGCCAGGTCCAGCGAATGATGACGCCGAGCGACGTCAACCCATTCGCGAACTTCGGCAAGGCCGGGAACTGACGTGATAGCTTGCAAGCAGAACCGGAGATTCCTCGCGGGTGCGACCGCCATCATCGCCGTTGCGACAATGGCAGGATGCGCCCGGCCTGGCCGCGAGCTGAAAGCACCCTGCGCACCATTGGGCTATGCCGACGCCGCAGACTGCGGGCCGCTCAAGCCGGTAAACGCCACGCCTTTTGAAAGCATGGCCGAGGACGAATGAACGGCCTGGCGACAAGCATTCTGGACGGCATTGACGGCGTTGGCCAGGGGTTCGTTTCCAGCGTCTACATGCAGCTGGGCAATGCCCTGGGTCCCATCTTTACCGGGATGCTCACGATCTATGTCATCTGGTGGGGCTATACGATCATCAGCGGTCGGGAAACCATCTCGCCGATCGAGGCAGCGTATCGCCTTGGTCGCGTGGTCATCATCTATATGCTGCTCAATCATTGGGGGACGTTCTCCGACACGATCTACAAGCTCGTGCAGGCTGTTCCCGACGAAGTTGGCAAGATCATCATCGGCGCTGTCTCGCGCGCGACCGGCAACCAGCTTTCGGATCAGCACGCGATACCGGCTTTGATCGACAATCTTTATCGGGGGGGCCAGGACGTCGCCAAGCAGGTCTATACCGGCTCGATGTTCGATATTTTGGGAGCGATCCTGTCGGCGATCGTCCTCATGGCCGCGATCATTTTCTCGGCCATTGCCATCGCGGCGATCATCGCGGCGAAGATTATGCTTTTCATTACGCTCGCCCTGGCGCCAATCTGGATCGTGCTCTGGCTCTATCGTTGGTCGAGCCGGATTTCCGAAGGCTTCATTTCACTCACGACCTATCTGATCATTCAGCAAGTCCTTATATACGGCTTTCTCGGTTTCTATTTTTCGCTGGTCAATCTCGCGCTCAACACGGCCCTGGCGGGCGGAGCCTCCGCCGACAGCAAGATGTCCATGGTCCTGCCGCTCGTTCTGGTGACGATCATCGGCATATACATCTTTACCCAGCTGCCCGCGATCACCGCGATCCTGAATGGTGCTGGCTATATCGACACTACCGGCGCGCAACGTCCGTACAGGAACTCGGCTGATCGGGCTTGGCGAAGCGGAAAATGGGCTGGACGGACTTTAGGGGCAGCCTATCGCGGCTTTACCAAGCGCAGAGCCGGTCGACGCGAAGCGCGGGGTGCTAGCACCGAAGCGGCAAAAGCGGCCATTCAGCGGGGTGTCCGGGAAAACGGGGCGCCGTTGGCATAGGGAAAAAGCCGGCAACAAGTTGACAGTACCGCCGTCAAGGCATGGGCGGATTTTGCAAGCGAGAACATAGTAAAGTGTCAAAACCACATGAGAATGCCGTAACCGAACCCGGCGAAGTGGTCGACAGGACCTACTACAAGGCCGGTGCGACCTGGGAAGACGACACCCACCGTTCGCTTCGCCGCTCCCGCACCTTCGCGTGGTTTGTAAGCGGCGTTTCGGCGACGGCGGCGGTGCTGTCCCTCCTAACGCTGGTTCTGATCCTGCCGCTCAAGCAGTTCGAGCCCTATGTCGTCGAGGTCGATAAGACGACAGGCTATCTCGAGATCGCCCGCGCGCTGAAGCCGGGCGATCTGTCTCAGAACGAGGCCGTAACCGCTGCCAACCTGGTCCGCTATATCCGCGCCCGCGAAACCTATGATGTGCGCGAGATCAAGCAGAATTACGATTTGGCCCAGCTCTATTCGACGGCTGCGGCGTCCAAGGACCTGACCTGGCTGTACACGCCCTCGAACCCGCAATCGCTTGACAAGATTTATGGTCGCAACGTCTCGATATCCGTCAAGGTCAAATCGGTCTCCCTGCTGAACCGCAATACGGCGTCCGTTCGATTTTCGACGACGACAAGGCGGGACAATACCTCCACAGCCGACAATTGGGTCGCCGTGGTGAAGTTCCGTTACACCTCGACACCCATGAAAAACGAATGGCGGTTCGACAATCCGCTTGGTTTTCAGGTCACCGATTACCGTCGCGATCAGGAATCGGCCCCGACTGCGGGGGACCTCCAATGAAGCCACTCGCCGGAGCGGCCCTGTCGGTTCTGATCCTTCTCGGCGCGACAGACGTCGCCAGTGCGCGGGACTTTCGCATTCGCTATGTCACCTTCGACAACAACGATGTGACGACGGTCAACGCGGCCCTCGGCGTGTCCACGATGATCGAGCTGAGCCCCACGGAAATTATCGAGACCGTCTCGGCCGGCGACACGAAAGGCTGGTCGATCGTCCCGAAACGAGGTTCGAGCTTCCTCTTCGTCAAGCCACTGGATCGCGACGCCTGGACGAACGTCAACATCGTCACGAACCGGCGCGTCTATTCGCTGCTCCTCAAGGCCTCTAACAGCGATCGCGACCGCGTGTCGTTCCAGGTGCGGTTCAAATATCCCGACGAAGACGTGAACGCCCGCCTGCTCTCCCAGGCAAAGCAGAGCGCGGCCGATCCCGACCTGAAGAACCTGAAAATCTCCGACCTGAACTACGACTATGCCTACAAGGGCGACGACACGCTCAAGCCGCGCGTCGTGTTCGACGATGGCACCAGGATGTTCCTGGAGTTCACCGGCGACATACCGGCGATCTTCGTGGTCGACGAAAAAGGCCATGAATCGCTGGTGAACCTGCGCACCCAGGGCAAATATACCATTGTCGATAAGGTCGGACGGCAGTTCACGCTCAGGGCCGATGGCAAGACGCTGTGCCTCTACAATCGTGCGCGAGCCTCGCGAGTCGATCCGATCGCCGACATTTACGGTCCAGCCAAACTCGACCGGAAAAGCGCCCTCTTCCCGTCCATGCGAAAGGAGGGGCGATAGATATGAGCCAGATCGACTATAATGAACTGGACGGCAGCCCAGCCGTCGCTCGGCGCGGTGCCGGCATCGGCACGAAAGCGGCCATGGTAAGCCTTGGGCTTCTGCTCGCTGCGGCATTGATCTGGATAAACTGGCCGCGCTCGCCCAGCTCCAGAGACCTTGCCGCGGGATCGGACGAAGATTTCTACCTTCCCGAATTTCGCTCGCCGGGGCTCACCGAAGCGCCGCAACAGGCCGACAAGCCGATCGATCAGATCGTCGTCCCGCCGCCGACCGAGGGCGAGGACAATACGAAACAAGCCGACAATGTCGACCAGACCGTACAGCCGCGGCAGGATCTCGATGCGCAGCGGCGCGCGATCGAAGCCCAGATGGCAGCCGAAAAAGCGCGCCGTGAGGCTGCGGAAGAAGAAGCACGTCGCAAGGCTGCGGCGGAAGAGGAGGCCAGGCGAAAGGCCGAACAGGCCGAAACCGAGAAAAGAATGTGGGAACGCCTGCGCTCGAACCAGATGGTGACGAGCGATCAAACTGGAAACGCGGGTGCGGACGAGGCCCCCGCGCAAGCCGAAATCGCCGCTGACGGTCAGATCATCCCTGTGCCAGGGGCCGACAGCGATTCGAACAAGGCTTTCCTGGCGCAATCGGAGGCCAGTTCTCGCGGCATGGCGAAGGCGCGCGCTTTCAGGCGCACGGATGCCATAATCGCCGAAGGCACGATGATCCGCGGCTTTCTCGAAACTGCGATCAACACCGATCTCCCCGGCATGGTCCGCGCGGTCGTGCGGGAGGATGTCTATTCGCTCGACGGCCGCCGCATCCTCATCCCCAAAGGCTCGCGCCTGACGGGCGAATACCGTTCCGGGCTGGCGAGGGGTCAAAAGCGCGTCTTCATCGTGTGGAACCGCGTCATCCGTTCCGACGGCGTATCGGTCGACATCGTATCGCCCGGGGCCGACAGTCTCGGCCGCGGTGGCCTTGGCGGACGGGTCGATACCCATTGGCTCGAACGCTATGGCAACGCGATCATGCTTTCGGTCGTCGGCGGCATCTCGGAATACCTGTCCTCGCTTGGCGACAACAATGACGGTACCCAACAACGCCAGGTCACGACCGTCGATCCGGTGACGGGCCAATCCATCACCGTCACCTACGGCGGCAATGGCTCACAACGCGATGCCCGCTCCATAGCATTCGACAAATCCTCGACGGCCCTGCAGCAGCTCGCGCAGGAAGCGTTCCGCGACAGCCAGAACATCCCGCCGACCATCTATGTCGATCAAGGCACGCCTGTTGTCGTCTTCGTCCGACGCGATCTCGATTTCTCTGCCCTCTACGCCGATCCAGTGCAAGAGGAACTGGCCCGCCTCAAACACGGCGGCAAGCCGAAGACCGCAATCGACCCGACGCCGCTCTTCATGACGCCGAAGGACCACTATTATCCAGGCTATGGGTCGCCGCTGAAATGAACGTTGTGCAAACAGCGCCGAATCCCTGGCAACGCGCCCCGGTCCTGCGGGCGGAACTGGAACCGATCTGGCCCTATCTCGAAGAAGATTCCGTTTCCGAGATCGCCATCAACCGGCCGGGCGAGGTCTTCATCGAACGCCTCGGCGCCAGGGAGATGGAGTATGTCTTCAATCGCGAACTGACCCGCAACTGGATTCGCGCGGTATCGACCGGCGTCGCCTCTGCGAGTAACCAGGTCGTCAATGAAGTGACGCCCGTCCTCTCGGCCGCCCTGCCGTCAGGGGAGCGCTTCCAATGCGTCCTGCCGCCGGCAGCACCGGACGGCGGGATAATCGCGATCCGCAAGCAGGTCATCATGGATATGACACTGAGCGACTATTCGGACCGCGGCGCCTTCGAGCACACGGCTTTGGGAAGCGGCCTGGCACTCTCGCCTGAAGAAAAGCAGCTTGCCGAAATGCTGCACGACACCTCGCCGCTGGAATTTCTGCAATTCGCCGTCCGCAACCGGATCTCCGTGGTCGTATCGGGGGGCACCTCCACCGGCAAGACGACGTTCCTCAACGCACTCTTGAAGGTCATTCCCGACCATGAGCGCATCATCACGATCGAGGACACGCGCGAACTGCGGCCGCCAATGCGCAACAATGTCTGCCTGCTGACTTCCAGGGGCGATCAGGGGTTGGCGAAGGTCACGCCGCAACAGCTTCTCGAAGCTTCCCTGCGCATGCGACCCGATCGCCTGCTGTTGGGTGAACTACGTGGCTCAGAGGCATTCTCGTTCTTGCAGGCGATCAATACCGGTCATCCAGGGTCGCTGACGACGGTGCACGCAAATTCCGCGCGATCAGCCTATGAGCGGCTCGCCCTCATGGTCATGCAAGGCAATGTCGGGCTCTCGCGCGACGAGATCCTCGACTATTTGCGCGAAGTGATCCCAGTCGTCGTGCAGATGGGCCGCAGCGACGGCGGCCATCGCACCATCAGTGAGATCAAATTCACCAAATCGGAGACAATCTGACGGGAGCGGCCACGCCATGAAGAAAACCGCCGGCCTGGTATTCATGGCGCTCATGGCCGTCGCCCTGGGCACCGTCTGCTTCATGGTCGCCTATGCCGCGACCGAATGGTATCGAACCGGCTCGCGCTTCCTGTTCGGCCTGATCGACAAGGATCCGCTGACTGCTGCCCGCTACGCCTGGGCCGACTTGAAGGCGCTCGATCTTGCCCGCATTCAATACGCTGTACTCGCCGGCGTGTTCGGATTCTTCCTGCCGCTTGTCATCGCGTTTCTTAGGCAGCCGGCGCGACGCAACGGCGCGCACTTCATGTCAATGGCCGAGATCGCCAAGGCTGGGCTGACAAAGCGCGGCGGCGTATTCATCGGACGTGCCGGCGGGAAACTGGTGGAGGCGCTGACCGCGCCATATCGCGATCGGCGTACCGGCCGGCTGCGGCTTACGCGCCCGACGCTGCGCGGCGGCAAATATCTGTGGGTCGATGGCGATGACGTCGGCGGCTTTGTGATTGGTCCGCCTCGTTCAGGCAAGGGCGCGTCAATCATCATTCCCAACGCGCTGATGTGGCCACACTCGCTTGTTGTCCTCGATCTGCGTGGCGAAACCTACGAAGCGACCGCCGGCTATCGCTCGAAAATGAGCAAGGTGGTGCGTTTTGCGCCGGCCGACCGCAGCGGCAACACCGCCTGTTACAACCCGATGGACTTCATCTCACTCGATTCTTCCCAACGCGATATCGATCTTCGCAATATGGCGGCGGCGTTGTTTCCGCGGCCGCCTTCGAGCGCCGACCCCTATTGGGTCAACGACGCTCGCCTGCTCTTCACCGGCATCGCCTCCTACGTTATGGAGTCTCCAGCGATCCCGAACGAGAAAAAGACGTTCGCGACCATTTTGACAATCATGAATGGCGAAGAGGAGCCGTTGATCGACTTCATCGGCACGCTACGCGGCGAACGCAAGGCGCAATGCTCGTCCTTCACGCTGCAAACCCTCCTGCCCTACTTCGATATGTCGGAACGGCAGTTCTCGGGCATCTATGCCGGCGTGCGCACCGGCATGGCTCCGTTCCTCAATGAACGGCTGATGAAAGCGACCTCGAAGAGCACCTTCGATATCCGGACGCTCAAGCGCGAAAGGATCTCGCTCTATCTCGACTTCCGCCGCGAGCAAGTCAGTTCGCTCGGACCGCTGTTCAACGTCCTCATCACGCAGATGATGAACTTCATGTCGGAAACCATGCCCAGCCCGAACGAGCACCAGGTCCTCGTTCTACTCGATGAATTCCAGAACCTCGGAAAGTTGGAAAACGTCACGGAAATGGCGACCACGCTCGGCGGCAACGGCGTTTCGATGTGGTTTTTCGTGCAGTCGCTCAAGGCCGTCGACGAGATCTATCGCGAGGAAGGCCGTCAAAACCTCATCAACGCCGCTCGCGCACAGATATTCTTTGGCGCTCAGGACATTGGTGACCTGCGCTATGTGTCCGACCAGATCGGAGAAACCTCTGACGAACAGAAAGACGTGACCCGCACCAAGGCCACGTTGTTCGACACCTATTACACGCGTTCCGTCCACCGCAAGGAAGTCCAGCGCCGGCTCATGCGCCCCGACGAAGTCCGCACGTTGGACAAGAGCAAGGTCATCATCCTGCCGCGCGGCGAGCTGCCGATCCTCGGAACACGCAATTTCTATTTTGCTGATGACAAGCTCTGGGAAAAGGCTTTCGAGCCGCCGCCGAAGAACGCGACCGGTGGCAACATGCCGGCGAAGTCAATTGACGGTGCGGCCTCCTCCCCTGCCGGCGCGATCGTCGCTTCGCCCGCCCGGCCGTTCCGCTCAGGCATTGCGCATTCCCGGCTGGTTCGGGGTGCGACATTCGCCGCGAAAGTTGGCCGAACGCCGCCACCGCCGATCCGGCGGCAGACCAATGCGAGTAGGACCGCCGAGGCCACTTCTCAAACCATGCCGCAGCAGGAAGTCTCAAGCGCCGCTCCGGTGGCAAAGACCGTCGATTTCGGTGCGCTCGCTGCCAAGGCCGCAACCAGTCGCGTTTCGCCGCAGAAGGAGGCGCTTATTGCCGCCTTGTTGAGCCAGGGCGAATCCTTTCGTTCGAAATCGCAGGATCCGGCAGCTTTCGACAACGGCATGAGCCTTGTCGCGGACACCTTGCCCGATGTCGTGGACGAATAAAGGCGTCGGCATGGAAAGAACGATTTGAAGGGCATTCCGGGGGGAAGCCATGACGCCGGTTCATCACGATCCGGAACTGCCAGATAGGCCACCGCCGCTGCTGTGTGGCCGTTGCGGCAAACCGTCAACCGTCCTGGTTCTCGACCCCGGGAAGCCGTACGTCTATCTATGCGCGTCTTGCGAGGCCGACAGTCGGTCGGAGGCGGAGACAGAGCGGACCTCCGACATTGATCGCGGAGATCCGGCCTAGACTCCCGATCATTTTAACGCTCGTAGTCGTTATCGTTGGATCGCTGGGTGCGGCGATCCTGTTCCTCGGCCTGCCGAACCTTCTCCTTGTTTCGGTCCTGCTGCTGGCGGCTTCTCGCGGCATCGGCTTCGCGGCGTGGCGTCTCTGGCTCACGGGCATCTTCACGCGTCGGAAGATCACGTCCGCGCGCTTCACGTTCGGGAGTGGGCTCACCGGCACCGGATGCTCCCGCTTTCCGCTGCTGCTCGGCCTCGAACTGCAGGCGCGCAAGCCGGTCGTGCATCTTGTCGTTGACGTCTTCGCGATATTGCTCGAACCGGCCCCGTTCCGTCTCCGGCAGTGTCTCGCTCATGCCGTCGAGCGCCTTGTTCACGCGGTCCATTTTCTGCCGCATCTCCAACGGTGTCTGCGCCATATCGAGATCTCCTATCAGTGCATTCAATTCTCTCATACCAGGGTGAGACAGGAAAGATTTCTGGCCCTGCTCGCCCGTCTCACGATTTGCGGGAAGTTCGGAAGCGCCCTTCCCCGCCTGGTCATCGCGGTACCGTAGAAGGTTCTTGCCGATTGCCTCGGCCGCCGTAAGCGCCAGACCCGTGACGCCGACGGTCCGCATTGCCGTCGCAGTCGTTTGCCAGGCAGCGCCAATCGCATCGCCGTTCGCGACCAGCGTCTGCCCGTCGATCCGGCGCTGCCGCTTGGCCTCGACCCGCTCGATCGTCTTGGCGCTGACCTGATAGCGCGGATCTCGCTTCGCCCTGTTGTAGGCGCCGGCATGTTCCTTCGTGAACGGCCGCGTCATCGCATGGTCCATGCGCCGCGTCGCGACCATGGCAATGCCGTTTTCGCGTGCCTTTTCCGCAAACGCCTCGCGCCAGGCGACCAGATCCGGCTTGTAGAATTTAAGGCGCTCGCCGTCGGCGGAGCGCGCCTGCACCATGGCATGGATATGGACGTGCTTCGTGTCCTTGTGATGCGCCAGGACGTACTTGAACCCCGGCGCCCGTTCTTCCAGCACCGCCCGCGCGGCGGCCATGACCGCGTTCGGATCCGTGCCGGCTCGTGCCGAAAAAAGCAGGTGATAGGCATTGCGGCGCTCGCGGCCTGCGAGCTGCGGCCGCCATTGCTCGTAGACCGACGCTGCTGCCTTGGCAGGATTCTTCGCTCCACGAAGCGGTTCGCCATTCGCGCCGCGGACACCCGAATGTGTGCGAATGAACTTCTGTAGAAAGTATTTTGCCTGCCGCTCGTTGCCAACCGCTGCCGTCACCTCGACCGTCGCCACTCCCCCTGCCCGCTCGAACCCTTCGCGCAACCGCGTCTCGATCTTGTCGAGCGCCCTACTGCGCGAGTTCTCCCGGCCGCCGGCGAGCAACTTCGCGAGTGGCCCCGCCCGCTCTTCGACATGGGCGAAGACCTCGACCGTCTTACCGTCACGGACATAGAGGAATGGTTTCGACCCGAATGCACTCTTCAGTGCATCCTTCAGCCTATCGTCGCTCAAGTCGCCGCTTAGATCGAAACGCGCTTCAATGAAATTGGTGTTTTCCAGCGGTGGTTCGAACGTCTCGCAAAACGTCTCCAGAAACGCCTTGCGGTCACCGCTCGACCCCAGGACGTGACCGTCTTCGTCGAAAATGTCGATGTCGTGTTTTTCGCCTTTGTCGTTCTCGCGTCGGCCGAGATAATTGACCAGCCGCACCGCCGCCTCACTGGTCGATGGCGGCTTGGGCATGACCTTGAACACGGCAGGCTGGGCGCCGGCGGCATAGCCGGCGCGCGCCGCCACCGTCCGCGCCTGATAGACAGCCCGCACGCCACCAATGCTACTTCCATGCCGGCCGGCTTCGCCACTCCTGCCACGCCCGCCACCGCCCCGCCGCTTCCAGTCTTCCTCCTCCTCTGCCGGCCGGAATCCGGCCAGCGTGGCGGTATAGATCATGATGGGCGCACTGGCGGACTTCGGCGCGCGGCCGACCTTGGGCGAGACTGTAGCAGAGGCGGATGTCGGAGCCCTGCCGGATGCTGCCTGCATCCCCGCCGCCCCTGCCCGCCCACCGGCCGAACGCAAAGCAGCGCCGCCACTTCCCGAGGCGGCTTGCCCTCCACCCGCACCTCCGCTACCGCCACCGCGCTCATAAATCCGCATGGCCTGGAATTCGCCAGGCTGTCTCCGCCCGCTCCCGACAGGTTCATCCTTCTCCGGTTCATCGCGCACCACCGGCATTCCATGCAGGTAGCGCTCGACCTCGGCAGCATAACCGGCGAGGCGACGGCTCATCGTTTGGCCCCCCGCGCCTTCCTGGATCCGATGGTCATCGCCTTCAGCTCTTCCCGGAACTGCCGTACCAGATCGCCAACGGCAATCAGCGCGCCTTCGAGATCCTCGTCATAGGGAATGCGCCCCTCGTTCATGGCGCGAACAGCCTGATTGAAGTTGAGGCCGACCCGCCGCAGTTGGTCGGTCATGTCTAAGATAGCCGGCAGCAAGGCCTCCGACGCCACGGGCAGATGACCAGTCTCGGCCCGCACCAGCCGCCGGACGACTTCGCTAACAGTCACGCCTTCGCGCTCGGCGATGGCTTTGAGGCTCGCCAGCTCCTCTGCCGAAAACCGGACATGCGTCACCTCGCCATAACGGCGCGTAGCACTCTTCACCGATGTCTTCTGTGCGCCTGCGTCCATCTCTCAAGCCCGCTTGCGGGCGCTAAGGCCCGAAGGGCCGCGCCGCCTATTTTGTGTGTATCACAAAATAGGCTATCCTGCCAATAAGTAACAATCAACCATAGACGCATCCATACATCCCACAACCGCCCACGGCGGCTCTTATATTGCATTGATGATAAGTCTCCATGTTAACAAAGAGACTGCGACCATACCGCTTTGCGGAGTGACGCCGTTCTCTGCAAAGCCACGCGCCGCACCTGTCGCGATGCTTCCATCGTGATAGTGTGCCATGTGTCGATGATGCGTTGGTGATTTGTTTCGATGTTAACATGGAAACAAAGAGACATGGAGACCGCCGAGCCAGGGAGAAAACGACATGATCATGTCCGCCGCAATTCCCAAGGGTGGGACCGGCAAGTCGACGATGCTGCGCGCGCTCGCATCCGTCGCACTGCATCGGGGCTATGCCGTCACACTGGTCGACGGCGATCGCCGCCAGAACATGAGCCGCTGGTTTCAGATGCTCGGTGAGGCCGGCAATTGCCCCGACAATCTCGGCCTTGTCAGCGCGAACACGCCGCAGGAGATTCTCGATGCTGTTGAGCAGCACAACGGTGAGCGGTCCCTTGTCCTGATCGACACCGAGGGCACCACCAATGACAATTTGATGGCCGGACTGTTCGCAGCCGATATTGTCATCGTACCAGTGTACTTCGCTCTCGACGACGTGACCGCCGCGATCCAGATCACCGACCACTACATTCCACTGGCCGTCGAGAGCCGGGGTCGACCGTTGCCCGCCGTGTTCGTGTTGACGAAACAAACCATCATCGACGGCAGGGCGCGCGCCTTGAGCGAACTGCGTGCGATCATTCAAGCCAACGGCACGCCGATCGCCGAGCACGTCCTCAACAACCGGGTCGCCTATCGCGATCTCCAGTCCGGACAGACCCTTTACAGTCCCGCCGAACCGGACGCCAAGGCGGTTGCCGAAAGCGAAGGCGTCTTCGATGACGTTCTCCAGACCTTCATCGAAGCCACGAGGAACGCGGCATGAGCGAGAAAGAAGCACGCAAGGACAACGACAAGAAAGCCCGCATGCTGAAGGCGATCTCGACGCAACCGCCGGCGCTGCCAAGTATGTTCATTCCGCCGAAAGGCGATGCGGCAGGGGCGGGGGCGGAATCGGCAGTAGAGCAGTCTGGCGGCTCACCGACGCCAGCGCCGGTTTCCGCGCCCGATTTTCGCAAGCTGCTGCGGCAGGGTCAGAAGAAGGACCCCATCGCCGGCAAGAAGATGCGTGAGGAGGAGATGGTGCGCTGCGGCTACTACCTGACGGCTGCGGAGCAGCGTCAGTTCAAGCTGCTGGCCGTCAGCAACGGTCACAGCATGACGGAATTGCTCCGCAAGGCGGTGCAAGACTACATCCGCGCGCACAAGCACAAATTGCCGAAGGAATGAGCGGAAAGAGGGTCGAGGCGGACAGAGCCGCCTCGACGATTGCCGTCATCAGAAGATGGCGGCGGGATGCGTGGCGTTTTCACGTAACCATGCAGCCTCGGCTTCAGCTTCCGAATAATAGACGTGGTCGACGCTGAACCGTGCGCCGCTGATGTCCTCGATCTCGGCGATGATGCCGGCGAGCCCGCAGAGCTTGTCCGCCGCGACCGGCTCGACGATGGGCAGCACGCCGTCGCAGAAATACCAGCGACCCTCGCGGAAGTCGAAATACTCGCGCGTGAAATCATCCACCAGATAATCGTCCAGCAGCGCGACGGTCTCGACCAGCCACTTCTCGTGATAGGCGCTCTGGTAGTGATGGAGGTCGTAGAAGGCGTCCTCTTCATCCGTCGTCCCTCGCGCCATCGCAAGCACGCCCTCGGCGGCGAGAATCTTGCGCTGATCCTCGATCATCGCGGCGAGGTTACCGGCGAGCTTGGTGTGGATGCCGCGCGCGAGATCCGTATCGCAGCCGAGGCGATTGGCGAGGACGTTGATGCGCAAACCGGAAAGCTGCGCGATAAGCATGAGAGTGTTGTGTGCCATGTCATGGTCTCCTTCATCTTGATGACGGAGCCCCGGCGACGGGCAAGTCGAGCATCGGGTCAAGGAGCGCGAAGCGACCGCCGGAGGCGGCAAGCGGAGGAACCGATTTTTTGATCCGGCTCGTTAGGGTCGGGGCGGAAAATTGGAGGGGCCGCGCAGTCCTTGAGGCGATGGGAGCGGCCAGTAGACTGGGACGTCAGAGAGATAGACCCGCGTCCCCGACAGGGGACGCGACCTTATCCGGCGACCAGCCGGTGGGGTGTGCGAGGGGTACCCCCTTGCGATGGGGCGGGCGGTCGATCCGACCGTCCCATCCCGCGAGATGCGATCGTCACCGGAGGCGGAGACCGTTTTAACGGGCTCCGTGAGCGGCGCGGCAGCGTCGCGAATAGAGCGCGGTCGGCCACAGGCCGGCCCGCCCGTACACCGCAATTCCGTGAGTTGCCTTGACTTCCTTATCACCAACCGGATTGATCCGTGGACATCGTCGTCCGCCATGGCGCGAGCGGCGACAACCGCCGGCATGTGGGCCGAAGATGCAGCCACGTCCGTTGCGTCGATTTTGCATGCGCCATGGCGGGGCTGCCGCAACGCCTGCGGATGGGATGACGTTCG
>OFJB01000103.1_pt1 | contig 49507 bp, 42 predicted proteins | sample 1775081 | NCBI WGS metagenome assembly OFJB01 (sample SAMN08195771, study PRJEB24354) | sludge metagenome | isolation source: initial sludge from phenol fed wastewater aerobic bioreactor | place: India: Nagpur | collected 2016-06-05
GCGAGACCGGGCGGCCGATGTCGTCGGCGCGCGCGTGCAGGAACGCCGTGTCCTGGTTGTCGCCGTGATAGCCCGGAACGAGCGGCACCGCCGCGCCTTCCATGAGCGTCTTCGCGGCGCTCTTGCTGCCCATGGCCCGGATGGCGCCCACCGGCGGGCCGATGAAGACGATGCCTGCCGCCTGGCACGCGGCCGCGAAGGCCTCGTTCTCGGACAGGAAGCCGTACCCCGGATGGATCGCCTGCGCGCCCGTGGCCTTGGCGGCGTCGATGATGGCTTCGATACGCAGATAGCTGTCGCGTGCGGCGGCCCCGCCGACGTGCACGGCTTCGTCGCATACGGCCACATGCTTGGCGTGCGCGTCGGCATCGGAATAGACGGCCACGGTGCGAATGCCCAGCCTCGCGGCGGTGGCTGCCACGCGGCAGGCGATTTCGCCACGGTTGGCGATGAGGATCTTGTCGAACATATTGCCTCCGGAAAATGATCGATTGGGGCGGTGCCCACGCCATTGCCCCGCTTGTGACGAAGCAACGATGCATGCGCACCCGTCTTTATTGCTGTGCAGCTTCGCCGCCACGGCGGATCGTCTTCGCGATCTCACCGCCGTTGCGGCGCATGACTTTTCAATACCTCCTCACCGCCCGCCGGCACCGCCGGGGAGCCAGCGCTCAATGCGTGGCGCAGGCCGACGTCGCGCCGCAGTCGTCCGCCCCGCCAGCCGGGCTCAGCTTGTCCTCGGTCGACGTACGCATGCCCAGGCGCGCAAGCAGCGCGCGGTCGTGCTCGGCTTGCGGGTTTTGCGTGACGAGCAGCTTCTCGCCGTAGAACATCGAGTTCGCGCCGGCGAGAAAACACAACGATTGCAGCGCGTCGTCCATCATCTCGCGTCCGGCCGACAGGCGCACCATCGCGCGCGGCATGGTGATGCGCGCCACGGCGATCATGCGTACGAAGTCGAACGGATCGACGCTCTCGTTGTGTTCGAGCGGCGTGCCTTCGATCTTCATCAGGTTATTGATGGGCACCGACTCGGGATACGGCGACATGTTGGCGAGCTGCGCGATCAGACCGGCGCGCTCGCGCTGCGTCTCGCCCAGGCCGACGATGCCGCCGCAGCAGACCTTCAGCCCGGCGTCGCGCACGCGCCGCAGCGTGTCCAGGCGGTCCTGGAACGTGCGGGTGCGGATGATCTCGCCGTAGTGTTCCGGCGCGGTGTCCAGGTTGTGGTTGTAGTAGTCCAGGCCGGCCGCTTTCAGGCGTTCGGCCTGGCCGTCCTTCAGCATGCCCAGGGTGACGCAGGTTTCCAGGCCCAGCGACTTGACGGCCTGCACGTGCTCGATCACCTGGTCCAGCTGGCGCTCGGTCGGCGACCGCCAGGCGGCCCCCATGCAGAAACGCTGCGCGCCCGCGTCGCGCGCCTTGCGCGCCGCAGCCAGCACCTGCTCCAGCGGCATCAGCGGCGCCGGCTCCACTTCGGTGTGGTAGCGCGAGGACTGCGGGCAGTAGGCGCAGTCCTCGGGACAGGCGCCGGTCTTGATCGACAGCAGGCTGGACTGCTGCACGGCGTTGGCCGGATGGTGCGCGCGGTGCACGGTCTGCGCCCGCAGCAGCAGGTCGTTGAAGGGCAGGGCGAACAGGTCCAGGATTGCCTGGACCGGCCAGACGGGCGCCAGGGTTTCGTGACGGACGCGGGCGTGCATGACGGATGAGCTCCGAGGGTGTCGAACAGCCCGGATCGTAGGCGTTCCGCACATCGCCCCGCAAGCGCCAACGCCGTGCAACCGGCGTGCAAATGGCCGGTAGTACGGCGATCTTGCCTCCTATTGTGCGATAGCCAGCATCGCTGGCCGGGTTTCTGGTCCGATCTTCTTCTGCTCGCGCAGGTGTAAGGATTTGTGATACAGCGCGCGGAAGCAGGGTTTCGAGGCGGACCCGAATAAAAAAATCCGGGCTCGCTTGCACGCCAAAAAAAATTCGTGCATAATCTCGTTTCTTCGTTAACGAAGACCTTGTTTGGGGGTATAGCTCAGCTGGGAGAGCGCTTGCATGGCATGCAAGAGGTCAGCGGTTCGATCCCGCTTACCTCCACCAAAATCAAAAAGCCAACCGCTTGCGGTTGGCTTTTTTTTGTGTGCGCCCATGCTGTGCGCCCATAAAAAAACCGCCCGAAGGCGGTTTCCTGCTGCGAAGCGAAGGCGGTTTACAACACGGCCGCAATCGCCTTGCAGACGTGCTGCAGGTTGCGCGTGTTGAGCGCCGCCACGCACATGCGGCCGCTGTCGGTGCCGTAGACGCCGAATTCGCTCCTCAGACGCACCATCTGGTCCTTGGAGAGGCCCGAGTAGCTGAACATGCCCACCTGCGTGGTGATGAAGCTCATGTCTTGCGTGACGCCCGCGGCCTTCAGGCCGTCGACCAGGCCGCGGCGCATGCTCTGGATGCGGGTGCGCATCTCGCCCAGTTCCTTTTCCCACAGGGCGCGCAGTTCCGGGTTCTGCAGCACGCTGCTGACGATGCTGGCGCCGTGCGTGGGCGGGTTCGAGTAATTGGTGCGCACGGTGATCTTGAGCTGGGAGAGCACGCGCTCGGTCTCGTCCTTGTTCTGGGTGACGACCGAGACGGCGCCCACGCGCTCGCCGTAGAGGCTGAAGCTCTTGGAAAACGAGGTGGAGATGAAGAAGCTCAGGCCCGAGGCGGTGAATTTCTCGATCGCCGTCGCGTCTTCCTTGATGCCCTGGCCGAAGCCCTGGTAGGCCATGTCGAGGAAGGCGACGAGCTGCCGGGCCTTCACCACGTCCACCACCTGGTCCCATTGCGCGGCCGTCAGGTCGTAGCCCGTGGGGTTGTGGCAGCACGCGTGCAGCACCACGACGGTGCCCGGCGCCGCCGCGCGCAGATCGGCCAGCATGCCGTCGAAATTCACGCGGCGCCCGGCGGCGTCGTAGTAGGCATAGGTGCCCACCTCGAACCCGGCGTTGCGGAAGATCGCGTTGTGGTTGGCCCAGGTCGGGTCCGAGACCAGCGCCTTGGCGCCGGGGTTGAGCTGGTGCAGGAAATCGGCCCCGATCTTCAGGCCGCCTGTGCCGCCCAGGCTCTGCACGGTGGCCACGCGCCCGGAGGTGACCACGTCGGACTGCGCGCCGAACACCAGGCCCTTCACCGCCGCGTCGTAGGCGGCGATGCCGTCCATCGGCAGGTAGTTGCGCGCCTTGGGGCTTTCCAGCATGGCCTTTTCGGCCTGCCGCACGCATTCGAGCAGCGGCAGCTTGCCGTTGTCGTCGAAGTACACGCCAACGCCCAGATTGACCTTGTTCGGGTGGGTGTCTGCGGCGAATTGGTCGTTGAGGCCGAAGATCGGGTCGCGCGGTGCCATTTGCACGGCGGAAAACAGAGACATGACGGGTCCTGAGAGTTGAATGAGGGGGGCGCCGTCACCAGCTACGATGGCGGAACAGTAAATTTTAACGAGCCTCAAACCGGCGCCGTTGACCTACCGCATGCAAGAAGCCATTGCCTCGCCGCCCGCCGCCCAGGGCGAATTCGTGCAATTCCCGGATTCACCGTTCCAGCTCTTCCAGCCTTACCCGCCCGCCGGCGACCAGCCCGAGGCGATCGACAAGCTGGTGGAGGGCGTGCGCGACGGCGAGGCCTTCCAGACCCTGCTGGGCGTGACCGGCTCGGGCAAGACCTTCACCATGGCCAACGTGATCGCGCGCCTGGGCCGCCCGGCGATGGTGTTCGCGCCCAACAAGACGCTGGCGGCGCAGCTCTACAGCGAGTTCCGCGAGTTCTTCCCGAAGAACGCGGTCGAGTACTTCGTGAGCTACTACGACTACTACCAGCCCGAGGCCTACGTGCCGCAGCGCGACCTGTTCATCGAGAAGGACTCGGCGATCAACGAGCACATCGAGCAGATGCGCCTGTCGGCCACCAAGAGCCTGCTGGAGCGGCGCGACGTGGTCATCGTCGGCACCGTCTCGGCGATCTACGGCATCGGCAACCCCGAGAGCTACCACCGCATGGTGATGACGCTGCGCACGGGCGACCCGATGGGCCAGCGCGACGTGATCGCGCAGCTCGTGCGCATGCAGTACCAGCGGAGCGACATGGACTTCGCGCGCGGGCAGTTCCGCGTGCGCGGCGACACCATCGACGTCTTTCCCGCCGAGCACTCCGAGCTGGCGGTGCGCATCGAGCTGTTCGACGACGAGGTGGAGAGCCTGCAGCTGTTCGATCCGCTCACCGGCCAGCTGCAGCAGCGCATCCCGCGCTTCACGGTCTACCCGCGCAGCCACTACGTGACGCCGCGCGACACCGTGCTGGCGGCGGTGGAGACCATCAAGCAGGAGCTGGTGGAGCGCGTCAAGTTCTTCGTCGACCAGGGCAAGCTCGTGGAGGCGCAGCGGCTGGAGCAGCGCACGCGCTTCGACATCGAGATGCTCAGCGAAGTCGGGCACTGCAAGGGCATCGAGAACTACACCCGCCACCTCTCGGGCGCCGCGCCCGGCGAGCCGCCGAGCACGCTCACCGACTACCTGCCGCGCGACACGGTGATGTTCCTCGACGAGAGCCACCAGATGATCGGGCAGCTCAACGCCATGTACAACGGCGACCGCTCGCGCAAGACCACGCTGGTCGAGTACGGCTTTCGCCTGCCGTCGGCGCTGGACAACCGGCCGCTCAAGTTCGCGGAATTCGAGGCGCGCATGCGCCAGGTGATCTTCGTCTCGGCCACGCCGGCGGATTACGAGAAAGAGCACTCCGGGCAGATCGTCGACCAGGTGGTGCGCCCCACGGGCCTGGTCGACCCCGAGATCGAGGTGCGGCCCGCCACCAGCCAGGTGGACGACGTGCTGCAGGAAATCCGCCTGCGCGCGCAGGCCGGCGAGCGCGTGCTCATCACCACGCTGACCAAGCGCATGGCCGAACAGCTCACCGAGTACCTGAGCGAAAACGGCGTCAAGGTGCGCTACCTGCACTCCGACGTGGACACCGTGGAGCGCGTGGAAATCATCCGCGACCTGCGCCTGGGCGCCTTCGACGTGCTCGTCGGCATCAACCTGCTGCGCGAGGGCCTGGACATCCCCGAGGTTTCGCTGGTGGCGATCCTGGACGCCGACAAGGAGGGGTTCCTGCGCGCCGAGCGCAGCCTGATCCAGACCATAGGGCGCGCCGCGCGCAACCTGCACGGCAAGGCGATTCTCTACGCCGACCGCATCACCGACTCGATGAAAAAGGCCATCGGCGAGACCGAGCGCCGCCGCGCCAGGCAGACCGCCTGGAACCTGGAGCACGGCATCGAGCCGCGCGCCATCGTCAAGCAGGTGCGCGACCTGATCGACGGCGTCTACAGCGAAAAGGCCGGGCGCGATGCCGAAAAACTGGCGCAGGAAGCCCTGCAGCGCGCGCGCGTCGAGGATATGTCGCAGAAAGACCTGGCGCGCGAGATCAAGCGCCTGGAGCAGGCGATGTACGAGCACGCGCGCAACCTGGAGTTCGAGCAGGCGGCGAAGGCGCGCGACCAGCTTGCCTTACTGCGAAGCGCGCTTTTTGGCTCTTGAAAAAAATCAAGTCCATGAAAAATTGTCCGAGAAAATTAGTAGAGATTCATGATATAGTTGTGCAAAACAGTCAAGTAATCGGGGCGCTCGCTGGTAGGCAGGCCGTCAGCCCTTGTCCATTCATGCCGACTGCCTGGCTGTCCTGTGTTTCATCCACCTAGGAGCCATCCATGCGTCTCACCACCAAGGGCCGTTTCGCCGTCACCGCCATGATCGATCTGGCCCTGCGCCAGAACAGCGGCCCCGTGACGCTGGCTGCCATCAGCCAACGCCAGCAGATCTCGCTGTCGTACCTGGAACAGCTCTTCGGCAAGTTGCGCAGGCATGAACTGGTCGAGTCCACGCGCGGCCCGGGCGGCGGCTACACGCTGGCGCGCAAGGCGGGCGAGATCACCGTGGCGGACATCATCGTCTCGGTCGACGAGCCGATCGATGCCACCCAATGCGGCGGCAGCGAGAACTGCATGGGCGGCGGCAAGTGCATGACCCACGACCTGTGGACCGCCCTGAACCAGCGCGTGGTGGAATTCCTGGATTCGGTTACTCTGCAAAAGCTCGTCGATGAGCAGCTCGCGCGCGGCATCCGCATCGAAGACCGTCCCGCCGCGCGCCGCGCCATCTCCACCACGCCCGTGGTCAAGCCCATCCGCGTGAATGCGCCCAATTCGGTGTTCGCGCTGGGCAGTGCGTTTGCAAAGTAGCCGGGGCAGGCTGAGAATCGGCCGTACTTATGGCTGATTCTCTTCCGATCTATCTCGATTACGGCGCCACCACCCCCTGCGATCCGCGCGTGGTGGATGCCATGGTGCCGTGGCTGCGCACGCATTTCGGCAACCCGGCCTCGCAGACCCATGCATGGGGCTGGGAGGCGAGGGACGCGGTGGAACAGGCCCGCGGCCACGTCGCCGAACTCATCGGCGCCGATCCGCGCGAGATCGTCTGGACCAGCGGCGCCACCGAATCCATCAACCTCGCGCTCAAGGGCGCGGCCGAGTTCCACCAGGACAAGGGCCGGCACCTCATCACGCTCAAGACCGAGCACAAGGCGGTGCTCGACACCCTGCACGAGCTGGAGCGGCGGGGCTTCGAGGTGAGCTTCCTCGACGTGCAGCCCGATGGCCTCGTCAGCCTGGAGGCGCTCAAGGCCGCGATGCGCGCCGACACCATCCTCGTGAGCATCCTGCTCGTGAACAACGAGATCGGCGTGATCCAGGATGTCGCCGCCATAGGCGCGCTGTGCCGCCAGCAGGGCGTGCTCCTGCATGTGGACGCGGCGCAGGCCACCGGCCGGGTGGCGCTGGACATGCGCCGCCTGGACATCGATCTGATGAGCATGACGGCGCACAAGACCTACGGCCCCAAGGGCGTTGGCGCCCTGTACGTGCGCCGCAAGCCCAGGGCGCGCCTGGTGGCGCAGATCCACGGCGGGGGGCACGAGCACGGGCTGCGCTCCGGCACCTTGCCCACCCACCAGATCGTGGGCATGGGCGAGGCCTTCCGGCTCGCGCGGCTGGAAATGCGCGAGGACGAGGCGCGCGCGCGCGCCTTCCAGCAGCGCTTGCTGCGGGGGCTGTCCGATCTTGGCGAAGTGCTGGTCAACGGCAGCCTCGAACGGCGGGTGCCGCAGAACCTCAACCTGAGCTTCAAATACATCGAGGGCGAGGCCCTGATGAGCGGCATCCACGGCGTCGCACTCTCTTCCGGCTCGGCCTGCACCTCGGCCAGCGCCGAGCCCAGCCACGTGCTCAGGGCCCTGGGGCGCAGCGATGAGCTGGCCCACAGCAGCCTGCGCATCACGACGGGGCGCTTCACCACGGAGCGCGAGATCGATCTCGCAGTCGATGCGATCCGCCAGGCCGTGCTGCGCCTGCGCGAGATCAGCCCGCTGTGGGAACTGCACCAGCAGGGCGTGGACGTCGAAGCCATGCAGTGGGACGCCGCCTGAACGTGCCCGCTACACTCACGACAATGGCGTATTCGCAACCGGTCATCGATCATTTCGAGCACCCGCAGAACGTGGGGTCCCTGGATGGCAGCAGCCCGTGCGTCGGCACGGCGCTGGTGGGCTCGCCCCAGGTGGGGGAGGTCATCAAGCTGCAGATCCGGGTGGACCCGGCCACCGGGCTGATCGACGAGGCGCGCTTCAGGACGTATGGCAGCGGGCCGGCGATCGCCGCCTCGTCGCTGGCCACCCAGTGGCTGCGCGGCAAGACGCCCGACGCCGCGGTGATGATCGGCCATGCCGAGATCGCCCGCGAACTCCAGCTGCCGCCCACCCGCCTGCATTGCTCCATCCTCGTCACGGATGCGATCAAGGCGGCCGTGGGCGACTACCGGGCCAAGCGCGGCGGAGCGGCTCGATGAACAACACGGCGGCCCATCGGCAGATCGTTCTGGACACCGAAACCACCGGCCTGTCCGCGGAGCAGGGCGACCGCATCGTCGAGCTCGGCTGCGTGGAGCTGGTGCAGCGGCGCCTCACGGGCAACAACCTGCACCTTTACTTCAACCCCGAGCGCGACAGCCATCCGGATGCGCTGAAGGTGCACGGCCTGACCCGCGAATTCCTCAGCGGCAAACCCAAGTTCGGCGAGTGCGCCCAGGACATCCTGCAGTACCTGCAGGGGGCGGAGATCATCATCCACAACGCCGCCTTCGACATGGGCTTCCTCGAAATGGAGTTCGCCCGCCTGAAGCTGGGGCCGCTGGCCGGCCGGGCGGCCGGGATTCTGGACACCCTGGCCCTGGCGCGCGATCTCTACCCTGGCAAACGCAACTCGCTCGATGCGCTGTGCGACCGCCTCGAGGTCGATCGCTCGGGCCGTACGCTGCATGGCGCCTTGCTCGATGCCCAGCTGCTGGCGGACGTCTACATCCAGATGACGCGCGGCCAGGAATCGCTGCTGGCCGCCGAGAGCACGCCGGCGTCGTCTTCTTCGCGCATCCTGACGGTGCAGGCCTGCGACCTGAGCGCCTTCGACCTGCCGGTACCCGGCGCGGACGACGCGGAGCTGGCGGCGCATGAAACCGTCCTGGCGGAGATCGACAAGACCAGCGCAGGCAAAACGGTCTGGCGAATTGCCCTGGAGGCCGCAAAACCTGTGTCATAATCCACGCTTTCGCAAAACGCGAAGGGTGATTAGCTCAGCGGTAGAGCACTGCCTTCACACGGCAGGGGTCACATGTTCGATCCATGTATCACCCACCAGCATAAATGAACGCTCTGGAGCTACAAACTTCAGAGCGTTTTTCTTTGCCTGGTGCAATTTCCGGCAAGCGCCTGCACCTGCTCACGCAGGATCATTGGCCTGGTGTGATGTAAAACATTGTTTGACTTTCCTGGATAGAACCGGCACACTGCCGGCTCGTGCATGCGAAGGAGTGCTTCATGGAAGTCGTGCTTAAAAAAATGGGCAACAGCACCGCGCTGGTGATGCCGCCGCCGGTCCTAAAAGACCTCGGCATCGGAGTGGGCCAGCCTCTGGCCCTGGACACCACGCCGGATGGCCGGATCGTGCTCACTCCCAAGCGCAAATATGTCCTGGCCGACCTGATCGCCCGCTGCGACCAGAGCGCACCTGTCCCGGCCGACCTGGCGCTCTGGGATGCGGCCCGCCCGGTCGGGCAAGAGGTGCTTTGATGGCGGTGTTCGAGCGCGGGGACATCGTGCTGGTCCCCCTGGAGCCCACTGTCGGCCATGAGCAGCGCGGCACGCGTCCTGCGCTGGTGCTGACCACGAAAGAGTTCAACAAGCTCGGTGACGTGCTGGTGGCGCCCATTACCCAGGGCGGAGATTTCGCGCGGTATGCGGGCTTTGCCGTCAGCTTGACGGGCACGGGCTGCGCGACCCAGGGAGTGGCCTTGGTGAACAAAATCCGGATGCTCGACCTGGCCGCGCGCAAGGCCCGCAAGATCGAACGTGCCCCCCAGGAAGTGCTCGACGACGCGCTGCAGCGGCTGGCGGCGATCCTGGCTTAGAGCCTGTTCATAGTCTCTTGGGGTGGCCCCCTTCGGCCTTGGGCCGGCCTACTTCAGCGCGGCGGCCAGCACGAAGGCCGTGACGAGCGCAAGCTGCGCCAGCGGGTAGAGGCTGGCGCGGTCGAACAGGCGCGCGGCGCTGCGCGGTTCGTGCGTTTGCGCCAGGGTGATGCCCGGCAGGAGGAGCAGGAAGATGCCGGCCGCGAGCGTGGCGCCGAGGTAGCCCCAGCCCAGGGGCAGGGGGGACATGGCCGGCAGCGCCAGGCTCAGCGCGATGGTGGCGGCGAGCGCGACGATGACGGTGCGGCCCGCGACCGTGGGGCCGAACACGAGGGGGATGGTCTTGGCGCCCACGCGCCGGTCTTCCTCGACGTCGTTCCAGTCGGCCGGGATGTTTTGCCCGCCGATTTCCCAGCACATCAGCCAGGCGACCATGAGCGCGAGCAGCGCCGGGTCCGGCCGGGGTACGACGGCCAGCACGGCGGCGACCGGGCCGAGCGACTTGACCAGGCCGCTCACCACCACGCGCCACCAGGTGACCTTGAGCAGCTTGCAGTAGACGATCTCCAGCACCGACGCGGCGAGCACGATGACCACCAGGAAGGGATTGAGCCACCACGCGCCCGCCAGCGCCACGAGGTACCAGGCGGCGAACCAGGCGAAGCCGCTGGCGAAGCTGAGCTTGCCCTGGGCGATGGGGTAGCGCAGCGCGGAGGATTCGACCGAGTAGCCGGGGTTGATGCCGGCGCCGGCGAACTTCTCGCGGTCGACCTGCACGCCCACGAGGTCGTTGAGCGCGTAGATGGCGGTGTAGCCGGCCAGCGCGGTGAGCAGGGCCACGCCCAGCACGGGCAGGGAAGGGAAGGCGCCAAGCCACAGGAGCGCGGCGAAGCCCGGCATGGCGATGTCGAGCACGCCGTGCGTGGAGCGCGAGAGGGCGAGGAATTTGTGCATGGGTCAGGCCGCCTTGACGTAGCTCATCATGTAGTTCACGTCCTCCCTGCCCGCCGCCACGCGAAAGCTTTTGAAGAGCGGGTTGTACATCAGGCTGGCGCTGCGCAGGTGCGTGAGGCCGCTCTGGCCGGCCCACGAGCGCAGTTCGTCCGGGCGGATGAGTTTTTCGTACTGGTGGGTGCCGCGCGGCAGGATGCGCAGGACGTATTCGCCGCCGACGATGGCGAAGAGCCATGCCTTGAAGTTGCGGTTGATGGTGGAGAAGATCGCGTGGCCGCCGGGCTTGAGCAGGCGGGCGCAGGCGTCGATGACGGCGGCGGGGTTGGGCACGTGCTCGAGCATTTCCAGGCAGGTGACGACGTCGTAGCTGCCGGCCTCCCGGGCCATGAGCTCTTCCACCGTCTGGATGCGGTAGTCGATGGCCAGCCCGCCCTGCGCGGCATGCTGGCGCGCGACTTGCAGCGTGAGTTCGGACTGGTCTATGCCCACGACCTGGGCGCCGGCCTTGGCCAGCGTCTCGGTGAGGATGCCGCCGCCGCAGCCCACGTCGACGACGCGCTTGCCGCGCACGTCCGTGTGGTCGAAGGTGAACTGGCTGCGCAGCGGGTTGATGACGTGCAGCATGCCCATCTTGCCGGCCGGGTCCCACCAGAGCTGGGCGACGCGGTCGAATTTGTCGATTTCCTGGCTGTCAACGTTCGAGGGACGGTTCATGGGTGGAGGTCAGTCTTTCGTGTAATTCGGTGGCGGCGCGGTGCAGCTCGGCGCGCGTGATGTCGTGTACGAAGGTGCAGCCGCCGATGGCCGTGGGCAGGGGCACGCGCTGCAGGCCGTTGCGGTGCTCGACGCGGTCCAGCAGGGACTGCCACATCAGCTCGGTATCGAGCACCCCGGTGTCGGGGCGGATGCCCAGCCGCCGCACCAGGGCGAAGATGCGCTCCAGCGCCTCGGCCGCGAGCAGGGCGCGCCGCCCGGCCATCAGGCTGGAGAGCAGGCAGTCGAGCAGCACGGCTTCGCCATGCAGCAGGCGCTGCGGATGGCGCGCCTCCAGCCCGTAGCTGAAGGTGTGGCCGAAATCGACCTTGCGCGAGAGCTCTTCCTCCAGCAGGTTGGGCGAGAGCTCGGCCAGCATGCCGGCGATGGCGCGGTCGAGGATGGCCTGGCCCTCGCCGGTGGCGAAGGCCGTCGCGATGCCGTGGGCGCCGCTGCGTTCGAGCAGGGCGAAGAGGCCCGCATCGACGACGATGGCGAGCTTGATGATCTCGCACACGCCGTTGATCAGGTGGCGCTGCGGCAGCGTGCGCAGGAAACCGGGGTCGAGCAGCACCGCGGCGGGCGGCTCGAAGCTGCCCAGGCGGTTCTTGCTGGTGCCGAAATTGATGCCGTTCTTGATGCCCAGCGCCGCGTCGATGTAGCCCATGAGCGTGGTGGGCACCTTGATGTGCGGGATGCCGCGCCGGTAGCTGGCCGCCAGGAAGGCCGCCACGTCGGTGAGCACGCCGCCGCCGATGGCGATCAGGGGCTCGTCGCGGCGGTGGATGGGGAAGGCGTCGAGCGCGCGCGCCAGGTCCTGCCAGGCGTCGATGTTCTTGTGCTCCTCGCCGCCCGGAAAGACGGCGAAGTGGGCCTGGATGCCGTGGGCGGCGAACCACTGGCGTATGGGCTGGCCGTGGTGGTGCCAGACGTTGGCGTCCAGCACGACGAAGCGCCGCCCGCCCTGGCGGCCCCAGTCCAGCAGCGCGGTGCTCTCCGGCGCGAACAGCCCGGGGGTCTTGACGACGTCGTAGGCGATGGGGCGCTGGGTGCGCACCTGCCAGCGTTGACCGGAGGGGCTCATGCGGCTTCCAGCCAGTGGCCGCGGTGGGCCAGGATTTCGCGGGCCACGCGCTGTGCGTCGGGCAGGCTGTGGTCGCGCCAGTTGCCGCACTGCTCGATGTTGGCGTAGGGCACGGCCTGGGCGCTTTGCATTTCGGTGAGGATGCGCTCCAGCGTGCCGGCCAGCACCTCGGTGCGGCCTTCGTTGACGAACCCCAGGTAGAAGCCGGTGCGGCAGCCCATCAGGCCGACCGAGAGGAAATGGCCGGGCAGCAGGCGGTTGAAGCCTTCGAGCAGGAAGTGCTCGACCGAGTGCAGTTCGCTGCTCGTGAGGAAGGCGTCCCGGTTGGGCAGGCGTACGCGCAGGTCGACGGCGTAGATCATGTCGCCCCCGGGCGTGGGCAGGGCGCTGCGCAGCTTGAGCGTGGGGGCCTTCAGGCGCCGGTGGTCGAGCTCGCCGGTGAGGCCGCTCGGCCAGCCGAGGGCAGCTTCGCCGGACCAGGGGGATGGAGCCACGGCCTTGCCTTATGCCGCCGCCACGAGCGGCGCCAGGTGACGGTAGCTGGCGGCCAGGGCCTGCTCCCATCCGTCGACGTGGTGATAGAGCTCGATCGCGCCGTAGCCGTCGAAGCCGTGGTCGGTGAGCGCCTTGAAGCTGGCGGCGAAATCCAGCGTGCCTTCGCCCGGCACCTCGTGGAAGTGGACGATGCCGGTGCGCGTGTTGGCGACCATGCGGTCGATCAGGGGGGCGCCCTGCGCGCCGCGCATGTAGGCGATGACCGGGCGCGCGCGTTCGAGCACGTCGTAGCTCAGGCCCGGCACGGAGATGAGGTAGGTGAAGATCTCGTCGTCGAGCGGGCCTTGCCGCGTGGGGAGGCCGGCGTAGTCGACGATCTTCAGGGAGGCGCGGGTGCCCGAGCGGGTCAGCAGCGCGTCGATGCGCTGCAGGCGGGCGGCGCCGGGCCGGCCTTCGGCGAAATAGATGGCGTGCGCGGGATCGACCAGCAGGAAGTCGGCGGTGTCCGGGAAGTGCACCAGCGTGCTGGCGTGCGCCAGGTCGAAGCCCAGCGCCTCGTGGTCGTGGCGGATGCCGAGGTTCCAGCCCCGGCGCGCATCGGAGATGTGCAGGTAGCGCGCGTGGGGCGCGGCGTCCGCCAGCGCCTGGATGTAGTTGGCCTCGGAGCAGTAGGCGTGGCAGATGTCGATGTGCAGCTTGAACTTGGGCGAGCCCACGGCCTGCATCAGCGCCAGGCCCTCGGCCAGGGTCTCGATGTGCATGCCGGGCTCGGGCTCGATCAGCAGCGTGATGTCTTCCTCGGCGTGGATCTCGGCCAGGCATTCGCGGATCGAATCGACCAGCAGCCCGGTGGGGTCGACCTCGGGGTGGGCCACGTGGTCTTCGCGCACGAAGCCGCTGCCGAAGGTGACAAGGTTCACGCCCAGCATGCGCGCCACGTGGATGCCGCGCTTGACGAGGTCGATGCGGCGCTTGCGCCCGGCGTATTCCAGCGCCATGAGCGAGGGCTCGTGCGGGCGCTGCGGGTCGAAGAAGTGCGAGGCCGTGGCGACGCATGCGGGCTTGACGCGCAGGCGCCCGAGCTGGCGGCCGATGGCGCGCAGGTCCTCGTCGCCGAGGTTGAAGGGGTTGAACTGGCGGCGGTGGAACGAGACTTCGACCCCTTCGTAACCGGCGCGGTCCACCGCGTCGAGCGCGGCGGAAAAATCAAGGTTGGTGAGCCCGAAGGTGCTGTATGCGAGATGTATCTTGCCCATGCGTAGCCAGGGTGCGTCGGTCGTTGAGCGGTAACCCCGGATTTTGCCACGCAGTGCCTGGGAGGGTATGGGCTCAAGCCGGGGAGGGGGATGATGGTTTTCAGGCGGTCAGGTGGTAATCCTGCAGGCCCTGCCTGTCGAGCACCTGCATCTGGCGGCCGTTGACGCGCAGCAGGCCGCGCTCGGTCAGGTCGTGCAGGATGCGGGAAAAATGCGCGGGCGTGAGGTTCAGGCGCGAGGCGATGGTGCGCTTGCTCACGTCGAGCACGAAGGGCTTGCCGCCGGCGTGGGCCGATTCGCGCAGCAGGTAGCCGATCAGGCGCTGCGGGCCCGAGTGCGTGGTGAAGGCGCCGAAGTCGCAGATGGCCATGTAGAGCTGGTTGCTCAGGTGCGTGATCAGGCGCTGCGCCAGCCGGCTGTTGGATGCGATGAGCGGCGTCAGTGCGGACTCGTGCACGTGCAGCACCAGCGTGTCGGCCAGGGCGGTGGCGGTGGTGATCTGGTCGTGGCGGCTGAAGAGGGCGGCTTCCCCGAAGCTGGCCCCGGCGCCCAGCAGGCGCACCGTGCGCTCGGTGCCCGATGCGGCGTTGTAGACGAGCTGGACCGAGCCATAGATCACGAAGTGCATGCCGTTGCAGCGCTGGCCGCGGTGCACGATCACGTCGCCCGCGACGTGGGTGTGGCGCTGCGTGGCGCTGGCCAGTTGCGCGAGCTGCGCGGCGTCGAGGTCGGCGAACAGCGCCAGCTGAGAGAGCAGCGCGCGGATGCGCTGCTCCTGCTCGGCGGGCGTGGCGGTGTCGGCAGGGGTCTTGTCGGGCAGCTGCCCGGGTTCGGGTTCGGCTTTCATGGTCTGGCGGTGAGGAGCCCGTGCGCGCCGGGCAGGGCGTATTGTCCCTCACGCCCGTTGCCGCCGGCGCCCGCCAGGCTTCAGTGCGCCGCCTTGGCCGGGGCGTACTTGCCCAGCTCCCACTTGGCGATGGCGTTGCGGTGCACTTCGTCCGGGCCGTCGGCAAAGCGCAGGGTGCGCGCGTTGGCGTAGGCGTAGGCGAGCGGGAAATCGTCGCTGACGCCGCCGCCGCCGTGCACCTGGATGGCCCAGTCGATCACCTGGCAGGCCATGCTGGGGGCGACGACCTTGATCATGGCGATTTCGGTGCGCGCGACCTTGTTGCCCGCGGTGTCCATCATCCACGCGGCCTTGAGCGTGAGCAGGCGCGCCATGTCGATCTTGCAGCGCGCCTCGGCGATGCGCTCCTGCGTGACGGTCTGCGCCGCCACCGGCTTGCCGAAGGCCACGCGGCTGCTGGCGCGCTTGCACATGAGTTCGAGCGCGCGCTCGGCCTGGCCGATCAGGCGCATGCAGTGGTGGATGCGCCCCGGGCCCAGGCGCCCCTGCGCAATCTCGAAGCCGCGGCCTTCGCCCAGCAGGATGTTGGCGGCGGGCACGCGCACGCGGTCGAAGATCACCTCGGCGTGGCCGTGCGGCGCGTCGTCGTAGCCGAAGACGTTGAGGTTGCGCAGCACCGTGATGCCGGGGGTGTCGGCGGGCACGACGATCATGCTTTGCTGCGAGTGCTTGGGCGCGTCGGGGTCGGTCTTGCCCATGGTGATGAAGACCTTGCAGCGCGGGTCGCCCGCGCCGCTGGTCCACCACTTGCGGCCGCTCACGACGTAGTCGCCGCCGTCGCGCTCGATGCGGGTGGTGATGTTGGTGGCGTCGCTCGATGCGACCTCGGGCTCGGTCATCGCGAAGCCCGAGCGGATGCGCCCTTCGAGCAGGGGCTTGAGCCATTCGGCCTTGATCGCCTCGCTGCCGTAGCGGGCGATGGTTTCCATGTTGCCGGTGTCGGGCGCGGAGCAGTTGAAGACTTCGCTGGCCCAGAGCACGCGGCCCATGATTTCGGCCAGCGGCGCGTACTCGGCGTTGGTCAGGCCCGCGCCGTGGTAGCCCGAGGCCTCGGCGGTATCGATCGGCAGGAACAGGTTCCACAGGCCCGCGGCCTGCGCCTTGGGCTTGAGGTTTTCGATGGTCTTGAGCGGCGTCCAGCGCTTGCCCGCGGCGGTGTTGGCGGCGAGTTCGGCGGCGTGCTCTTGTTCGGCCGGGTAGATGTGCTCGTCCATGAACTGCGTGAGCCGGTGTTGCAGTTCGCGGGTCTTGGGGGAGTAGTCGAAGTCCACGGAGATTTCCTTCGGGAGAGGGGTGAAAAGGGGTCAGCCGCGCTGCGCGAACGACCAGGCGAGCTCGGCCATGGGCCGCGCCTGCGCGCCGGCGGCCCTGGCTTCGCTGCTGGCCGCCGTGCCGGCTTCCACGCGCTTGGCGATGCCTTGCAGGATGGCGGCGATGCGAAACAGGTTGTAGGCGAGGTAGAAGTTCCAGTCGGCGTGCAGGCGGGCGGTGTCCTGGATGCCGGTGCGCTCGCAGTAGCGGTGGATGTAGTCGCGCTCGCTCGGGATGCCCAGCGCCGCGAGGTCCAGCCCCGCGATGCCGCGGCCCATCGGCGCCGGGATGTGCCAGCTCATGCAGTGGTAGGCGAAGTCCGCCAGCGGGTGGCCGAGCGTGGACAGCTCCCAGTCGAGCACGGCGATGATGCGCGGCTCGGTGGGGTGGAACATCAGGTTGTCCAGGCGGTAGTCGCCGTGCACGATGCTCACGCGGCTGTCGTCCTGCGCGCTCTCGGGCAGGTGCGCGGGCAGCCATTCGATCAGGCGGTCCATCTCGGCGATGGGCTGGGTGACGGAGGCGGCGTACTGCTTGCTCCAGCGGCCGATCTGGCGCGCGAAGTAGTTGCCCGGCCGGCCGTAGCCCGCCAGGCCCTGCGCGGCGAAATCGACGGTGTGCAGCGCGGCGATGACGCGGTTCATCTCGTCGTAGACCGCGCCGCGCTCGGCCGGGCTCATGCCGGGCAGGGACTGGTCCCAGAGCACGCGGCCCTGCATGTGCTCCATCAGGTAGAAGGCGCGGCCGATGACGGATTCGTCCTCGCACAGCGCGACCATGCGCGGCACCGGCACGCCGGTACCCGCCAGGCCGCGCATCACCGCGTACTCGCGCTCGATCGCGTGCGCCGAGGGCAGCAGCTTGGCCACCGGCCCGGGCTTGGAGCGCATCACGTAGCTGCGCGCGGGGGTGGTGAGCTTGTAGGTGGGGTTGGACTGTCCGCCCTTGAAGAGCTCCACCTGCAGCGGCCCCGCGAAGCCCTCCACATGCCGCGCGGCCCAGGCGCCGAGCGCCTCGGTATCGAAGGCGTGCGTGCCCGAGACCGGGCGCGTGCCGATGAACTGGTCGTAGGTCGCCATGGCCAGCCTTTCAAAAAGAGTAGCTGCCAGCGCTTGCCAGCAAAGTAAGATCAACAGTTTCTATGCCGAAACCGTTGATGGACGTGCGCGAGCAGCTACGCTTTTTGGTGCCGGCTAGACCACGCTCTCGGTGATCTGCAGCAGCGCGCCGCGGTCGCACAGCACCAGTCCGCCGGGTTCGATGCGGATGGTGTTCTCGCGCTCCATGGTCTTGAGCTCCTGGTTGACGCGCTGGCGCGAGGCGCCCAGCAGCTGCGCCAGCTCTTCCTGCGCCAGGTGCAGGCCGATGCGCACCTCGCCCTCGCCCGAGAGGCTGGTCACGCCGTAGCTGCGCGCCAGGTGCAGCAGCTGCTTGGCCAGGCGCGCGCGCAGCGGCAGCGTGTTGAGGTCTTCCACCAGCCCGAAGAGCAGGCGGATGCGCCGCGCCTGCAGCCGCAGGAGCGCCTCGTACAGCTCGGTGTGCTGCGCCAGGATCTTGCGGAAGTCCGCGCGCGCCACGCAGACGGTGGTCGTCTCCCCATGGGCATAGGCATCGTGCGTGCGCTGGTCGCCATCCAGGATGGCCACGTCGCCGAACCAGATGCCGGGCTCCACGTAGGTGAGGGTGATCTGCTTGCCCGACAGCGAGGTGGAGCTCACGCGCACGGCGCCGCGCGCGCAGGCGATCCACTCTTCCGGAATGTCTCCACGGGCCGCGATCAGCGCGCCGTCCCTGAAACGTTTGACGTAGGTGCATCGAAGAATGTCGTGCCGCAGCGAGGGCGACAACGAGGAAAACCAGCGACCCGAATTGATCGCTTCTCTTTCTTCGATCGTAAGGATGGGCTCATCCATGGTCTGTCTTTTGAGTGACTGCACGCAGGGCGCCGCGGCGCGGGCCCGAAACCCGCAATCATGCCTTAGAACACGTTTTTACCTCGCCAATATTTTCTCCCTGTGCATCCCGGCCGGGCCCGGGCCGCTGGCGGGTACGCGGATGTCCGCCACCGGTTCCACGCCGAAATCGGGGCGCTGCAGCCACGCCAGCACGTGCGCGGCCGCGGCCTGCGCGCTGCTGAGCTGCTGCTCCAGGTCCAGGCGCAGGAAGCGTTCCCGGTCGGGGAAGGCGGTGGCGTCGGCGCTGCGCAATTGCAGCTGCATGTCGGTGTCGATGACCCCCGGCGCCAGCGCGCAGATCCGCGCGCCGTGGGGCTTGGCCGCTTCTTCCAGGGCCACGCAGCGCGTGAAGTGGTCCAGCCCCGCCTTGGCCGCGCAGTACGCCGCCTGCGCCGCCATGGGCCTGCGGCCCAGGCCCGAGGAGATGTTGAGCACCTTGCGCCGCGCGGGCCAGCGCTCCGTGGCCGCGAGGAACTGCGCGGTCAGCAGCATGGGCGCCTCCAGGCCCACGCGCAGCGCGGCGGCGACGGAGGCCTGCCGCTCGCCGTCGGCGCATTGGGCGAGCGGCGCGATGTGCGCGAGCTGGCCCGCGTTGTTGATCAGCGTGGCGCTGGCGTACTGCTGCGCGGTTTGCGTGGCGAGCCACTTGCCCAGGCGCTGCGCGGCCGGCGCGCCGTCGCCCAGGTCGTGCTGCCACTGCTCCAGCCACGCGCCCGGAGGGGCGTGCAGGCTGGTGTTGGCATGGCGGGCCATGAGGATCAGGGTGTGGCCCGGCAGCAGCAGCTCACGCGCCAGGGCCAGGCCCAGGCCGCGCGAGGCGCCGGTGATGATGAAGAGGTGTGATGAAGCCATGGCGGTTCGTGGATGAATACGCACGTCAGAGCCCGGCGGCGGGAACAGATTCCTGGCTGGCGGGCATGCAGGTGTGTGCAAGTGAATCAAGAAAAGTCAAAACGGGACGGGCGAGGTGCAGTGCAGCCAGCTTCCGGTGGCGGGGTGGCGCAGCCGCAGGCCGCAGGCGTGCAGCAGCAGGCGCGGGCTGCGCAGGGCGGAGCCGGCGTCGGCATACAGTGCGTCGCCCACGATGGGGTGGCCGATGTGCGCCAGGTGCAGCCGCAACTGGTGCGTGCGGCCCGTGAGCGGCTGCAGCGCCAGCCGCGTGGTGTCGCTGGCGGCGTCGTGCGCCAGCATGCGCCAGAGGGTCTGGCTGGGCTTGCCGTGGACCGGGTCCACCTGCTGGCGGGGGCGGCGCGGCCAGTCCGGCGCCAGGGGGGCGTCGATCAGGTGCCAGCGGCCGTCCCCGGCGGCGGCGTGCGGGCGTCCGTGCACGATGGCCTCGTAGCATTTGGCCACTTCGCGCCGGGCGAAGGCCATGCCGAGCAGCCGCTGGATGGCCGGGCGGCGCGCCATCAGGACGAGGCCGGAGGTGGCCTGGTCCAGCCGGTGCACGACGAGGGCGCCGGGCCATGCGTGCTGCGCCCGGGTGCTCAGCGCATCCTGCTTGAGCGGGCCGCGCCCGGGCACGCACAGCAGCCCCGCGGGCTTGACGAGGACGAGCAGGTCGCCGTCCTCGTGCACGCAGGGCGGCGCGGCGGGTGGGTCACGCCCTTCCATGGATCAGCCGGTCCACGGTGTCGCACAGTTCCTGCACGTCGTTGGGCTTGTGGATGAGCGCGCGCGCGCCTTCGCTGAGCGCGGTCTGCTCGATCTCGGCCGTGATGTAGCCCGAGGCCAGGGCCACCGGCAGGTCGGCGCGGATGGCGCGCGCGGCGCGCAGCAGCTCCACGCCCGAGAAGGCGGGCATGTTGTAGTCGGTGATCAGGATGTCGTAGCGGCCGGGCTCGCTCGCCAGCGCCGCGAGGGCCGCCTGCGGGTCGGTGAAGCCGCAAACCTCGCACGCGCGCCGCCCCAGCAGGCGCCGCACCAGGAACACGAGGGCTTCGTCGTCGTCCACGTACATCACACAGGGCTGGCGCTGGCCGACCGGCGCGGGCGCCTCCGGGTGGGGGATCAGCGGCGCCGGCCGGCTGCTGGTGCCCTGCGGCTCATCGACCTCGGTCAGCGGGAAGTACAGCGTGAAGCAGCAGCCCTCGCCCGGGGCGCTGCGCACGTCGATGGCGCCGCCGTGCGTGCGCATCACGCCGTGCACCACGGGCAGGCCCAGGCCCGTGCCCTGGCCCACGGGCTTGGTGGTGAAGAAGGGCTCGAAAATCCGCGCCCGCGTGGACGCATCCATGCCGGGGCCGTCGTCGGCCACCTCCAGCGCCACGCAGGCGCCGGGCGGCAGCTGCAGGCGCTTGCGCAGCTGGGACTCGGGCCACAGCACCTGCGCCTGCATGCGGACGCGGCCCGGGCCCGCGCCCAGCGCCTGCACGGCGTTGGTGCACAGGTTCAGCAGCGCCTGCTCCACCTGCGTGGCGTCGGCCAGGATGGGCGGCAGCCGGGCGGGCGTGAGCACTTCGAGCCGGATGGCCTTGGGGAGCGTGACGCGCACCAGCCGCTCGGTCTCGCGCATCAGGTCGGCCAGCTGCACGGCGTGGCGCTGCGGCGCTTCGTTGCGGCTGAAGGCCAGGATCTGGCGCACCAGGTCGCGCGCGCGGCGCGCCGCCTTGTCGATCTCGTGCAGGCTCTCCAGCACGCGCGCATCGGTGCCCGGCGTGCTGGCGTCGGCCTTGGCCAGCTCCACGTTGCCGAGGATGGCGTGCAGGATGTTGTTGAAGTCGTGCGCGATGCCGCCCGCCATGGTGCCCACGGCCTGCATCTTCTGCGATTCGCGCAGCTGCACCTCCAGCTCCTGGCGGCGCTCCTCGGCCTTCTTGCGGGCCGTCAGGTCGCGCGCGAACACCGTGGTGGTGGTGCTGCCTTCGTGGCGCTCGAAGGTCATGTTCACTTCCACGTCCAGCAGGCGGCCCGTGGCCGTGCGCGCCGGCATCTCGCCCAGCGCCGCCTGCGTGGTCAGCTGCGCCCAGGCGGGCGTGGCCTCCAGGTCGGGGAAGAAGCGCGAGAGCGGGCTGCCCAGCGCGTCGCGTGTGGGGCACTGGAACAGCGCCGCGGCCGTGGGGTTGAAGACGGTGATGCGCTGGCGCTGGTCGACGCAGACGATGGCGTCCAGCGCCGAGTTGATGATGGCCTCCAGCCGCCGCTCGCTGGCGTGCAGCTGCTCGTTGCGCTGCTGCAGCGTCTGGCGCTCGGCCAGCAGCGGCCCCTGGTCGATCACGGCGCACAGGAACTGGCGCAGCGGCGCGCCGATGCCTTGCTGCGTCTCGATGTAGGCGATGTGCAGGTCGCCCGTGATGCGGCGGTCGCTGCCGATCTGAAAGACCACCTCGGAGGTGTCGCTGCGCCCCTGCGCGCGCGCGATGGCGAAGGCGTGGTGCACGCGGTCGGCATCGGCATCGCTCACGAAGGGCATGAGCGAGACCAGGGGGCGGTCGAATTCCGTCGGCTGGAACGAGCGGTGCGCCATGGCGTTGGCCTGCACCACCATGTCGTGCTCGTCGAGCACCATGAGCGAGAGCGGCACGCCGGCGAACAGCGCCTCGAAGCGCTCGGACGCGCTTTCCGCCGCCTGCTGGCTGTAGAGCAGCTCCTGGTTCTGTATCTGCAATTCGCGCTGGGCCGCGCGCAGCCGCTCGATCAGCTCGGCCTGCGGCCCGCCGGCGCGGTCCGGGGGCGGGCGGTGCGCGGGCGCTTCATCGGCCGGCCCTGGCCCGGAGTGCGAGGGCGCCGGTTCCTCGCGCGCTTCGTTCTGGGACAGAAAGGACAGGTCGGGGAGATGCATGGCCGTCGGTGTGCAGAGGCGACAGTGTAGGTCCGTGCGGGCCGCTGTCACACGCATAAGCGTACGCTGAATTACATTTCGTGGTTGGCAACGCGAGAACGCATGCATCATGGCGGACCCATTGACGTCCCTGGTGGATCACTACGGCACGGCCAGCGTCCTGCTGGGCGGCGGCGTGGTGGTGGGGCTGCTGTTCGGCTTTTTCGCCCAGCGCTCGCGCTTTTGCCTGCGCGCCGCGGTGATCGAGTTCTGGCACGGCAAGTTCGGCGAGAAGCTCTCGGTGTGGCTGCTGGCGTTCTCCTCGGCCGTGGTGGCGGTGCAGGGGCTGATCCTCGCGGGCGTGCTGGACGTGAGCGGCGCGCGCCAGCTCGCCAGCCGCGGCAGTCTTTCGGGCGCGCTGGTGGGCGGGCTCATCTTCGGCATCGGCATGATCATGACGCGCGGCTGCGCCAGCCGCCTGCTGGTGCTCTCGGCCAACGGCAACCTGCGCGCGCTGCTCTCGGGGCTGGTCTTCGCGGTGACGGCGCAGGCCGCGCTCTCCGGCAGCCTGGCGCCGCTGCGCCTGGCCATCTCGGGCTGGTGGACCATCGAAGGGGGCGACGCGCGGCACCTGCTCAAGGCCATGGGCTGGGGCAACTGGGACGGCCTGGTGCTGGGCCTCGTCTGGCTGTCGGTGGCGGTGTTCTTCTCGCTGCGCAGCGGCAACCGGCCGTGGATGTGGCTGGGCGGCGTGGGCACGGGGCTGGCGGTGGCGCTCGCCTGGTGGTTCAGCTACGCCGTCTCCCAGGCCAGCTTCGACGCGGTGCAGCCCCAGGGCGTGACCTTCAGCGGCCCCTCGGCGGAGTGGCTGATGCGCGTGCTCACCGACGCGAAGACGCCGTTCGGCTTCGATGCCGGCATGCTGCCCGCGGTGTTCGCCGGCTCCCTGCTGGGCGCGCTGGCGGGGCGCGAGTTCAAGGTGGAAGGCTTCAAGGACGGCTACGGCATGGCGCGCTACGTGACGGGCGCGATGGCCATGGGCTTCGGCAGCATGCTCGCGGGCGGCTGCGCGGTGGGCGCCGGCATGACCGGGGGCTCGATCTTCGCGCTCACCGCCTGGCTGGCGCTGGCCGGCATGTGGGCCGGCGCGGGCCTGATGGACCGGTGGCTGGCCGAGCCGGTCCAGGCGGTGCAGCTGCCGACCCAGCAGGCGCCGGTGGTGACGCAGGTGGCGCCCTGAACGTAGCCAATTGGCTACAATCGCGCCATGTACAGCGTCATTGAAACCGAGCAGTTCGCGCAGTGGATCGATGGCCTGGCCGACATGCCGACCCGCATCCGGCTGCGTCGGCGCCTGGGCAAGGCCATGCGCGGCTTGCTGGGCGACGTGGCCCCCGTGGGCGATGGCGTGATGGAAATGCGCGAGTTCTTCGGCCCCGGCTGGCGCATGTACTACGTGCAGCATGGCGCCGTCATCATCGTCATGCTGGGTGGCGGCGACAAATCCACCCAGGCGGGCGATATCAAACGAGCCAGGGAACTGGCTCTGGAGTTGCGAAATGAGCAAGATCAAGACCCGTCCGTTTGACATGGCGAACCACCTGGGCAGCGAGGAAGAAATCGCCGAATACCTGCGTCAGGTGCTCGAAGACAACGACCCCGGCGAACTGGCCCAGGCGCTGGGCGTGATTGCCCGCGCGCGCGGGATGACGCAACTGGCCCGCGACACCGGCCTGTCGCGCGAGAGCCTGTACAAAAGCCTGTCGGGCGAGCGCGCGCCCAGTTCCGACACCTTGTTCAAGGTCATTCGGGCGATGGGCTTCAAGCTGTCGTTGCAGCCGGCCTGACGCCAAAAGAAACAGGCCCTGTGTCAGGGCCTGCTGCGGTCTGGTCCGGAAAACGCCGCTCAGGCGGCATCCGAAAGGGGCGGGCAGCTGCAGAACAGGTTGCGGTCGCCATGGACGTTGTCCACGCGGCCCACGGGCGCCCAGTATTTCACCTGGCGCAGCGTCGCCACCGGGTAGGCGGCCAGTTCGCGCGGGTAGGGGTGCTTCCATTCGCCGGCCAGCAGGCTCTCGGCGGTGTGCGGCGCGTTCTTGAGCGGGTTGTCGTCCTGCGGCCAGACGCCATTTTCGATCTGGCGGATCTCTTCGCGGATGGCGATCATCGCCGCGATGAAGCGGTCGAGCTCGCCCAGGTCCTCGCTCTCCGTGGGCTCGACCATCAGGGTGTTGGCCACCGGGAAGCTCAGGGTGGGCGCGTGAAAGCCGTAGTCGATCAGGCGCTTGGCCACGTCCTCGGCCATCACGCCGCTCGTGTCCTTGAGGTGGCGCAGGTCCAGGATGCATTCGTGCGCCACGTGGCCGTTGCCGCTGGCGTAGAGCGTGGGGTAGTGGTCGGCGAGGCGCGCGCTGATGTAGTTGGCGTTGAGGATGGCGGCCTCGGTGGCGGCGGTCAGGCCGTCGGCGCCCATCATGCGGATGTACATCCAGCTGATGGGCAGCACCGCCGCGTTGCCCAGCGGCGCCGCGCTCACCGCGCCGTTCCTGGCGGGCTGGCCCGCGCTCGCGTGGCCGGGCAGGAAGGGCACGAGATCCTCGACCACGCACACCGGGCCGACGCCGGGGCCGCCGCCGCCGTGCGGGATGCAGAAGGTCTTGTGCAGGTTCAGGTGGCTCACGTCGCCGCCGAACTCGCCGGGCGCGGCCACGCCCACCAGCGCGTTCATGTTGGCGCCGTCCACGTACACCCGGCCGCCGTGGCGGTGCACGATCTGGCACAGTTCCTTGACCTGGGTCTCGAACACGCCGTGCGTGCTGGGGTAGGTGATCATCACGCAGGCCAGGTTGGCGCTGTGCTGCTCGCATTTGGCCTGGAGGTCGGCCATGTCGACGTTGCCGTTCTCGTCGCACTGGGTGACGACCACCTGCAGGCCCGCCATCTGGGCGCTCGCCGGGTTGGTGCCGTGGGCGCTGCTCGGGATCAGGCAGATGGTGCGGTTGGCCTGGCCCTGCGCCTCGTGCCAGGCCTTGATGGCCAGCAGGCCGGCGTATTCGCCCTGGCTGCCGGCGTTGGGCTGCAGGCTCACGCCGGCGTAGCCCGTGGCCTGGCACAGCCAGTCGCGCAGCAGCCGGTCCAGTTCGGCGTAGCCCGCGAGCTGGTCGGCGGGCGCGAATGGGTGCAGGTCGGCGAATTCCGGCCAGGTGATGGGGATCATCTCGCTGGTGGCGTTGAGCTTCATGGTGCACGAGCCCAGCGGGATCATGCTGCGGTCCAGCGCCAGGTCCTTGTCGGAGAGCTGGCGGATGTAGCGCAGCATCGCCGTCTCGCTGTGGTGCGTGTTGAACACCGGGTGCGTGAGGTAGCGGCTGGTGCGCGCGAGCGGGGCCGGGATCAGGCTGGCCGTGGCCTCCAGCGCCTCGATGCTGGGCTGCGCGGCCTGCGGCGCGAAGGCGCTCCACAGCAGCGCGAGGTCGGCGCGCACCGTGGTTTCGTCCAGCGACACGCCGACGCGCGCGTCGCCATGGTCGCGCAGGTTGGCCCCGGCCGCGAGGGCGCGCGCCAGCACCGCCCGCGCGGCGTCGCGGCTGCCCATGTCCACGACGAGGGTGTCGAACGCGCTGGCGTGGACCGGGTTTAGGCCCATCTGCCTCAGGCCCGCCGCGAGGATGGCGGTGAGGCGCGCCACGCGCTCGGCGATGCGCCTGAGGCCCTCGGGCCCGTGGTAGACCGCGTACATGCTGGCGATGACGGCGGGCAGCACCTGCGCGGTGCAGATGTTGCTGGTGGCTTTTTCGCGGCGGATGTGCTGCTCGCGCGTCTGCAGCGCCAGGCGGTAGGCCGGCGCGCCGTGCACGTCCACGCTCACGCCCACGAGCCGTCCGGGCATCGAGCGCTTGAAGGCGTCCTTGCAGGCCATGTAGCCCGCGTGCGGGCCGCCCGCGCCCATGGGCATGCCCAAGCGCTGGGTGGTGCCGACGACGATGTCGGCGCCCATCTCGCCCGGCGGCTTGAGCAGCGTGAGCGCCAGCAGGTCGGCCGCGACGATGGCGGCGGCCCCCTTGGCGTGGATGGCCTGGATGGCCTCGCTCCAGTCCGTCACCGAGCCGCTGCTCGCCGGGTAGGGCATCAGCGCGGCGAAGCAGTCGTCCCCCGCGAGGGCGGCGCGCCAGTCGTCGCCGGGCCGGGCCAGGCGCACGGTGAATCCCATGGGCGCGGCGCGCGTGCGCAGCACCTCGATGGTCTGCGGGTGCATGTCGTCGAACACGACCAGGGTGTTGCCCTTGGCCTTGACCGAGCGCCGGGCCAGGGTCATGGCCTCGGCCGCCGCGGTGGCTTCATCCAGCATCGAGGCGTTGGCGATGTCCATGCCGGTGAGGTCCATCACCATGGTCTGGAAGTTGACCAGCGCCTCCATGCGGCCCTGCGAAATCTCCGCCTGGTAAGGCGTGTAGGCGGTGTACCAGGCGGGGTTTTCGAGGATGTTGCGCAGGATCACGCCCGGGATGTGGGTGCCGTGGTAGCCCTGGCCGATGAAGCTCTTGAGCACCTTGTTTTTGCCGGCGATGGCCTTGAGCTCGGCCAGCGCCTGGGCCTCCGTGCACGCGGGCGGCAGGTCCATGGCCTGGGCGCGCGCGATCGATTGCGGCACGATCGACGCCACCAGCGCCTGGCGCGATGCAGCGCCCACCACCGAGAGCATGTGGGCTTCGTCGGCGGCTGAAATGCCGATGTGGCGGGCGTGGAACTCGCTGGCGTTTTCCAGCGCGGACAAGGTGGCGGCGGTCATGGGCGATTTGAATGAAAAGTGGCTCTAGCGCTTATGGATAAAGCGCGGACAGCTATGGATTCGAGAGTTCTCAGGCCTTGGTGAAGTCGTTGTAGGCGGCTTCGTTCATCAGGGCGGCGACTTCCGCCGCGTTGCCCAGCTTGACCTTGAAGAACCAGCCCGCCCCCATCGGGTCGCTGTTGGCCAGCGACGGGTTGGCGCGCAGCGCTTCGTTCACTTCCACGATCTCGCCCGAGACCGGCATGTAGACGTCGGACGCGGCCTTCACCGATTCGACGACACCCGCGACGTCGCCCGCCGCATAGGTCTTGCCGACTTCGGGCAGGTCGACGAACACCACGTCGCCCAGGGCATCCTGGGCGTGCATGGTGATGCCGACGATGGCGGCCGCGGCGTTGGAGGCATCGACCCACTCGTGGTCTTGGGAAAAATGGATGGTCATGGAAAGGTCTCCGTTGCAAAGATGGGAAGAGGGCGATTGTGACTACCCGCGGTGATAGCGCGGCGGCAGGAAGGGCGTGGCGGCCACCTCCATGGGCACCGGCTTGCCGCGCACCATGGCGTTCACCCGCGTGCCGTTGACCGCGAGCGCGGGGGGCAGGTAGCCCAGGGCGATCGGTTTGCCCAGCGATGGCGCGAGCAGCCCGCTGGTGACGGTGCCGACCATCTGGCCGCCGGCATCGTGCAGCGCGGTGTGCTCGCGCACCGGCACGCGCTCCAGCGCCACCAGGCCCACGCGCTTGCGCGTGAGCCGCGACGGGTCGGCGATCTGCGCCAGGATCTTTTCCGCGCCGGGAAAGCCGCCCGCGCGCTCGCCGCCGCTGCGCCGCACCTTCTGGATGGCCCAGTTCAGCGCGGCCTCGGGCGGCGTGGTGCTGGTGTCGATGTCGTTGCCGTACAGGCACAGGCCCGCTTCCAGGCGCAGCGAATTGCGCGCGCCCAGGCCGATGGGCTGGACCTCGGGCTCGGCCAGCAGGGCGCGGGCCAGGGCCTCGGCGCGGCCGCCGGGCACGGAGATCTCGAAGCCGTCCTCGCCGGTGTAGCCGCTGCGCGTGATGAAGAGCGGCGTGCCTTGCCAGTCGAAATGCGCGCCGCTCATGAACACGAGCTGCGCCACGCCCGGCACCACGCGCTCCAGCGCCGCGGCGGCCTGCGGGCCCTGCAGCGCGAGCAGGCCGTGCTCGGGCAGGGTCTCGATCTCGCAGCGCGCGCCGATGCGCTCGCGGATGTGCGCGATGTCGCCCGCCTTGCACGCGCCGTTGACGATCACGAAGAAGACGTCGTCTTCCTGGCGGAAGAACATCAGGTCGTCGATGATGCCGCCCGCGTCGTTGAGCAGCAGGCCGTAGCGCTGCTTGCCCACGGCCAGGCCCTGCACGTCGACGGGCATCAGGGTTTCGAGCGCGGCGGCGGCCTGCGCGCCCCGGATCTTGAGCTGCCCCATGTGCGAGACGTCGAACAGCCCCGCGTGCTCGCGCGTGTGCAGGTGCTCGGCCATCAGGCCCGCCGGGTATTGCACCGGCATGCTGTAGCCGGCAAAGGGCACCATGCGCGCGCCAAGTTCGTGGTGCAGCGCGGCGAGCGGGGTGGTCAGCAAGGGGGTATCGGACAAGCGCGGTCTCCTCAAAGGAAAAGGCATGGCACACCACAGGGTGTGGGCATGCCCGGCTGTCCGCTTTACCTGAGAGATTCACGCGGGGTGACCCGTGTTTGCTCCTTCGGTGGACGCATGCGGTGGATCACTGCATGCCTCTCTCTCCAACAGGGCTGCGCCCCGTTGCCGGAGCACTTGTCAGTCCTTTTGCCTGAGCGTTTGAGCCTGAAGCCTGGCGCCTTCGGCGGCGCCTCCACCTGGCGGCGGGCGCTCTCTCCTGACAGCGGCGGATTCTACGTGGGTTTGGGGCCGCTCCCAAGGCGGGCCGGCAAAACTTCCTGCGCCGGCCGGCGCTGGCGCTGGCGCGACAGGGCGGCCGGCGCCAGCGCCGCGGATGCCGCAGAATGTCCGGTTCCAGCCGGGGGCAGGCCCGGCAGTAGGCAGACCTGCGACAGACACGAGAAAGAACACGATGACCGATACCGCCACCGACCCGGGCGCCGCGCCCGCCGAGCTGGACTTCAGTTGCGGCGATCCGCCCGCCACCGGCGAGGCCAAGGAAGTGGCCGAAGGCGTTTTCTGGATCCGCATGCCCCTGCCGTTCGCCCTCAACCACATCAACCTCTGGGCGATACGCGATGGCGAGGGCTGGGCGCTGGTGGACACCGGCATCTGGTCCACCGTCACGCTGGACGCGTGGCGCGCGCTGTTTGCCGGGACGCTCGCCGGCCCCGTCACGCGGGTGATCGTCACGCACATGCACCCCGACCACATCGGCATGGCCGGGTGGCTCACGCGCAAGTTCGACTGCCGCCTGTGGATCAGCCGGCTGGAATACCTCACCTGCCGCGCGCTGGCGGCGGACACCGGCCGCGAGGCGCCCGAGGACGCGATCCGCTTCTACCGCCGCGCGGGCTGGACGGACGATGCGATCGAGACCTACCGCACGCGCTTCGGCGGCTTCGGCAAGATGATCTACGCGATGCCCGACAGCTTCCGGCGCCTCTCGGACGGCGACGAGGTGCTCATCGGCGCGCACCGCTGGCGCGTGGTGGTCGGCCGGGGGCATTCGCCCGAGCACGCCTGCCTGTACTGCCCCGAGCGCAAGCTGCTGATCTCGGGCGACCAGGTGCTGGCCGGCATCTCCTCCAACGTGTCGGTCTTCCCGACCGAGCCCGACGCCGATCCGCTGGGCGAGTGGCTGGCGTCGATTGCCAAGCTCCAGCGCGAGGTGGCGGGCGACGTGCTGGTGCTGCCCGCGCACAACCAGCCGTTCCGGGGCCTGCACCAGCGGCTGGCCCAGCTGCAGCGCAGCCACCAGGGTTCATTGGACCGTTTGCGCGACGCGCTGCGGGAGCCGCGCCGCGCGGTGGACGTGTTCGGCGCGCTGTTCGCCCGGCCCGTCACGTCGGATCAGATGCTGATGAGCCTGGCCACGGGCGAGGCGCTGGCGCACCTCAACCACCTGCTCGCGCGCGGCGAAGTGCGCGTGCAGGCGGATGACGACGGATGCGCCTGGTACCGGCTGGCGGACCGCTGAAGGCACAGGCCCCGCCACGCCGCGATCCCGGGGCCTGCCGCCGCCGGGATCGCCGCGCAGGCCGTATTAGCCGAGCAGCAGCGCGTCGTCGGCCAGCTCTTCGCCGCGCACCTTGGCGAACATCTTGAGCAGGTCGGGCACGTCCAGGCGCGAGCGCTCCTCGCCCGCCACGTCCAGCACCACCTGGCCTTGGTGCAGCATCACGGTGCGCTCGCCCACGTCCAGCGCCTGGCGCATGGAGTGCGTGACCATCATCGTGGTGAGCTTGTTCTCGGAGACGATGCGCCGCGTGAGCTGGAGCACGAAGTCCGCGGTGCGCGGATCGAGCGCCGCGGTGTGCTCATCGAGCAGCAGGATGCGCGAGGGCTGCAGCGAGGCCATGAGCAGGCTCACCGCCTGGCGCTGGCCGCCCGAGAGCAGGCCGATGCGGTCGGTCAGGCGGTTTTCCAGCCCCAGGCCCAGCGTGGCGAGCTTCTCGCGGAACATCGAGCGCTCGGACTTCTTCACGGCCGGGCGCAGCCCGCGGCGGGTGCCGCGCTGCTGGGCCAGCGCCATGTTCTCCTCGATCGTGAGGTCTTCGCAGGTGCCGGCCATCGGGTCCTGGAACACGCGGGCCACGCGCTGAGCGCGCGTCCAGACGGGTTCGCTGGTGACGTCCAGCCCGTCGATCATGATGGTGCCGGAATCGACGCCCAGCCCGCCCGCGATCGCGTTCAGGAAGGTCGATTTGCCGGCGCCGTTGGAGCCGATGACGGTGACGAACTGCCCCATCGGGATTTCCAGCGACATGCCGCGCAGCGCCTTGGTCTCTATGGGCGTGCCGGGGTTGAAGGTGATGAAAAGGTCTTTGGCGTCCAGCATGGTGCGTGCCTCCCCGCTCACAGGCTCTTGGGCGCTTCGGGCAGCCGTTTGTGCTGCAGCATGCGCTTGAGGTTGGGCACCACCAGCGCCAGCGTCACCAGCAGGGCGGTCACCAGGTTCAGGTCCTGCGCCTTCAGGCCGATGAAGTCGCTGTTGAGCGCCGCGGCGATGAAGAAGCGGTAGACGATGGCGCCGATGATCGCGGCCAGCGTCGCCAGCACCAGGCGGCGCGAGGGCAGGATGGCCTCGCCGACGATCACCGCCGCCAGCCCGATCACGATGGTGCCTATGCCCATCGAGATGTCCGCGCCGCCCTGGGTCTGCGCGAACAGCGCGCCCGAGAGCCCGACGAGCGCGTTGGAGATCGCCATGCCCAGCAGCACCATCGCGCCGGTATTGATGCCCTGCGCGCGCGCCATGCGCGAGTTGGAGCCCGTGGCCCGGATGGCCAGGCCGCGCTCGGTGGAGAAGAACCAGTCGGTGGCGATCTTGGCGATGATCACGATCCCCAGCAGCAGCAGCGGCCGCCACCAGTAGTCCTGCAGGCCTTCGGGCTGCAGCAGGGTGAAGACCGTCGGGTCGTTGATCAGCGGCACGTTGGGCCCGCCCATGATGCGCAGGTTCACCGAGAACAGCGCGATCATCATCAGGATGGAGGCGAGCAGGTCCATGATGCGCAGGCGCACGTTGAGCCAGCCCGTGATGTAGCCCGCCACGGCGCCGGCCAGGGTGGCGGCGAGGGTGGCGAGGTAGGGGCTGTAGCCGTTGTGGATCATGATGGCGCAGACCGCGCCGCCCAGGGGGAAGCTGCCGTCCACGGTCAGGTCGGGAAAGCGCAGCAGCCGGAACGAGATGTAGACGCCCAGCGCGACCAGGGCAAAGATCAGCCCGATCTCGACGGCGCCCAGAAAGGAAAACAGGGACATGGCGACTCTTGAAGAAAAAACAGGAAACGCGAGGCCGCGTTTCCTGTATCCGAAGGGTTGAAAACGGGGGACGCCGTGGCTTACTTCACCACTTGCGAGGCCGATTTGATCAGGTCTTCAGAGAGCTTCACGCCCTGCTTCTCGGCGGCTTCCGGGTTCACGAAGAGTTCCATCTTGGTGCTGACCTCGGGCTTGATGTCGCCGGGCTTCTCGCCCTTGAGGATGCGCGCGACCATGCGGCCGGTCTGCTCGCCCAGGTCGCGGTAGTTGATGCCCAGCGCGGCGATGGCGCCGCGCTTGACGCTGTCGGTGTCCGAGGCCACGAGCGGCACCTTGGCCTCCTGGCCGACCTTCACCAGCGCCTCATAGGCCGAGACGACGTTGTTGTCGGTGTTGGTGTAGATCACGTCGACCTTGCCCACCAGGCTGCGCGCGGCGCTGCCCACGTCCACCGAGCGGGGCGCGGAGGCTTCCACCAGCGTCATGCCCATCTTGGGCAGCAGTTCCTTGAGTTCCTTGACCACCACGACGGAGTTGGCTTCGCCGGGGTTGTAGACCATGCCGATGCGCTTGGCGTTGGGCACGACCTTCTTGACCAGGTCCATCTGCTTGTCCAGCGCCAGCAGGTCGGACACGCCTGTGACGTTGGTGTGCGAGGGCTCCCAGTTGGGCACCAGCTTGGCGGCCACGGGGTCGGTCACGGCCGAGAACACCACCGGCACGTTCTTGGTGGCGGCCACCACGGCCTGCGCCGACGGCGTGGCGATGGCGACGATCACGTCGGGCTTGTCGCCGATGAACTTGCGGGCGATCTGCGCGGCGGTGCCGGTGTTGCCCTGCGCGCTCTGGTATTGCCACTTGAGGTTCTTGCCTTCTTCGTAACCCGCGGCCTTGAGTGCGTCCTTGGCGCCGTCGCGCACGGCGTCCAGCGCCGGGTGTTCGACGATCGCGGTGACGGCGACCGATTTTTCTTGTGCGCTGGCCGGTGCGATGGCGGCGAACGCCAGCGTGAGTGCACCCAGGGTCATCCAGGGCAAGTGCTTCATGTATATCTCCTTGTTGGAAATTTGATGGTGACTGTGCAGCGCAGCGGGAGTCCTCCGCAGAGGCGCCGTGGCGCGAGTGTACGTCAGCGACCCCATGCAAAACGCCCCTGGGCGGGGCGTTTCAGGGAATACCCTGGTTTGATATGCATCAAATTTACATCGATGCGTAGTTGGGCCCGCCACCGCCCTCGGGCGTGACCCAGACGATGTTCTGCGTCGGGTCCTTGATGTCGCAGGTCTTGCAGTGGATGCAGTTCTGCGCGTTGATCTGCAGGCGCTTGCCGCCCGCGCCGTCGTCGACGAATTCGTAGACGCCGGCCGGGCAGTAGCGCGCCTCGGGGCCCGCGAACTTGGCGAGGTTGGTGTCCACCGGCACGCTCGCGTTCTTGAGCGTCAGGTGCGAGGGCTGGTTTTCCTCGTGGTTGGTGTTGCTCAGGAAGACGCTGGAGAGGCGGTCGAACGTGAGCTTGCCGTCGGGCCGGGGGTAGTCGATGGGCGCGCACTCGCTCGCCGGCTTGAGGTAGGCGTAATCGGGCTTCTTGCGGTGCAGCGTCCAGGGGAAATGCCCGCGCAGCACGAACTGCTCGAAGCCGTTCATCAGCGTGCCCACCGAGAGGCCCCAGCGGAACCAGTTCTTGAAGTTGCGGTCCCTTTGCAGCTCGTTGTAGAGCCAGCTGTTCTCGAAGCCGTGCGTGTAGGCCTTGAGCTCGTCGTGCTGGCGCCCGGCCATGATGGCCTCGAAGGCCGCGTCGGCCGCGAGCATGCCGGTCTTGATGGCCGAGTGGCTGCCCTTGATGCGGCTGACGTTCAGGAAGCCCGCGTCGCAGCCGATCAGCGCGCCGCCCGGGAAGACGAACTTGGGCAGGGAGTTGATGCCGCTGGCGTTGATGGCGCGCGCGCCGTAGGACAGGCGCTTGGCCGTCACCTCGCCCTTGGCGTTCTCGAAGTACCAGCGGACGTTGGGGTGGGTCTTCCAGCGCTGGAATTCCTCGAAGGGGCTCAGGTAGGGGTTGGTGTAGTTCAGCCCGGTGACGAAGCCCAGCGCCACGCGGTTGCCGTCCAGGTGGTACATGAAGCCGCCGCCGTAGGTTTTCGGGTCCATGGGCCAGCCGGCGGTGTGCATGACGAAGCCGGGCTGGTGGCGCGCGGGGTCGATCTCCCAGAGTTCCTTGACGCCCAGGCCCCAGGCCTGCGGGTCGCGCCCGTCGTCGAGCTTGTAGCGCGCGATGACCTGCTTGCCCAGGTGCCCGCGCGCGCCCTCGGCGAAGACGGTGTACTTGCCCAGCAGCTCCATGCCGAGCTGGAAGTTCTCGGTGGGCTCGCCGTCCTTGCCCACGCCCATGTTCCCGGTGGCCACGCCCCTGACCGCGCCGTTGTCGGTGTAGAGCACTTCGGCGGCGGCGAAGCCGGGGAAGATTTCAACGCCCAGCGCCTCGGCCTGCGCGGCCAGCCACTTGGTGACTTCGCCCAGGCTCACGATGTAGTTGCCGTGGTTGTGCGCGAAGGGCGGCAGGAACAGGTTGGGGATGCGGAACGACCCGCCTTCCCCGCCGAGGAAGACGTAGGCGTCCTCGGTCACCGGCTGCGTCAGGGGCGCGCCCTGGGCCTTCCAGTCGGGGATGAGCTCGTTGAGCGCGCGCGGATCGACGATCGCGCCCGAGAGGATGTGCGCGCCGGGCTCCGAGCCTTTTTCGAGCACCACCACCGAGACTTCCTTGCCATGGGCCGCCGCCTGCTGCTTGAGCCGGATCGCGGTGGCCAGGCCCCCGGGGCCGGCGCCGACGATCACCACGTCGTATTCCATGGACTCGCGGGGGCCGTAGGTGCTCAGGATTTCTTCGTTGGTCATGGTTGGGTCTGTGCAAAGGACGCAGTGCAGCACTGCCGAAGGAGGTTCAGATCGGCATTGTATGCGCGCGCCATTCAAAAAAGCACGGTCGTTCTATTTTTTGGCCCAGCCATGCCCGGAAAGAACGGGGGGCGATGCGGGGGTGGCTCCTCGACCTGGGCTCGAACCAGGGACCTGCGGATTAACAGTCCGTCGCTCTACCGACTGAGCTATCGAGGAACAAGAGCGAGATTCTAACGTGAAAAATCGCCGCTCACGGAGCTTTCGGGGTTTCGGGCTCGGGCCGGCGCCACAGCCAGATGAGCACGCAGGCCATGTTGATCCAGGCGAACCAGCGCGCCCAGGCCGGGGCGTTCACCACGGCGAGGATGAGCGCGGTGCTGCTCATGACGAGGGTGGCGCTCACCTTGGCGCGGCGGCTCACGCGGCCGCCGTTGGCCCAGTCGCGCAGCATGGGGCCGAACAGCTTGTGGCGCCACAGCCAGGCGTGCAGGCGCGGCGAGCTGCGCGCGGCGGCCCAGGCGGCGATGAGGATGAAGACGGTGGTGGGCAGGCCGGGCAGGAAGATGCCGACGATGCCGGTGGCCAGGCTCAGCAGCGCGAGCGCCAGCAGCAGCCAGCGCACCGGCGCGGGAGGAGGGGGCGGCAGGTCGGGCAGATCGGGCAAATCGCTCACGGCGGCGATTGTGCCCGCGATGTATGCTGCGGCGCAGCCATGACCGTACACACCATCCTGAAAATGGGCGACGCGCGCCTCCTGCGCCAGGCCCGGCCCGTGCGCGAATTCGATACCGAGGCGCTGCACCGCCTGGTCTACGACCTGATCGACACCATGCGCGCGGCGAGCGGGGCCGGGCTGGCCGCGCCGCAGATCGGGGTGGATGCGCAGGTGGTGGTTTTCGGCAGCGAGGCGGCGAACCCGCGCTATCCCGACCGTCCCCTGGTGCCGCGCACGGTGCTGGTCAATCCGGTCGTCACCCCGCTCGGGGACGAGCAGGACGAGGACTGGGAAGGGTGCCTGTCGATCCCGGGGCTGCGGGGCCGGGTGCCGCGCTGGCGGCGCATCCGCTACACCGGGTTCGATCCGTATGGCGACCCGATCGCGCGCGAGGTGGAGGGTTTTCACGCGCGGGTGGTGCAGCACGAGTGCGACCACCTGATCGGCATGCTCTACCCCATGCGCATGCGCGACCTGGCGCAGCTGGGCTATACCGAGGTGCTGTTTCCCGGCGCGGCGCCGCCTGAGGACGATTGAGCGTCGATCTGCGCCAGGGCCTCGCCGATGGCGGCGGCGTGCTGCGGGCGCACCAGGCGCGCGGTTTCCGCGCCGTCCTTCAGGAAGATCAGCGTGGGCCAGAGCTTGACGCCGAAGCTGCGCCCGAGCGGGCGGCCCGGGCCGTCCTCGACCTTCAGGTGCACCACCTGGCCGTGCGGCTGCAGCGCCGCTTCGATCAGCGGCTGCGCGCGGGCGCAGTGGCCGCACCAGGGCGTGCCGAATTCGAGCAGCACCGCCCCCTTGAAGTGATCGACGGTTTCGCGCGTCGGGGCGGTGGCGAGGTGTGTGGCGCTGTAGCTCATGACGGGTGTTCCTTGTGTGCCGGTGCGGCTCAGCCGCCGATATAGCTCATTTCGATGCGCTTGCGGTCGCCGTCGCCTTCCTGGTGCGGCAGGCTGGCGCGCAGTTCGGAGTAGCGGTCGTTGCGGCCGTGCCAGATGTCGGCGATGGCCTGCGAGATCTGCTCGTCCGAGGCACCGCCGCGCATGAGGCCGCGCAAGTCCCAGCCCTGGGTGGCGAACAGGCAGGTGAAGAGCTGCCCCTCGGTGGACAGGCGGATGCGGTTGCAGGTGCCGCAGAAGGCCTTGGTCACGCTGCTGATGAAGCCCACCTCGCCAAGCCTGGGGTCGTACTGGCCGCTGCCGTCGGCATAGCCCCAGCGCTCGGCCGTCTCGCCCGGGGCGGTGGGCTCCAGGGGCACGAGGGGGAATTCCGATTGCAGGCGCGCGAGCACTTCCTTGGAGGAAACCACCTCCTGCATGCGCCAGTGGTTGGTGGTGCCGACGTCCATGAACTCGATGAAGCGCAGCGTGATGCCGGTGCCGCGGAAGTGGCGCGCCATCGGCAGGATTTCCTGGTCGTTGGTGCCGCGCTTGACCACCATGTTGACCTTGATGCGCTCAAAGCCCGCCTCCTGCGCCGCGTCGATCGCCGCCAGCACGCCCGAGACGGGAAAGCCCACGTCGTTCATCGCCTGGAACACCGCCTCGTCCAGGCTGTCCAGGCTGACCGTCACGCGCGACAGGCCGGCGGCCTTCAGCCCCTTGGCCTTCTTGGCGAGCAGCGAGCCGTTGGTGGTGAGCGTGATCTCGGGCGGCGCGTTGTCCGTGGTGCGCAGCTGCGCCAGCATGCCGACGAGGTTTTCGATGTGCTTGCGCACCAGCGGCTCGCCCCCGGTCAGGCGCAGCTTGTGCACGCCATGCGCCAGGAAGAGCGTGGACAGGCGCGTGATTTCCTCGAACGTGAGCAGGCTGCCCTGCGGCAGGAAGTTGTAGTCCTTGCCGAAGATCTCCTTGGGCATGCAGTAGGTGCAGCGGAAGTTGCAGCGGTCGGTGACGCTGATGCGCAGGTCGCGCAGCGGCCGCCCGCGCAGGTCGGTGAGCAGCCCGGTGGCCGGCTCGAAGGCGCCGCCGTGCGTGGGCGGCATCTGGCCGATGCGGCGGGAATCGACGATGGAAGCGCGCTTGCCTGTGGTCATGCGGGCATTGTGCCGTCGTTGCGGCGCATGCGCCGGCCTGGCCGGGCAACCCGCCCGCCCCAGGGGTCGAGCGCGGCGCGGGGGGAATCGCCGCGCGCCTGATCGCGGCAGGCGGGCGGTGGTGTAATGGCCGGGGCCAGGGCCTTCTGGTGTTATGTTTCTGATAGCTGCAGGCGCTTGATTACAAACGGTTTGCGGCACTTTTCATTCAAATCCATGGGTTTTGTTTCACGGACGCGGCTGGCGCTTGCGTTGATCTTCGTCGTGCCGATCCTCTGGGGCTTCAACTTCCTGATTGCCCGCAGTGCGCCGGGGGTCATTGCGCCCAACGCGCTGGCGGGCGAGCGCTGGCTGCTGGCCGGCCTCGCGTTCTGCGCGGTGGCGTGGCGCGAGCTCTGGGCGCAGCGCCGGGCCGTCCTGGCCGAGTGGCGGCACATGCTGGTGCTGGGGGCGCTGGGCATGTGGATCTGCGGCGCCTGGGTCTATATCGCCGGCCAGAGCACCAGCGCCACCAACATGGCGCTGATCTACGCGATCTCGCCCGTGATGATCGCCCTGATCTCCCGCGTGTGGCTCAAGGAATCGTTCAATGCGCTGCAGGGCTGCGGCGTGGCGCTGGCGCTGGCGGGCGTGGTGCACGTGGTGCTCAAGGGGCGCTGGGGCGACCTGGCGCACATGCAGTGGGCGGCGGGCGACCTGTGGATGGTGGGCGCGATGGTCTCGTGGACGTTTTTCACCCTCCTGCTGCGGCGCTGGACGACGCCGCTCTCCGATCTGGCCCGGCTGGGCGTGATGAGCTTCGCGGGCGCGCTGGTGATCCTGCCGTTCGCCGCATGGGAGGCCGCGACCGGGCCCTTGCCCGTGTGGTCGGTGCACGGCATTTTGCTGGCGCTGGCCGCGGCGGCGCTGCCGGGCTTTGCCGCCTACCTGGGCTATACCTTCATGCTGCGCGAACTTGGCGCGGCGCGCGCCGGCGTGGTGCTGTACCTGGGGCCGCCGTATGCGGCGGTGATGGCCTGGCTGATCCTGGGCGAGCCCATCCACGTCTACCACGTGGTGGGGCTGCTGCTGATCCTGCCGGGGATCTGGCTGGTCAACCGGCGCTAGCGTCGGGGCTGGCCGGCTCCAGCGCGGCGGCGATGGCCTCGTCCACGCGTTCCAGCCAGACGAATTCCAGCTTCTCGCGCACCTCGGCCGGGATGTCTTCCTCGTCGCGCCGGTTGCGCGCGGGCAGCATCACGCGTGTGATGCCCGCGGCCGCGGCGGCGATGATCTTTTCCTTGATGCCGCCTACCGGCAGCACCAGGCCGCGCAGGCTGATCTCGCCGGTCATCGCGGTGTCGCTCTTGACGCTGCGGTTGGTCAGCAGCGAGACCAGGGCGGTGAACATCGCCACGCCCGCGCTCGGCCCGTCCTTGGGCGTGGCGCCCGCGGGCACGTGCACGTGGATGTCGATCCGGGCCAGGCGCTCTTCGTCGATGCCCAGCTCGCGCGCCCGGTGCTTGACCAGCGAGAGCGCGGCCTGCACGCTCTCGCGCATCACGTCGCCCAGTTGCCCGGTGAGGATCAGGCCGCCCTTGCCGGGGTAGCTCGTGGCCTCGATGAAGAGCACGTCGCCGCCCACCGGGGTCCAGGCCAGGCCCGTGGCGACGCCCGGCACGCTGGTGCGCATCGCCACGTCGTTCTCGAAGCGCGGCGGGCCGAGGATGGCGGCGAGGTCGCCCGCGCCCACGTCCATGCGGGTCGCCGAACCGTCGGCGATGCGCACCGCCACGTGCCGGAGCACGCGCCCAATCTCGCGCTGCAGGTTGCGCACGCCGGCCTCGCGCGTGTAGTCGCGGATGATGTGGCGCAGGGCGTCGTCGTCCAGGCGGGCCTGGGTGTCCAGGATGCCGTTGGCCCGCAGCTCGCGGCGCACCAGGTAGCGGCGCGCGATCTCGAATTTCTCGTTCTCGGTGTAGCTCGCCAGCTCGATGATCTCCATGCGGTCGCGCAGCGGCCCGGGGATGTTCTCCAGCATGTTGGCGGTGGTGATGAAGACCACGCGGGAGAGGTCGAAGGGCACGCCCAGGTAGTTGTCGCGGAAGGCCCCGTTCTGCTCGGGGTCGAGCACTTCGAGCATGGCGGCGGCCGGGTCGCCCTGCACGCCCGCGCCCATCTTGTCGATCTCGTCGAGCATCATCACGCAGTCGCGCGCGCGGGCCTTGCGGATCGCCTGGATGATGTTGCCCGGCATGGCGCCGATGTAGGTGCGCCGGTGGCCGCGGATCTCGGCCTCGTCGTGCACGCCGCCCAGGCTCACGTGGGCGAAGGGCCGCTGCATGGCGCGCGCGATGGATTGCCCCAGCGAGGTCTTGCCCACCCCCGGCGGCCCCGCGAAGCACAGGATGGGCGACTTGCCGTGCGGCGCGAGCTTGCGCACCGCCAGGAATTCGATGATGCGCTGCTTGATCTTCGCCAGGCCGTAGTGGTCTTCGTCGAGCACTTGGCGCGCGGCGGCGATGTCGATGGGGCGCGCCTCGGGCTCGGCCCAGGGCAGGCCGGCGAGCCAGTCGAGGTAGGTGCGCAGCATGCCGGCCTCGGTGGCTTCCGAGGGCATGCGCTGGTAGCGGCGCAGTTCCTTGCGCGCGATCTCGTCGGCTTCGGGCGGGAGCCCGGCCGCATCCAGCGCCTGGGTGATCTCGGCCACCTCCTGCGTCTTGCCGTCGTCGTCGGTCTCGCCCAGCTCGCGCCGGATCGCGGCCATCTGCTCGCGCAGGATGGCTTCGCGCTGGCGTTCGTCGAACGTGGCCTTGGTGCGCTGGCCGATTTCCTGCGACAGGCGCATCACCTCGATGCGCTTGGCCAGCAGCGCCGAGACCTTGTCGATGCGCTCGCCCGCGTCGATGGTTTCGAGCAGCGCCTGCCGGTCGGCGCGCTCCAGCTCCATGTAGGCCGCCACCAGGTCGGCCAGCGCCCCCGCGCCCGCGGTGTTCTGCACCGCGGCGACGAGCTGCGGCGGCACGTTGGGCAGCAGCTGCAGGGCTTCGAGCGCCTGCTGGCGCAGGTGCAGCACGCGCGCCTCGATTTCGGTGCCGTGGGCCTCGGGCTCGTCGATGGGCTCGGCGCGCACCGCGAGCACCGGCTGCTCGCTGAGGAAATCCTTGACGCGAAAGCGCTGCTGGCCCTGCACGACGACGTGGTGCCCGCCGTCGGGCAGCGTGACGTAGCGCAGGATGGTGGCGATCGTGCCGACGGTGTAGAGGTCCGCCGCCCCGGGTTCGGCGACGCCGGCCTCCTTTTGCATCAGGATGCCGATGGGGCGCTCGGCGCGCAGCGCCTGCTCGGCCGCGGCCACCGAGGAGGGCCGGCCCACGAGGATGGGAAAGACGGTGCCGGGAAACAGCACCGTGTCGGTCATGGCGACGATCAGCAGCGCGTCGTCGGGCAGCCCGGTGGCGGGCGCCGCCGCCGCGGGCGCCGTGCTGGGTGCGGGCGGCTCGGCGCCGGCCGTCTCGCGTGCTTCGGGGCGTGCGTGCTCGTTCATGGCGTCTTGTGCAGGCGGATCACCAGGCACCCTCGCTCGTTGCTCACGTCCACCGCGCCGTAGCGGCCCGGCGGCAGGGCGATGCGGCGCTCGAACCGGCCCTGCGGCAGCTCCAGCCGGTGGATGGCGGCGGTGCGCAGCGCGGGGGGCAGGGTGCGCCGGCCGGCGACGAGCAGCGCGGCGCCTTCGATGGCGGCCTGCACGTCGCGCGCCTCCACGCCGGGCAGCGCCACGTAGATCAAAACCTCGTGCTGCGTTTCGAGCACGTCCACCGGCGGCTCCCAGGTGCTCGCGCGCCGGGGCTGGAACAGCTGGCGGTGCAGGCGCTCCACGCGGTCGAGCGCGGTCAGCGCGTCGGACCACATCCAGTCGGGCAAGTCGTCTCGGCGTTTCATGGGCGTGCCTTTTTGCCTTTCGGCGTGGATTGTGCGCCGGCCGCCGGCGGTAACTCAAGCCTCAGGCGCCGAGGATTTCCTTGTAGCCCTGGCGCGCCTTCATGTAGGTCTCGAAGGGGAACTTGATCGGCACGCCTTCGAGCGCGGCCGCGAGCATTTCCAGGTGTCCCTCGAAGCCGGCGCAGGCCTTGGCGGCGTCTTCCCCGGCGGGCACGCCCACGGTCAGCACCAGCTGCGTGCCGCCGGCCGCGGGGCTCAGCTCCCAGCGCAGCGGGCGCCGGGGTTCCTGGCCGCTGCTCCACGAGTATTCGAGCAGGCGGCCCGCCTCGAAGGCCGTGACGGCGCTGTCGATCACGATGCCGCTGTCGACGAAGTCGATGCGCACCTTGCTGCCCAGGCGCTGCTCGATGGTGCCGGCCGAGAGCCACTGCGCCATCTGCGGCGATTCGGTCAGCATGCCCCAGACCTTGGCGGCGGGGTGGTCGAACAGGCGCGTGAGGCGCCCCTGGTGGCCGTCGCCGTGTTTCGTGAGGGTGCCCAGGGCAGGTGCGTCGTGGCTCATGGTGGTGTTCCTTCGGTGGAGGGTGTGTCGTGACGGCCGATCCTAGCGCCGCGGCAATGACCGCATGGGTTCTGCGCCCGGCGCGCTTTACATTTCTTCAATGACCTCATACCGCCTGCTTGCCTGAGCTGGCTACGATGCGGGGCAAACCAGAGAACACATCCACCATGGCCGAATCCGCCGAGTCGCCCGCGCGTGCCACCGCCGCGCCACGCCCGCACCGCAAGGGGCTTTCGTTTTTCCTGACGCTCGTGGTCATCGCCCTGCTGGCGGGCGGCGCGTGGTGGCTGGCGCAGCGGGGCAAGGCCCCCGCGGCCGGGGGCGCGGCTTTCGGGCCGGGGCGGGGCGGGCCGTTCGGCGGTGGTGGCGGGGCGGGCGTGACGGTCGGCGCCGCCGTGGCGCGCCAGGGGGCGCTGCCGGTGGTGATCGACGCGCTGGGCACGGTCACGCCGCCGATCACCTCCACGCTGGTGCCGCAGGTCTCGGGGGTGCTCACCGAGGTGCTGTTCACCGAGGGGCAGATGGTCAGGAAGGGCGAGGTGCTCGCGCGCATCGACGTGCGCCCGTATGAGCAGCAGCTCGCGCAGGCGCGCGGGCAGAAGGCGCGCGACGAGGCGCAGCTGGTGCAGGCGCGGCTCACGCTCTCGCGCTACCAGACGCTGCTGGCGCAGGATTCGATCGCGCGCCAGGACGTGGACACGCAGGCGGCGCTGGTCAAGCAGCTCGAAGGCGTGGTCGAATCGGACACCGCCAGCGTGCGCTCGGCCGAGCTGAACGTGGGCTTTGCCACGCTGCGCGCGCCGATCACCGGGCGCATCGGCCTGCGCGCGGTCGATCCGGGCAACCTGGTGACGAGCGGCAGCACGGGCAGCATCGCCACGATCACGCAGGTCGCGCCGATCGACGTGGTGTTCTCCGTGCCGCAGGAGCGCGTGGGCGCGGTGCTGGCGGCGCAGAAGGCGGGCCGGCTCCCGGTGGCGGCGCTGGACCGCGCGCGCACGCAGGTGCTGGCGCAGGGGCAGTTCCTGACGCTGGACAACGCGGTCAACGCCGCCACGGGCACGGTGCGCGCCAAGGCGCGGTTCGCCAATGCCGATGGCGCACTGTTCCCGGGCCAGTTCGTCAATGCGCGGCTGCAGCTCGGGCAGGACGAGGGCGTGCTGCTGCCCGTGACGGCGGTGCGCACCGGGCCGCGGGGCGACTACGTCTACGTGATCGACGACGAGCAGACGGCGCACACCCGGGCGGTGACGCGGGGCCTGGCCAATGCCGAGCAGGTGCTGATCACCCAGGGCCTGAAGGCGGGCGAGCGCGTGGTGGCCGAAGGGGGCGACCGCGTCAAGGATGGCGGCAAGGTCAGGCTGAATCAGGATGAAAAACAGGCTCCAGCGCAAGCGGGGCAAGCGCAGGCAGCTCCTGAATCGAAAGCGCCCGACCTGAGCCGCCTGCCCCCCGACGTGCGCGAGAAGGTGGCGAAGATGACGCCCGAGGAGCGGCGCGCCTTCTTCGCCCAGCGCCGCGGCCAGCGGGCTGGCGGCCAGTAGGCAGGGGCGGGTGTGAACGTCTCGCGCCTGTTCGTGCAGCGCCCGGTGGCGACCGCGCTGTTCATGGTCGCCATCGTGCTCGCGGGCCTGGTGGGCCTGCGCTTTCTGCCGCTGGCGGCGCTGCCGCAGGTGGACTACCCGACGATCCAGGTGCAGACGCTCTACCCGGGCGCCAGCCCCGACGTGATGAGCCGCACGGTGACGGCGCCGCTGGAGCGCCAGTTCGGCCAGATGCCGGGCCTCTCGCGCATGGGCAGCGTGAGCAGCGCGGGCGTCTCGATGATCACGCTGCAGTTCGACCTGGACCTGAACATGGACGCCGCCGAGCAGCAGGTGCAGGCGGCCATGAACGCGGCCGGGACGCTGCTGCCCGCCGACCTGCCCGCGCCCCCGGTCTACGCCAAGGTGAACCCGGCCGACGCGCCCATCCTGCAACTGGCGGTGACGAGCAGCAGCCTGCCGCTGACCGAAGTGCAGAACATGGTGAACACGCGCCTGGCGCTCAAGATCAGCCAGATCAACGGCGTGGGGCTGGTGACGCTGGCGGGCGGGCAGCGGCCGGCCGTGCGCGTGCAGGGCAATGTGCAGGCGCTCGCGGCCATGGGGCTGGGGCTGGATGCGATCAGCGGCGCCATCACCGCCGGCAACGTGAGCGGCGCCAAGGGCACGTTCGACGGCCCGACGCGCCAGTACAGCATCAACGCCAACGACCAGCTGCTCTCCGCCGAGGATTACCGCGAGCTGATCGTGGCCTACGTCAATGGCCAGCCGGTGCGCCTGAAGGACGTGGCTCAGGTGGTGGACGGCTCGGAAAACGACCGGCTGGGCGCGTGGACAGGCATCAAGAATGAGAGCTTGCCGCGCACGCCAGACAAGGGAAACGGCCCGATTTCATCTGAAACCGCGGCGCCGCTCAACCCGGCCATCATCGTCAACGTGCAGCGCCAGCCCGGCGCCAACGTGATCGCCACGGTGGACGCCATCAAGCGCCAGCTGCCGCTGCTGGAGCAGGGCCTGCCGCAGAGCGTGCACCTGGCGGTGCTGTCGGACCGCACGCTGGGCATCCGCGCCGCGGTCGAGCACGTGGAGATGGAGCTGGTGCTGGCCGTCGTCATGGTGGTGCTGGTGATCTTCGCCTTCCTGCACAGCCTGCGCGCCACGCTGATCGCCAGCGTCGCGGTGCCGATCTCGCTCATGGGCACGGTGGGGGCGATGTATTTGCTGGGCTATTCGCTCAACAACCTGAGCCTGATGGCGCTGACCATCGCCACGGGCTTCATCGTCGACGACGCGATCGTGATGATCGAGAACATCTCCCGGCACCGGGAGATGGGCAAGACGCCGCTGGCGGCGGCGCTGGCCGGGGCGGGCGAGATCGGCTTCACCATCATCTCGCTCACGGTCTCGCTGATCGCGGTGCTGATCCCGCTCTTGTTCATGCAGGAGGTGATCGGGCGGCTGTTCCGCGAGTTCGCGGTGACGCTGGCCATCACCATCCTGTTCTCGGCGCTGGTCTCGCTCACGCTGGTGCCGATGATGTCGGCGCGGGTCCTCAAGCCCCTGGACGAGGCGCAGGGGCGCATCGCGCGCGGGCTGCAGCGCGGGCTGGACGCGCTGGTGCGCGGGTACGACGCGGGCCTCTCCTGGGTGCTGCGCCACCAGGCGTTCACGCTCTGGGTGGCGCTGGCGACCTTCGCCGTGACGGCGCTGCTCTACGTCTTCATCCCCAAGGACCTGTTCCCGATCCAGAGCACCGGCCAGCTGCAGGGCCGGGTGGAGGCGGCCAGCGACGTCTCCTTCGCCCGCATGTCGCTGCTGCAGGGCGAGGTGGCGCGCATCGTGCTGGCCGATCCGGCCGTGGCCTCGCTCAGCGCCGTGGTCGGCGTGGACGCGAGCAACAACGCGGCGCTGTCCTCCGGGCGGCTGGTGATCAACCTCAGGCCGCACACCCTGTTCGGCGATTCGGAAGCGGCCATCATGCGCCGCCTGCGCGACCAGGTGGCCGCGCAGGTGGCGGGGGCGGAACTCTTCCTGCAGCCCACGCAGGACCTGACCATCGACTCCGACACCGGGCCGACGCAATACCGCTTCGACCTCGAAGGCGTGGACACGCCGCTGGTGAACCAGTGGGCGCAAAAACTCGCCGGCGTGATCGCCGCGCTGCCCGAGGTGCGCCACGCCACGACCGACGCCGGCAAGACCGCGCCCGCGGCCATGGTGCGCGTGGACCGGGACACCGCCTCGCGCCTGGGCGTGGCCACGAGCACGCTGGACAACACGCTCTACAACGCCTTCGGCCAGCGCATCGTCTCCACGATCTTCAGCGAGACCAACCAGTACCGCGTGATCCTGGAAGCCGCCCGCCACGACGCCGCCAGCCTGCAGGCGCTGCGCGACCTGCCCGTGAAGACCAGCGGCGGCGCCACCACGCCGCTCTCCTCGTTCGCCGACGTGGTGGAAGAGCCCGCGGCGCTCACGGTGCAGCGCGTGGGCCAGTACCCCGCCGCCACGGTGGGCTTCGACACCGCTCCCGGCGTGAGCCTGGGCGCGGCGGTGCGGGCGGTGGACACGGCGGCCCGGAGCGCGGGGCTCCCGGCCAGCATCACGCTGCGCTTCACGGGCGCCTCGGGCGCGTACCAGAAGTCGCTCGCGAACCAGCTCTGGCTGATCCTGGCGGCGGTGGTGTGCGTCTACATCGTGCTCGGCGTGCTGTACGAGAGCTACGTGCACCCGCTCACCATCCTCTCCACGCTGCCCTCGGCGGGCGTCGGTGCCCTGCTGGCGCTGGAGCTCACCGGCCACGCGCTCGACGTGGTGAGCATCATCGGCCTGGTGCTGCTCATCGGCATCGTCAAGAAGAACGCGATCATGATGATCGACTTCGCCATCGAGGCCGAACGGGGCGAGGGCAAGAGCGCGGTGGAGGCGATCCACCAGGCGGCGCTGCTGCGCTTTCGGCCGATCTTGATGACCACGCTGGCGGCGCTGGCGGCGGCGGTGCCGCTGATGCTGAGCTGGGGGGATGGGGCGGAGCTGCGGCGGCCGCTGGGGATTTCGATTTTTGGCGGGCTGGTGCTGTCGCAGCTGCTGACGCTGTTCACCACGCCGGTGATCTACCTGATGTTCGACCGCCTGTCGCGGCGCTGGCGCGGCCTGCGCGAAGCGCCTGCCGGAGACGCGCCGTGATTCTGTCGGCGCCCTTCATCGTGCGGCCGGTGGCGACCACGCTGCTATCGCTGGCGGTCGTGCTGGCGGGCATGCTGTCGTTCTTCCTGCTGCCGGTGGCGCCGCTGCCGCAGATGGACATTCCCACCATCTCGGTGTCGGCCAGCCTGCCGGGCGCCAGCCCCGAGACCATGGCCTCCAGCGTCGCCACGCCGCTGGAGCGCTCGCTGGGCAGCATCGCCGGCGTGACCGAGATGACGTCCAGCAGCACGCAGGGTTCGACCCGCGTGACCTTGCAATTCGATCTGTCGCGCGACATCAACGGCGCTGCCCGCGACGTGCAGGCGGCCATCAACGCGGCGCGCTCGCTGCTGCCGACCAGCCTGCGCAGCAACCCTACGTATCACAAGTTCAACCCGTCGGACGCGCCCATCATGACGCTGGCGATGACGTCCGATACCCTGAGCCAGGGGCAGATGTACGACCTGGCCTCGACCATCGTGGCGCAGAAGCTGTCGCAGGTGAATGGGGTGGGCGAGGTCACGGTGGGCGGCAGTTCGCTGCCGGCGGTGCGCGTGACCGTGCTGCCGGGCGCGCTGGCCAATCGCGGCGTGTCGCTGGACGAAGTGCGCACCGCGCTGGCCAATGCCAACGCCAACCGGCCCAAGGGGGTGCTGGAGAACGACCGCTACCACTGGCAGATCATGGTCAACGACCAGCTCAGCCGCGCCGAGCAGTACCGGCCGCTGATCGTGGCCTGGCGCGACGGCGCGCCGGTGCGGGTGGCGGACGTGGCCAAGGTCGAGGATTCGGTCGAGGATCTGTACCAGACCGGTTTCTTCAATCAGCGCAATGCGATCCTGATGATCGTGCGGCGCCAGGCCGACGCCAACATCATCGAGACCGTGGACGCGGTGCGCGCCCAGTTGCCGACGCTGCTGGCGCTGATGCCGGCCGACGTGCAGCTGACCGTGGCGCAGGACCGCACGCCCAGCATCCGGGCCTCGTTGTTCGAGGCCGAGCTGACCCTGGTGCTGTCGGTCGTGCTGGTGGTGGCCGTGGTGCTGGCCTTCCTCGGCAACTGGCGCGCCGCCCTGATCCCGGCGATCGCCGTGCCGGCCTCGCTGATCAGCACCTTCAGCCTGATGTGGTGGTTCGGCTTCACCCTGAACACGATTTCCCTGATGGCCCTGATCGTGGCCACCGGCTTCGTCGTGGACGATGCCATCGTGGTGCTGGAGAACATCATGCGCCACGTCGAGCGCGGCATGCGCCCGGCGCGCGCCGCCCTGCGCGGCGTGACCGAGGTCGGCTTCACCGTGCTGGCCATGAGCCTGTCGCTGATCGCCGTGTTCATCCCCCTGTGGCTGGTGGGCGGCCTGGTGGGGCGGCTGTTCAAGGAATTCGCGGTCACGCTGTCGGTGGCCATCGGCGTGTCGCTGCTGGTGTCGGTGACGCTGACGCCGGTCATGGCGGCGCGCCTGCTGCGCGCGCCGGCCGCGCACGAACCGCCGTCCGGGGGCCTGCTGCGGCGCTGGCTGCGGCGCTGGGGCCAGGCGGGCGATGCCGCCTACCGGCGCTCCCTGCGCTGGTCGCTGGACCACGGGCGCGTCGTGCTGCTGCTGCTCCTGGCCACGGTGGGCCTGAACGTATACCTGTACGCCAGCATCCCCAAGGGCTTCTTCCCGCAGCAGGACACGGGCCAGCTGATGGGCTTCTTCCGGGTGGACACCGGGACCTCCTTCGACGAGACCCAGGCCCGGCTGGACGCGTTCCGCCGCGTGCTGCTGGCCGACCCGGCGGTGGACACCGTCACCGCCTTCGCCGGCGGGCGCGGCGGCAGCAATTCCAGCTTCATCCAGGTGCAGCTCAAGCCCCTGGGCGAGCGCTCGGCCAGCGCCACCGACGTCGTCAACCGCCTGCGGCCCCGCTTCGAGCACACGCCGGGGGCGCGCATGTTCCTGGTGCCGCAGCAGGACATCTTCGTGGGCCATTCCTCGCGCTCGGGCTCCTATTCCTACGTGCTGATGGGCAGCGACCTGGGCCTGCTGGGCCAGTGGCTGCCGCGCGTGCGCAACGTCCTGGCCGGACTGCCCGAGCTGGTGGACGTGGACGACGACGTCGAGGACAAGGGCCGGCGGGTGGAGCTGGTCGTCGACCGGGACGCCGCGCGGCGCCTGGGCGTGCAGATGGCGGACCTGGCGGGCGTGCTGAACAATGCCTTCAGCCAGCGGCAGGCGGCCGTGCTGTACGGCGCGCTGAACCAGTACCACGTCGTCATGGCGGTGCAGCCGCAGTACGCCCAGGACCTGCATTCGCTGCAGGCCCTGAAGGTGCTCAACGCCGCCGGCGAGCGCGTCCCCCTGACCGCCTTCACCCGCATCACCGAGGGCACCGCGCCGCGCGCGGTCAACCACGAGGGTCTGCTGGCGGCCGATTCGGTGTCCTTCGGCCTGGCGCCGGGCGTGTCCCTGGACCAGGCGCTGACGGCCATCGACCAGGCCGTGGCGCGCATCGGCCTGCCGACGCAGGAGCTGCAGGCGGGGCTGGACCAGAGCGCCGGCATGATGCGCGACGCGGTGGCGCAGCAGCCCTGGATGCTGGCGGCCGCGCTGGTGGCCATGTACCTGGTGCTGGGCATGCTCTACGAGAGCACCATCCATCCGATCACCATCCTGTCCACGCTGCCCTCGGCCGGCGTGGGCGCCCTGCTGGCCCTGCGGCTGGTGGGCATGGAATTCACCCTGATCGCGCTGATCGGCGTGTTCCTGCTGATCGGCATCGTCAAGAAGAACGCCATCATGATGGTGGACTTCGCCCTGCAGGCGCAGCGGCGCGAGGGCCTGGACCCGCGCGAGGCCATCTACCGCGCCTGCCTGGCGCGCCTGCGCCCGCTCCTGATGACCACCCTGTCGGCCATGCTGGGCGCGCTGCCGCTGC
>OFJB01000104.1_pt1 | contig 49262 bp, 49 predicted proteins | sample 1775081 | NCBI WGS metagenome assembly OFJB01 (sample SAMN08195771, study PRJEB24354) | sludge metagenome | isolation source: initial sludge from phenol fed wastewater aerobic bioreactor | place: India: Nagpur | collected 2016-06-05
TTTGCCGAGGGCGTGCGCGCGCTGATGCGCCAGGACCCGGACATCATCATGATCGGCGAGATCCGCGACCTGGAGACGGCCGAGATGGCGGTGCAGGCCGCGCTCACCGGCCACCTGGTGTTCAGCACCCTGCACACCAACGACGCGCCCTCGGCCTTCACGCGGCTGATGGAGCTGGGCGTGCCGCCCTACCTGCTGGGCGCCACGCTGCTGGGCGTGCTGGCGCAGCGCCTGGTGCGCACGCTGTGCCCGCTGTGCAAGCGGGTGGACGACGAGGCCAGCACCGCGCTGCTGGCCGAGGCCGTGCGGCCCTGGAAGATCAACAAGGGCAACTACCGCCCGTACCAGGCGGTGGGCTGCGTCGAATGCCGCATGACCGGCTACCGCGGGCGCATGGGCATCTACGAGCTGCTGGCGGTGAGCGACGCCTTTCGCGCCCAGGTGCGCGGCGACGTGGACCTGGCCGCGCTGCGCAAGCAGGCGGTGGCCGACGGCATGCGCCCGCTGCGCCTGGCCGGCGCGCTGCGCGCGGCCGACGGGCTGACCACGCTGGCCGAGGTGATCGCGGCCACGCCGCCGCTGCAATGAAGCGGGCCTGCAGCCCGGAGTACGAAGGGCAAACGTCTTTGGGGTAATCCCTAGGCGGGGTAGGTGGTATCCACATGGATCGGCCGCGGCGGGCCGGGAACAATGCGCGTTGTCTTGTCACTTCAGGAGATGACGCGTGCGCATCAAGAGTCAAAAGGACTTCTTCGCCGGACTGCTGTACCTGGTCATCGGCGGCGGCTTCGCCATCGGGGCCTTCAACTACACCATCGGCGACGCGGCCCGCATGGGGCCGGGCTACTTCCCGCTGCTGGTGGGCGGCCTGCTGGCCATCCTCGGCGCCATCATCATGTTCCGCGCGCTGGTGGTCGAGACCATCGACGGCGACCCGATCGGCAAGTGGGCCTGGAAGCCGCTGATCTACATCATCCTGGCCAACTTCCTGTTCGGCATCCTGCTGGGCGGCCTGCCCGCGCTGGGGATTCCGGCGCTGGGCGTGATGGTGGGCATCATCGTGCTGACCCTGGTGTCGGCCTACGCCGGCCCCGAGTTCAAGCTCAAGGAGGTGATCATCCTGGCCATCGTCCTGGCGGCCGGCAGCTGGGTGGTCTTTGTCTGGGGGCTCAACCTGCAGATGCAGGTCTGGCCGAGCTTCATTTCGGGTTGAGCGACACGAGGGATCACGATCATGGAATTGTTTCAACACCTCGCCCTGGGTTTCAGCGTCGCCTTCACGATGCAGAACCTGCTGTATGCCTTCGTCGGCTGTTTCCTCGGCACGCTGATCGGCGTGCTGCCGGGCGTCGGCCCGGTGGCCACCATCGCCATGCTGCTGCCCACCACCTACGCGCTGCCGCCGGTGGCCGCACTGATCATGCTGGCCGGCATCTACTACGGCGCGCAGTACGGCGGCTCCACCACCGCCATCCTGGTCAACCTGCCGGGCGAGGCAGCGTCCGTCGTCACCGTGATCGACGGCTACCAGATGGCACGCAAGGGTCGCGCCGGACCGGCGCTGTCTGCGGCGGCCATCGGCTCGTTCATCGCCGGCTGCTTCGGCACCCTGGTGCTGGCCGGCTTTGCCATTCCGCTGACCGAGGTGGCCTTCAAGTTCGGCCCGGCCGAATACTTCTCGCTCATGGTGCTGGGCCTGATCGGCGCGGTGGTGCTGGCCTCGGGGTCCCTGCTCAAGGCCATCGGCATGATCGTGCTGGGCCTGCTGCTGGGCCTGGTGGGCACCGACGTCAACTCGGGCGTCGCCCGCTACAGCTTCGACATTCCGGAACTGACCGACGGCATCGGCTTCATCGCCCTGGCCATGGGGGTGTTCGGCTACGGCGAGATCATTGCCAATCTCTCGCACTCGGAGGGCAAGCGCGAAATCTTTGCTACCAAGATTGATCACCTGTACCCCACCAAGGAAGACTGGAAGCTGATCACCCCAGCCATCCTGCGCGGCACGCTGCTGGGCTCCATGCTGGGCATCCTGCCCGGTGGCGGCGCGGTGCTGTCGGCCTTCGCGGCCTACACGATCGAGAAGAAGACCAAGCTCAAGCCCGGCGAAGTGCCCTTCGGCCAGGGCAACATTCGCGGCGTGGCCGCGCCCGAGTCGGCCAACAACGCAGGCTCGCAATCCGCCTTCATCCCGCTGCTGACGCTGGGCATTCCGCCCAACGCGGTGATGGCGCTGATGGTGGGCGCCATGACCATCCACAACATCCAGCCGGGCCCGCAGGTGATGACCAGCAACCCGGACCTGTTCTGGGGCCTGATCGCATCGATGTGGATCGGCAACGCCATGCTGGTGATCCTCAACCTGCCGCTGATCGGCATCTGGATCAAGTTGCTGACGGTGCCCTACCGCTGGCTGTTTCCGTCCATCGTGCTGTTTTGCGCCATCGGTGTGTACACCACCAACAACAACACCTGGGACATCTGGATGATGGGCTGGTTTGGCATCGTCGGCTACATCTTCCACAAGCTGGCGATGGAGCCCGCGCCCCTGCTGCTGGGCCTGATCCTGGGGCCGATGATGGAAGAAAACCTGCGCCGCGCGCTGCTGCTCTCGCGCGGCGAGTGGAGCGTGCTGGTCACGCGCCCGATCTCCGCATCACTGCTGGCCCTCGCGGTAGTCCTGGTCGTCATCGTGGTGCTGCCGGCAGTCAAGAAGAGTCGCGAGGAAGCCTTCGTCGAAGACTGAGGCCTGCCACCGCAAGCCAGGCAACGGCGCCCATCGGGCGGGCGCCGTTGTCTTTTTGGGGGCCGCGCACAATGGCGGCTTTGCCCCGCACCCCGCCATGCCCTTCGACGAACTGAACCCCGCGCTGCGCCTGGCCCTGCACCAGGAGGTGCATGCCCGTCCGCCGCAGGCCTTGCAGGCACCGCTGGCCGTCACGCACTGGGTGCAGTGGCTGGATGCGGATGGGCGTGACGCCAGCCGTGCGCATCTGGCGGCCCTGCTGGCCGGCCACGGCCTGGCTGCACCGGGCGCGGAGGCGGCCTTCGTGCAGGCCGAGCTGGGCGAGCTCAGCCTGCGCTGGGAGCTGCACACCGAGTTCGTCACCTGGACCTTCCTGCGCCGCCTGCAGGCGGTGGAGCGGACGGCCCTGGCCACGGGCGAGCCACCCACGGCGGCCGAGCTGCTGCCCGCCGCCTGGCGCAAGGCGCTGCCCGGCCAGGCGCTGACGGGGGTGCACCTGTGGGCGCTGCCGCGGCCTGCGGGGGGCGGCACGGCGCTGCTGCATGCCCTGTTTGGCGAGCAGCCGGGCGTGACCGGTTCGCGCGTGATCAGCCATGGCAGTGATTTGCACACCGACCTGCGCCTGCGCGCCGATGGTTGCCTGCGCGTGCTGGTGCTGACCGGTGCCGAGGGCCCCGGCGCGGTCACGCCACGGCGCCTGGGCCGGCTGGTGCAGCGCGTGCTGGAGATCGAGACCTACCGCATGGCGGCGCTGCTGGGCCTGCCGGCGGCGCGCCGCGTGGCGCGCTGGCTGGATCACGGCGAGACCGAGCTGGCCGCGCTGGCCCAGGCCATCGGCGCGGCCGCACGCGCCGACGAACCCGGCTTGCTGGACCGGCTGACGCGCCTGGCCGCCGAGCTGGAGAGCCTGTACGCCGGCACCCACACGCGCTTTTCGGCCAGCGCAGCCTACGACGAGCTGGTGCGCCAGCGCCTGCAGGACATTGCCGAGGTGCGCATCGAGGGCATGCAGTCGCTGCGCGACTTCATGGATCGCCGCTATGCGCCGGCCATGGCCACCTGCCGCTCGGCCGACCGGCGCCAGGCGGCGCTGTCGGCACGCATTGCCCGCGTGGGCGAGCTGCTGCGCACGCGGGTGGAGGTCGAGCAGCAGCACAGCAGCCGCGAGCTGCTGGCGGCCATGAACCGGCGCCAGGGCCTGCAGCTCAAGCTGCAGTCCACGGTGGAGGGCTTGTCGGTGGCAGCCATCACGTACTACGTGGTCGCGCTGATCGGCTACCTGGCCAAGGGCGCGCACGGCCTGGGCTGGCCGCTGAGTGTCGAGCTCAGCATGGCCCTGGCGGTGCCGGTGGTGGCCCTCATCGTGTGGGCATCGTTGCGGCGGCTGCACCACCGCCTGGTCGATACCGACGCACCACCGTCGCCAGAATCACAAGGAAAATAGGCTTGCAGCGCTTACCCATTGGGCGTGAGAAGCTATCAAATCAGTAGTTTCTCGGCGCTGGCGCGTGGCACGCAAGCCGCCACTCAGGGCCTGGGCTCGCGCTGGCGCGGATCGAAGTGCTTGCCCAGCCCTTGCCAGCAGCGGTGGTACTCGCGCTGCAGCAGGGGCGACTCGAGCGCCGCGCGCGTGACGTCGATGGGCAGCGGGGTCTCGAACATGAAGGCCATGGTGTCCCGGATGACGTCGGCCTTGCGGGTGTCGGCGGCGCTGGCCCTGGCGAAGGTGTCGGCGTCGGGGCCGTGGCCCGTCATGCTGTTGTGCAGCGAGGCGCCGCCGGGCGCGAAGCCTTCGGCCTTGGCGTCGTACACGCCGTGGACCAGGCCCATGAACTCGCCGGCGAGGTTGCGGTGAAACCAGGGCGGGCGGAAGGTGTCCTGCATGGCCAGCACGCGCGGCGCAAAGGCCACGAAGTCCAGCGAGTCCACGCCTGGCGTGGCGCTGGGCGCGTGCAGCACCAGGAAGATCGACGGGTCGGGGTGGTCGTAGCTGATGGAGCCGATGGGGTTGAACTTGCGCAGGTCGTATTTGTAGGGCGCGCCGCTGCCGTGCCAGGCCACCACGTCCAGCGGCGAGTGATCCAGCCGTGCGCTCCAGAAGTGGCCGCGAAACTTGGCCAGCAGCTCGAAGTCGCCCTCCAGGTCTTCATAGGCCGCCACCGGCGAGAGGAAGTCGCGCGGGTGCGCCAGGCCGTTGGAGCCGATCACGCCCAGGTCGGGCAGGCGCAGGTGGGTGCCCGTGTTCTCGCACACGTAGCCGCGCGCCACGCCGTCGGGCAGGCGCACCTGAAAGCGCACGCCGCGCGGGATGACGGCGATCTCCTGCGGCTCGATCTGGAGCACGCCCAGCTCGGTGGCCAGCGTGAGACGGCCGTGTTCGGGCACGATCAGCAGCTCGCCGTCGGCGTCGTAGAAGTAGCGCCCGGCCATGGACTGGTTGGCGGCGTAGCGATGAATGCCGCAGCCGGCGTTGCCGCCCATGCTCACCATGCCGTCGATGAAGTCCACGTGGGCCTCGGCGGGCGGCAGCGGCAGCGGGTCCCAGCGCATCGCGTCGGGCGGCGTGGGCACGTCGCCAAAATGGCTCAGCCACTGGCGCCCGGCCGTGCTGGGCAGGAAGGGCTCGCGCAGCACCGCGGCCGGGCGGATGCGGTACAGCCAGGTGCGGCGGTTGGCGGCGCGCGGCGCGGTGAAGGCCGTGCCCGACAGTTGCTCGGCATACAGGCCGTAGGGCGGGCGCTGGGGCGAGTTGCCGCGCGTGGGCAGGGCGCCGGGCAGGGCCTCGGTGGCGAATTCGTTGCCAAAGCCCGATTGGTAGTTCAGGGGGAAAGCGGTCATGACAGGCATCTCCAGGGATCAATGGGGCATGCGCCTGCGCGCCGCCTCGCCTGCCATTCGATCACGGCTGGCGTGAATCGGCAAACCATGGCCATGTCGCGTGCGCCGGCATGGCTGCTCCGCTATGCTGGGCGGCTTTGCCGTCCCAGGATTTCATGCTTATGCCGCTCAAGCTTCACGTCATCATCTGCAGCACCCGCCCGGGCCGTGTCGGGCCTGCCGTGGCGCGCTGGTTTCATGGCTTTGCGCGCCAGCACGGCGGCTTCGACGCCGAACTGGTGGACCTGGCCGATTTCAAGCTGCCGCTGTACGACGAGCCGGTGCACCCACGCATGCAGCAGTATGAGCACGAGCACACCAAACGCTGGAGCGCGAGCGTGGCCGCGGCCGACGCCTACGTGTTCGTGATGCCCGAGTACAACTACATGCCCTCGCCGGCGCTGACCAACGCGCTCGACTACGTGTACCGCGAGTGGAACTACAAGCCCTGCGGCTTTGTCGGCTACGGTGGCGTGTCGGGCGGCCTGCGCGCGGTGCAGATGGCGCGCCTGCACGCCACCACGCTCAAGATGATGCCCATGGTGGAGGGCGTGGCCATCCCGATGGTGGCCAGCCTGCTGGACGACGGCGGCCAGTTCGGCTCCAACGAGCTGATCGACGCCTCGGCGCGCAGCCTGCTCGACGAGCTGCGGCGCTGGGCTGATGCGCTGCGGCCCATGCGTGGCTGACGCGTGGGATGCCCCACACAAGATTCAAGAAAAATATGCCTGCAACGCCCATTCTGCCTGCGCAACCAGCTATCAATGGCAGAGCAATCGGCATCGCCTTTGCCACCGTGGGCGCGATTGGCTTCAGCGGCAAGGCCATCATCGTCAAGCTGGCCTACCGCTACGGGGTGGACGCCATCACCCTGCTGATGTACCGCATGCTGATGGCCTTGCCCTTCTTCCTGCTGATGGCCTGGTGGGGCGGCCGCGGGCGCCCGGCGCTGACGCGCAGCGAGCGCTGGGCGGTGCTGGGCCTGGGCTTTTGCGGCTACTACCTGGCCAGCATGCTCGACTTTGTCGGCCTGCAGTTCATCACGGCCGGGCTGGAGCGGCTGATCCTGTACCTCACGCCCACCCTGGTGCTGGTCTATGGCTGGGCCTGGCGCGGGCGCGCCATCACGCCCGCCCATCTGGTGGCCACGCTGGTGAGCTACGGCGGCGCGCTGCTGGTGTTCGGTTTCGAAGCGCGCCAGGCGCCGGGCGACGCCACGGCCTGGGGGGCGCTGTGGGTGCTGGGCTCGGCGGCGTCGTACGCGCTGTACCTGTTCTTCAGCGGCGAATTCGTGCAGCGCATCGGTAGCCTGCGCCTGGTCGGCCTGGCCTCCACCGTGGCCAGCGTGTGCTGCATCGTGCATTTCGGCCTGCTCAACCCGCTGGGCGCGGCGCGCGTGGCCGAGCCCGTGCTGTGGCTGTCGCTGCTGAACGCCACGCTGTGCACGGCGATGCCGGTGCTGCTGGTGATGCTGGGCGTGGAGCGCATCGGCGCCAGCCTGGCGGCGCAGGTGGGCATGATCGGGCCGCTGTCCACCATCGCCATGGGCATCGTGCTGCTGGGCGAGCCCTTCACGCCGGGGCTGGCGGCGGGCACGGTGCTGGTGGTGGCGGGCATTGCGCTGTTCAGCCGCGCCGGAAAAGCGCGGTCAGCTTGACGGACTTGAAACTGCAAGGAGTTTGAATCATGGACTTGGGAATTGCCGGCAAATGGGCGCTGGTGTGCGGCGCCAGCAAGGGCCTGGGCCTGGGCTGCGCGCAGGCGCTGGCGGGCGAGGGCGCCAACGTGCTGATGGTGGCGCGCGGCGCCGAGGCGCTGCAGGCGTCGGCCGCGGCCTTGCGCCAGCAGGTGGGCGCCGGCGTGCAGGTGCAGGCCGTGGCGGCCGACATTACCACCGCCGAAGGGCGCGCGGCGGTGTTGGCGCAGCGCGCGGACTTCGACATCGTGGTCACCAACGCGGGCGGCCCGCCCATGGGCAGCTTTCGCGACTGGGACCGGGAGGCCTGGATCAAGGCGGTGGACGCCAACATGCTCACGCCCATCGAGCTGATCAAGGCCACCATCGACGGCATGCTGGCGCGCGGCTTCGGGCGCGTGGTCAACATCACCTCCAGCGCGGTCAAGGCGCCGATCGACGTGCTGGGCCTGTCCAACGGCGCGCGCTCGGGCCTGACGGGTTTTGTCGCCGGGCTGGCGCGCAACCCGCAGGTGGCGGCCCAGGGCGTGACCATCAACAACCTGCTGCCTGGCAAGTTCGACACCGACCGCCTGGCCGGGCTGATGCAGGGCATGGTCAAGCAAAGCGGCAAGAGCCTGGACGCGGTGCGCGCCGCGCAGGCCGCGCCCATTCCGGCGCGGCGCTTCGGCACGCCGGCCGAGTTTGGCGCCGTGTGCGCCTTCCTGTGCAGCCAGCAGGCGGGCTACCTGACGGGGCAGAACATCCTGCTGGATGGCGGGGCGTATCCGGGGACGTTCTGAGCGCCGCCCATCACACGGTGATGACGATGCGCCCTGGCGCACCGCCAGCGGCCATCGCCGCGTAGGCCTGGGCCGTGTCGGCCAGCGCGTAGCGGGCACCGATGCGCGCCTGCAGCCGGCCCGTGGCCAGCAGGCGGTTGATGACCTGCGCGGCGGCGGCCAACTCGCTCACGCTGGCGTTGCTGATGGCAAAGCCGTGCAGCGTGACGTCGCGCGTGTACAGCGCGCCCACCGGCAGCACCGGATCGGCTCCGCGCAGGCCCGACATCAGGATCACGCGCGCGCCGAGGCGCAGCAGCGGCAGCACGGCGGCAAAGTCGTTGCGGCCGCTGTTGTCCCACCAGGCGTCGATGCCGTGCGGCGCGGCGCGGCGCACCTGCTCGTAGCGGTCGGCGTGGTGGTAGTCGATCACCTGCTCGGCGCCGCATTGCCGGCACCAGTCGGCGTCGGCGGCCGCCGCGGTGGCGATGACGCGCACGCCCATGGTTCGAGCGACCTGCAGCACCGCGCTGCCCACGCCACCGCCCGCGCCTTCGAGCAGCAGCGTCTCGCCCGCCTGCAGGCGTGCATGGCGCGCCAGGCCCAGGTGCGCGGTGGCGCCGGTGTGCAGAACGGCCACGGCCTGCAGCGGGTCGGCCGCGGCCGGCAGGCGGTAGAGCCGATCGGCCGCCACCACGGCGTATTCGGCCAGTGCGCCCTGGCGCCCCGCGTGGCCCAGGCTGTTGCACCACACCCGCTCGCCCGCCTTGAAAGCGCCCACGCCGGGCCCGGCCTGGACCACGGTGCCCACGGCGTCGCGCCCCAGCACGAAGGGAAAGGGCGTGTGCGTGCGATAGGCGCCCGACAGCACGAAGCGGTCCACGTGGTTGACGCCGCTGGCCGCCACGCGCACCAGCACGTCGGTGGGGCCGGGGCGCGGCACCGGCAGCGGGCCGATGCGGATGGGGCCGCCCGCCTGTTCGATGTAGGCAGCTTGCATCGTGGCGATGGGGGACATGGCGCGGACTCGAGCGGGCACGCAGGCCGGAGCGCGGGTGTGCCCCGGCGGTGCTCAAGCCAGCAGGCTACACAAATGCGCCAGGTCGTGCAGCACCAGGTGCGGCGCCTGGCCGTGCTCGTCGGGCCACGGCGCGCCGCCCCGGTTGAGCCAGGCCACCTGCATGCCGGCCCGCCGCGCGCCCGCGGCGTCCAGTTCGGCGTCGTCGCCAACGTGCAGCACGGCGTCGGCCGCGACCCCGGCGGCCTGCGCGGCGGCGTGGAAGATGCGCGCGTCGGGTTTGGCCACGCCGGCGCTGGCGGCCGAGATGGCGTCCTGGAAGTAGGGCGCCAGGCCCACCTGCGTGATGTCGGCGTTGCCGTTGGACAGGGCGATGAGCGGGTAGCGCGCCGCCAGAAAATCCAGCGCCGGGCGCGCGTCGTCGAACAGGGTGACGCGCTGGCGCTCGCGGTAGAAGACGTCGAAGGCGGGCTCGGCCAGCGCCGGGTCGTCGCCTGCTTCGCGCAGCAGGTGGCGGATCGCTTCGCGGCGAATGGCGCCCAGGTCGTGCGCCAGTTCGGGCCGCGCCAGCAGCACGGCGCGGCGCGCCTGCGCCGCAGCCTGGGCATCGGCGGTCAACGCGGCGGCGCGCGGTGCGCGCGGGCCCAGCCAGTCGCGCAGGGCCTGGTCGGCCCGCTGGATGGTCGGCCACACCGGCCACAGCGTGTCGTCCAGGTCCAGCGTGATGGCGCGGATGCGGCGGGCATCGATCATGCGGCGAGAATAGCGCATGCCTTTTTTCAGACCCGAGCCCCCCCGGACGGATCGCCACGCCGGCGCGCGCACGGGCATCCTGCTGTGCAACCTGGGTACCCCCGATGCGGCCACGCCGCAGGCCGTGCGCCGCTACCTGGCGGAGTTCCTGAGCGACCCCCGCGTGGTGGAGATCCCGCGCGCCGTGTGGCAGCCGCTGCTGCACGGCGTGATCCTGCGTCGGCGCCCGGCGGTGTCGGCAAAAAAATACCAGAGCATCTGGCTGCCCGAAGGCTCGCCGCTGCTGGTTTACAGCCGCAGGCAGGCCGTGCTGCTGCGTGGTTATCTGGGCGAGCGCGGCGTTGACGCGAGCGTGCGGCTGGCCATGCGCTATGGCGAGCCGTCGGTGGCCGCCGAGCTGGATGCGCTGAAGGCCGAGGGCTGCACGCGCGTGCTGGTGCTGCCCCTGTACCCACAGTATTCGGGCACCACCACGGCCAGCGTGATCGACGCCGTGGCGGCGTGGTCGCGGTCGGTGCGCCATGTGCCCGAGCTGCGCTTCGTCAACCGCTTTCATGACGACGCGGGCTACATCGGCGCCCTGGCCAAGCGCGTGCACGAGCACTGGATGGACCACGGCCGGCCGGACAAGCTGCTCATGAGCTTTCACGGCGTGCCGCAGCGCGTGGTGGATGCGGGCGATCCGTATCACGGCGAATGCCTGGAGACCGCGCGCCGCCTGGCCGAGCGCCTGGCCTTGCGCGAGGGCGAGTGGCAGCTGGCCTTTCAGTCGCGCTTTGGCCGCGCCAAGTGGGTCGGGCCGGCCACGCAGGCCACGCTGGAGCAGTGGGGCCGCGCCGGCCTGAAGCGGGTGGACGTGGTGTGCCCCGGCTTCGTCAGCGATTGCCTGGAAACACTGGAAGAAATCGCCATCGAGGGGCGCGCTGCCTTTCAGGCCGCGGGCGGCGGCGAGCTGCGCTACGTGCCTTGCCTGAACGAGCACCCGGCTTGGATGGCGGCACTGGCCAGTCTGGTGCAAATGCATCTGCAGGGTTGGTCCTAGGCCTGCTGCATTGCAGCTCGCACCGCTCTCCGCATCCGGCTTCATCACTCCTTTCTCGTTGTAGCCGGGACAGCACGCTGTTGCTGGTGTTGCCCGGCTCTTGCCTTGCTCAACCTGGCCGCCCGATCTCCATGTGGCCACAGGGCTCATCGGAGTGAGCTGTGAATGCGTTCCATGCGCAGATCGATTCCGTGGGGGTGGACACGGCGTTTCGCCGGCAAAGAATTGGTAACGTTTCCAATTTAGTTGGAGTCAGAGAGCAAGCATCCTTAGGATTGTCAGAGATATTAGGGTAATTCTCTATGTAGAAACGTTTCCACATTTCTTATCATCTGCTTCATCGAGGGTTCCCGTGCATGTTGTGGAAACGGTGTTTGAGGAACTGGTGCCTGTCGGGTTGGAAACCGGCAACAAATTTGGAAGAGCGTCGATGGATGTGTCGGAATATGTGGACTTGGAGGTGACGCTGCGCCCGCTCGGCGCGCTTCTGCGCCATCAGGCCGGCCTGTACCCGGAGCGTGAGTTCCTGGTGACGGGTGGCAGAAGCTGGACCTACCGGGCGTTTGACGAATGGGTGAGCCAGATTGCCGGAAGCCTGTACGCGCTGGGGCTGCGCAAGGGTGACAAGTTGGCCATCATGCTGCCCAACTGCGCGGAGTTCATGGGGCTGTGGTTTGCTTGCGCACGGCTCGGCGTGGTGGAGGTTCCGGTCAACGTCAACTACCGTGGTCCGCTGCTGCGCCACATCCTCGAGCATTCGGATGCGCGCGTGGCTGTGGTGGATGCCGGCTATGTCGAGCGCATCGCGCATGAGGCGGTGGGCTTTTGCAAGCTGGAGCGGCTCGTGCTCTGGTCGCGTGAACCGGCGCCGACGCCGAGCGCACCCATCCCTGCGCTCGCTTTTGACGAGTTCCTGGCTGCTTCGGTGCCGCCTCCCGACGTCCGGGTGGCGCATACCGACACGATGGCGATTCTGTACTCGTCGGGTACCACTGGCCCCTCCAAGGGAATCCTGCTGTGCCACAACTATTTCTGGTTTGGCGGCTCCAAGACCATCAAGTCGCGTGGCATCACGCCGGATGAACGCGTCTATACCTGCCTGCCGCTGTTCCATGCCAACGCGCAGTTGCTGAGCGCCATGCCGGCGCTGGTGGCGGGCGCCACGTTGGTGCTGGACGATCATTTCAGCGCCTCCACTTTCTGGTCGCGGCTGCGTGCCTGCCGCGCCACGCGCTTCAACTACATCGGCGGGATGATCCCGATCCTGATGAAGCAGCCGCCTTCCCGTGGCGACCGCGATCACTGCGTCAGGATCGCCTCAGGCGCTGCGGCGCCCAAGGACATGCTGGCGCCCTTCGAGCAGCGTTTCGGCGTGCGGCTCATCGAAGGCTACGGCCAGACCGAGAACTGCAATGCACTCATCAATCCGTTGAACGCTCCGCGTGCCGGTTCGGTGGGCTTGCCGATCGTCGGGTACGACTGCGCGCTGGTCGATGACGAGGATGAATTCGTCGGCACGGGCGTGGTGGGCGAGTTGGTGTTTCGTCCGCGTTACCCGCACATCATGATGGACGGCTACTACAAGAACCCCGAGGCCACGCTGGCGCAAAGCCGCAACCTATGGTTCCACACCGGCGACCTCATGACGCGCGATGCCGACGGCTACTACTACTTCGTCGATCGCAAGAAGGATTCCATCCGCCGGCGCGGCGAGAACATCTCCGCCTACGAAGTCGAACTGGTCGTCAATGCACATCCTGCCGTCCTTGAATCTGCGGCCGTGGCCGTGCCCTCGGACGTGGGCGAGAACGAGGTGCTGATCAGCGTGGTGCTCAAGCCCGGCGAGCAGGTCGCGCCGCTGGATCTCATTCGGCACTGCGAGGAGCTGATGCCGTATTTCGCCGTGCCGCGCTACGTCGACTTCCGCACTGAATTCCCGAAGACGCCTACCCATCGCATTGAAAAGTATCGCTTGCGCGAGCAGGGCATTCCTCCCGCGGCCTGGGATCGGGAGAAGTCGGGCTACGTGCTCAAGCGCTGAATTGGATCAAGGACCGGAGATTTCTATGGAAGCCGTGTATATCGTCGGCGTCGGCATGACGCCCTTTGGCAAGCTGCTCGACCAGAGCATCAAGGATCTGACCCGCACCGCCGTCCAGGGGGCTTTGCAAGACGCGGGCCTGGATCCCAAGCACATCCAAGCGGCGTATTTCTCCAACTGCGTGCAGGGCCACATGGAGGGCCAGCACATGATTCGTGGCCAGATCGCGCTGCGAGCAATGGGCATCGGAGGCATTCCGGTCGTCAACGTGGAGAACGCCTGCACCGCCGCGAGCACGGCGTTGAACCTGGCCGTCACGCTGCTCAAGTCGGGGGAGGCCGAGGTAGCACTCGCCATCGGCGCGGAAAAGATGTATTCGGATGACCGCGAGCGCATGTTCTCGGCATTCAACAGTGGCTGGGACATCACCCAGATTCCGCAGAACACCCAGCGCCTCCTGGAGCTTGGCAAGGGTATGGAGGTGCCGCCCGGAACGACTTCGCCACGCCCCTACAGCCTGTTCATGGACGTCTATGCGGCCAAGGCACGCGCGCACATGATGCGCTACGGCACCACGCAGCGCCAGATCGCCGCGGTGGCCGCGAAGAACCACCAGCATTCGCAATACAACCCTCTGTCGCAGTACCGCAAGCCGTTCAGCGTGGAGCAAGTCCTGGCGGGCGCGCCGATCACTTACCCGTTCACCACGCCGATGTGCTCGCCAATCTCTGATGGAGCTGCCGCCGCCATCGTGTGCACCGAAAGCGGCTTGCGTCGCCTGGGCCTGGATCGCCGCCGCGCGATCCGCGTCCTTGCCAGTGTCGTGCGCACCGGGATCGACCGCGATCCGTCTGACTACACGAATACTCCCACAGCCGCTGCCGCACGCATCGCCTACGAGAAGGCGGGTCTGGGCTCGGGCGACATTTCCGTGGCCGAGGTGCACGACGCGACAGCGATGGGGGAGATCGGCCACACCGAAAACCTTGGCTTCTGCGCCTTTGGCGAGGGGGGCTTGATTGCCGAGCGTGGCGAAACCTCGCTGGGCGGACGGATCCCCGTCAATCCTTCGGGAGGACTGGAGTCGCGGGGGCACCCGATCGGTGCGACGGGGCTGGCGCAAGTCCACGAGCTGGTGGCGCAGCTGCGTGGCGAAGCCGGGGCCCGGCAGGTCGAAGGCGCCCGCGTTGCGCTGGCGCACAACGGTGGCGGCACCATCGGCTACGACGAGGCCGTTTCCTGCGTCACCATCCTTGGGCGGTGAACACCATGACGCAAAGACTCGCCAACAAGGTTTGCATGCTGATGGGTGGGGGCACGTCGTTTCCTGCGGGTGGCTTGAGCAATGGCCAAGCGGTGGCGTTGACCTTTGCCCGCGAAGGCGCGCGCGTGGCCGTCGTCGACATGAAGCTGGAGGCTGCGCAAGACACGGTCGAACAGATCCGTGCCGCCGGCGGGGACGCGTTCGCACTGTGCGCCGACGTGAGGAGCCATGCCGCCGTTCGCGCCGCCGTGCAAGCCACGCTGGAGCGCTGGAGCCGCATCGACATCCTGCACAACAACGTCGGCATCGAAGTGCGTGGTGGCGTGCTTGACACCAGCGAAGAGGAATGGGATCGGGTGCATGACGTCAATCTGAAGGGCGTTTTCCTAGCCTGCAAGGAGGTTATCCCCGCGATGCAGGCGCAGGGCGGCGGCGCCATCGTCAATGTTTCCTCGACCGCGAGCCTGAAGTGGGGGCCGGCGGAATACATCTCCTACAACTCGTCCAAGGCCGGGCTGAATCACCTTACGCGTGTTCTTGCGCGCCAGTTCGCGCCTCAGAACATCCGCGTCAACGCGGTGCTGCCCGGAATGATCGACACGCCCCATATCCGCACGCTCTACCGGGACAAGGCGCCTGCGGAGTTCGCCGAAATCATGGCCGGACGCGATGCGCGCTGCCCGATGGGGCGGCAGGGCACGAGCCAGGAGGTCGCCAATGCGGCCCTGTTCCTCGCCTCCGACGAGGCGTCCTACGTCAGCGGCGTGCTGCTGACCGTCGATGGCGCTTCGAGCGTCTGACAGGTCAACCATCCGTCGAAACCCGTACCTGGAGACAACAATGATCACTCGACGCACTGTCTTGAAGGGGGCGGCGGCCGCCGCCTCTCTCACCGGCCTGGGCAGCGCCCTCGCGCAACCCGCGTGGACCGCCGCGCGGCCCATTCGACTTCTCGTTCCGGGGCAAGCCGGCGGCATGTCGGACATCCTGGCGCGCCTGGTAGCCGCCGCCATGGGCACCCATCTGGGCCAATCTGTCGTCGTTGACAACAAGCCCGGCGCCTCCGGCACGCTGGCCTCGAGCCTGCTGACCAACTCGCTCCCTGATGGCTTGACCCTGCTGACCGCCAGCAGTGACACGCACACCATCTATCCGCACTTCTACAACAACAGCAGGTTCCAGCCGCAAGGCCATGTCCCGGTGGCCAACATCGCCTATGTGCCGTTCATGCTTGCCGTTCGCAAGAATCTGGGCGTCAAGAATCTGGCGGAGTTCATTGCGCTGGCGAAGTCCAGGCCGCTGTCCTATTCGACCTGGGGCATCGGAACGACCGGCCACGCGGCCATGATGCTGGTGATGCGTGCGGCAGGCATATCGGACATGCTTCACGTCCCTTTCACCGGTAGTGCACCCGCTATCCAGGCGCTTCTGGCGGGACAGGTGGATGCCATGACCGGCGCCATTCCCCTGATTGCTGCAAACCGGGAAAACCTCATCCCCATCGCAACACTGTCACGCAACCGATCCTCCGCGCTGCGCGACGTGCCGACGCTGGCGGAGTCCGGCTTGGTGATTAACGATTTCAAGGAGTTCTGGGTCGGCGTCATGGCCCCGCCCAGCACGCCATCGAACATCGTCCAGACCATTTCGAGCGAAATCAGGCAGGCGCTGGACATGCCGCAGGTCAAGTCGCGCATCGCCGAGATCGGCGCGATTCCTGGATACGCCAACCCGGAGGACTTCAGTGCCGTCATCAAGAAGGAGTACGAGCAGTGGAGCCGGATTGCGCGGGACGCGGGTGTCGTTCGCCAAGCGGTGTAGGCCATCGCGGCAGGTATCCACAGGCGAAAGAGGGCGAGCGTGAAGCAACTGCGATTCGGCGCCACCACCATTGATCGAGTGGTGGAGATCGAAACTTATTGGGCTGACGCGGCCTGGCTGTATCCGAATGTCAAAGCGGAGGCTTTGGAGCGACACAAGGCCGTGCTCGGACCCGGACTGCTGGATGCGCATACGCATCGGCTGTGTCTGAGCTTTCACAGCTATGTCATCCGGACCGGAAACCTCAACATCCTGGTCGATACCTGCAATGGAAACCACAAGCACCGGCCCAGGGCCTTGTGGCAACACATGTTCAAGTCCGACGCCTATCTGTCCAGCCTCGCGAGGCTGGGGTTGGCGCCGCAGGATATCGACATCGTGATGTGCTCGCATCTGCATACCGACCATGTTGGCTGGAACACGGTCCTGTCGAACGGGAAATGGGTGCCGACCTTCCCCAAGGCCAAGTACCTGTTTGCCCGGCAGGAGTTCGAGCATTTCCTGAAGCTTCATGAAAGCGGTCCGGAGGTCCCGGTGAACCAAGGTTCCTTCATGGACAGCGTGTTGCCGGTCGTCGAATCCGGTCAAGCGGTACTCGTCGACATGGACCATCGCATCGACGGCGATTTGGCGCAGGGCGTGTGGCTGGAAAGCGCCGCAGGGCACACGCCCGGGCACGTGGTGATCCACGTCCGGGGCGACGGACATCATGCCGTCATGACCGGCGACATCTTTCACCACCCGATCATCTTCCTGCAGCCGGACCTCATCAACGGCGGGGACTGGGAGCCCGTGCTGGCCCGCCAAACCCGGAACGAACTCTGTGAGCGCCTGAGCGATACGTCGTCACTGCTGCTCACCATGCACTTCCCGTCTCCAACGGCTGGCCGTATCCATAGCAGGAATGGACAGTTCCGATTTGCATTTCTGGACGATTGAAGCCTTGATGACGTCGGAAAACATGATCGGCTTGATCGGGCTGGGGATGATGGGGCGTGGCATGGGCCATTCGCTGCTGAGTGCAGGGCGATCGCTGTCGATACGCCCCAACAAGCGGCGCGAGGTTGCCGATGAACTGCTGGCGCTTGGCGCGGTGCAAACCCGTTCGCCTGAGCACATGGCCGATATTTCCAGCGTCATCGTGACCTGCCTTCCTTCGGAAGCCGCCGTGCGTGACGTGTTGTTCGGTCCCGCTGGCATTGCACAGGCTGCGCGGCCTGGGCTGTTGGTGGTCGAATGCTCGACGTTGACGCCGATGGCTGGGCGTGAACTGTCGGAACAGCTGGCGCGCGTTGGCGTCGATTTCGTCGATGCGCCCGTGACCGGCGGACCGACCGAGGCGATGCAGGGCCGTCTCAATGCGCTGATTGGCGGAGCCAGCGACAGCGCGGCGCAACGCGCCGGCGCCATTCTCGGCGCGTTTTGCAAGCAGGCGTTCCGTTTCGCCGGTGCGGGCAGCGGCTATGGCGCCAAGCTCATCAACAACTTCCTGGCCTTCAGCAACCTGGTGGCCGTCGCCGAGGCGATGGCTACGGCGCGCAAGACGGGCCTGGACATGGACACGCTCCTCGCCGCCATCGAGGGCGGCGGCGGACAGAACCGCGTTCTTTCGGGGCTGGGTCCGTGGCTCGCAGGCCGTGGCGAAAGCCGTTCGCGCGTGAAGCTCGAAACCGCGGCCAAGGACGTGGAGTACTACTGCCAGCTGGCCGGTGAGCTTGAAACGCTTGGGTCGGTGGCCACGCAAGTGCGTGACCGGCTGCTGCAAGGCCTGGCCGATGGGTTGGGCGCAGAGCTGACCCCTTGTTACGTCAGTCATGTCGCCAAGGCGGCTGGCGTCCAGCTTCCTGCGGTTCCATGATGGGGCCGCAGGAGACGTTCCCCCCGCAAGGGGGCAAGCCTCGTCTGAATGACGATTCAAAGGAGACAACCATGATCCGCCAACTGCTTGCCGCGACGGCCTTCGCCTGCCTGGCGCTCTCGGCCCAGGCGCAAAGCCACGCAGACTACCCATCGCATCCGATTCGCTTCGTTCTGATTTCCGCGCCAGGCAGTGGTGGTGACGTACTGGGCCGCATGCTGGCCGACAAGATGGGGCCGATACTGAAGGCCAGCTTTATTCCTGACAATCGGCCCGGCGCCAGCGGCGCCATTGCGACCGAGACTGTCGCCAAGGCACCGCCCGATGGCTACACCATAGGAATCGGTGGTGCCACGACGCACGTCCTGCTGCCGGCCAGCAACCCACGCTTGCCCTACGATGCGGTGAAAGATTTTTCGCCCATCGGTCAGGTGGGGACGGCCTCCATTTTGATGGTGGCGACCAACGACTTTCCGGCCAACAACCTCAAGGAACTCGTGGCGCTGGCGAAGAAATCGCCCGAAGGTCTGCAATACGCAAGTTGGGGCGCTGCTTCCACAGGAAATTTCTGTGGCGAACTGCTGAACCTCCGTGCGCAGACCAGGATGGAGCACGTGCCATACAAATCCGTGACCCAGATTCAAACCGACATGTTGGGCGGCCACATCAAACTTGCCTTTGTCGATATGGCGTCCGGTACGCCGATGGTGAAGTCGGGACGGCTGAAGGCCATCGCAGCGTGTACCTCACGCTCGCCCAGCTTGCCCGACGTGTCGAGCTACGAAGACGAGGGGATCGATTTTGCTGGCAAGCGCATGGGCGCCCTGCGATGGGCGTTGTACGCACCCGCTGGCACACCCAAGCCGATCATGGACAAACTCTCGGCCGCGCTCAAGCAGGTGATTGAAATGCCGGACGTGAAAACCCGATTGCTGGACTTGGGCATTTCAGCGGCGTTTGTCGGTGGCAATGAGTTGCGCGAGATGACGGCGGCAGACATCGCGGCCTGGAAGCAGGTTGCCAAGGCCGCCAACATTACGACCAACTGAGTCAGGGCGGAAGTGAGCGCTTTGTTCGGTCCGGTGCGTCAAGTGGGCTTTGTGGTGCGCGATGTCCGGTTGGCGATGGCCCAGTGGGCGCGTGTTGGCGTCGGCCCGTGGTTTTACCGGGAGGCGGCGCTCGCGGTGGAATACCGCTACTACGGCAAACCGTCCGCGCTGCCCGCCCTGTCATTTGGCTTCGCCAACTCGGGTGACCTGCAGATTGAGTTGATCGCACAGCACAACGATGTCCCTTCGCTGTATCTCGATACGATGCGCCAGCAGGGAGAAGCGGCGCAGCATCTGGCGTTCTGGACGCTCGATCGCTTCGACGAACACGTGCATGCACTGCTCTCGAAGGGCTACGTCGAGGGACACAGCGGGCGCATGGGTTCCAATCGGGGGCGTTTCGCATACTTCGTGCATCCGCGTTTGCCGAGCGCGATGATCGAAGTCTCCGAATCGACCGGCGGCAAGGTGGAATTGTTCGAACAAGTCCGCCGTGCCGCCATCGGCTGGGATGGCGCGGACCCCATCAGGAGTATCGGCGTGCCTGGTGTATAGGAAGCATCGACAGGGAACAAGTCATGGCGAAATCCAAGATCACCATACGCGAGGTAGCGAAAGCTGCAGGGGTGTCGCTCGGCACGGCCTCGCGGGCACTCAACCGAACGGGTCGCGTGAGCGAGCAGGCCATCGAGGCGGTGTCGCGTGTTGCGCGGGAACTGGGCTACGAACCCAATGCGCTGGCGCAGAGCATGCGCACCCATTCCACGGGGGTGGTCGGGCTGCTGGTTTCGGACATCGCCAACCCGCTCTATGCCGGCATCATCACTGCCGTGGAAGCACGACTGCTCGCGGCCGGCTACGCGCTGCTTCTGGCCAGCACGCATGGCGATGCCAGCCGACAGAAAGCGCTGATCGATCTGTTTCGCCGCCGGCGCGTTGATGGACTGATCCTTGGCCCCTGCGATTCGGAGAAGCCGGAGATGCTCGATAGGTTGGCGTTGGACCTTCCCGTCGTGGCGTTGGACCGTGACATCACCAATGCCGGAACGGGCGTGCACGTGGATCACTATCACGGTGCGCTGCAGGCCACGCGATATCTGCTCAACCTCGGCCACCGCCGCATCGCGCTGCTCACGCCGGGCAGCGCGCTGCGGCCCGGGCGCGAGCGCATCGCGGGCTATGTCGATGCCTTCGCGGCGCAGGGTATCCCGCTGGACAAGTGGCTCATCCGCGCCGAAAGCTCGTCGATGGAGTTTTCATTCAGCGAGGCTCTGGCTTTGCTGTCATCGGCCAATGCACCGACGGCTTTCCTCTGCCTTGGCACGCGCATCCTGTCGGGCGTGCTGCAAGCCATCCGGCACACGGGGCGAACCGTTCCCGATGATGTGAGCATCATCAGCATCGGTGATACCGATCTGTCGCAGCTTTTCACGCCCACCATCACTTCGCTGACGTGGGATCTGGCTGCAGTCGGCACCGCCTGCGCCGAAGTGCTGCTGCGCCGGTTGACTGCTCGTGACGAGCCCGAACCCGAGCGCATTCTCATCACGACGCAGATGATCCTGCGCGAATCGTGCGTACCTTCACCCGTCGCTGTGCGGACCAGAACTGCCAGCGCGCGTGCCACTTGCGGGGGCACCCCGTGAAGCTGTCCGGCCGGCTGCTTGAAAATCGTGTCGCGCTGGTTACTGGTGCCTCGCGCACGCGCGGCATCGGATTGGCGACGGCGCGTCTGTTTGCCGAACACGGCGCGCGCGTGGCGTTGCTGGATCTCGACGAAGGTGATGCGGTTCAGGCTGCGAGCGCCTTGGGGTCCGAGCACGTCGGGATCGGTTGTGATGTCGCTGACGCCTGTGCCTGCCAAGCCGCGGTACACCGGGCGCTGGAGTGGGGCGGGCGCCTGGATGTCTTGGTCAACAATGCTGGCATCACGCAGCGCGCGGGGATCCTGGAGATTGCGGCAGGGGACTATGAACGCGTCACCAGCATCCTTCTCAAGGGGACATTGCAGATGTCGCAGTGCGTGATTCCGCATATGGTTGAACGGGGTGGTGGCTCACTCATCCACATTTCGTCCATGTCGGCCCAACAAGGCGGCGGGGTGTTCGGCGGTGGGCACTACTGCGCGGCCAAGGCCGGCGTGCTCGGGCTTTCTCGAGCGATCGCAAGAGAGTTTGGACCCAAGGGCGTGCGCTCCAACGCCATCACGCCGGGACTGATCCTGACGGACTTTTCGCGTGGCGCAAGTTCCGACGATAGCAAGCGCGCGCGTGCTCGCGAATTTCCGCTGGCTCGTATCGGCCAGTCGGCCGACATTGCGGGCGCCTGCCTGTACCTCGCTTCGGATCTCTCCTCCTTTGTGACTGGTGCCACGTTGGACGTGAACGGCGGCGCGTACATGCGATGAGCACCATTTGCTGGTACGGATCGAGCGACTGCGCAGCACGTTGCCCCGCTGTCCGAGCGGTCTGCGCGTGAGCGCAAGGCTTCGTTTGTGACCCAGTGGGACTACGGCGACAAGGCGGCCGCCGCCTCGATGAAGGCGCTGACCCGTTCGAGCTGAGCCGGCACGTTCAGCGCAGGGGCGTGGCCGCAGCCGGGCACTTCGTCCCACTGCAACAGGCCCTGCGCACCGGGGCCGCGGCTTGTCATCTGCTCGGCCGTCTCGCGCAGCACCAGGTCGGACTGCTCGCCGCGCAGCAGCAGCACGGGGATATTCAGGGCGTCGTAGTGGTGCCAGATCGCGTAGTCGTCCGGGTGGTGCGTGAACTGGCCGACGATGGCCGGGTCGTAGTGCGGTGTCACGCGGCCATCGGGCAGGCGGCGCGTGCTGGTTTCGGTCAGGCGCCGCCACTGCGCGTCCGTCAGAAAGCCGTAGGGCTTGTAGGCGGCGCGGAAAAACGCCTCCAGCTCGGTGACAGTGGCGAAGGCGGGCGGACTGCCGGCGTACTGCTTGATGCGTTCGATGGCGGGGGCAGCCAGTTGTGGCGCGTTGTCGTTGAGCACCAGGCTGCGGATGCGCCGCGCCAGTTCAGGCTCGAAATAGCCCGAGGCGGCCACGGTGCCGATGGCGCCGCCCATCGAGGTGCCGACCCAATGGCAGCGCTCGATACCCAGCTGCACCAGCAGCTCGCGCGCCAGCCGGGCGTAGAAGGCCAGGCAGTACGCGTGCTCGGGCTCCCGCGCCCACTGGCTCAGGCCCCGGCCGATGGTGTCGGGGCAGACCACGCGCCAGCCGCGCCCGGCCAGGTGGGCGGCCAGCTCGTCCATGTCACGCCCCGTGCGCGCCAGGCCATGCCAGGCGATCACCACGGGGGCGTTGGGAGGACCCCAATCCGCGTAGTGGATTTCGTGGCCGGCACAGCTGGCGTAGCGCGACACAGGAGTCATGGTGGTGAGAGGTCTTGTGGAGGCAAAAAGGCGGATGGGCGCTACTTGATCAGCCGGCCATTGGCGTCGATCACCGTGACCTCGACATGGTGCGAGCCCACGCGGTTGGTGGGCGAAAAGCTCACGGTGATGCCGCCCAGGTCGAAGCTGCGCAGCGATTCGAGCGCCTTGACAAGCTTGGCCCGCGTGGGCTCGGGGCCGGCGCGGCGCAGCGCCTCGACCAGCACCTTGGCGCCCAGGAACTCCTCGAAGCTCGTGTAGTTCACCTCGGCCTGGGGCGCGTACCGCTTCAGCAGCTGCTGGTACTCGCGCACCACGGGCAGCCGCGGCTGATATGGGTACGGCACCACCTGGCTGATGCCCAGGCCGCGGGCGTTCGTCGTGCCCGCGATCTTGACGATCTCCGCTGGGTCGACCACCGAGATGCTCATGAGTTGCGCGCCGCCGCCGAGTTCGCGGTAGCGCTTGGTGAACGCTGCCGCCGGCTTGTTGACGGCGATCAAGATGACGGCCTGCGCATCGCTCGCCTTGATGGCCTGGGCGGCCGACTCGATCTGATCGGTGTTGCGCTCGTACCCCGCCGATATCTGCAGCTTGAGCCCGCGCTTGGCCAGCGCGGCCTCCACCCCGGCCAGGCCGGCCTTGCCGAAGCCGTCGTCCTGGTACATCACGGCCATGCGGTTCATGCCCAGGGTGGTGAGCTGCTGCACCATGTGCTCGGCCTCGTCGGCGTAGCCCGCGCGCACGTGGAAGATCCAGGGGTTGAACGGGCTGCGCAGCGACTCGCCGCCGGTGTAGGGCGCCACCAGGGCGGCCCCGCCTTGCTCCAGCACGCCGTCCTGCAGCAGTTGCGTGATGTTGGCCGTGCCTGCAAAGCCGAACAGCGCCACCACCTCGGGCTTGGCCAGCAGCGCGCGGGCCTGGCGCACCGTCTCGGGCACCTTGTAGCCATCGTCCAGCACCTCTTGGCGCAGCGTGGCACCGTGCACGCCGCCCTGGGCATTGACCCAGTCGAAGTAAATCTTGCCGCCCAGCACCATCTGCCGGCCGGTGGAGGCCAGCACGCCCGACAGCGGCGCGACTTGGCCGATCACCACCTCGGCGGCCAGGGCCGGACGGCCCAGGACGGCGAGGGCGCCAAGTGCCAGGGCCGCAAGCAGCTTCCGGGCGCGCCGGTTGATCCAGGACGTTGCCATGGCGCGCTCAGTCCGGGATGACCACCGTATTGCCGGCGGCGATCGTGATGGCGTCGGCCGGCGCCGGCTGGATGGCGATGGCGGGCACGTTGGCGGCCTCAATGGCCGGCGCCGCGCCGGGAGGGCCACCGCGCGGCACCGTGCGCACCACCTGGCTGGCCGGCAGCGGCTTGCCGCTCTTGAGGTGGTCGTACACGGCGTCCAGCGCGCGGTTCAGGTACACGTGCAGCGGCACGTAGCGGCTGTCATAGCCTGGCAGGATGGTGGGCAGGCCGATGAAGCCGTCGAAGTGCTGGGCGTTGGTGACCTCGATGTAGCTCAGCCGGCTGGACTTGCCCTCGACCTTCTGGTTGAGTGCGTAGTAGGGGCGCGAGGTGTGGTTGACCGGCAGCAGCGCATCGTCGCGGCCGTGCACGATGAGCGCGGGCTTGCCGTGCAGGTTGCCGTTGCGCTGGGTTTCACGCATGCCGGCCTGCAGCGCCTTGGCGGCGGCGTCGGTACCGGTCACCAGCTTGCGCAGGCACAGCGCCCCGTTCAGGTTCCAGTCGGCCTGGCCAGTGGCGCTGAGGCTGAAGAAGTCGCGCACCGGGCCCAGCAAGCTGTCGTTGTTGATCAGCACCACGCCGGCCGCGGGCGGCACGCCGTTGCCGGTGGCGTACATGGGGGCCAGCAGCTCCGGCGCCAGCGGCGTGACCGCGCCGGTGGCGCTCGCGGCCGCGTAGCTGAAGCCGCACAGGTTGTCGGAGACGCGCGCGCGCGCCAGCGCGTTGGCAAAGGTCACGGCCACGGCGGGCGAGACCTCGAACGCGGTCAGCGAGGGGTGCAGCACCAGCGACTCCGGCTCCCAGCCGTAGTTGCGCAGGCGTTGCAGGGCTTCCTCGGCCTGCGCGGCGGTGGTGCCGGCGCTCAGCAGCCCGGCTTTCTGGAGCGAGCTGCAGCGGTTGGCGGCCAGCGGCAGCGCCGGGTTGTTGAAGAGCGTGGCAAAGCCGGCGAAATACGGCGCGCTGGCCAGCGAAGGTGCCAGCGACGCACAGGCCTGGTACAGGTTGGCCTGGGTGGTGAAGTCGATCAGGTTGGCGCCGATTGTGGGCGGCGCGATGGTGCCCCGCCGCACCGCGACGCCGGCGCCCGCGGGCATCTCGATGGCCGGTTCGGCCACGGCCACGCCGTCGATCAGGCCTTCGCTGTCCAGTTCGGCCGCTGCGATGGCTGCGCCGCCGCCGTTGGACACGCTGGAGGCGATGACCAGGGTGTTGCGCGGCACGAACGTGACCTCGCGCTGGCCGGCGTCGTTGCGATTGCCGAACTGGTCGTTGATGGCGTAGAAGGCCAGGCGCACGGCGGCCAGCGTGTGCTGACCCCAGTCGCGCTCGGAGTTCTGTCCGGAGTGCGCGTGCTTGAAGGCGAAGCGGTTGGGCGTGGCGGCGTTGAAGGCGGCCAGCTCGCTGGCGCCGAGGCCGGCGTTGAAGGCCGCCTGGCGGCCCGCCGCCGCCGCGCTGGTGCGGGTGCCGTCGATCAGCGGCACGGTGTCGTGCTGCAGGTCGTGCGGGGCGCCACCCGTGCCCTTGTCGGTGTAGGCCACGGCGCAGCCGCGCTTGAGGCCCCACTCGCCGGTCGAGATGGCGCCGTACACGCCGCGCGAGCCCGACGAGGTGGCGGTGATGATGCAGGGGTTGTCGCGATCGAAGCTGGCGGGTACTTGCGCCAGCACGGCCACGTTCTGGCGGCCGCTGCCGTCGTCCATGAAGGCCAGGTATTCGGCGCCGGCGACCTTGCCCTCGCCGGCGGTGACTACGCCGGCGGCCGTGATGTTGGGGCCGAACAGGCGACCGTAGCCGCCGGCGTCGGTCATGTCCACCAGCGCGCGGTAGCTGTTGTAGATGGCGGCGCGGCGCAGCTCGGCCGCGGTCGGATGGAGCACGTCCGCGTACGTCGGCGCCACGGCCGACTGCAGGCCGCTCTTGCCCAGGCCGGCGGTCAGCAGGTCGTCGCTGGCACCATCGTAGCTGGAGACCCGCACCTCGCCGATGCCGATGGGCGGCGTGTTGAGGGCGACACCGTCGCCGTCCCCGCCGCAGGCCGTGAGTGCGCAGGCGGAAAGGGCGGCCAGTGTCCATCGGTCCAGTTGCTTCGTCATGCTTGTCTCCTCGTGGGTTGTTGTCGATGGGGTGACGAAATCAGGGGCTGGGGCGCGCGCGGCGTGCGCGCAGCTTGCCGACCACGCCGGTCGGGAAGTAGTACACCGAGAGCACGAACAGCAGGCCCAGCCACAGCAGCCAGCGGTCGGGTGAAAACAGGGCCGGCAGCAGCGGCACCGCGGACGTGGCCTCGCCGGCCAGGCGCAGCAAGTCCTGCAGGTAGCTTTGCGCCACCATGAACAGCACCGAGCCGATCAGCGCGCCGTAGATGGTGCCCATGCCGCCGATGACGACGATCAGGAGCACGTCGATCATGATCTCGAAGGACAGCGAGGTGTCCGGCCCGTTGTAGCGCAGCCAGATCGCCAGCATGCAGCCGGCCAGCGTGGCAAACAGCGCCGACAGCACACTGGAGAGCGTGCGGTAGACGACCACGCGGTAGCCGATGGCCTCGGCGCGGAACTCGTTTTCGCGGATCGCCTGCAGCACGCGCCCGAAGGGCGAGTTGACGATGCGCAGCAGCGCCAGCACCAGCCCCACGCAGACGACGAACAGCAGGTAGTAGGCGAAGATCTTGCCATCCACCAGCACGCCGAAAAATTCGTTCTCGAAGGGCTCGAAGCTGGGCGAGAGCCACTCGGGCAGCCTGAAGCTCAGGCCATCCTCGCCGCCGGTGATCTGCGACAGCTGCGAGGCCAGGGTCTGAAAGGCGGCGGCCACGGCCAGCGTGATCATGGCGAAGAAGATGGCGCGCACGCGCAGCGAAAACAGGCCGATCACCAGCGCCAGCACCAGCGACAGCGCCAAGGCCACCGCCGTGCCCACCGCCAGCGCTGTCCACGTGGCGCCCAGGTGCGTGCAAGCCACGGCGATGCCGTAGGCGCCGATGCCGAAGAACATGGTGTGCGCAAAGCTGACGATGCCGGTGTAGCCCAGCAGCAGGTCGAATGCCGCCACCAGCACGATGAAGATCAGCACCTTGGCCGCCACGTTGAGCGCCTTGACGCCCGGAAACAGAAAGGGCGCCAAGGCCAGGCCCAGCACGATGACGATCAGGAGCGCGGCCAGCAGCTTGCTGCGCGGCAGGTCGTGGGAGAGGATGCGGCTGAACATGGTTTATGAATAAAAATCGGTTCTAGCCTTTGTGTGACAGGCGCAAACAGCTATGTTTATCATAGTAACCGGCCAAAAATACCGGACGCAGAGGACGCAAAGGATTCGCAGAGGACGCAAAAAATGCAGGGCCAAAAATGGTTTTCTTTTGCGTCCTCTGCGTACCTTTTGCGTCTTCTGCGTCCGGTCTCGTTTTCATTTCGACGCCGCGTAAATGCCCTGCGGGCGCCACAGCAGCACCGCCACCATCAGCGCGATGTTGGAAAACAGCGCCACCTTGGGCACCAGAAAGCCGGTGTAGTTGGCCATCAGGCCCACCAGCAGGGCGCCGATCAGCGCGCCCGTGGTGCTGCCCAGGCCGCCGATGATGATGACGATGAAGATCAGGATGTTGACCTGCGCGCCCATCTGCGGCACCACGCTTTGCTGGTACAGGCCCCACATCACGCCGCCCAGGCCGGCCAGCGCGCTGCCGGCCACGAACACGCCGACGAACAGGCGGCGGATGCGGTAGCCCAGGGCCTCGACCATCTCGCGGTCTTGCACGCCGGCGCGGATCAAGAGGCCCACCTTGGTGCGCGCCAGCGTCCAGATCAGCGCGGCAAACACGACGGCGCCGACGATCACGGCCACCACGCGGTATTTCTCGATCACCGCCTCGCCCAGCAGCCACGAACCCTGCATGGCAGTGGGCAGCGGCAGCGGGATCTGCTGCGGGCCCCAGATGACCTTGATCATCTCCTCGCCGATGATCATGCCGCCCATGGTGATGAGGATCTGCTTGAGGTGCTGGCCGTAAACCGGACGCACGATGAAGCGCTCGAAGGCCACGCCCACCGCGCCGGCCACCAGCATGGCCGCCAACATCGCTGGCAACACCGCCACCAGGTTGCGCCACAGCTCGGTCGAGCCGGTCCAGCCGCTCATGCCGCCCAGCACGCTGGTGGCCACGAAGGCGCCCAGGGCGATGAACACGCCGTGGCCGAAGTTCAGCACGTCCATCAACCCGAATACCAGGGTCAGGCCCGAGGCGATGATGAAAATGATCATGCCCATGGCCAGGCCGGCCACGGTGAGCGTCAGCCAGGTCGAGCCCGAGCCGATCAGCGGCAGCGCCAGCAGGGCCAGCACGGGCACCAGCAGCAAGGGCTTGTAGTCGAAGTCGAGCGCTTTCATGCGGGGTGATGTGCTATTGAATGAGGAGCTACTTGCGCTGGATAGGCGGGCGCCAGAGCATGATTTGTCTTGAATGGCGCAGTGCCTGATCGAAGGCCGCTGCCCTCACCCCAACCCTCTCCCAGAGGGAGAGGGGGCAAACCCCGAAGGTCTCCGCCAGGCAAGGAGGGTCGAGCCCGCGAAGCCGATCGCTCTCGCCCCTCTGGGGAGAGGGAGGGGTGAGGGGCTGCCCCTGGCGATGCATGGGTGCTTCTTGCCATGGCCCTTACCCCAGCGACAGGCCCAGCAGTCGCTGCTGCAGCGCTTCGTCGTCGGCCAGCGCCGCCATGGTGCCGGCATGCACGATGCGGCCGTTGTCCATCACCGCCACGGTGTCGCCCAGGCGCTTGGCAAAGCCGATGTTCTGCTCCACCAGCAGGATCGTCACGCCGCTTTGCTTGAGCTGGGCAAAGGCCTCGATCATGTTGTTGATGATGGCGGGCGCCAGGCCCTTGCTGGGCTCGTCGACGATCAGCAACTCACGCGGCTCGACAATGGCGCGCGCCACGGCCAGCATCTGCTTTTGCCCGCCCGAAAGCTTGCCAGCCGGGTGGTTCCAGAATTTCTCCACCGCCGGAAACAGCTGGAAGATCCATTGCAGGCGCTGGCTGTCGATCTGCGCCGCGGTGCGCGCGCCGCGCGCGGCCAGCACCATGTTTTCCTTCACCGTCAGGTCGGCAAAGATGCCCATGTTTTCGGGCACGTAGGCAATGCCGGCCTGCGCGATCTGCGGCGTGTGGCGCGCCGTGATGTCCTGTCCGTTGAAGGCGATGCGTCCCTGGCTGGCGGGCCACAGGCCCATGATGGTGCGCAGCGTGGTGGTCTTGCCCGCGCCGTTGCGCCCCAGCAGCAAAGTGAGCTGGCCGCGCGGCACGGTCAGGTCCACGCCATGCAGGATGTGATAGGCGCCGATGTGGGTGTGCACGCCTTGGAGCTCGAGGAGATTCGTTGTCATGCGCAGGCCCCATGAATACCGGACGCAGAGGACGCAAAAACCACGCAAAGGACGCAAAAGAAACCTTTTTTGATTTCTGTATTTTTTGCGTCCTCTGCGAATCCTTCGCGTCCTCTGCGTCCGGCTGTTCTTGCAGCGTGTCTCATACGCTTACCTCGTCGTCCTTGCTCACGCCCAGGTAAGCCTGCTGCACGACCGGCGAGGCGATGACTTCGGCGGGCTCGCCGTCGGCCACCAGCTGGCCGTTGGTCAGCACGATGATGCGGTCGGCCAGCTCGCGCACCACGTCCATCTTGTGCTCGACCAGCAGGATGGTCTTGCTCTTGTCTTTTTTAAGCGCGCGGATCAAGTCGAGGATGACGGGCGCCTCGTCGTGGCTCATGCCGGCCGTGGGCTCGTCGAACATGTAGACCTGCGGGTCGAGCGCCATCAGCAGGGCGACCTCGAGCTTGCGCTGGTCGCCATGCGGCAGGCTGGCCACGGGCATGTCCTGCTGGTCCTGCATGGCCACCGATTCCAGAATGGCATGGGCGCGCGCCGTCCAGTCGCGGTGGTCGCTCCAGATGCGCCACAGGTTCAGCGCCTGCGTGCCGCCCTGCGTGGCCTGCACGGCCAGGCGCACGTTCTCCAGCACCGACAGGTTGGGAAACAGGTTGGTGAGTTGAAATGCGCGCCCCAGTCCGGCCTTGGTGCGTGCGGACGGCGCCAGCGGCGACAGGTCGCGCCCGTTCAGGCGCACGCGTCCGCTCGTGGCCTTGAGCTGGCCGGAAATGAGGTTGAAATAGGTCGTCTTGCCCGCGCCGTTGGGCCCCACGATGGCCGTGAGCGTGCCGGGTGCGAAGGCGCACGTGACCGCGTTGACGGCCACGTGGCCGCCGAAGCGGATGGTCAGGTCTTCGGTTTCGAGCATGGAATTTCAGACTCCCTCTCCCCGCTGGGGAGAGGGTAGGGGTGAGGGGCAGGAGCGGTGGATCACGGCGGCGTGTCGCCATCGCCGCTTGCCCTCACCCCTACCCTCTCCCCAGAGGGAGAGGGAGAAAAACCGGAATCAGCGCTTGTTGCGGATCGGAATCTGCATTTCTTCCGGCTTGATCTCGCGCACCAGCTCGGGCACGCCCCAGGCAAAGGCCGGGTCCACCTTGATCTTGAAGTGGTACATGCTCTGCATGGCCTGGTGGTCTTCCTTGCGGAAGGTCATCTTGCCCTTGGGCGTGTCGAAGCTCATGCCTTCCATGGTCTTGATGAGCTTGTTCGTGTTGGTGTCGCCGCCGGTCTTCTTCAGCGCGGTGACAATGGCCTCGGCGGCGGCAAAGCCGCCGGCGGTGAAGAAGTCGGGCGGCGACTTGAACTCCTTGTAGTGCATGGCCACCAGCGCGTCGTTGGAGGGGTTCTTGGGAATGCCGTAGTAGTAGTAGGTGGCGCCCTCCATGCCCGGGAAGGCCTTGTAGCTGGCCATGGCCGGCAGGATGTTGCCGCCGGTGAAGACCTCGATGCCGTAGCGCTTTTTCAGGTCCTGCGCGGCCAGGGCGGCAAAGGGCGGGGTACCGCCGGCCCAGATCACCTCGATGGCCTTGCGGCCGGGCTTGTCCTTCAAGGCATCGACCGCGCGCTGGATGCCGGCGGTGAAGTCCGTCGTCGTCTGCGGCAGGTACTCCTCGTGCACGATCTTGGCGTGCTTGAGTGCGTCCTTGAAGGCCTTCACGCCGTCGCGGCCAAAGGCATAGTCCTGCGCGAGGGTGACGACCGAGACGCCGTCCTTGTCCATCGCGGCGGCGTTGCTGATGGCATCCTGGCTGCTGTTGCGGCCGGTGCGGAAGATGTACTTGTTCCACTTGTCGCCGGTGATCGAGTCGGCCACTGCGGGCTCGACCAGCAGGATCTTCTTGTACTCCTCGGCCACCGGCAGCATGGCCAGCGCCACGCCCGAGCTCGTGGGGCCGACGGCCAGGTCGGCCTTGTCATCGGCGTAGGCGGTGGCCAGCAGGCTCTTGCCCAGGTCGGGCTTGCCCTGGTCGTCCTTCTCGATGACGACGATCTTCTTGCCCGCCACCTCCATGGTGCCGCCGGTGGCGTACTGCAAGCCCATCATCAGGCCGGTCTGGGTCTGCTTGCCGTAGGCTTCCAGCGGGCCGGTCTTGCTGTAAACGTGGGCGATCTTGATCTCGCCGGCGGCCCAGCCCGGGGCGCTGGCGAGGGTGGCCACGGCGGCCAGGGCGATGAGGGAGCGACGTTGCATGTGGGTGTCTCCGGTTGAATCGTGAAAGGCAAGGCGTGCCCGTCTTCTTGCAAAAGGCGTGCCAAGCTGCAGATGATTGATTTGTCGGGGGATCTCCTTTGAAGAGGGAAGAAATGATTGAAATAAAGACAATTCAATGTCTTTATTTCAGACATTTGTATGGCTGGCGATCAGTATCAACCCGCAGCCAGGCGTTCATACAGCGTCGCGCGCGAAATCCCCAGCCGGCGCGCCGCCGCCAGCTTGTTGCCGCCGGTGGCGCGCAGCGCAGCGGCAATGGCGCGCTGTTCCAGCGCCCGCACCTGCTCGGCCAGCGGTTGCAGCAGGCTTGCGTCGTCGCTGGCTTGCGGGGCGGCGGGTGGCAGGGCGGGCTGGATCTGTGCCAGGCCCGACAGGCGCAGCACCGCCTCCATGTGTGTGGCGTCCAGCCGGTCGGACTCGGCGTGCAGCGCCGCCTGCTCCAGCACGTTGCGCAGCTCGCGGATGTTGCCGCGCCACTGCTGGGCGGCCAGCAGCGCCAGCGCGTCGTGCGTCAGCTCGGGCGGCGGGGTGCCGCGCTGCGCCATGTCCTCGCCCAGCACTTCGATCAGCGCCGGGAGGTCGCCCCGGCGCTCGCGCAGCGGCGGCACGCGCAGCGGCAGCACGCTCAACCGGTAATACAAATCTTCGCGAAACCGTCCGTCCTGCACCAGCGCCGCCAGGTCGCGGCTGGTGGCGGCGACGATGCGCGCGTCGAAGGGCACCAGGCGGTTGCTGCCCAGCGGCTCGATTTCGCCGTCCTGCAGCGCGCGCAGCAGCTTGGCCTGCAGCGCCAGCGGCATGTCGCCAATTTCGTCCAAAAACAGGGTGCCGCCATCGGCCAGCTTGAACTTGCCCTCGCGTCCCTTGCGCTCGGCGCCGGTGTAGGCGCCGGGGGCGACGCCAAAGAACTCGGCCTCCAGCAGTGTCTCGGGCACGGCAGCGATGTTGATGCCGACAAAGGGCCCCAGCGCGCGCGCCGACGCGGCGTGAATGCCGTGCGCCAGCAGCTCCTTGCCGGTGCCGGTCTCGCCCAGCAGCAGCACCGGGCTGCCCGACTGCGCCGCGCGCCGCGCCTGGCGCTTGACCTCCACGGCCGCCGGGCTGGCGCCGACAAAGCTGGCCAGCGTGTACTTGGTGCGGCGCGCCAGGCCGGCCTGGCTGCGCTGGGCGTCCAGCTCGCGCTGGGCGTCCTGCAGCTGCTGCTGCAGGCGCGCGAACTGCGTGGTCAGGGCCCGCATATGGGCCGAGGTCTGGTCAAACAGCACGATGCCCAGCACGCCGATCACCGCGCCCGCTTCGTCGCGCAGCGGAATGCGGCTTACGACGAAGGTGCCGGCCTTGTTGCCCAGCAGGTCGATCAGGATCGGCTTGCCGGTGCGCAGCACCTCGTGCATCTGCGTGTTGTCGATCACCTGGGCCACCGGCTGGCCGACAAAGTCTTCCTCGCGTGCAAAGCCCAGCGCGGGCAGGAAGCGCCGGTAGGGCTCGTTGATCCAGACCACGCGCGCCTCGCGGTCGATCAGCAGCATGCCTTCGCTGGCGTTCTCGAACAGCTCGAACATCGAGCGCGCCGCCAGCGCCAGGATGCGCTCGCCATCGAGCGGCAGGTCGGGCGAAGGGGGTGTCTGGACGGCGGACATCGGGGCAATGGTAGCTGGCATGCAACATTTCTAAAAATACCCGGACAAAATTATTTAACCCGGGTAAAATTGGCGCATGAACACCTTCTTCTCCTCCCGATACACGGCCTTCGCCGGTGAGCGCAGGCTGGCGCGCGGCTCCTATGCCGACATTGCGCAGGCCCTGGCGTCGCTGGACGAGTCCGAACAAGCCGTGCTGGTCTTCGACGACGCCACCGGCGCCCCGGTGGACGCGCCGCCGCTTCCTGAGCACGCGGCGCTGCTGGCGCGCCTGGATGGCCCGGCGGCCGGCGCGCCCACGACCGCGGCGGCGCATGCCCCGCCGGCGCGTCCCTCGCCCGGGCGCCCGCGTTTGGGCGTGGTGGCGCGCGAGGTGACGCTGCTGCCGCGCCACTGGGAATGGCTGGCGGCGCAGCCGGGCGGCGCCTCGGCCGTGCTGCGCCGGCTGGTCGAGCAGGCGCGCAAGGCCGGCGAAGCGGCTGACGAGCGCCGCCGCGCCGGCGAGCGGGCCTACAAGTTCATCAGCGCCATCGCCGGCCACCGGCCCGGCTTCGAGGAAGCGGCGCGGGCGTTGTTTGCCGGTGAGCGCGCGCGCTTCGAGGCGCTGCTGGCCGCTTGGCCGGCCGACGTCGCGACCCATGCACGAGAGCTGGCGGCGCCTGGCTGGCGTGCTCCTGAATCCAACCATTGATCCTCCCCCATTCTCATGACCACCTTGCATCTCATCTACGGCCCCCAGGGGGCCGGCAAATCCACGCGGGCCGCCGAGCTGGCCCGCCTCCACCACGCCCTGCCCTTGGCCATCGACGACTGGATGGGCCAGCTCTATGGCCCTGACCTGCCGCAGCCCATGGACCTGGCCTGGGTCATGGCCCGCGTGCAACGCTGCGAGTCGCGCATCTGGCACACCGCTGAGGCCGCGCTGCGCGCGGGTTGCGCCGTTGTGCTCGACCTGGGCTTCATGAAGCGGGCGCAGCGCGCCGCCGCCGCGGCCCGTGCCGGTGCGGCGGACAGGCCCGTGCAATGGCATTTCGTCGATGCGCCGCTGGCGCTGCGGCGCGAGCGCGTGGCCCGGCGCAACACGCAGCGCGGCGCCACCTTCGCCTTCGAGGTGACACCGGCCATGTTCGACTTCATGGAGTCGCAGTACGAGCCGCCAAGCGCCGAAGAGCGGGCGCGCGCCATCGTGCTGGAGTCGTCCTCTTGAACGCCGCCCGATCCGCGGCGCCGCCCGGGGCCGGCGCCCGCCCGCTGTGGCGCACCTACCTGGCCTTTCTGGGGCCCATGGTGCTGGCCAACATCCTGCAGTCGATGTCGGGCAGCGTCAACGCCGTCTACATCGGGCAGATGCTGGGCACGGATGCGCTGGCCGCTGTCGCCGGCATGTTCCCGGTGGTGTTCTTCTGCATCGCGCTGGTCATCGGCGTGGGTGCCGGCGCGTCGGTGCTGATCGGCCAGGCCTGGGGCGCGCGCGAGCCGCACAAGGTCAAGGCCATTGCCGGCACCGCGCTGGCGCTGGGCGGGCTCATCGGCCTGGTGGCCGCCGTGCTGGGCGAGGGCTTTGCGCGCCCGGCGCTGGTGGCGCTGGGCACCGCGCCCGAGCTGCTGCCGGACGCCGTGGCCTATGCGCGGGTGATGATGCTCAGCATGCCGCTGCTGCTGGTGTTCATTGTGTACACGCAACTGCTGCGCGGCGTGGGCGACACGCTGACGCCGCTGCTGGCGCTGTGCCTGTCCACCGCGGTGGGGCTGCTGCTCACGCCGGCGCTGATCCTGGGCTGGCTGGGCTTGCCGCGCCTGGGTGTGGTCAGCGCGGCGGTGGCCGGCTGGGTGTCGTTTGCACTGGCGCTGGCTTTTTTGTGGGTGTACCTGCGCCGCAAGCGCCACCCGCTGGCGCCCGACGCCGAGCTGCTGCGCGCCCTGCGCATCGACCCGCGCCTGCTGCGCACGGTGCTGCGCATCGGGGTGCCGACGGGCGTGCAGATGGTGACCATCGCCCTGGCCGAGCTGGCCATCCTGGGCTTGGTCAACGGCTATGGGGCCGACGCCACGGCAGCCTACGGCGCGGTCAACCAGATCGTCAACTATGTGCAGTTTCCGGCGCTGTCGATCGCCATCACGGCCTCGATCCTGGGTGCGCAGGCCATCGGCGCCGGCCGTGTCGATCGCCTGTCGGCCATCGTGCGCACCGGCCTGTTGCTGAACGGGCTTCTGACCGGCGCCCTGGTGCTGCTGGGCTATGGGCTGTCGCACTGGCTGCTGGGTTTCTTCATCACCGCGCCGCACGTGCTTGAGATGGCCCAGGGCCTGCTGTACGTGATGCTGTGGGGCAGCGTGGTGTTCGGCATGCAGGCCGTGGTGGCCGGCGTCATGCGCGCCAGCGGCACGGTGTGGGTGCCCACGGGCATCAGCGTGGCCGCCATCTTGCTGGTGCAGCTGCCGGCGGCGCACGCACTGTCGGCGCGCCTGGGGCTGCCGGGCGTGTGGATGTCGTATCCGGTGGTGTTCTGCGTCATGCTGGCGCTGCAAGGCGCCTTCTACCTTCTGGTGTGGCGCGCGCGCCGTATCGAGCGGCTGATCTGAGGCCCGCAACGAAAGGCAGCCGATCCGGTATGCCAGCGCGCGCCGATTGACCTACACTGGCTGCGCTCAACCACAACCCACAACCTGGAGGTGTTTGCTGTGTACGAACGGATTCTGGTGACCCTGGATGGATCGCACTATTCGGAAGAGATCATGGCCTACGCGGCCGGCTTGGCGGCGGCCCAGGGCAGCGCCCTGACGCTGCTGCGCGTGGTTGACAAGGCGGCCGACGCGTCCGAGGCCGAGGGCTATCTGCAGCGCCTGGCGGCGGCGCATGGCGCCCAGGGCGAATGCGTGGTGGCACCTGGCGACGTGGCCGAGGCCATCCTGGCGCAGGCGCGCCAGGTGCCCGGCACCCTGGTGGCCATGACCTCGCACGGGCGCTCGGGCCTGCTGCAGGCCATGCTGGGCAGCGTGGCCCTGCGCGTGGTGCGTGCCAGCGCCGGCGCGCCCGTGCTGGTGTATCGCCCCACCGGCCAGGCCCAGGTGGGCGCCGCGGCTCTGAAGGTGCGCAGCGTGGTGCTGCCGCTGGATGGCACCGAGCTGTCCGAAGCCATGATCCCGCAGGCCGGCGAGCTGGCGCAGCGCATCGGCGCCGAACTGGAGATCGTGGGCGTGGTTGATCCGCGCCAGACCACGGGCAGCGATATGCCCGACAGCGACGCCATGAAGGGGCTGGAGTCGGGCTATGTGCGCAACCAGGCGCGCACGCTGGCCGAGCGCTTCCAGGTGGCCGCCGACTGGGAGGTGCTGCACGGCGATCCGGCCGAGGCCATCACCGCCTACCTCAGCGGCCGGCGCGACGTGATCCTGGCCATGGCCACGCACGGCCGCAGCGCGCTGCAGACCGCGCTGCTGGGCAGCGTCACCGCCGGCTGCCTGAGCAAGGCCGGGGTGCCGGTGCTGATGCGGGTGCCTTGAGGACCATCGACGGCGACCCGCGTTGGTGTGTCTCTCGGCTCTGCCCGGGCTGGAGCCTTGCACCACGGGATGGGGCGCGACTTCAGGCCGAAGCCGATGACGGTTTGACGCCTTCGACCAGGTGGTCGATCTACACCCTCAGCCGCGCCGTCAGGTAGCGGCCCGACGGGACAGCAGCCAGCCGTTCCGGAATAGGGCGTGTGGTGGCGCCAGTCGGCCAGCAGCGGCAGCAGAGCGTGCCGGCGCGTCGTCACTGCGCTGACGGCACAATGGGGCTTGACCATGACCGAACCCTTGGAGCGCCAACGCATCGACAAGTGGCTGTGGGCCGTGCGCTTTTTCAAGACCCGCGCGCTGGCAGTGCAGGCCATCGAACGCGGGCGCGTGCAGGTGGCGGGCGCCAACGTCAAGCCGGCGCGCGAGTTGAAGGCGGGCGATCGCGTTCGGGTGCGCCAGGGCGAGTTCGAGCGCGAAGTGCAGGTGCTGGCGCTGAGCCCCATGCGCGGCCCGGCGCCGGTGGCGCAGCAGCTGTACGCGGAGACTGCGCAGAGCGTGGCCGAGCGCGAGCGGGCCGCGGCCGAGCGTCGCCTGGCGCCCGAGCCGGCGCACAGCATCACCCAGGGGCGTCCGACCAAGCGTGAACGCCGCGCGCTGGATGAGCAACGCCACGCCGACTGGGACCAGCGCTGGTCGGCAGCGCTGGACGACTGAAAACCCGCACGATTCCCATGCCAGCCATCGACGTCCCCGACCTGCTTGCGCCCGCCGACCGCGCGCGCCTGCAGCAAGCCCAGCGCTGGCACACGCCCGCGGGGCCGGGCAGCATCGTCTGGCACGCTTGGGGCGAGCGCCGCGCTGGCGTGGCGCCGCTGGTGCTGTTTCACGGCGGCAGCGGCTCGTGGACGCATTGGGTCAGGAACATCCTGCCCCTGGTCGACGCCGGCCGCTGGGTTCTGGCGGTCGATTTGCCGGGCTTTGGCGACTCCGACCCGCCGCCGGGCGGCACCGACGCCGACGCCATGCTCGAGCCGCTGGCCGCCGGCCTGCGCACGCTGGTGCCGGGCGAGGCGGTCGACCTGGTGGGTTTTTCCTTCGGCGGCATGACGGCGGGCCTGCTGCTGGCCGCGCACCCCGCGCTGGCACGGCGCCTGGTGCTGGTGGGCGCGCCCGCGATGGGATTGACGTCCGGCCGCCAGTTCGAGCTGCGCGCCTGGCGCCACCTGGGCACGCCCGAGGCGCAGGCCGACGTGCACCGCCACAACCTGGGCGTGCTGATGCTGCACGATGCGCGGCTGATCGACGGGCTGGCGCTGCAGGTGCATACCGCCAACGTGGCGCGCGACCGCCTGCCGCGCCGGCGCCTGGCGCACACCGACATCCTGGCGCGCACCCTGCCGCGGGTGCCGTGCCCGGTGCATGCGATCTATGGCGCGCACGATGCGGTCTATGGCCCGGCCGTCGATCGGCTCGAAGGTGCGTTCGCCGCCGCGGCGCCGGACTTTCGCGGCCTGCAACGGATCGAGGGCGCCGGCCATTGGGTGCAGTTCGAGGCGCCCGCGGCGTTCGACGCAGCGCTGGCGCGCGCGCTCAATCGATCGCAGGACTGAGGATTTCGGTCAACCAGTTGCCGAAGGCCTGCAGCCGCCGCGAGAGCTGGCGACGGTGCGCGTACACCAGCTGGATCGGCATGGGCGGCGCGGGCCAGTGCGCAAGCACCTCCACCAGCGCGCCCGCCGTCAAGTGCTCCTGCACGTCGAAGGCGGGCACCTGGATCAAGCCCAGTCCGGCCAATGCGCAGGCAATATAGGTTTCGGCGCTGTTGGTGGTGACCTGCGCCGTGGTGGGCATGATGCGCGTGTGGCCGCCTTCTTGCCATTCCCATGGCGCCACGCCGCCGCTCGACGTGGCGTAGTGAATCACCTGATGCCGGGTCAGTTGCTGCATTGAGCGTGGTGTGCCCCGGCGCGCCAGATACGCCGGGCTGGCGCAGTTGACCATGCGCAGGCGCCCCAGCGGGCGAGCCACCAGGCTGCTGGATGCCAGATCGCCCACGCGCAGCGCGCAGTCGATGCCCTCGCGCACCAGGTCCACCGAACGGTCGCTGCTGCCCAACTCCAGCGTGACCTGCGGGTGCCGGGCAAAAAACGCCGGCAGGGCGGGCGCGATCAGCCGCCGCGCCATCCGGCTGGGCACGTCCGCCCGCAGGTGGCCAGCCAGTTGGGCGTCTCTGGCTTGAAACTGCTGTGCCAGCTCGTCGGCGTCGTCCACCAGCACGCTGGCGCGCGCCAGCAGGGCCTCGCCGTCGGGCGTCAGGCTCACGCGCCGGGTGGTGCGGTTGAGCAGGCGCGCGCCAAGGCGTGTCTCCAGTTGCTGCACCGCCAGCGACACCGTCGGCCGCGGCAAATTCATCTGGGTCGCCGCCGACGTGAAGCCGCCGCTGTGCGCCACCTGGACGAAGGTGCGCAGTTGCTCGATCAGGTCCATGGTCTTTTATTGGACAGAAAACGTGACCAGTCATTTTATATTTTGATGATTTATTTAATTTTTTGTAATTAATAGACTGGCCGTCATCCATTCACTCCCATCGAAAGGAGGAATTCATGTCCAAGCACAGTGTCGAAGGCAAGGTTGTCTTGATCGCCGGTGGTGCCAAGAACCTGGGGAGCTTGCTGGCGCGCGACCTGGCCGCCCATGGCGCCAGGGCCGTGGCGATCCACTATCACAGCGCCAGCACCAAGGCCGCTGCCGACGAAACCGTGGCCGCCGTGCAAAAGGCTGGCGCCAAGGCCGTGGCGCTGCAAGCCAATTTGAGTGGCGCCGCAGCCATGGAGCGCTTGTTCGCCGACGCGGTGGCCGCTGTCGGCCGACCCGACATCGCCATCAACACGGTGGGCAAGGTGCTGAAAAAGCCGTTCATGGAAATCACGGAAGCCGAGTACGACGAGATGAGCGACGCCAACGCCAAGTCGGCCTTCTTCTTCTTGAAGGAAGCCGGCAAGCACGTCAACGACCACGGCAAGGTGTGCACGCTTGTCACGTCCCTGCTGGGCGCGTTCACGCCGTTTTACGCCAGCTATGCCGGCACCAAGGCGCCCGTGGAGCACTTCACCCGTGCGGCGGCCAAGGAGTTCGGCGCGCGCGGCATCTCGGTGACCGCCGTGGGCCCGGGCCCCATGGACACGTCGTTCTTCTACGGCCAGGAAGCGCCCGATGCGCAGGCCTATCACAAGAGCGCGGCGGCGCTGTCGGCTTTCAGCAAGACCGGGCTGACCGACATCGAGGACGTGGTGCCCTTCATTCGCCATCTGGTCAGCGACGGCTGGTGGATCACCGGCCAGACCATCCTGATCAACGGCGGCTACACCACCAAGTAAAAGGGCCACGCCATGCATGTCTTGCTGGTCATCGTGGGCGGCATCGTGCTGCTGGCGCTGTTCGTGTTGTTCGGCTGGCTTTGGGGCGCCAGCGCCGCCGGCATGGCCTGGGCCGCCAAGGCTTTCGTGCCGGCCTGGCTGGTCATGTCGGCGGCCAACATGTGGGTGGGCGTCAGCCACGCGGGCTACAGCGTGCGCGAGGAATTTCCCATCCTGCTGGGCGTGTTTGCCGTGCCGGCCGTGCTGGCGGTGCTGTCCGCCTGGTGGCTGGGAAAAGCTTGACCGAGGGGCCTGAATGCCAACCACGGGCATTCGTCAGGCCGATGCCGTCGTGGACTTTTGGCGGCGTTCCAGCGCCCATTGGTTCAGCAAGGATCGCGGCTTTGACGAGCGCTTTCGCGATCGCTTCCTGTCGCTGCACCTGGCCGCGGCTGGCCGCCGCTGCGACGACTGGGTGACCGATGCCACCGGGGCCCTGGCGTTGCTGATTCTGCTGGATCAATATCCGCGCAACGCGTTTCGCGGCACGCCCCACATGTACGCGACCGATGCGCTGGCCTTGCACTTCGCGCGCCAGGCGCAGGCGGGGCGACACATGGACGCCGTCGAAGGCGCGCTGCGGCTGTTCTTTTGCCTGCCCTTTGCGCATTCGGAAAGCGTTGGCGACCAGGACATCTCCGTTCGCCTCAACGCCCGCTTGGGCGGCTCGTTTCTCTCGCATGCCGAGCGTCATCGCGACATCGTTCGTCGCTTCGGTCGCTTCCCGCACCGCAATGCCATCCTGTTGCGCACCAGTACCGCGGACGAGCAGGCGTTTCTGGATGCGGGCGGCTTTGCGGGCTAACAGGCCGCTGAAATATCTCTCGCGGCGTGCAGCCACGCAGCCTCGAACGCGCTGCGGCGTTGAATTTCTCACGAATAGCCCGCGCTATTCGCATCGAAATCCGCCTTGCATCGCGCCCGATCTGCATGAGTGCCCATCCACGGCAGGTATCTCAGCAGCCTGCCAATGGGACCTGAAGGCGCAAGCCCCGATTTCGTCGCGGTACCTCGGGCACCGTCGTCATCCGGGAAAATGCGACCCTTCAACAGCACACGGTCCTGCCCATGCCGACCCCGCTTCAAATCGATTTCGTCTCCGACATCGCCTGTCCCTGGTGCGCCGTGGGCCTGGCCTCGCTGCAGCAGGCATTGGCGCGCTGCGGCGACGCGGTGCGGGCCGAGCTGCACTTTCATCCCTTCGAGCTCAACCCCGACATGGGGCCCGAGGGCGAGGACCCCGGCGAGCATCTGAGGCGCAAGTACGGCTCCACGCCGGCGCAGCAGGCGCAGATCCGCGCCACCATTGCCGAGCGCGGTGCGGCGGTGGGCTTTGCCTTCAAGCCCGACGGGCGCGGGCGCATCGTGAACACCTTCAAGGCGCATCGGCTGCTGCACTGGGCCGGACTGGAGGGGGCAGGCAAGCAGCTGGCGCTCAAGCGCGCCCTGCTGGAGGCCTATCACGGCCGCGGCGAGCGCGTGGACCACGACGACGTGCTGCTGGCTGCCGTGCGGCAGGCGGGACTGGATGGCGAGCGCGCGCGCCACATCCTGGCCGGCGACGAGTACGCCGACGCGGTGCGCGCGGCCGAGCGGCGCTGGCAGATGGCGGGCATCCATTCGGTGCCGGCGGTGGTCATCAACCAGCGGCACCTGATTTCGGGCGGCCAGCCGCCCGAGGTGTTCGAGCAGGCGCTGCGCCGGCTGGCCGGGACGGCCGGCTGAGGGCATCGCAGGGCGCAGCCTCATCATGCGCGTGCTGCTGGCCGAGGACGACGACCTGCTGGGCTCGGGCCTGCGCACCGGCCTGGCGCAGCACGGCTTTGCGGTGGACTGGGTGCGCGATGGCGTGGCCGCCGAGCGCGAACTGCTGGCCGGCCAGCACCAGGCCGCCGTGCTCGACCTGGGCCTGCCGCGCCAGGACGGCATGGCGGTGCTGCGCGCCCTGCGCGCGCGCGGGTGCACCCTGCCGGTGCTGGTGCTGACCGCCCGCGACGCCGTGGCCGCGCGCATCGACGGATTGGACGCCGGCGCCGACGACTACCTGGTCAAGCCGGTGGACCTGGGCGAGCTGGCCGCGCGCCTGCGCGCGCTGGTGCGGCGCGCGCATGGGCAGGTGCAGGCCCGGCTGGCGCTGGGCGACGTGGTGCTGGACGCCGCGCAACGCCAGGTGTGGCGCGGCGGTACGGCGGTGGAGCTGTCCACGCGCGAATTCGACCTGCTGCACGCCCTGATGCTCAACGCCGAGCGCGTGCTCACGCGCGAGCAGCTCGAGCGCCACCTGTACGCCTGGGGCGCGGAGGTCAGCAGCAACGCGGTCGAAGTGCACGTGCACAACCTGCGCCGCAAGCTGGGCGCGGGCCTGATCGAAACCGTGCGCGGCGTGGGCTATGTGGCGCGCCGGTGAGATGACCCGCCCCCGTTGCTTCACCCGCTGCGCGAGGGACGGCTGACATGCCCAGGCCGCCTTTCACGCTGGCGCAGCGCCTGACGGCCACGGTGCTGCTGATGGTGCTGGCCATCTGGCTGGGCACGGCGGCGCTCGCCTGGCAGGCGGCGCAGCGCGAGCTCAACGAATTGCTGGACGCGCACCTGGCGCAGACCGCGGCCCTGCTGCTGGCGGTGGAGGATGAGCGCGACGAGGCGCCGGCCGTGTTGCGCGCGCCCATCCTGCTGCACAAGTATCAGTCGCGCGTGGCCTTTCAGATCTGGCGCGCCGGCGTGCTACGCGCGCATTCGGCCGATGCGCCCGCCGTGCCCCTGGGGGCGGCGTCGGCGCCGGGCCTGGCCAGCCGCCGCATCGATGGCACGCTGTGGCGCGTGTTCACCGTGGTGCAGCCGCTGGCGGGCGGCGCCAGCGAGGTGATCCACGTGGGCGAGCACGTGTCGGCGCGCCGCCAGGTGCTGCTGGCCAGCCTGCGCGGCATGTGGGTGCCGCTGTTGCTGGCGCTGCCGCTGCTGGCCGCAGGCATCGTCTGGGTGGTGCGCCGGGCGCTGCGCCCGCTGCGTGCGCTGGGCGCGCGCGTGGCCGCGCGCAGCCCGCTGGCGCTGCACGCGCTGCCCGAAGATGCCGCCCTGCCCGAGGTGCGGCCGCTGGTGCAGGCACTCAACGGCCTGTTCGCGCGCATGCGCGAGCAGCTGGCCAGCGAGCAGCGGCTGACGCAAGACGCAGCGCACGAGCTGCGCACGCCGATTGCCGCCATCCGCATGCAGGCCCAGGTGGCGCAGGGCGCCAGCGATGCGGACGAGCGCGACGCGGCGCTGGCTGCCGTGGTGGCCGGCTGCGACCGCGCCACGCATCTGGTCGAGCAGCTGCTGCAACTGGCGCGGCTGGAGTCGGACGCCGCCTGGGACCGGCCGGACACGGACAGCGCCAGCCGCCCGGCCCATGCCGACCTGACCGCCGTGGCGGCCGAGCTGGTGGCCGGCTTTGGTGCCGCGGCCGGGGCGCGCCAACAGCACATCGAAGGCCCCGGGCCCGGCCCCGGCGTGCCGGTGCCCATGGCGTCCGCGCTGGCGACGGTGCTGCTGCGCAATCTGTTGGACAACGCGCTGCGCTACAGCCCGCAGGGTGCGACGGTGCGCGTGCGGGTGACGCCGGCCACGCCGGGCGCGGGCGTGTGCCTGTCGGTCGAAGACAGCGGCCCCGGCCTGGACGCCGCCGCCGGCGCACGTCTGGGCGAGCGCTTTTTCCGCGCGCTGGGCAGCGGCCAGAGCGGCAGCGGCCTGGGCTGGTCGATCGTGCGGCGGCTGCAGCGCCTGCATGGGCTGCGGGTGGACGTCGATCGCAGCCCCGAACTGGGTGGCCTGCGGGTTCGGGTGCGCTGGCCACCGGCGTGAGCGCGGGCGGCAAAGCGCCGGGTGGTCGCCGTCGGTACGGGATGGTTACTATTAAAATAATAGCTTCTTGCGCTTGTTCGTCCATGGCGTCAGGCCGATTCCATATCAATCCACTTGGCGCGTGACGACGCCCGCCCAGCGCATTGCCGGATCCACGGCCGAACGTCAAAGGCCCAAAGGTCGCAGCAATTCCTGCACGTCGGCTTCCGTCAACAGGGGCTGTCTGCCCCCCGCCGCGCCAGACAGCACGCCCTGCGCAAGTTGGGCCTTGCGCTCTTGCCGCGCCAGCATGCGCTCCTCGATCGTGCCTTCGGCCGTCAGCTCGCAAGGGCGGCGCAGGGCGGGTTGCACCAGGCCCTCGATCTGCCAGGCGTGCGGTTCGTCGGCCCGTGGTGCCACGTCGCATTCCGGCACGCGCTGGCCCAGGGACAGCGCCAATCCGTGCTGATGCGTTGCGGGGCCAAAGCGCGTGCGCAGGGCATGCAGGTCAATGACGACGCTTGACGAAGGAGTCAGCACGGCCATCGGTCGCAATGCGATCGAAGAAGGCGCGGCTCTCGCGCTTGCGTGTCAGCCCGCGCGGTCCTGCATCGATGACTGAGCTTCGCTCAGACGCCCGTCCGGCGCCGTCGCCAGGTGACAAAGGCCAGGTGCATCCCGTTGGCGCCGACCAGCGGCTCGCGCGCCACCTCGCGCCAATCGTCGCCGATGGCGGGGGCAAAGGCGTCGCCTTCGATGTCGGCGTCGATCTCGGTCACCGCCAGCTCGTCGGCCAGCGGCAGGGCCTGGGCGTAGATCTGCGCGCCGCCGATGATCCAGATTTGCTCGGAGTTTTCGCAAAGTCGTAGCGCCTCGCGCAGGCTGGATGCGCGCTCCATGCCAATTTCGTTCAAAGCGGTCTGGCGCGTGACGACGATGTTGCGCCGCCCGGGCAGCGGGCGAAAGCGCGGCGGGATCGAGTCCCAGGTCTTGCGGCCCATGATGACCGGGTGGCCCTGCGTGACACGCTTGAAGTGCGCCAGGTCTTCGGGCAGGTGCCAGGGCATGACCCCGCCCCGGCCGATCACGCCGCCGCGCGCCTGCGCCCAGATCAGGCCGACCTTCATCGCGCCAGCAGCCTTTGCACGGCAGCCACGATCTGGTCGGCGCCCACACGCGACTCGGCCTCCAGGCTGGGCGCGTAGCCCACCGGGATGCGGGGCGCGCCCAGGCGGGCCACGCGGGCCCCCGTGTGCTCGGCCGCGGTGGCGGCAATCTCGGCGCCAAAGCCCGCCACCTGCACCGCCTCGTGCACCACCAGCAGGCGGCCGGTCTTGGCCACGCTGGTCAGCACCGCATCGCGGTCCCAGGGCCAGATGGTGCGCAGGTCGATCAGCTCGGCCTGCACGCCATGCGCCGCCAGCTGCTCGGCGGCCTGCGCGCAGACCTGCAGCTGGCGCGACCAGGAGACGATCGTGACGTCGCTGCCGGCGCGCAGCGTGCGCGCCTGGCCCAGCGGCACCACTTGGCCCGGCGTGACCGGGCCGCTCGCGCCCCACAACTCCTTGTGCTCCATGTAGATCACCGGGTCGCCCGACTGCAGGGCCGCCAGCAGCAGGCCATGGTTGTCGGCCGGCGTGGCGGGGCAGACCACCACCAGGCCGGGGATGTGGGCGAACCAGGCCTCCAGCGACTGGCTGTGCTGCGCGGCCGAGGACGACCAGATGCCGATGGGCATGCGCATCACCAGCGGCACGCGGCCCTGACCGCCAAACATGTAGCGGTTCTTGGCGGCCTGGTTGACGATTTCGTCGATGGCGCACAGGGCGAAGTCGACCACGCGCAACTCGACCACCGGGCGGCAGCCGGCCAGCGCCATGCCGACGGCAGCGCCGACGATGGTGGATTCGGAAATCGGCGTGTCGATGATGCGCTCGGGCCCAAAGCGCTGCAGCAGCGGCGCGCCGTCGGCACCGCGGTACTGGCCGAACACGCCGCCGCGGCCCAGGTCTTCGCCCAGGGCGACCACGGTGGGGTCCTGCTCCATGGTCTGCGCCAGGGCCAGGGCGGCGGCCTGCGCGTAGGTGATCGTCATTTGCTCAGTCATGTCATTCAGGTTCATGCCCACACCCCCGCGCCGATGGTCTGGATGTCGGTGTAGGCCGCTGCGGGCTCGGGCGGCGGCGCGGCGCTGGCGGTGGCCACGGCGGCGTCGATCTCGGCCTTGGCCGCGCGTTCGATCTGCTCGACTTGCGCGCCGTGGCCTTGTTCAACCAGCTGCGCACGGGTGCGCGCCAGGCCGTCGCGCGCCAGGGCTTCGGCGACTTTGGCCGGGTCACGATAGGTGGCCGGGTCCACCGACACGTGGCCCTTGTGCCGGTCCGTCAGCGCGTGCAGCAGGCGCGGGCCGTGGCCGGCGCGGATGTCGGCGATCAACTGGGCGGCGGCGTCCGACACGGCCTGCACGTCGGTGCCGTCCACCTGCACCGCGGCAATGCCCATGGCGGCGGCGCGCGCGCTGGCGCCGGGGCCGGCGGTCATGGCGGCGCTTTCGGTGGTGGCCGAGATGCGGTTGTCCTCGCACACGAAGAGCACTGGCAACTGATACACCATGGCCCAGTTCAGCGCCTCCATGAAGGGGCCGCGGTTGATGGCGCCGTCGCCAAAAAAGCACACGGCAATGGCCTTCTGGCCGCGGATCTTCAGGCCCTGTGCCGCGCCCACGGCGATTGGCAGGCCGGCGGCCACCACGCCGTTGGCGCCCAGCATGCCGACGGCGAAATCGGCGATGTGCATGGAGCCGCCCTTGCCGCCGTTGTAGCCTTCGGTACGGCCAAACAGCTCGCACATCATCTTGGTCGGGTCGGCCCCCTTGGCCAGGGTGTGGCCGTGGCCGCGGTGGGTGCTGGTCAGCAGGTCGGCTGCGCCCAAGTGCGCGCACACGCCGGCGGCCACGGCCTCTTGCCCGGTGGACAGGTGCAGCGGGCCCTTGACCAGCACGGGGCCGCCGTCGGTGGCGGCGCCGCCCCAGGACACGCCGCCCTGGCTGGCTTTTTCGGCCGCGTCCTCGAAGGCGCGGATGCGCACCATGGTACGAAACAGGGAAAGCAGATCAATCATTCGGTTGCTTCAAAATAGATAGCTGCTCGCGCTTTATGGGAGCCGGCTATCAGGTGATTTGGCTTGGAGTTACACCGCCACCGGCGCCTTGATGGGCGGGTGGTGCTGGTAGCCCAGCACTTCGAAATCCTCGTACTCGTAGTCGAAGATCGAGGGCGGTCGCCGGCGGATCGTGAGGCGGGGGAAGGGGTAGGGCGCGCGGCTCAGTTGTTCTTTCACCTGGGCCTCGTGGTTGCTGTAGATGTGGCAGTCGCCGCCGGTCCAGATGAAGTCGCCCACCGCCAGGTCGCACTGCTGCGCCAGCATGTGCGTGAGCAGCGCGTAGGACGCGATGTTGAAGGGCACGCCCAGAAAGATGTCGGCGCTGCGCTGGTAGAGCTGGCACGACAGCTTGCCCTCGGCCACGTAGAACTGGAAGAAGGCGTGGCAGGGCATCAGCGCCATCTTGGGCAGATCGGCCACGTTCCAGCTGCTGACGATGATGCGGCGGCTGTCGGGGTTGGTCTTGAGCTGCTGCACCACCTGCGCGATCTGGTCGATGTGCCCGCCGTCCGGCGTGGGCCAAGAGCGCCATTGCACGCCGTACACCGGGCCCAGGTCACCCGTTTTCGGGTCGGCCCATTCGTCCCAGATCGTCACGCCGCGCTCCTGCAGCCAGCGCGCGTTGCCGTCGCCGCGCAGGAACCACAGCAGCTCGTAGATGATGCTTTTGAGGTGCACCTTCTTGGTGGTGACCAGCGGAAAGCCCTGGGACAAGTCAAAGCGCATCTGGTGACCGAACACGCTGGTGGTGCCGGTGCCCGTGCGGTCGGCCTTGAACACGCCGTGCTGCTGCACGTGGCGCATGAAGTCTTCGTAGGGGTGGGAGATGTGGGGTTCGGTCATGAATCTGACTTGTTCAAGCCTTCGAAGATACTGCGCCGGACGCCGAGCCGCCAAACGGTGGCTGTCTCGCAGGCGCCCGCCGCGGGTGCCCTCACGTGGGCTCGACCTCGCGCCGCAGCCAGTCGGGCAGGGGCGTGGACTTGTGCGTCGCCATGTTCACCCACACGATGGTGGCGCCGCCGGTGGCATATATGACGCCTGGCTGGTCGGCGCGCTCCATCGTCACCCAGGTGTCGAAGGAGCTGCGCCCTGGGTGGCTGGCAAAGGTCTTGATGCGCACCTCGCCGGGGTATTCGAACTGCCGGATGAAATTGCAGAAGGCGTTGACGATGACGATGGCCTCGCCCTTCGGCCCGGGCGCAAAGCCCAGCGCGTTGACCCATTCGATGCGCGCCGTTTCCATGTAGCGGAAGTACACCGTGTTGTTGATGTGGCCCATGGCGTCCATGTCGCCCCAGCGGATGGGAATGAGCATCTCGTGGACCAGCTTTTTCTCGTCGGGGATTTCGATCTTCATTGGTGCGCCTTGATGGAGGCCAGGATGCCGAGGGTGAACAGCAGGGCGGCGGCTGCTTGCATGGCGCTGGGCCACTGGCCGTCCCACGCAAAAGAATACAGCAGCGCGAACAGCGTCTCGCTCACGATCAGCTGGCCGCACAGGCTGGCCGCCAGGCGCTGGCTGGCCAGGTTCCACAAGATGGTGGCCAGCCAGCTGGAGCCAAAGCCGATGCCCAGCACCACCAGCGCAAACAGCGGCCAGCCCGGCTGCGCCATCAGTTGGGGCAGCGGCGTGCCCAGGCCCAGTGCCAGCGCCAGGCCGCCCAGGCCCGTGGCCACGCCCAGCCAGTTGGCCCAGTCGGTGGCACTCACCTCGGGGTGGCGACGCAGCCAGGCGGCGTTGAGCAGCGAAAACGCCGTCCAGCAGGCCATGGCCAGCACCGCCAGGGCCAGGCCGCGCGTGTAGTGGGGCAGGGCGCCGGCCGCGCCCGCGCCGGCATGCACCGCACGCGACATGAGGAAAATGCCCGCGGCTGTCAGCAGAAGGCCCGGCGCCAGCGTGGCCCAGCGCAGGTGGCCGGGCTTGCCCAGCAGCATGACCCACAGCGGGATCAGCCCGACGATCAGCGCCGGCATCTCGGTACCGGCGTCGCGAATGGCCAGCACCAGCACCCAGTAGTAACCGGTAAAGCCCAGCACGGACAGCCACAGCGCGCCCCCCGCCTGCGCCCAGGTGGGTCGGCGCGCGCGCCGCCACGACAGCGCCAGCACCGTCACCGACACCGCGCCATAGACCAGGAAGCGCCCGGCCGTCAGGTCGATGCCGGCAAAGCCCAGCGTCATGCGCGGGGCGACAAAGACGAGGCCCCACAGCGCGCCGGCGGCCAGGCCGGCGAGGATGCCGCTACCCATGGATTGCTATCGAAATAAGAGCTTCTTGCGCTTGATGGACGGGCGCCAGAGGCATATTAAACGGCGAATCCGTCGTCGGCGCTGATGATCGCGCCGTTGACGAAGTGGCTCTCGTCCGAGGCCAGCATCATCAGCACCGCGTCCAGGTCGGCCGGCGTGCCCACGCGCCGGCGCGGCAGCATGCCGATCAGCTTCTTGCCACTTTCGGTCTGCCAGTGGTGGCGGTTCAGCTCGGTGTCGATGTAGCCGGGGCAGATGGCGTTGACGTTGATGCCGTGGCG
>OFJB01000105.1_pt1 | contig 49101 bp, 69 predicted proteins | sample 1775081 | NCBI WGS metagenome assembly OFJB01 (sample SAMN08195771, study PRJEB24354) | sludge metagenome | isolation source: initial sludge from phenol fed wastewater aerobic bioreactor | place: India: Nagpur | collected 2016-06-05
GAGGGCAACGGCAATGGCTATGGCTATGGCTCTGGCCGCCCTGGAAATGGCGATGGCGAGGAAGATGGTTCTGGAGAAGGGTAATTAATGAAAAAATATTGTAATACAAAAAAAATATCTAGAAAAAAGAAAAAGATTAACAAGCTTATGAATTATTATAAACTTATTGAACAAATAGAAAAACAAACAGAAAAACAAAAAGATGAAAATTTATCATCAGAGCATGCAAAATTAAAATGGATAAAATTATTCTCTAACAATGCATTAAAAAAATTAAAAGGATATAAATTATAATTTATAATTTATAATATTTTTATTGATTAGAATAAGCAACATCTGGATGAATTGTAATATGCAATTTCTTTTTCTTATTCAAAGCATCACTTGATCTTCCCGTTTGGATAGTACTTCTTGTAAGATTTCGTAATACTTCTTTTTTAAGATTGGTTGGATTTTTCATTGCTTCATTAATGTTAGAAATGAATTTTTGATTGGTCGTGGCTTTACCAATTCCTTTAAGCGTTCCATACCCTGTTGCAGCTGCTATGGCAGGAACTGGAGTAACATAAGATACGCCTATACCAGCAAGAGCACCAGCTGCATTAAGCCATTTTTTGCCCTGAGAAATATTTTCAGCGGTATGGGCAGTACCAGATGTGTTTGCCAATTTTTGAACACGATCTTTATTGTTTGATATGTATTTCAAACTTTTAGTAAATTTTTCTTTTGCTGTTTCGTTAGGCAAAAGGTTAATGATATTGTCTTTAACAGGGGTTTCTAGATTAGAAAATTTTCGTTGTGCCTGATTTACACCAAATCTATTATTTCCTGTATCTCCCATTTCAGCCATTAAACTTTGAAACAATTTTAACTTTTCTGACTTAGGTAATCCTTGAGATACTGTTTTTATATATCTAGGATCTGTTGACATAAGTTTAGCAAATGCTTTTGCATCGTCAGGTTGACCAAGAATACTTTCTACTATAGGACCTAACCCTTTTTCTTCATTTTTATAATTTGCCCATAATTTTCTGCCACGTGTAGCATAATGAATCTCTTCTGGAGTACCGTGTTCTGTAATATAAGAATGTCTTTTTTGAGCTAAATCTTTATATCTTTTATAAGCATCTTTAGCTACTTCTGATTTAATTCCATGAGTACGTTTTGCAGCATCGTATTCATCTTTAGCTATTTTACGTAAATCATTAATGTCTTCCAAACCGAGACCAGAAGCTGGGGTTTTATCTTGTTTCATGATCTGCTTAATAACATCAGGTGCATACCCTTGTTTTTCCAAATGCTTTATTGCTTGCAACTCAGGGTTATTTTTCTTCAATTGCGATAACAATTTACCTTCTGGTGATTTGCTCCATAAATCTTTTGTTGCTATGCGTCGATCACGTTGAGCTTCTAAATCATGAATAAGATCATTAACATCTAATAATTCTTTATTTTTTATAGCTTGCTCTTCTTTGGGTAAAAATTTCTCTTTATGCTTACCATAAATATTACTAATACGTTTATGACGACCTTCAGCACCTTTTTTAGCTAAATACTTTGGAATAGACGCTACATCAGCTTCTAAATCATTAATTGTCATATTTTGAGCAAGTGCTTTTTCTTGATTTATTGCTAATTTACGTAAAGGTTTGCTTGAGCCCGGCAATCTAGACATAATCATTTCTGCTTCTAAAGGCCAATCGTGACGTGAAACAGACCCTAATGATACAGGCATTTCAATTTCTTTTTGTAGTTTATAGCGCTCTGGGTCAAAACCTGTAGCTTTACCAACTCCTTTATGAATATTACGACGTAAATTAATAGCACTTCTAGCACCTACACCGCCTAAATAAGAAGCTGCTAACGCACCTAAAGCATTAGGTTCTTCTGCGTCATCTACATAAGTTTTCATAGCTGCGGCTGACGCAGCAGAAGAAGCAGCATCAGTTATTCTTTGACGAGCTGTCTTTTTAGCTATTTCTTTAGCCAGAACTTTACCAACAACTTTTCTTCCAACACCTGGAATTCCACCGCCTAATACAGCTTCTCCAATAACATCTTGCCATTCTTCAGCTTTTGAACGAGGTTTTAATTTTCCTTGTGTTAAATCATCTATTTTCTTTTGAACACGTGCACCTACAGATTCATAAAATAATGGATCTTTTTTAAGACCCGCCGCATGCAAACCCATAGCAGCTAAATTAGGAATGTCTGCCATACTGCTTACACTTGTTGCAGCCATGCGACCGATTCTACCTGCGTGTCTTACAGCTGGATGATAATCATTCTCAATTTTATCATTTTCATCTGGTTTAAAATCAATAATATTGTCTTCATCGGGTATAAAATCAATTATTTCATCATCATGCTGCACGTCGATACCCCTGTCTTAAAGCGCTTGCTAATTGTCTAACTGGAATATCGCCTTTTTTTCCAGTTTGAGGATGAATGACTTTGACAAATTGTTCTGATTCTTGAACGGGTTCATAACCTTCATCTTCCATTTCAGAATCTAAATAAGAATTTTCATAAATATTTTTTATATCTTCGTTACTGAATCCGTAAGATTTTAATGTATCAATACTATTATCTCTGCCTTCTTGTGCTCCTTCATGCATAAGTTTTAAAGCTAACTCATTGCCTTCTTCAAAATTATGAACACTTGGTTTAGTGGTTTCAATCATTTTCATAAATTCTTGACTTCTTGGTATATTTTTCATCGATTGATGAAGATCAAGAATAGCTTTCTTAGTGCCTACTTCAATTTCATTTGCGGTAGGGCTGAATAAAGGATTAGATTGAATATATCCTCTTATAGGGCCAACCTCTCCTTTTTTCTTTTGCAAAAGACTACCAATGTGAGATATTTCGTTTTTAAGATTTTTAGATTTTCTTAAATTTTTAATAGCATCTCGAATAGCTTTTCTATCTTCCACATTTTTTGCAAATCGATAAGGATTATCCGATACTCCCTCTGAAACAACTGAATTTCCAGATACACCTCTTACACTACTAATTCCTTCACCTCTAAGTTTGTTAGCTTGAGCGTGGTACAATTCACTATGCGCTTTATTAAGTAACTCTTGATTTGCCAATTCTTTTTCTTTAATTGCGCGATCTTCTAAATCTTTGCCTAATTTATATTCTATTTCAGCCGCTTCTTTATGTCTTTTAATTCGTTGATTTGCTTCTTCCTTTAAAGAATCTGTAGCTCCAGTATAAGCTCTACCTACATTAGTTCCCCAATGATTAATGCCTGATTCAGCCATACCACGCATACCAGCATCTATCATTCTTGTTAACGTTGGAGTTTCAGGTATATTTTGTATTTTGTTAATATATTCTCTAAGTTGCGCATGCCCTGCATATTCACGCGCTTGTGAAGCTCCTTGCTGAATAGGATTAACTGCGCCACCCTCTTTATAAGCTTGACGTTTTTGTTGAAATTTTTTCAATTGATCAATCATTATATTACGATGCAAATCTTTTTTAATTTCATTAATAGGATCTTCTCTATCTATTAAAGATTCTTGGATTATTGCCTCAATAGGACGCGCTTGTTCACCTTCTGCCATTTTAACCTTGCCTCCCTTTTTAAAAGGAGCTTCGTAGCCATGTGGTCGTGGCATTGCTGCAGCTGCCATACCTGGCAGAGCAGCACTTAGCATAGAGGCAGCTTTTCCAGCAGAAGTTTCAGGACGCGGAGCATTAGGTCCAGTTATTGTAGAAAATGTCCTACCTGAAGGAAGGCCTCTAGCAATTCCAGCTTGAAACTCTAATACTTTGGTTGGATATTCTTTTGCCGCTTCATGACGTCGCATTTTTTCATTTTCAATGTCTTGTAAATAAGCGCGTTCTAATGCTCCTTCTTGCGCCAATATCTTTTGATAGTCTCGTTTGTCATTAATTTCTTTTTGACGAATATTAGTCAAAGATTGAATAGCATTTAAGTTTGCTGTCCTATCGCGGGTTGCTGCTTCAGCCGATTGTTTTCCAGCTAATAATTGCTGAGCTTGATGCTGAAGAGCTGGTTGCATAAAATTAGCTCGACTTTTAGCTAAACTTTCATTCAATCCTCGGTTGTAATGCTCTAAAGCTTTATTAATATCTGCATTCATTGCTCCATGTTGTTTAAGACCTGGACGATAATATTTAGATTTAATGCTTGGAAGAATGCGCTCTTCTAAATCACGCAATGATTGATTGCGCAATGTACTTTCGTAACCATGAACTGTATTTCCAAATATATCATCTAAAACTCTTTCTGGAGATTTAGATGCTGCTTTTAAATAAGGCTCAATTGCTTCTTGTGCAACTTTATCTCTTAAATAAGGCTGAAGAACATATTCTAATTCTTCTCTTCTTCTTTCTTCAGTTGGAGAATAAGGAGAATTTTTTCCTAATAAATTACGAGCTAATTTTTGTGTCTTAGTAAGAGGCGCTATTCCTGTACCTTGATATTCTTCATAAGGTTTTTGCCCAAATCTGGCAGCTTCTTCCATAAGACTTTTGATAAAAGTCTGTTGATATGCAGGGCCATATGATGCATTTGCTTGATCACTAATAGGCGCTGCAGCTAATTTTTCAGCAAATTCTTTATTTCTTTTTTTTGCTTTTTCAATCTCTTCTAATTCTTCAATAGTTTTTTCTTCTTGAACCCTTTTTCTTCTGGCTATTTTGCTTTCAAATTCTTGAAGCGCTTTATTAACCGCTCCTTCATCTTCTTCATAAGCGTTTAAATCTTTATTATAAACATCCGATTTGTAAAAATCAGAATTAGGTCTATAGTCACTTAAGCTTGGGTAATTTAAAAAATCATCAGATTCTTTAGTTTCTCCATATGAAGGTTTTTCATATTTAGACAAACGGCTAATAAGATCTTCTTCAGTAATTGTATTATCAGGAGCAGATTCAGCTTCTTGCCAAGCTTTTTTACGGGCTTCTTCATATTTTTTTTTCTTAGTCTCTGTTTGTTCATTATAAAAATTTTGAGCTTTTGATAAATTTTCTTTAAGTTTGTTTTTCTCTGCAAGAAAACTTGGAAAAGCCACATTAAAACTATTATATTGTGGGTGTGGCGAAGCCCAATTAGCAAATTGCTCTAAATGAGTACCTGGTGCTTGAAATAATTCTTTAGGAAGATCGGCATTTTTTTCTTTGCTTAATCGTACTAATTCTTTATGGTAATTAGCCATCGCTTTATCTTGACGACGATCAAAATCAACTAATTGTTTATGGGAAAAATCATCCAAATCAGCAGGCAATTCAAAATCATAATCATGTGCATTTCTTATAATTTTGTTTTTTAAATCTTCGCTAGAAACATCAGATGAACCATAAAAGAAATAATTACGCACATCATCATAAGATTCGCCATCAAAATTTCCTTCTGATTTTCTGGCATTGAACCAATTATGAAATGTTTTTTCGGTACTATCAGGATGATTCTTTCTAAATGCATCAATTAATTGTTTTTCATAACGAAGTAACATTTTATCACCCTATAGCTTTCTTATAATAATATTCTAATCGATGAGCAGCTGGGGGTAAATCATTCCCATTAGATGCTTTGTGACGTCTAAGCTCTTTTGTCATGCGCCTTAAAATACTTGAGCCGTGATCAAAAGATCCTTTACCTATTGCTGCCACTAAATGAGGAGGAGTTACTCTTTCTCCATTAGATAAAGCACAAGGAACAGCTCTTAAAGGTTTTTCTTTAATTGATATATCTATATGTGGTTTATAATCTTTTAAAAGATTCTTTTTAATTTGCTTTTCAAATGATTCAATAGCTTTATGACCTGCATCAGTAGCGCCATCTCCTAAATGTGCAACTGTTGTTGCATCCCATACCCAAGAATTTTCAGGTACTGTTTTGTATATTTCATCCGATTGCCCCGTACCCTTACCTTTAATCTCTATGCCGATGATTTTGCCTCCCGTTTTATAACGAGGATATTTCATCATCTTATCAAAACGAACGCGTTCACCTTTTTTATAAAACTCTGAACCTAATGAATCAGAAATCCTAACAGGCTCATATAAAGGCTCACCCATTAATTCAGCCATATGACGTTTGCTACGTTCTTTAGCCGCTCTATCTTCATTATAATGCTTAAGCTCTTCGTCCTCTCTTTGTTTTTCTCCTTTTTGCCCAAAATAAGCTGCTCCACCTAAAATAGCTGCTGGCAATGCATAACCACTTAATTTGCTAAATATTGAAGGAGTTGCTGCTTTTTGTACTGCTTGAGAAGCCGCTTTATTAATAGCTGCATTACTTGCTCCGGCTTGACTTGATCCCGCTGCAGAAATTAATTTTCCATCAGGACCATAAACTGGAGCGGAACCTGTTGCCCCATTAGAAGATAAGGCATTAAAACCGCCACCCATTGAACTAGCAAGACTGTTTGCCCCCCAACTTGATGCACCTGCTTTTAAGGCATTTGCAAGAGCTTTATGTCTTTCTCCTGTTAACCACGTAGAACCACCTGCTCCAATAGCCGCTCCAAGAGGTCCTGCCAATTGATGACCAGCAACACCAGCACCTGCTTGAATACCTCTTTTAAAAGATTTTCCCCAACCAGCTCCGGTTACTTTGTGAGCTAAAGCATTTCCTATCGCAGCACCAAAGGGTCCTCCAACTAATGCGCCCCCAACAGTTCCAACCACTCGAACAACAGATTTAAAGGTATTTTTAAGACTCCAAAATTCTTGAAGATGAAGAGTAGGATCTTTTTTTTCTCCTCTTTGAAGAAAATCTAAAAATCTCACCACATCTTGCGGCATCATGACCAATACTTTGTCTTTTCCTTCCCCCGTGTCATACATAGCCTGCATATCTTTATCAAAATCTGATTCTATAGGCTCAACCGGATCATCTTCTCCTTTAACAGGGGTATGTATCATAGCCTCAAATTTAGGTGGCAATGGCATATCATTATGAACCATATCCACAAGCATAATAAAAATATTTCTGATTTCTGGATTTTTTAAAATTGTTGAAAGTTTTCCATATTCTCTAATGCCTGTTTCCTCATCAACTGATTGTGAACCTTGAAGAAGATTTAAATACTTAACTTCATCCCAGCTCACATGAACTGGCACAAGATTATGTTCATCAGCTAAATTTTTATCATTAGCCATTTGATGTTCTTGCATCAATTTATCAATCATTTTATGAGAATTCATAATTTCACCTTTTAAATTTGGTAATCTTCATAACCTTGTGGTTGACCTTGCATTTGATTTTGGGGCTGACCTTGAGGTTGCTGCATATTGTTATAAGCATTTTGGAAATTGCCATAAGCATTTTGAGCACTTCCATAAGCATTTTGAGCTTCTTTTTGAACATTATTATAGGTGTTCTGAGCTCTATTATATAATTTATTACCCTTATCAAAAGCTTGTTGAGCTTGCTGACCATAAGAAGAGTTCATTGCTTGCTGAGCCCATGGATGTTGCATCATTTGTTGCGCTTCTGGTGTCTGAGCTACGTTTTTGAATTGATTATATAAATCTTTTCCTTGCTTATATGCATTCATTCCTTGGCCATATGCTTGCTTGCCCTGATTGTATAAATTTTGAGCTTGTTGGCCATAAGGTGAATTCATAAATTGTTGGCCCATAGGAGATTGTTGCAAAGCTTTTGCTGCTTTACCCATTGAATTCGGCATTTTAGAAGGACTGCCCATTGCTAAAGATCCAACACCACCAGCTAATGCACCAAGAGGACCTCCTGTTGTAAATCCTGCCACTGCACCAGGAAGGGCTTTGCCCAATGCTCCAGCAACTGGCCCTGCATATTTACCAACCGCTTTAACGCCACGACCAATAGTTTTTCCAACACCGCCAAGAAAACCACCTAAATTAAAAAATTCATGTTTACCTGTATGAGGGTTTTTTGAGCCTCCATGCATAATGTGATTGAAAATTTCAATTGTTTTTGGCCCAACTAATGCTATTTCTGTATCACCAAAACGACCCTTACGCTTCATTTTATCGGCTTCTCTTAGCATATCTCCGATACGACCTCCTTTAGCATGCGCTTCGTAATGCTTTAGTAAAATAGATTTTATTTTGGGGTCATGTAATATCTTTTCTAAAGGAGCAAAATGACGCATGTGTCCAAGACGATGCTCTCCTCCTTGCATTTCATCAAGAATATGTAATTCACTTGGGCTGAAATGTGCAATATCAAATTTCTTAAATTCATGGTGTTTCATATTTTTTTCCTTTATTTAAAATATTATTGTTAATTATAGAGTTGTATTTTGTATAAAAAAATAGGCCCACTTTCTCCAATCCTCATCTTTTGGAAATTGACTTTTAGACGGTAAACATATTTTTCCTAACATCTTCTTATTCATTGAAATCAATAACATTGCCCACTTTCTCCAATCAGTTGAATCTTGTGTTGTTGGTATTGGCACAATTAATGTTGGCTTTGTTCGAATTAAATCCACCATCCATTGTTTAAATGTAACGCGATCAGGCAGTAAAATCATACTCATGTTACACTCGGCCCCATACGTTGATCGTCATCAGCTATAAGTTTCAGTCTTGTGTTACCAAGAAGAAAATCTCCATCTAATTCATTTGATAAAAATGTTAATGTAAAAATGGTTGCTTTTTGACGAAGAGTTATAAATTCGGTTGTTGGCGTTAAAACAAAAGCAGGAGAATTAATAGTTGAAGAATTTGGATATCCTTGCAACCCTAATACAACAAGCATATTTCCAACTTGTTTAATATCAGGAATGATTGTATCAGCAATCAAGACATTTGCCCCCTGATCAATCGCCCATATTTTATTTGAGGTAAAATACGAATTAATAGCAGTTGTTTGTACAGGGGTTACTTGATTCACGCCAAATTCATGCGCCCACAATGGAAAAGATGTTGATAGATTCAGCGTAACAGGCTGTGAGCTTGCCATTAAAGGATATGGCATTTGGGTTGAAGATGACAAACCACATGACCGATTAATAGGAGTATCATACCATGTGTTATATTTTGTATTGTAAATAATTGCCCAATTGTTTTCTGTGGAATCTCCATAAGGAAATAACCACCAAACTTCATTGTATTTTTTATTAACAAATCCTCGGACTTTTTGTTTGGCAGATTGATTAAGATTTTCAAAAAACCAAACTTTGTTAACTTCATTTTCTAATTCAGAAACGCTTCCATTATACCAATAAAATGCATTCACACCTATCCAATAGAAATAAGGATCATAAGAGACCACACAATTAGAAGATAAAATGGATTGTGTTTCATTAGTAGACGCATAACTAAAGTTGAAGGTGGGATTGCCTTCCTCGTCATTGCCATTAAATTGCATATTAATAACAGAATCTAATGCCCATAAAAGACCAGCCACTGTGTCACCTGAGCGAACAGGAGCACCAAAAACAATTTTTGATGTACCAAACTGCGTAAAAGATTCAGCGGGCCAATTATCTAAAGATGAGCCATCATTCCACGTAATGCCGCCATTTTCACCAAAAACAACTAAAATGGACTCTAATGCAAAAACACCTCCTGTAGTTGTAACGGGATTTAACCCATTTAAGGCAGGTACTAAAGGCCCAGAATTATTTAATAAACCGGCATATACTTGTCCAGGGACAGAGTTTGCAATGTCAGAACCGTTTTGAATAGCCACAGCAACAATATAAGGAACCAAAGTGTCACCTTCTAAATACGTGACAGTAGTGAAAGACCAAATATTGTCAGGATTTACAACAAAATCTAATGGAGTTCTATCTATTCCGGATGTAGTTGTTAAATCTAAAAATACCGAAAAAGTTATTAAAGAAGACGCATAACCATTAAATAATTGAATGGAATTTTCTGCGTTAACACTAAAAAGATCACGTATGATTTCGCTACCACCTAAATAAATAAGTGTATAACCACCCATTTTCTTAGGTCTTCCTTTATAGAAACGACACCATTGCGCATCAATACATAATTGAGTGTCCAATGATGTGCCATCACGCTGAATACCAACTTGAGGGGCTATTTGATAATATTGCTCATTAGCCATATGCCCTCATCAATGAATAAATAGATATTCCATCCTCTAAATACGTATGATTTACAACGTTTATTGTATTGAAAGAGCTATTGTAACCATTGGCTGGATTAAGAAATTCAAATGTTTCTACACCTGACTCTGTCAAAGCAAGCGAACCATCTGTTGTGTCTAAATAAATACCTGTGGAAGCTGCATTTCCAAAAGTAAGAGAGGGCAAACCAACGGAACCATTTTGAAGCAATATAGGAACATTAGAATTAATATAAGTGCTTAAGAAATCAATAACATCTACACCACCTTGAGCTATACCTAAAGCACCATTATCAGGGCCTGAAGTTTGCCTAAACAAACCTGTTGTAGTGTCATTGGTAAATGTAATAGAAGGGCTAGCAGCAGATCCATCTGTAAATGAAATTGTTTGATTGATAAATTCATTAGGAACATTATATAAATGTGTTCCATCTGAAAATAAAAACAATCTATTTCCAGGTGTAATGGTGAATCTATAATTTGAATCTGCCTCACCATTTATCTGCACAATAATATTGTTATTTGCTGATGCGTTGTAAGCAATATATTCTGCTACGATATTAACAGGATAATTAATTGTAATGGCTGGATATGGGGATGTGCCAACACTATTAATGTATTTTTGAATAGAAAATTGCGCTTCACCTATAGTCAATGTAATCACATTGGCAACTTGTGTTGTTAAATTAATTTCAACCAAGTTTGTGACATTAGTTGTAGTGATAGCGGAAGAAAAACTATAAATTGTTGAAACGCCATCGCTTACAAAAGAACTTGATTCAGTTGGATTTATTGTAAATGGAAGAGTGCTATTGTTAATGGTATCACCAGTACTTGGAGTGATTGTTATAACACCTCCTATTTGAGAGTTATTGATAACCGTAAAAACAAATCCATCTCCAGCAGTTGCTGCGGGCATACAATTGTATCTACCACTACCAGCTTCCCAAATTAGAATATTTCCTCGATCTCCCGTATCTTGGGTATAAGTAGCACCTGCTGTAAAAGTATAAACTAATTCATTTCTTTTAAGAAAATTTGTAGGGAAAGCCGCTAATCCACCATTATTTAAATGGCCATTAGCATCTGTTGAATTATCAATTAAAGATGCAGCAGTTGCACTTGAAGTAGTTGCGCCTAATTGAATAGCTATCCAGACACCCCCGTTTGACGAATTATCAGTTAACGTCAACTGCCATTCTTGAGTTGAATCAATAGTTGCAACAATAGCGCCTGAATAGTTTTTAACGAGCATTGTTGTGGAAGAGGAGTTCACAACAACCGTTGTCTGTCCTACTGATGTCACAGTAGCATCGGGCAATAGAACAGCATTTGTGTCAACGTCATTTAGTATTATTTGAATGACATTTGAAAATGGATATAAAGTATTTTGATTTTCAAATACCCATTCTAATTGGACCGATGTTAAACTTGTAAAATCTATCTCCAAATAAGAAGGATAAGTGCTTTGAATTGGAGAATTAGTAAATTCATCTGTAAAGCCATTAAATGCCATTTTTTATCCTTTCAACGTATCTGAGCTGCGATCGTTTTTACGGTCTCTGTCGTAACCAACAAGAGTTTGAACGCCAGCTTGATATTTTTGATAATACGCATCAGCTTCTGGAATATTATCAATAAAACGAAAAGCTTTATCTAAGCAGCACCAAAAGAAAACATTATACGCATATTGAGTAATCCAATTTGTTTGATTGGATAAACTTAAGGGTTCAGCTTTTTTAAAATAAGCAATTTCAAATTTAAAATCTTGTAAAGGAGTCGGACCAACTAAAAAATAATTATACCCATAATCCGTATAATATTGAGGAAGATAGGAAGAAGGAGTATTTGATTTGTTTGGCACCAAATCACGAATATATTCATACGCAACACGTGTCATGATCACAACATTATTATCTCCATCAATGTAGGAAAAAGTCAAAGTCTGACCCCATAGTGCTGGTTTTGGTACTGTTGCGTTGTTTGCATTAAAAGTCCCTGTTGAATAATCTTGAGTGCCAAGTAATGGACAATCATAAAAAAAATCTTGCTCAGCAAGAGATATAAAAAGAGGAATGTTTTCAATAAATACAGCATCATTACGATTCGTCCATTGTTGAATCGCAGTTAAAAGACCAGTGTATGTATTTACATTCAATGTCATACTTGAGCCATCTCTATATTAGAAAGATAATAATTTATAGACCCAGGACCAGTTGCTGTGATAGTTAATCCAAGCTGTATTGCAGAAGTAGGAGGCAAATAAAATGGATATGAAAAAGACACAGTTTCATACGGATCAATCACAAGAGGATCAGTAAGATACCCTGTTACAGTTACCCCTGATAGAGTGACAACTTGAACTGTATAAGATTGAGTTGGATTAACAAAATTTATAAGATTAAGTGATTTTAATAAACGTGTATAAGTAGCTCCTGCACTAAAAACTGCAACTGTTGTATTGGCAGTTGCCACGGCAGATGTTACTAAGAAATTTGAATGAGCCGCAGCATTTCCACTAATTAAAATATAGTTAATTACAACATAAAAAGTACCAGCTGCTAACATATTTACATTAACACCAAGATAAAATTGCGTTGCATTAATTTGATAATACAAACCAGAAGTAGATTGATCATTTATTAATTGAACCGGTATTGCAGCTCCAATCGCAGCGCCTGTTGTGTATGTTAAGAAAACTTCAGGATTGCTACCGGTATTATTGGTGGCTGTAATAAACTCCGCCGATAAAACACCTGCACCAGTTGCAATACCGGAAGATGAAGATAAGGTTAATCCTTTAATGACGTATTTAGAATCTGCTGGAGCAGTTGCACCATTAATAGGAAAATATTGAAGTCCTGTTAAACCCCCAGCTCCGGCTGTGTAGCTAAATACTTCTGTATATTCAACGGATGCTGCCATTTAAAACCCTTAAAAACCTTCAATAATAAGAATTCCGTCATCAACAACGCCGGTCCCAGTGATAGTAACACCTGATTGACTTAATGCAGTTACAGCGGTAACTGGTGAACCGGTTGTGGAACCAGGAGTTAAAATAACTGGCTCAGCGTCAAACGACACAGGAAAAGTAAAAGATGCAGTCCCATTTAAACCAATAAGTTGTATAATTACTTTTTTATAGCTACTTCCTTGACATGGCATTACCCATTCAATCGTTCCAGATGTTGAACCATTTACAGTTGTCTTGGGAGTATTAGTGTTAAATGCTTGAGCAAATTGTTGAGCATTTCCAAAAACTGACATAATTTTCGCTTTCTTTAACAGCAAATAGTTAATCTTTACAAGAAAGGGATTCTTATAGATGCGTTATAAAAATCCCTTAATTTTAGTTAAGCCTGAACAACCGTGAAATAACGATCAGTCCAGTTATAAGTAGTTGCAGCCAATCCAGTTACCTGAATTAGCGCATTTGCTCCACTTACAATGATATCAAAAGTAGCTGTAGTGCTTGCATTTACGATTGGAAGTGATGTTCCAACGATTGTTAATGTTCCAGCAGTATTTTTAACGGTTGCTTGAACAGAACCACCTGTTACATCGCTGAAATCTGCACTTGCTCCACTAATGTATGCATTAATAGTGACAGCGCTATTGCTAGCAACAGCAATTGTAGAAATTGTGGTAGGTGTCGCATCAGTTGTCTGAACTGTATCGCTTGGCTCAGAACCACCGTAGTTTGCATCACCATAGGCTTTTGTTACAACGTCTTGATTCGCTACTGGATCTGCTACGTTTCCAAGAACATTTGCACCACCATCAAATGTAGCTGCTGCACCAAGGGTAATAGCTCCATTTAAATTTAATGCGCTTGAAACTGTATTTGTAGTGCCATCTAATGTAACGTTTCCGCTAAAAGTTTGGTTATTTTTAATTACTGACATTTTATTTTCTCCTTTAATTAATTAATAAGTGTCGTATATACGGCATTCCATATATATGACGTAGCAGCTATTCCAGTGACTTCGATAATGAGATCGGTCCCTGAAACGCGAGCATTAAAATCTGTTGTTGAGCTGGCATTAACAAGAACAAAAGGTGTACCTATCAAGCTTGCTGAACCGGCTGAATTTCCAGCAACCGCAGTAAATTTACCTCCGGTAAAATCTGTTCCAGCAGCATTACGCGCCTGTATAATGCCTTCCAAAGTAATACCTTCGTTTATTGGTATAGGAATAGAAATTAAGGTTGTTGGTATCGCATCAGCAGTTGTTAAAGTTGCGGCTGAAGGACCGCCTGGTATAGGTTGCCAACTCCATGCTCCTGTACCTGCATCTGTGCATGTTGGAACATAATTAACCGCCGCTGCTGTTGGAAACAAAGGATTAGTAGAAAATGTTTTTTCTCCATCAATTGTTTGAGCATTAGTAACATCAACAAAATCTGATACAGGTACAGTTGAAATAGTTGAAGCGCCGGCAGTAACAGTGCTCAAAATAAGACCTGTACTTAATGCTCCTAAATCAGTTTCATTAGTAAGGCCAGCATTTGGTCGTGTTGTTAGGTAATAAGCACCTATTGGCGCACCACCAACGATACTGTCTGCATACCCCTTCGTACAAGCATCTGTTGCAGCAACAGGTGTTCCTAGATTATTGATCAAATAACCAGCCATATCCACATTAGAAACAGCAGCATTTAATGACCAATTAATAGCTGAAGATGAAGAACTCCAACCAATAGCACCTACACCAGTTGTTGTTAAAACTTGTCCAGTTGTCCCTGAACCAATTGCTGTCCAATGACCTGCTACATACGAAATTAAAGCACCTGCTGACCCTGATAAATCATAGATATCTAGCATGTTGTCATTAACAAGCATGTAATCTGTATTGCCAATAGCGGTTTCAGGAGTTGCAATATCACTTGCTACTGAAAACTTTAAAAGACCAGGCGTTAGTAACCCAATATTAGAAGCATTTGGAAGCCCAGAATCTTCTGTGCCAATCCAATAATAAGCATCAGCATCCGCACTTCCGCCTGTATTTGTTGTAATTGTAAAATTAAGTACGTTATCTGAATCTAAACCTGTAATACCAACACCTGGACCACCAATAAGATTAATTGTGTCCCTTGGTGCACCAAAATCGACACCATTAACTTGACCTTTGAATAATTGCACTGAAGTAGAAGGAACTATTTGAATGAGTATATTTCCTGTAGCTCCAGTTGGATTTGTTACAGAAAGACCAGTTCCAGTCGTTACAGTACGAGTAACGATTCCTGCGGGAGCATTAATAAGTAATCCATAATTAAGGCCTAAGTTCGCTATTTGGCTTAGTAAACCATTTACACCAATAAAATATGACCCACCAGAACCAGACCATGTGCCAGTTAACCCTGTACCAGGAACAATGTTTGTTGCAGCAGGCGCCGAATAACTTGGATCAGACGCGACAGGAATAGGAACTAGTACGGGGGTGGACGAATCAATAGATGACATAAAAACTACTCCTTATGAAGATGGTAAAGTTATTGAAATAGGTTCTGAAAAAGCACTTGTTGAAAACTGTGCCATTTCAGGTGTTTGATCATTTGCGGTTGAAGCCACATATATGTCGTAAGTATTTGAAGGTGATAAATCAATTATTGTGTATGTCAAAGGAACAATGTTTGTTGCTTCACCAGTGACATAATTGCTATTCCATCCAACTACATATGACTGAACGTTTTGCACAAAATCCCATGTGATAGTTACACTTGTTGATGTAAATGAAGAAATTGTTAATCCAGTAGGGATTGCTGGTAATTCAGGAAATTGTAAATATCTTGGATTATCAATTGGAACTGGATCTACTTTTAAACGAGGTGGTATCAATTGTGGATTTGGCTGATCGGCATCTTTGTAATGAACCATCATACCAGTCCATGCTAACCCATTACCGATATACTCCATTTGTTTAATCATATCTGGATGCATAACTGGCAAACCAGTAATATCGTCCTTTGCCCAACTTTGAGGATCGTTAGGATCAACAATAGGTATACGACCGCGATATCTAATACTCATCGGTCACCTAATCCAAAAGTTACTAATGAATCAACATTTTCTGTATCCTCTCGACCTGCTTCGGTATATGTTTGCTCAGCAATACCTCTAAGCCCTTCAGCTCGCTCAGGTGCATATTTTATTGCCAAAGACGCTGCCAAACCTGAAACTGCCGCTTCAATAAAACGTGCGTTTATATCTAATGAATTAAAAAAATCCCCAACATCTTGAATATAACGAATACGAATATAGAAAAAGAATTGATAATCACTTCCAGGAACAGGCCAGGTGTTAAGCGTTGGAATCTTTGTAGCTCGATTTACCCAATATGTTGTCGATGTTCCTTGTTGTGAATTGCTGGGAAATTGAAAATATAAATCATTACCAACAGGTTTCATTGGTAAACTAATATAAGGAATACCAAAATATATCTGAGCAATATTTAATGTGGCCCCACCAGTCTCAACAATTCTCCAATTCAAAGCTGTCTTTGTATAGGGAAGATAAAACCAATTTGTTTGATTAAAATAATATGGTTGTGATGGTGTTTCTAAAATTGTTATCCAATCTTCCTCTAAGGGAGCGGCTAAAAAAGAACATTGAATTGTAAGTTTATAAGTAGCTGTCACTTGTGACATTACGCCCACAACTAAAATGGGTTGACCTTGTGGGTATAAATAGGAAATGTTGCCATTAGCAGATGTCTGTTCGCACGACCCTGTAATAGTCTGTGTAAAAGGAGCATTTGCATCTCCTCCAGCGCTGGATGTAGCAGCACCGCCAAGAAGACGGTTAGCATTCGCCAATTTACATTGCAAAAGTTTAGATGTATTAGGTGGAAGCGCATAAGAGTTTTGACCTGAAATAATTTCAGTTACACCATATTCTAATGTAAAAAGATTAAATCCTTTGTTTGGCCAGTGTTGCAATAAAAGATCAAGTGAACGACGAGCTGATTTGTATTTAAGATTATCTTCAAGATAATTTGTTATCCCGCAACGCTCAAAAGCATCACGAATGATAATGTCCGCATCTATAAGCGGAAAATTATATTGAAGCGATGTGGCCATCCAATCCTCATAATCCCCTATAACGTAAAGCTAAGTTTGCTCTTTTTCTTAAAAGAGGGCTTTTAGCATGCGTTGCTTCTTCTAAACGTTTTGTTGGTATTTTATGTCCTTCAGCTATATGCAATTGTCGACGAAGAGCACCTTTTTTAGGATGTACATCTTGCATCCAATTCTCAACTTCTTCTCCTTCTGCATAACAATCAGAACGTTTACGACGCGACATCATTCCGCCATTTTTTAAAAATTCCCTAGAACTTCTACTTCTTCCCATTAATAACGTCCTCCTTGCTGCAAGATTGTTATATCAAAATAACTTGAATCTCCAGGATTTGAGCTGTTTACATAAGCCGTAATACCTGTCATAGGAATATTGATTGCGCTAAAAGATATGGTTTGGTTTGCACCCAATGTAATAGGCCATGACGTTGGAGTTGTAGCATTACCAGAAATAATGACGTTGGCATTGTTCAATGGAAATGCATAATACCAATTGATGAATGGATTATCATTACTATCCAAAGTAAAAATTGGATTAGGAACAACTTGTTTATCTGCATTAGTGATGTAAATATCTTGAACGGTATAAAGCAACGTAAATGCAGCAGCAATAGTTCCAGATTGATTGGTTACAGATACAGTGTAAGACGAATTTTTATTCCATACATCTAAAGGAAATAAAGTCGTATATCCATAATCTCCATATCCAACACTAATTGTTGAACCAGCAGCTGCTAAAGATACCGTTACTGAATAAACTTCTACATATTCAGCTATTGAATACACAACTGGCGTTCCTGAAGTAAGAGATATTGATTCCGATTCGTCTACGTTAAAAGCGTTTTTTCCTCTTACTATAAGGCGTAAATTTTGCGAACCACCTAAATTGGCCGCAGTAAATTTTAATTGACGTGCTTGACCAATAGGTAATTTTACAGCTGGCGTACTAACACCTGAACTTATGTCTTGATAAACATAATTAGAATTAAGAACAAGGGATTGGTTTAATGCAGGTGATGCTTGGGTATTCGCTATATATTGCGTATCACTTGGCAAATAATTAATAGTAACTGGATTAGCCATCCCTTAATTCCTTTATAGAGTTAATGCTGCTTGGTATTCCGTAAAAAATGCATTTTCTCCGGGATACTGTATTCCAACAAGATCATACGTCGTTAAATATGGCCAAACGTATTGTCCTGATGCATTTTTCTCGACCCCTGTTAATGCAAGTGCAGTTGGGTAAAGATTTTGAAGCAAATTGTTATGTTCGCTATCAGCTCCCATTACCCAATATTCCATAGTCAAAAGTGTATTATTGTCAGGAGAGGAAGGACACACAACAAATCCACGACAACTGTTACCAACAGCTGGCACAGTACCAATACGCCAATTACAACCAGGAGTTGTATAGTTATCTATATTTGGATAAGTGTTTTCCCACGTCAAAAACGAAATAAATTGAGTGTTTAAAAACAAGTAAGGCAAACCAATATAATTTGAATTTCCTATTGAAACATTTACTCCAGGATTTGCTGAAAATGTCACTGATGAAATAAGAGCTAAAGAACGCGCTCCAATTAAATAAAGATCTGCGGGCGTACCAACGTTATAAGTTTGAGCTGAAGTAGTTGCTACTCCTCGATAATCATACCCATTTACAGTTATTGTGGTTGCTGCCGTAGTGGTTCCAGAAAAAGTAACAGACACTATATTTTCTCGATCAAGCATTACACATCTTTGTCCTAAATATGTAACGGGAGTCGATACATAAGGGTTTACTCCAACATTAGGATCAGGTAAAGGCGCTGAACGTAATGTAAGAGGCACGTTTGCTGTAACCGCTTGTGATTGAGCAATACATGTAGCAGAATTACTTGCCGGATATATTTTGAATGTATATTTAGATTGAAAAGGGACACCCAATTGCAAAGGAAATTGAGTGCCTGTTGTGTCAGCAGAAAAACTATTTGTTGTGTAACTAGTTGTTTGCTGAACTAATGGAACCGGCGTAGCGGTCCCATTAATATTTTGCACAACGCGAGGCACTGTTATTGACATAAGAATATCTCCTTAAAACGCTTGCACACCAGCAACACAACGGAAGTTAATGCAACGATTGCGATAACGTTCGTTTGTATAAACTGCTAAGTTTCTGTTTGCTTGGTCAGTAGTCATTTGAACTTCAATGCTCTTACGCAAATAATGTACTAATCCTTCTTTATAATTGGTCATCATGAACCAGTTAGTTGGGTTAGCCATGTAGTGACTTAGTAAGAAACCACCTTGCATGTATTCACCATAGGTTAATGGGTTTACAGCGTTGGTTGTGTCAAATGGACGATATGCCGAACCAGTTAGAATTTCAGCTACGAATTGATTTTCAATACCAACATAATATGTTTTTGATTCAAACTTACGTGGTAGACCAGCAGAGTCTCTAAAGTACTGAATTACTTTAATCAAATCTTCAGCAGATGTTTCGTTAAGCTGAGATGGATTAATTGTATTGCTTACCACACCACCTTGAATTGGATGGTTGAAAGAACACATTGGTTGCCCATCTGCAAGTGTATATTCTGGTTTTGCGTTAGAGAATGCATTATCAAACAATGCGATACCTTGTTGCTCAGAGAATATATTCAAATTTTCCTTACAACCCAATATTCCCTTAGGGAATTGATCTGGGTACAGGTTATCTTCAATGGCAATCGCTGTTATTACGAACCCGACGCCGTACTGGAACATTTTTGAATAAGTAACATAAAGCTGCTTCATGCTTCCTAATGGAATATCTTCACCTTCGGCAAATCTTCCAGCAGCATTGATTGGCACTGTTTCGATATCGACTTCGGTATTCTTAATAGAAGGAAGGATTGTATAAACTTGCTTCCACTCATTTTGATAATATAGATAATCCGCCATAATACCGCGCACACCTGGGATTAATAAGTTAGGCAGGTTGGCGGCTGTAATTAAAGTTGTTGACATTTGCTAATCTCCTAATTGTTTCCAAGGGTGCCAGTTTTAAAGACATGGTTATTGATAATGATTAATACGTCTGGATATGGATCAGTCCATGCATTGGTTCCATTAATAGGAACAGGAGCAAGGCCAATTATTTTTGCAGTTAAGTTAATATTGTTAGCACCAGCAATGCCACTGTTAACATCCAAAGCAGCCCGTGATTGACCAGTTGAAGCATTAGGACCATTGTTACCAGTGATAATAAGGTTATAGTTTTTGCCAATAGCTGTTTGATTTCCTGTAAGAGCTAAAGAACCATTACATTGAACCTGATAAATATTGTAAGGAAGGTCAGCAATTGTAACGACAGCAGGATTAGCGCCATATGTCACTGTATTTGCTGGCCAATACGGACTTATAATTTCTTGTCCTTGAGCATTAGTATAGGTCACATTTACAAATGTGCCCAAAGTTTGGGTAGAAGAAGCAGGTGCTCCACCAGTTGGAGCAGAATAAGCAACAACTAAACCACCACCGCCTGAAGGTGAAAGGTTAACAGGGTCTCCTTGACCTAGTGATGTAGCATAGCCTGAAGCTAATGGATAAACGGAAACAGATTCCCTGTTCTTACCACCTTTATATTCAAATCGTGATAAGCCATAAGGATGTGATGTTTGAGACATAAAATACCCCTGTTGTAAAAATTGCAAAAAGTTTTAAAAAATATATTTTTATAAGACTTTTACATACCAACAGTGGTAGCAGCGTATAGAATTGCCTTAATTATCCCATTCTATACGGAAACATCAAAGTTTATACTTTGAGTGGATATTTAATATTAATCGTTATTTTTAATAATGTACAATAAAAAAATTATACATTTAGATAAAATTCAACTGTCCGGAAATTCCGGACAGTTGTTTTGTGCTGTAAGTTTTTATTCAAAATAATTTTAAGAGACATTAGTATGAAAATGAAGATGCAAAGGAACGAGACATATCGTCCGATGGAAAAAACATTTCATTATTATCTGTACTATGATTACTAAATGGATGCAAGTCCCCATCAGTTGTACGCATAGATTGTTCCATACGTTTATCAGCATCTCTAGCACGCGCCATTTGCTTTAATTGCGCTTGATGAATAGCTTCCTCACGAATCATCAATAGTAATCCGCCTCTACGTACTTTAGTTGCTCCATCATCAATTGTTCCTGTATCATCATAATAAGATAATTGAGGACACATTTCTGCTGGTAATGGTTCCCATCCATGAACATTTTCTAATTCTTGAAGATTGTTAGAATCAGGACGACCACGACAAGATTCTCTTGCCCACATTCCTACATAACCTTCCGGTATCCATTCTTTAGGAATATGAGTTTTACCTTTATGCATTGTTAAATGTGAAAGACTGTAATAATCAATATATTTCTTAGCACGTTCACTTGCCACTCTTTCAAATGGTTCACGAGCGCGCGGTTGTAATCCTTGAGTGTCTTTTTTTAATTCTTCGTTAACAGGAACTGAAGCTTCATAAGGATGTGGCGCATACTGACCAACTTGCGGTGTAGGAACCATATCTTGATATGCATCTATTACTGATTGAGGCGAAAGTTTTTTTTTAGGCTTTTGACCAACATTTGAAGGCAAGTCATTTATATTTGGTAAAGCATCTTTTTCCATATTTATCTCCTCATCTGCTGTAATTTACCTTGTCTATACGTGTGAATACGTTCTGCTTCTGAAAGAGAACGCCCTTGAGAATCAACCATAGGCATTTGTAATGCTAATTTTCTTTCCAAAGGAGTTAATTCAGGCAATTGATTTTGCTGATAATATCCACCACTATTTCCTCTGTTAGCTGGTGCTAAATTTGGCATTTGAGGTCTAGATTGATATGGCGACATCATTGACGGATTACCTGTATGAATACGATTTTGCCCTTCACTTGCTCGCCTTCCAGGTATTGAATTTTCAAAATCTGGATTTACTTGAATTGTATGTCTCATAGAATCATCTCTTTCATTAACATCGTAATATTCATCATAACCATCATTATATCCTTCATTATAATGTTGTTCTGATTGATAATTATTCATTTGATTGTTTTGAGGAAACGGATTAAACGTATTATGCAAAATTTGATTTAGCTCTGCATAATATTCTTCGCTTCCAATATAATCAGTAGCGCCGGATCTTTTTAAAAATTTGTTAAAATCTTTTTTAATCTGATACGTTTCTTGCGCTAAATCTGCATCAAAATTTTCAGGATCTTTTGCATTATAATATGGATGATCTTGTAACCATTCATAATAATGTTGACTCTTGAGTTCTCTTCGATCTGCAAGTTGCGTAAATGCCTCTTCCATCTCTTGATTAAACTCTTGTTGATGCTGATTACTGATTTGATAAGATTCTTGAAGGTTTTCTAAAGAACGTTGAGCTTCTGCTTCCTCTTGAACAAGCTTACTCATCAACTTAGTTGCTTTTTTATAAGCTTCTGTTTGTTGATTTTGTTGAGCTGTCATCATTACATCTGCTACTCGATCTATATCATGAGATATTCTTTCTTGTTCAGATGCTAATAAAGAAGCTGCATAACGAGCATTTTCATCTCGCACACGTTTAAGTTCTTGTTCTAATTCTTCCTTTTCACTTAAAACAGTAGTGTATTTTGTCATTACACTATCAAGACGTTTATCTATCTTTGATTTTTTTTTCTGCTGTGGTTTTTTAGGAAAATTTTGAACTGACTCTTCTTCAAACTGTTCATTATTGATTTGTGAATACGATGGATCTTCCAATCCATGATCTTCCCTTAATTGTTGATCGTATTGCTGACTTTCTTGATTAACATTATTGATTGAATCAATAATTCCCACTTGGTCAGCAAGTTTTTCCAAACCATCAACCGCCATGGCACCATTTTGAATCTGATCTGTATCAGAATTGTATACCATCGAAGCAGGTTGATTGGTTGGAACAATGATATTAACCATACTTTATCACCCGTTATGTTCATATTCTAAATCAAAAGTTGTCTTAACTTTATCAGGTTCAGTTGTCATCATTGTAAAACGATCGTCTCGCAAATTTGCTAAACGTATATCATTTACCTCAATCAATTCACGCTCTAAAGTTCTAAATAGCATCCATTCCCCATAAGTAGCACGAGGGCCAGCAGGGAAACGCATTGGGTCTTTAAAAGCTTCTGGGCCCATACGTAATATTTTTCCAACGCGTGTTGTTAACCCTTCTGATCTAACTGTATGGTCTGATCTTGTTAAACCAGATTCATAATCTTTTGCTGGATGCCAGATTTTAACAAGAACTTCATATCCTCTTGGGAAAAGACAATCTATTCCTACTTCTTTCATCACAAGCTCATGAATTTCTTGTTCAGTCCAAAGAAAAGGATTACGCCACCCATCTCTTTTTTCTTGCTCATCTCCTATGCGTTTAATCAAAGCATTTACTTCGTCGATAGATAAAGTATTAATATCCATTAAGCACCTGTTCCTAGATTTTGAGCAGAATCATCCATAGAAACACTATAAACAGGAGGAGTTGCTGGTTGATCATTTGTTTCAGCAGCAGGTGCTGGGGTTGCTGCTTTAAGAGTTGAAGGATATTCACTTGCATCTTGATTATTGGCAATCCAAGTCAATGCATCCCCAATCATGGCAGAAACAAAATTTAGTGTATTATGTTGTGATCTTAATTTGTTAACTTCATCATTTGTTAATGAATGATTGGTCATCACACTATGTGCCGTACCAATAGCAATTTTAGTAAGATCATCTTTAATCGTACTAAGTGCTGATTTAAAAATACTCATAATTTTTTCCTCTTCTAAAAAATTAAATTATTCAAAATAAGACACCTTAAGCATACATGACACTTAAGATGTCTTTTTTTTTATTCAAAGAAACCACGGCGTTCTTTAACGGCGCCACCAATAGCATATTTGCGTTTTTCTCGGCCTTCATAGCCAACATCATCGCCTGTATGCGCTTTAATGGCGTGTTCAACTTCACGACGCTTAAAACGTGCTGCTTCATAATTGTTTGTATAAAAATCATGATCTATAGCAACACGAGGTGCAGGTTTAAGAGTTTCTCTTCTTAACCTGTCTTCTCCTTCATTATATCCCATCAACAATGTCATAATTTTATCCTTTATAGCTGTGATGACGTGGGCGACCACCGCTTCGATATCCACCCATTGCACGGTTCATAGACATATCTTCTTGAGAAACATTCTCTCCTTCAGCAAAAGGCATAGCACCAGCTATTCTATTTGCTCCGGCTTGAATCCCTCTTCCAGCTGCATTAGCTGCTTGTCTTATACCTTGTCCAGCAGCTTGAGCGCCAGAGCGAATATTTCTGCCAGCCGTATTGCCCATTCTAGATATTGCTCTGCCCACACCTGCACCGAAAGCATGATGCTCAGGCTCACCACCTACCATATCACCATGAGCATGATTTTCTGCGCGAGCTTGCTTTACAGCGTTACGACGCAAATGACCTTCTTCGCGACCATGCTGAGGTTTGCCAAAATGTGGTTTCATATGTGAACCACCACGACCAGGAGCGGAAGCCACACCCCCTACACTATCACCATGAGCATGAGACTCTCTCATGGCTGAACGAACATTTGGGTATCCTCTTTCATTGGTACCTCTTGGGTAATCTATTTTCCCGTTATTTTTATCATCGACCATACGACGAAGCCTAGCTTCTGCTTCGTTTTGACCAAATAATGTATCATTGTCGCGCATATTAAACTCCTTGAGTTGATTGGATAAATTTATTTTTATCTTTGATATCTTTTTCAAAATTCAAAGTACTATCAAAAGATTTGGTTTCAGCATCCAAATGATTTTTTTCATCTTCGGATGCAATCTTGGCATATGCTATCTCTTTATCCCCTTCATGCTTTAAAGTTGCATCATATGCTTTAGATTCTGCTTCAAGGTGAGTGCGCTCTTGATCTAATTCAATGCGTGCTGCTTCTACCTGAGATTTCCTTATACTATCCTCATGCTCAATCATGAGTTTCTTTTCTTCTAAAATAAGACGTCTCTCTTCTAATTCAAGACGCTTAAGTTCAATTTGAAGCTTCATATCATCTTTACGCGCTTCATTTTCTATTTTTAATTGATCAATTTGTAATTTTGTTTGATTTTCAGCAGATCTTACATCTACTTCTTTTTCTTTTACGCGTACTTCTTCCATCAAAATAGCATTTGGATCAATTGGAGCAGGATTTTGAGCTTCTTGCTGTTCTTTTTCTTGCGAAAGTGCAGCCGCTGCCTGTTGAGCAATTTGATTTTGCATATCCAAAGGAATTTGTGTTGGATCTTCAGGCAATTGAATGCCAGTGATTTGCTCCATATGAATCATATATTCAAAAGTCTTATGCTCTTGATTATGACTTTTTAATTGAGCAATGATATCTGAATGATCTTCTGAAGTATCATTTGATAATTGATCAATTAAATTTTGATGCACTAATCGATGACTTTGATGATCTTGATCTTTATAAGCTTTGATAGGCTCGCCCTTCATTACTACTTCATTTTCGCTCAAAGGATCTCGCTCTGGTGGAGGAGGAGGATTTTCTTCAGGTTCTGGTTGCAATAATTCATCAATGTTACTTACCTTCATTGAGGTCAACAAACGCTTGTGAATTTCCCTCATATTATAGAGATCAGGAGATTCTTTAGCTAAATTAAGTAATGCGTCCCCTACAATTAATTTATAAGAGTTAGAAGAAATATTAGGGTCCATTACAGGCTTAATAGAAACATTGGGCGAAAAATCATTTTTCATGATCACGCCTTGAGAACCAGCCATTTTAAATGGATATCCGGTATCAGGTAACCATTCACCAATCACATTGTAAAGAAGTTGAAATTCTTTTCTAAATGAATCGTACAAATCATTCATTAGAGAATTCTCTAAAGTATGAAGGGTACTTAACACACCAACCATTGTTGCTGCCGGCATATTTGCTGGCATCTCTTTAGGATCAATATTACGAAATACAGAAAATGCATTAATGTCATTTGCTAAATTCTCTTTTAATTGCATAAATGCAGCATCTGGACCCCTAAAAGGAAGAGGCATTAAAGAGCTGGGCAAATCACTATCAAATGATTGAAATTGATTAAGACTTCCTGGTTTTATATCAATTTGAGTTTTTTCAGATCTTAATGTTGATTTCATTAACAAAGAAGGAGCATTTGAAAGTTGAGCGGCTTTAAGAATTTCTTGTTGAATATCTGTTTCAGCTTTAGCAAGCCCTAATGCCAAATGAATAAGCCCCAATCCATAAATATTGAAACCTGTAAAATATTTATGTTGGACAAGATATTTTTTAGCTCTAAATTTTGGATCAAACTCTTCCCAATTACGATACAAACCAACCACAGAATTGCTGTTCTTATCTTTAATAACTAAGTAAGGTAATTTTCTTCCCTTCGATTCAAAATCGGAATAGGTAAAACTTTCATAAAAAGCATAATATTTGCTGGTTTCATCCACATTAGGCATAACACCAATTTTTTGATCTACTTTTTGATGAATAGGAGGAGCTTGAAGATCAGCCATTTCAATATGTTGTCTTCTCCATTCTCCTTGAATGAATCTTTCTTCTAAAGCGCGTTCGGATAAAGTAAAATAACAACTGATACGTTCTGCATCTTCCAATGAAGTTGCGCCTGCATCAATAATCACATCAGATGCTCTAATATAGGGAGCAGCAGGTTTATCTTTTAGCCTATCAATATATACTTTTGTAAAAACGCTACCCTCTAAAATCATCCAAAGGATGCCCTGTTTTTTGTCTGCTTTATATTCTTCCATTACATCAGTGATGACGTAATTCATTAATTCTTTAATCCGATTAGCATGTTTTTCTTGGGAAGTTGTAATCTCGCCTAATACTTCTGTTTCAATAAATCCAGAAGCGGGAAAAATATTTGTATAGATTTCTGCACAAGCATTTAATGTGGCTTTCATTAATGTAACAGCAAATACATCGGTAGAGCCCGCACTGTAAACATTTTTATTTCTGTCACCGCCAATACCTAAATATTCAATACCCTGAGTATTAATACGCAACCATTTTTGACGGGCATCATCATCATTTTGAATAGCTTCTGTTAACTCTCCTCCAATACGCTGAAGAGTTCCATCATCAAGATGTAAGGCTAAGTTTTCATTAAAATGACGATTGCCATAAACATTATTATTGGGGGTATCATATGCAGAAGGATCAGATAATAATTCTTCATATCCCGCTTGTTCATTACCTGGGTAAGAAGTCTGTTGAGAAGCTTCAAGAGGATCAGACGAATAAATAAGATTTTTTTGCATTAAATAGCCCCAAAATATACATTATATTATCTTGGGGATATTAAGAAAAAACAAGAAATTATTTAAAGCGCTAAGCTACGCCTCATTTTCTTCTTCTGTTTCTTCAACTTTAAAAGTTGGATGAGAATATGCATCAAAATAAATACGATCTCTTAATGCATCTATTTGATCAAAACATTGTTTAAGAATGCTCTTAACATCAAAAAATATTCTGTCGCCTCGTGACAGTTTAGGATCTATTGCTTTAATAGCAACCATTATATCTGTCAATTTATCTAAAGTTTCTTTCTTAGTAAATTTTCCAGGTGCTACATATGTATTTTCTTCAATATATTGTCTTTGTAATTTCTCTTTTAAACAATCTACGTCTAATAAATCTTCTAAACACACCATGTGTTCTTTCATAAAATTTTCCTTTTTATATTTTATTGTTGCGGCACAGGGATACTAAATGTTTGAGGTACTCCAGCCATTGGATCGGGGGCTTCTAAATCAGTAATTACCGCTTCTGTTGTTAACATGATGCTCGCAATAGATGCCGCTCCTTCAAGAGCAGATCTTACAACTTTAGTAGGATCAATAATTCCCATCTCGAACATATTTCCATACAGTTTCTTTTGAGCATCAAATCCAAAGGCATAATCTTTATCAACAATCTTTTCAACAACACCGTTGACTGCAGCATTTGCCGCTATTTGCGTGCATGGATAAGCAAGAGCTTTTTGAACAATTCTAATACCATTAAGCACATCTTCATTCTCATCCTTAAGATCAGAAAGAATAGCCGCACTTTTAAGAAGGGCAATACCACCACCCGGAAGAATACCTTCATCAATAGCTGCTTTAGTAGCATGTAAAGCATCATCATAACGGTCATAACGCTCTTTCATTTCAATATTTGTAGAACCACCCACACGAATAACTGCCATTCCTTTAAGGTTAGCCAAACGTTCACGCAAATGAGCTTTATATTCTTCAGAAACGGTTGGATCATTAGATGCTTCTTCCATGTTCTTTTGAACAAACTTAATGCGCTCTTCAATTAATGCAGGATCACCTTCTCCATCAACAATTAAAGTTCTATCTCTTGTAATAATCGCTTTTTTAGCTTTACCAAAAACAGACGGCGCTAGATGCTTATCCAATTGATTACCCTCAGCAATAGCAATAAGCTTTCCACCAGTTAATATAGCCATATCTTCAAAAAGATTTGTTCTGTAATCACCAAAAGAAGGAGCTCGAACCGCACAAGACTGATAGCGCTTGCTATTAACGTTAGCAATCATCAAAGCCAATGCCCCACCTACAACGTCATGAGCAATTACTAATAAAGGCCTACGCATTTCATGAGCTGTAATTAATAACTTTTCAATTTTACGATCTTGTTTAAATTCTTGCTCATAAAAGAAAATGATAGGGTCATCTAATACGCATTCCATATTTTGAGATTCTGCAAAGTTTGCACCTTTTGCAAAATACGGACTTAAATAGCCATTATCAAAGGAAATACCATTAACAACTTCTAATTCTGTTGTAAGCTTCTTGCCTTCCATTACCGTTACAAGACCATCACGACCTGTTTTCGAAAAAGCTTCTGTAATATTTCGACCAATATCTTTGTCGCCATTGGCAGAAATAGTAGCAATTTGAAATATCTCTTCATCATCAACAATAGGTTTAGAATGATTCTTAAGATCTTGAATGACAGCACCTACGGCTATATCAATACCACGCTTAAGGTCCATTGGATTAACACCATTACCAATTGATTTTAATCCCTCTTTAACAATAGCTTGAGCCAAAACAGTTGCAGTAGTTGTACCATCACCCGCAAGGTCCATAGCTTTCATCGCTACTTGCTTTACAAGCTGAGCACCAATATTTTCAAAACGATTAGGCAAAAAGATCTCTTTGGCAACCGTTACGCCGTCTTTAGTAGATCTTGGGCCAGAATAATATTTATCGATGATAACATTGCGTCCTTTAGGGCCTAAAGTAACTTTAACCGCATTAGCAAGCTTATCAATACCCTCCATAATACGTTGACGAGCATCTTCTGCGTAAATAATCTCTTTTGAATTCATATTCCCTCTTCTTACGTTAAATAATCCATTATATAAGTTTAGCGTATTTTTTCTAATAATCTATTAATCATCCACAAGCGATAACCAAAATTTTTAGTAGATTCATGTGCAACATCAAATGAAACACCCGAAGGCACATGGAGAAGTCTAGCAACATTTCCGTATCTTTCACATCGCATTTTATGTTTGTTTATAAGCTCAAAGAATTTTTCTTCCATAGCTAAATCTTCTAAATGCTTATTATTAAAAAGATAATTATCATTGTTTTTTATATCGTACGCCATGTCATTCTCCGCTCAAAACTTAATCAGCATTAAGTATTGCAATCGAAGCTAGTCAAAGCAACACATCAAACATCAAGTCACGGTAAACGCATATAAATTATTTTCTAGTTAAAAGATAATCGATTTTATTAATGATGGAAGACATAATACTGATTGCCCCAGCTCCAGTAGCAAAAGCAGCTGTATATTTCCAATATTTACAAGCAATACTAATAATATCAGTGAATATCAATATTGATGCCAATCCAACCATAGCTACAACTATTATTATAGTCCAACATATAGCGATATGTTTTTCCGATTTATCTATGGGGGGAGTAGTAGGATTAGGAGGAGGAGTTAGTTCAGACATTTTTAAACAATCATTAAATTTGGATACAGATCTTTTAATCTAATTGTCATGGCAGAAGGTGAAACAAAAAATTTATCTGCCATTTCTTCCGGTGTTAATCCTTTTTTTAAAAGTTCATCTACAAATTTCTTTGGCATGAGCATTTCAGCTGCTATCAAATTAGCCTCTGTTTCCGCAGGAGAAGGTTTGTCTTCCTTTCTATAGGAAATAGCTTGATCTTGAAATCCACCTCGATTTTCCAATTCATTTTTCGAGTCACTATCATTTAAATAAGAAATGTAATGCCCAATTTCATGAGCAAAAGTAAATCGCTGCCTATTACGAGGATGTTTTCTATTTACATAAATACTATATCCATCATTTTCTTTGTTTTTTATGATTGAACCGCTTATATTATCTTCAAAATCTGCTTCAAAATATTGTAATTCAAGTTCTTTACACAATTTCTCTAATTGAAGCTGGTATCCTTTGTATAAATCTTGAGTTAATAACCCTTCAAGATATTTTTGAATTTTTGTATTTAATTCTCTCTTCATGAAGCCATCAATCCCTTAATTATATGTTCAGGATTAATACAATTTCTCAGCATCTTTCTCTTGTTAGAAAGCGTTGTGCCGTCTTTAGCAAGTAATTCAGCATTTTTATCAACAATCGATTGTGCAATGTCCTTCTGACAGCCCATAGCGTCTATAGTAATGATAGCGCCTTCTATAGCTAATTGCTCTAATAATTGAGGGATAACAGTAATCTCGTTAGTTTTACCATCTACCTTCATTTGACCAAGAGAAAGACCATTTGCACATGAATATGCACTTAAAACATGCAGGGCTTTAATGCCCTTACTATTTTGATGAGAAGCTTTTATCGTCTTGCCATCAATAGCAATGACATTCTCATTTACATAGCCTTTAACTTTGCCAATCCATTCTATAAATGATTTCTGAAGTTGCTCAGGATCTAACAATGATAATGTACGATTAATAGTATCATGAGAAGGTATGCCATTAGGTAATTGAAGATACTTCTTCAGCCATTCTTCATGACCCAATCCAAATTCTTCGATTTCATCAAAAGTCTGAGCACCAGACATAATAGCAAAGAGTGTTAGACCTATTACATCAATAAGTAAGTGCTTCTTATGCCTCTCTACTCGAGGGTCATCAACTTTACTGAAACATTCTATAAATACATCCTGCATAAAGTTACTTTAGCAACTCATAAAATTATTTTCAAGATTTATATGCGTTTACCGTGACATCAAGTAGTAATTATTTGTTTCGCTGAAGAATCTTTAATCTTTTGTAACTGATCAAAAATTGGGTCTAAATCTACACCTATAGTTTCTTCTGATATTTCATCAAGAATAATTGTTACCGGATTCCTTATTGAATCGTAATAAAAATAACTTCCAACCCCAGCAACAACAACAAATATTCCTATCAGTATCTTTTTTGAAATTTTATTCATTATTTTTTGTAAAACGCTATTCATTTATATTTTCATTCTGATGTAGCTATTGTTAAGTTTATCACGTTACTTTTTTAAATCACATAACACTGTTACTTATCCCCATTTAATGGGGATAAGTATGTTAATAAGTAATGCGATGCATTTTGAAATGGTTTGTGACATTGCTTTTTGAAGAGTTTGCTTAAAAAATAATCACATTGATATATTGATATATTGATATACGGATATATTTTTTCAAATGTCATGTTCGAGGATTATTGACAATTACAAATTAAAGGCAAAAAATATATGAATTGAATAAAAAAAGAGGCGAGATAAGGAAACATCTTCGCCTCAACTAGAACCACTTACCCTATAAGGAGGCCTAATTTGTATAATTCTTGTATAACAAATGAGCAATATTCTGTCAATGATTGTCATAATTTTTTTATAAAATCTGTTCAATGGGAAGAACCCTTAAATACCAAGCGTTTCAAGTGTGTTTACAAGTCACGACCTCTTGTTAATGAAAAATTAAATGGGTCAGCAGAGACTCTTCTTTACTCATTAATTGACATCGCTTACATGAAAGGTAGTGATTTTTTTCACGTCACCAACAAACAGTCAGCCAAAGCCATTCATCGTTCTGATCGTACTGTTTCACGCACCTACAGAAAATTGGAACTTCTTGGGTATATAAAAATCGATAGAAAAAAGATTTCTGATGGAAAAAAATGCCGATCTTTTAATTACATCGAGATATGTTTTAAAAAATTATGGGAGGATTTTGGCAGAAAATTATTCATCGACAGAATGCCGTCATTTATCCAATTTATCCAGTCTATGCTTAAAACTGTATGGCAGACACTTTGTCAGTCAGATAAAAGTTCTAAGGAAGATATAATTAAAAAAAATAATGAGTGCACAGATCAAAATCCTAATCCTGTGGATAACTCAAGGAAGTTACCCACAGTTTCGGATTTTCCCACCATAAAAAGGGAAGATTTTCCCCTAAAGGAAAAAACAAATGCTCTTTTAACCAATCTTACTCGCCGAATACAGCATCGAAATAGACCCAAACCACCTAAAAATCACTTAAGGGTTGATGGAATTCAGTCACAATCTCAACAATTACCAACCAACAACACTTCTCTCAAAGAAAGATTTATAAATAATATGAAAAAGAAACCATTTGGCGCATATCGCATTCTAAATCCAGACAAAGGATCAACAGAAATACCTCAGGAATCGTCTCCAGCAAGAAATATCACCACTGACTATACTGAGATAGCAAAGGATACTGATTCGCCTCTAGAACAGGCTCTATTGAGATTGCAAATGAGTATAAACAAATCATAGAATGACTTGACGCAAAAGATATCAGTATTATATCTTAAACGATATATTGTTTCCTCAATATACTTGACCTGAAATCAATTCCATTGGTTGATTTTAAAAGAAAAAAATACAATCTTTAAGATATTCGTTTCTGATAATAAGGAGACGGATATCTTATGGAATGTTTTCTAATTGCATATTAGATTTAATAACGTTTAATGCTTTAAACGCTATCTTTAAATTTTCTTGATTTGGATTTAAAAAAAACCATAAACTTTTTTCATAAAGGACGATTCCTCTTCCTTATATAATCCGTATATCATTTTTTCATCTTTCATTAAATTATTAAAAAATTATATATTTTTTATACAAATTAAACAATGATAAATTTTTATTAAACAAAAAAATTAAAAATATACATACTCATAGGTGTAAAAAATTATTTGTTATTGCTATTGTTTTTACTTATTAAAATGTGTTATATATTTTGTATTGTAACTATTTTAAGAAAAATATGAAAGATTCTTTGTCAGAAACACCAAAATTTAAACATGTAACCGTAAGAATGGCATCAAAACTTCAATATGGAATAGATTTGTTAGCTCGCAAACAACGACGTAACACAAGCCAAATAGTTAAAATGGCATTAGAAAATCTTATTTATTCCAAAGATGGACTTGAGGAAAACGGTTCAAATTTATTAGATGAATTATGGGATTTAAACCCAGAAATCAGATTTAAAAAATTATCTTCAAAAAAACCAAATTGGTTAACTTATGATGAAGAAATTAAAATTAAAAATGAAGTAAATGAGTAAACAATATGCTTGTATATAACTACCAATCTTCTGCCAAGCGATGATTAATGAGCCGTATGTTCGATACATAGTTCATTTTTATAAAGGCTATAGTTAGCATTGAGGAAATGCATGAATTTCATGCCAGAGTAGTGGACGAAGATTATTTCAATTGGGGAAAGACAAAACGATAAGTGACCTTCAACTTTTAAAGTTGATCTTCCCTAGGAAAATGTACAGAAAGAATAACACGATATGAAAATTACAAATTATAGAATTATTTATTTTGATGAGAGTATGCCTGAAGAAGATCAATCAAAAAAAGGATATATTCAGCGCACATATGAATCAAAACAAATAGCTACGGATATATACCAACAAATTATTGAGGCATTTAAAAGGAATGATTCAAATAGGTCATGGGTAAAGTTATTGGAAATCAGTAATGACTTTTGTTATGAACAAGGAGATATAAACTTTAAGGAAAACGTTCTTTTGGAATTTAATCTAAAGGGAATAAACGATGAGTGATAAAATCAAATCATTAAGACAATTAGCTTTAGATATTGAGAAATTATCTGATCTAGGGATGGCTAACGCAGCTATTAAGTTATTAGTAAAAGGTCCTAATCATTGTCTGCCTGAATTCTCATATGGGTATAAAGATTTTTTATTTGATTTAAAAGGTAAGCTAATAGGACCAGTTGAAATAGAAAGATTTTTATTGTTGTTGAAACAGTGAAAAGAATGTCATAATTAACATGAAAAAGTTTATCAGTTTGATCTGCTAATACCCTTATAGATTGAACTATATTATTTCGTAGAGATGAAAGGGATTCTCTGATTTCTTTATTTTCTTCCTGCTCAAGTTAGCATTGAGGAAATGCATAAATTTCATGCCAAAGATTATTTAGAAAAAGGTGAAGATGATGAGTGATAAAAGTGATTCTATGGAGGGAATTGAAAAAATCATACAGCTGAAAGCGCAAGCACTAGATTCTATGGCGCATGAGGATTTACTCAAGGCCTTATCAATATATGCCCAAATCATAAATGAATATGAAATACTTTATGAACGATTACAGGATGAATTTATAGCGTTGACACAAGAAATGGGTAATCGAGGGGGAGAATCGCAAACATGAGTGATGAAATCAAAGATTCATTAGATCTAAAATTAATAAATTTTATAAAATCTGAAACCAATGTCACTAAGGATGATGATAAAATATTAACAAACATTTTAGATGCTTTAAACCAAGCGGTATCTTATTTTTATGAAGAAATTTATGATGAAGATGAGTAAATGAGTAAATATGAAACAGAAGAGTATGTAACATACGCTTATACAAAAAACTCTGTACTAAAAGAAACTTTTGATGAGCTTATGAGTAAGGTGGGGCCGTATGAGGATTACATCTTATGGGGATTTAACCCATGGAGTTCTAGCGGTTGGGTCTTCATAGGTCAATTTGATGATGAAGAAAAAGCAATAGATTCAGCAAAAAAGTGGCTTGAAATCGAAGCAAACAGACTTATAGCTGTAAAAGTCCTTAAAGGAATAGATGTGATATTTAGCGATCGCGTTGATATGGCAATTAGAAGAGCCCAATACAACAAATCTGATTGTAAGCGATTAAAAGAAGCTAAAGCAAACGAAGCATGTGAGAGATTTAGATGAGTGATAAAGAAATTGCGCCATGGATAACAGAAGCTGAACAGGCAAATAAAGAACTTTATTACCTATGGATTGTTAAAAAAGGTGATCTAGATAAGGCAAAAGAAATGGGAAGAAATCCTGTAGCTTATCCTTATGATCTAAAATTAAGAAATATCACAGATCTTAAAAAGAAATGGGAAGAATTAGCCGATACAAATAAATATGACAAGATATTTCATCTAACATATGCAATGGGAATTAAATTGATAGCTGATCCTAAATTACTGGAAATAATAAAGGAAAAGTGATGGGTAACTTTACTCCCTTTTTGTTTGAGCGACATCAAAATCTATACTGGATAAACAGTTTTTAAATCTTTCATGATCAATCATAGAAAAGATTCGTCCTTAAAAAAATTTATTTCAACTTTCACAAGTCTTTCATCGAAATTTGATTTATCATCTTTTTGTTTGTTCACTTTTAAATATTCAAGAGTGTCCGGCAAACTTTTAAAAGCTCCCTCAAGAGAGCCTGCAATAGCTATTTGCTTAAGCGGTCCATAAGACACAATCACTTCAAAAAATCCGTCTGAAAACATCTTAGAATTCATAAATTCAAGAAAGACATTCTTGGGTTTTGTATCTACGTCACTCATTTTCTTCTCCTTTGCTATTCTTTACTTTAATGCGCCAAAGCTTGGACCATTCATTAGCCACACCTGAAAAAGCTTCCATCTTTAGAATTTCACCCATATTATGCAGTATTATGCTGGGCTTAATCATCTTTGTGTGCCTTTCGAAGAGCAACTTCAGCATCGTAATGTGCCTTTTGAACAGCAGCAAAAATAGATTGCATAGCCGTCTTGAATAATATCCCATCAATTTTAGTAGGTCGCATATATGTCGGAGAAAATCTAGGAAACGCCTTACATCTACAAAAATTAATTATTATAGTTTCTAATTTTGCTTCCCCTTCCTCTTCTTCAAGACTTATCTTCCATGGTAAAATTAAAGTGGGTTTCTCCTGAACAATTTCTATCAAATTAAGTAATTTATTACGTTCCCAACAAACAGCCTCAGAAACACCCATACCACGATCACTTAATGACCCGCTAGTTTCTACAGGCCATTCCTTTATATCTTCTGCAATTGCATTCGACCACGACATGAAGTCTTCTTTGCATTCGAATTTATGGGGCACTATAATCAATTGACCGCTCATAACCTTAACTTACCCATTAATATCAAATAATCTTTATAAGCTTCATATATTTTATTAACGTCAATTTCATCCATAGTTCTTACAAAAGGTTTACTATCCCCTACAAACCAAATTGTTAAGCGAAGAGCATCTGTCGATTCCATTGTCATAAAACTTACTTTTGATAAGTCTATTATTACACTTGTGCCTTTTATGTCTGGGCACTCAACATAGCTTTTAACTTTACCCATATCCTTAATCGCCTATAAAAGTAAGGTTGTAACCTTTTAAAATCTCTTGCATCTCCACAAACATTTCTTCCAAAGCTTTATGAGCTTCAACTGGTAAAGCCTCATATTTACGAGAATTCCTTAGCTTATTCCTTAATGATTCTTTCACAGCATACAAAGCACATTGCATATCGTTAGCACTATTAATCAACTGCAACTTAGCTGCAAAATCTTCTTCTTCATCGTTTAGTTCTATCGTTACTTTCATGGTTTACTTCCTATTATCTTACCTGTTTCATCTCTTTTAATACCCATTTTAGCTTCTAAGGCAACTATCTGAGCTACTCGAATAGCCCTTTCTTCCTCTATACTCATGCCAGAAGCTTCTTCAATCATTTGTCGAACGGCTAATTTAGATTCCAGAGAAGGAGTCAAAATCTTATTTCCATTTTTATCATATTTAGAGGGAATTAATTTGATTTTATGCATTTTTATTTACCTCACAATCTATCCATCATTATTGTCCATCTCTTGTTTATCTACCTACAATGCTACGACATAGCCTATTACAAATACTAATACATAACTCATAACTCATTATTCATTCTCAACCTTACTCATATCCATCATTTTTTCTTGTCTTTCAGCTTCAATAGTCTCTTGTTTCTTGGTAAGGATTTTGATTAACACATCTATATCTTCAGCACTTAAAGCTGTTTCTTCTTTGGTTGCCCATTTAAGGATATCACCCATTACCGCATTAATATCTTTTTGCGTTTCTATTGGCTTTGTTTCAGGCAATACGACTGGAGCTGTTCCCATCCTTTTATCCACAAATGCGATAGCAGGTGCATTACCCATTTTTGCCAATTCGACCATACGATCATGAAAAGCCATCATACCACCAGGTGTCATTCTTTCCTTTAAACAAGGCGCATATATCCTTTTTCTGCCACCTTTTCTTTTTTCGTGTTCTTTATTGCCTTTTTGAAACATTTTTTTCTCATGTAAAAATTGTTAATAACTACTTTTTATTTATTTAATAATTATTTGTTATTTGTTATTTGTTTTTATTTTACTTTTTATTTACTTTCTTTTAAGGACAATCCATGCAGTTCGAGAAACTTATGTAAATCCCTCAACAATCTTACTCCAAAGTTTGGGATATTCAATAATTCCTGTTCTGTTTTTAGGGTTAACTCTTGGATTGAATTTATGTTTTTGTTTTTTAAACAATTTTTAGTTTGGGTAGGAAGATCATCGAATGTTGGTTTGTATTGAGCTCTCAACTCATCTAGGTTTTGAGATGGGTTTTCATAAAGAGAGAAGAACATAAGGATTTCTTGATAAGAAAGATCCAATCCTCTTTCTATAAATTTTTGCATTATTGTGAATTTAAATTGACTTCCTCTAGATGAATTTAGATTCATTTTTCTGCTGATGAGAGAAAGAACATTATCATGAGAGCTGTATTGTATCGCATGCTTAAGAAATTCTTTTTGCCTTGGTGGGATCTCATCAAAAATTATTACTAATTGGGGTGTAAGATTTAATTTACTCATATACTCTGTTCAACCATCCTTTTAGAAAAATTGCGTTTGTTGGAATGCGCATTACAAGTAATTTATAATAATGTGCAGCTTCTGATTTGAAAGCAGCTAATAGCGCTTCTGGATTACATAGATTAATTTTAGCAATGCTAATTGGTCCAATATACCCATCCACAGTTAGGAACTGTCCACACGATATAACGGCTTCTTGCAAGCATTTATTTGCATTGAGTGGCCCCATGTTAACAGCTAAATCAAAGACCTTAGTACATAAAGTATTGTCGTTGATTTCATCATATGGGAAAAGATCCCAATAGTCTTTACGATAGATTTGTATAGCTTGCGCCTGAGTTAGATTTTGAATATCTAGATGAGGGTATGATCGCTGAGATATACCGAAATTAGTGGGACCACCTGCATCATTGGGATTGTTTACGTATCCACCTTCATGCTTTAACACCAATTGAATTGCTTGATTAAATTTAATATCTGATTCTGTCATTTGATTTTGTTCTTTAGTCATAAATTGTTTCCTCCAGTATGTTGTTTTTTTTATTGCTGTTTGTAATTTAGGAAATATCGATGCAATATATAACATGTGCTTTCCTTATGTTTAAATACACATCAATCATTTTTGCCTCTCTTTTTAAATTCCATATAATCTCGTGTAAAATGGTTTGTTTTTATTTTATATACAGTTGCTAATATAAAAGATCCAATTAGCTGCCCTGAAGTATCAAATTTACCTTTCAGGCAATTAAAAAAAAACAAAAAGGTGACAATCAATACAAGAACATAGTTTATTTTTTCAATAAAAGGCAATTCTTTTAAAAATTTAAGCATTTTGATTTTGTTTTAATTTTTCTATTTGTTTTTGCAATATGACTATTTGATCTTGAAGACATCTAGTTAACCGTTCTGTATATTCCCGCAATTGCGCATCTCTCAAAAGGGATTCACGCACAACCTGATTAATCATTCTTGTTTGCGGAATCCATTCTCTGTATTCATAAGCAACTGATATAGGTTTTGAACACATATTCCAATGAATTTGATTAATATGTGTGCGGCCAGATGTATTTTCAATATCTTTTTCTTCTAAAGAATATATGGGGGATGGTTCATTCAATCCTTTTTCCCAATTAGCACCAAAATTATTATTAATTGTACGACAATGACTCTTTAAGCTTTGATTTTCGTTTTTAAAGTCTGTAGATTTCATATGAAATGTACCCCTATTAATTCCTTGCCTACCTAAAATTGAAGCAAAAAAAAAATATAAAAGCAACAACAAAAAACTATTGAAAAAAAATTAAAACAAGTTTATACAAAAATTATACATAAATTATAGTGATTACTCATGAAGGATATAGTGATGAAAAAAATACACCAAATGACCAATGATGAACTACATACTGCTTATGAAACAGCTAGCTTTATTCGTAACTATCTAGATGATACGGCAAGCGTAAAAGATCTTCGAAATTTTATCAGTGACATTATGAACGAGTGTAAGCGTACAATTTTAGATGAAGATGCTTACCTTAAAGATAAAACTGACACTCAATGCCCTGAGGTGTATTATGAAGATAGTGTAGAAAACCGATATATAGCTTCAACAGACGATGAAATAGATGAAGAAACCGAGTTATTAAATGATATAACAGATTTATTAAGAGAAGCTACATATGAAAACAACATCCTAAAAAACCAAATTCAAGTATTAAAACAGCAATTAATAGGAGAAAGAAAGGGGTACTTTTCAGATGACTGCTAAAGTTATGACCAATAAGATTTTTTTAAAAACTTCTTTTAATAAAAAATCCAAAAAAAATATTCAAAATAACAAACAAACTAAAATTTCCTCTAAAAAAGAAAAAAATAAAATTACCATTAAAGATTGGATATTAATGGCTGTTAAAGGCTTAATTATTAGTGGGATAGCTTATCTTATTAAACAATTAGAATCGATAGGAATATTCCATGAATTGGCTTTTTTTAATTAACACATTTTTATTATTAACTTTAATAGGGGGCATCGGTTGGCTCTTAACACATGCGAGGGAAAAATGAATATTTCGACTATTTTATTAATAATTGGGTTAACGGTGTCAAATTTGACTGGATTTATTATTCTTAATAAGAAAATTACTATGCTTTCACAAAAAACAGAATTTATTAAAGAAAATATAGAAATTCTTAAACAAGATATAGAAACTATCAAACAAGATATGTTAGAAACAATAGCTCAAAACCGAGATTATTTAGAAGAAAACGACCGTTGGGAAGAGGAAAATGCAAAACACTATGATTAATCATACAACGGAATATCTTTTAAGACAGCGTTTACGCAATGATAAAGATATTTCCCGTACATTAAAAAAATACACACGATATTTTTTAACGCGTGATCAAATACCGTTGGATAGATCTATATATGCTGATGAAAACATTGATGATTTACGTATCATTTTAAACATCAGCGAAAGAATATTGTCTAGATTGGAAAGGAAAAACATTGATAACCTTTCTTATAGGCAGTTAGAATTGTTTCAACCACTTATAGAAGAAACATTTATGAAAGATCAATACACCTCTGTTTGGAATAAAGCTATTCCTGATGAATGGGTTATAGAAACACGCGAAGAATTTATGGATGAAAAACTTAATGATATCTGGAAACATTTTCTAGAGATTCATAACGATGTCAAAAAAAATCCCGCATCAAATGATAATTTTATTTCCATTAAAATGGAAGTTAATAACATTCTTAATTTCCTTTTAGAGATCATCAAAATGAATGATTTTAATATGAGGCGCAAAATTTTAGAAATGATCGAAACATTTATGAAAGAAATGCTGGACTTCTTAATGATTCATTATCCTGATGAAAAAGAAGTATTATGCGCACGTTTTATAGATGCGCATCATCGTTTGTCTAATCAATTAAAAAATTGGGATAAAACCCATGAAGAATAAATTAGAAGAGATGTCTGAAGATTATGAGATATGCGAATTAGAAGAAACAAAACATAAAAAACCTAATTTTTTTAAAGATATTGTTATGCAATTAAAGAAATTAAACAAAATGATTTGTATTGAGTTTAACAATGATAAATATGTAAATACAATTCCTTGTAATAACAATTATAAAGGAGGAAATAAATAATTATGGAACTTTCTGAAAATGATGTAACCAAAAAAAAATCAACTATATATAGCGCTCTTTTAGAAATTCAAAAAGAACTTCCTCCTATTGGTACAGACGGGCACAATAATTTTCACAACAATGATTATGCAACATTGCCTTACGTTCTTGATATAATGTTGCCTGTCATCAATAAATATGGAGTTGTTTTTTTTGCCCATCCTGATGAAGATGATCAAAAATTTTTGATAATACATTTGTATCATGTTGAATCACACACTGAAATAAAAGCTAAAATAGAACTTTTAAATAGAAGTGATATGCAAAAATGGGGGGGGTCAGCTACTTACGCTGAACGTCGCGGATTTTTAATGCTTTTAGGTAGAGCTGCCGACAAAGATTTGGACGGAGAAGACACAAAAGAAACTGATGAAGCTATTAGAAATAAGCGAGCAGAAGAAATTAAAAAAGAAAATGAAGAAAAAAAACGTCAGTACGAAGAAAAAAAATTGACCCTTACAAAAAATGTTTTGGAGGTAATTCATGAAAAAGAAAATAAAATTATGTCTTTAGAAGATGAAAAAGCAAAATTCATACGTAGTGTTATTATGGATCCAACTAAACTAGATTCTATTAAAACTCTTGATAAATTAAATGAAATATATTTTTGGATTAAAAGCTTATGAGCCGTTGCATTAATAAAGTACAAATTTTAGGATACGTGGGCGCTGACCCTAAGATCACTCATTTCAACAACAACAAAACAAAAGTTTGTTTGTTTTCAGTTGCCACAACAACCACATGGAAAGATCGGGAAAGTGGAGAATTTAAAAATTCTACTCAATGGCATAACGTTGTTATCTATAACCCATATCTAATTGAATATGCCCAAAAGCATGTCAAAAAAGGTTCTTTGTGCCTTGTAGAAGGGGAGCTTAAATCACGTAAAGCCACTATTAAAAACACAGATCATGAATACAATATTTATGAAATAGTTTTGAAAAATTACCATGGAGAATTAATCGTGTTTCCTAAGGATGCCAAAAGCGATTCTGAAAACACAATAATGGAAAGTCATTTTAAAGATGAACTATCAGATCTTGATGATATGAACGATGATATTCCATTTTAATTTATAAATTAAATTTTAAAAACATTAATAATGAGGAAACATATTATGAAAAAATTTAAAATAATAACAACGATGTTGTTATTAAATTGCACCATTTTAGCAATTAGCGAAGAAGAAATTCCAGAAACTGAATTTTTAAAAACAGTTCGTATTTCTATAGAAAGACAATCTGAATCATCATTTACAAATGATTTGAGAGAATCCGCTTTTTATAAAGTAAAAGAATTTATGCATCAAGCTTTTAAGCAAAATACTTTTCCAAGTGAATATGAACTTAATTTGGCATTAAAAGAAGCCGTAAGAATTGATGATTATTATTTGGCTCGTTTATGTTTTGAACAATATTTTGAATATAAGTGGGAAAAAAAACCAAGCTGGGTAGGAATCATTTGTGCACTAGAAGAAGCTTACACTAGAAGAAGCAATTTTCTTGTTAAAAGAAAATCAATTTTAGAAAACCAAAAAAAGAATACATTGTTTTCATTTAGAAAAAACTCTTTATCAAAAAATAAAGTGGCATGCGCTACTGAGAGATCATCTTCTTATTATGTTCAGTTTAACAAAACGATAAATGATAAAATTGAACAGTTAAGCAGCATTATTGATTTTCTTGAGGCTCAAATTAAATCTATTTAAAAAATTGACGATTCCCATATTTTAAGCAAAAATAATACATCTTTTGTATTAAAAGTGAAAAAATATGGGAAGATCTAAAAATGATATTACAAGACTTGCAAAAGGAAGAACTGTAACAACATCTTCGAGCAAAACTGAAAAATCTTCTTCAAGCTCAAAAATAAAACCTTTGGCATCTTCTACTGTAGTGCATAGCGACCCTCCCATTTCTCAATCTTTTTTGGATAAACATTTGCAAACGTATAGTGGAATGGGTTCTCATCAAAACAAAAAAGGATATGCTATTAGTATGGGTCAATCCATAGCCGATGAAAGAGGATTATCCGTTCCAAGTACTACTGTTTTTGTAAATGATCGCCATTTAAAAAGTGCCAAAAAACAAATCAAAAGCTCTACAGGTTCTACCAAAACAATAAGAGTGCGAGGACGTGTAGTTGAGACCCCTCCAGGAAAACACGCTAAATATCTTGGTAAACATTCTGTAGAAATTAGCGGAACGGATATAAGGCCTACACCAAGAGCAGGAAATCAACTTGGTCATTACAATGATATTAAGAAAATTAGGAACAGCTTAAAAAATTCTGGAGATACATCCTCAGATTCAGAAGATGATACTGGAAAAAATTATTGGAAACATAAATTAACACCTTAGACATAAGTTATAGAAATCCTACGTGGAAAATTAGATACTTGCCTATATTTTCCTCCATCAACTATTAAATCTGTCAATGTTTGACTTTTTTTCAATAAATTTAAATCTTGTACATTGCTGCACATATCAGCTTTTATTCTTCTTAACTTTGGTAAAAGTTCAATAGGAGAAATAGATAAAAGATTAAAGTTACAAGAAACATCTAAATTTTCAAGATTTATAAGGGCGGAAATAAAATTTAATCTAGGATGAACATTATCCTCAATTGAAATTGCGTGAGACATGTTCAGATTAACAAGAGAAGTTATTTGGCCAATACATTCCAAATCTATTATCCTAAAACACAAACTAATATCTAAGGTATGCAAGTTTTTTAATGAACAAATAGGAGCTATTTTTTTTAAAGTATTATTCTCATGTAAATTAAGATATGTAAGATTAGTTAATTTTTTTAATGGTTTAAGTTTAGTAATCGCTACTCCACTTAAGTTTAATCTTGTTAAGGAAAGAATCTTACAAATAGGTTTGTAATTATTTCCAAGATAACAATCATCTTCCAAATTCAGCTCCACCAAATTAGGAAAATGCCTAATAAAGCTAATATCAGTCAATGATTCATCATGAGACAGATCTAAACAAGTGACATCAAGATTATGCTGAGAAATTGACGTATTCTCTTCTTCTGTCTCCATTGCTAAAAGAGATGCTGAGCAAACAAGAGTAAGAATAATTGTTTTAAGTTTCATGGTTTTACCTATTCACAATGATTTAATTAATTGTTCTTTTTTCAAAAAGATTATCAATGTGATCATTTTTTGTTAATAACACAATAAGTTGATCTAATTTTTCTTTATATTCGATTATTAAAAGTTCTTGGGCTTTTTTATCATGCTGTATTTCAGCAAGAGAAGACATAACTAAAGCCAAAGATGCTTTCAACAATTGTGTTATATAATCTTCAATGTTATTTATTGTTTCGTCTTCATTTTTCTCAAAACTAATTTTGCTATAACCCTCAGTATTCTCAACAATGATTTTCATATTAATAAAAAATTCCTAATGATCTTTTGATGGTATCAATTGAATTATGAATTTCTTGAATTTCTTCATGCATTTCTCTAACTTTTTTTTCAAGATCAATATGATTGCCATTGATAAGTATTTCTAATCTTTGATTTCTAACTTCTACATCACCTGTTTCCCTAAGCAAAGCATTGTATCTTTTAACAAGATCATTATGTTTTTCAAAAATCTTATTATATTCTTCGGTCAAATAATTGTTTCGCCTCACCAATTGCCTATAAGATGTTTTAAATTCTTCGCTTTCATCAATATAAGGTTGAGATTGAGATGATGATGCATTTGAATTTAAAGGAATGTTTCTTTTTGATTCACGTTCACTTTCTTTTTCCATGCCATTAAGCACAGTTAAACCAGTTGCTAATATTAAAATTTTTGTAAATGATTTCATGTTGTTTTTCCTTTTTTTCGTTTACTATATGATATATGAAAAAATATCCCTTACGCCATAAATTCAATGCTGTCAGAACAAATGTTGATTCATTCAAGTTTGCTTCAAAACTAGAAGCAAAACGCTACAATGAACTTAATCTTTTAAAAAAAGATGGCGTCATTTTGTTTTTCCTTATGCAGGTTCCTTTTCATATGCCTGGTGGTGTCAAATATGTATGTGATTTTCTTATCTTTTGGACCGATGGAACGGTAACAGTCGAAGACTGTAAGGGACGAAAAACCGATTTGTACATCGCTAAAAAGAAAATCATTGAAGCAACATACCCAATTACAATCACAGAATATCCTCTCCCACATTGTTAAAAATTATTTTAAATAATTACAATATTGTAAAATATTGTCAATATTGCGTTGAAAAAATATTAAAAAAAAATTATTCTATTTTTAAGCAAATTTAAAAATATTCAACGAAAAATGGGCGCTTGGAGCATTGTAGACAGTAAAAATATTGGCATCAATGAGATCAGAGTTCGTCATTTTTTTAGAAAAAGCATTAAAAAAAATAATATTACGCCTAAATTGTATTACTACATACAAATTTTCATTAACAAACAGCAGTTAAAAAAAATTAAATGGACAAAAGTTTCTCATGTTCATATTTTCTTTAATGAAAATAATCCAAATTTGATGTGTCTTATTCCAGCTAAAAATAAAAAAAATAACAATAACAAAATGTATGCCCGCAACAAAATTTGCATGTCTGCTTCTGAAAGGTTTGTCTCTATAACTTTTAGAGTTGATCGACCTTTTCAAGAAGAAAAAATAATTAATGAACGTGTAATTGCAAATTACACTCCAGAAGCTATTAGTTTTGAACTAAATATGCTGCAAAAATAAGCACATTTCTTCTATACTTAATAAAGATAAATTAATGTATAGAAAAATCATTGAGTTTAAGGCCAATTGCTAAGAGTTTAAAACTCTATAATGAAATAATTGCCAATCGCAATCTTAATCGATCAATTTTAACAAAAGAAGAACATCTTATACGAGATATATGTGAATCTTCCTTATATGAGTTTATTAAACATTCTTGGCCTTACGTAGAGGGAGAAAATCTTTTTTATGATAATTGGCATATAAAAGCTATTGCCGATCATTTAGAAGCTTGTGCAAATGGTTCAATTAAATTTTTGATTATTAATATTCCTCCTCGTTGCATGAAATCATTAATTTGCGGGGTGTTTTTTCCCGCATGGATATGGACTATACGCTCTCATGCTCGCATCTTTAATCTTTCTGGGTCATTCAAACTTGCTGTGCGAGACAATGTAAGGTGTCGACGCTTAATGCAATCTGAATGGTATCAACGTTTATGGGGAAATGTTTTTAAATTTAGTCAAGACGTAAACACCAAAGATCGTTTTGCCAATAACAAAGGGGGAGAAAAACTCGTTAAATCAATAAAAGGTTCATCCATTGGTGAAGGAGGACATTTTTTAGTTATTGATGATGGAAATGTACAACAAGACATTACTTCAAAAACTACACGTGAACGAACCGCTGAAATTGTTGATTCTTCTTTTTGTATTCGTCAGGATAATACTGATAATGCAGTTTTAATTAATATTCAGCAACGTCTTCATTGGGAAGATTTAACTGCTCACTTTTTAAAAAAAGAACTACCAGGCACTGTTCATTTAATGTTGCCTATGGAATTTGACCCTAATCGTAAATGCGTAACTATACCCCTTAAGGGAATGACTAAACCATGGGAAGACCCTAGAACAAAAAAAAATGAACTATTATGGCCAGAACGTTTTACGCCAGAACATGTTAAACGTTTAAAAATATTTTTTGGAACTCCTTATAATATTGCTTCTCAATTACAACAGTTGCCTTCTCCAGAAGGAGGAAACATCTTTAAAAAAGAATGGTTTAACTTTTGGAAAGAAGCTCGTCTTCCTAAAATGGATTACGTTATCCAAAGCTGGGATACAGCACTTAGTACCGATGTAAATGCTTGTGATTCAGCGCTAACAACATGGGGTATATTTACTGATATTAGCTACAGAAAGAATCTTATTCTGATTAATAGTTGGACAGGTAAATTGGAAACACCACAATTAAGACAGATGATAAAGAAATGCGCTTATAACTATTTTACTATGAGTTACGAAGAACCTGATCGTGCTGGGCCTTGTGCTGATCTTATTTTAATTGAAAAAGCTTCTAATGGAGCAGCAATCATTCAAGATTTGCAAATGGGAGGAATGCCCGTAATTGCTTTTAATCCACGACATCATGGGCTTTCTAATTTTAAACATATGACAAACAAACCTGATCGTGCTCGACTTGCTTCTGTTTTTGTAGAACAAGGACTTGTTTGGCTTCCTGCACGCGCAGATCATGCAAATTATCTCACTCCTTTTTCATCTCAACTTTTAGAAGCATGCTTATCTTGCCCCTCTGGTATTTATCAAGATTTAGTTGATTCCATGTCTCAAGCATTTATATGGATAAGAAAACAAGGATTATTGCATTTTAAAGGTGAAGAACCACCTCTTGAATCCCTTGATTTGTCTGGATATTATTACGCTGAAAATAAAATTTAATAAAATTTGTATAATTTTTGTTGACCTATAAATACAATTTTTGTACAAATAATTATTAAATTTTTTACAAAATAGGGAAAACAATCAATGGAGACAAAATCGACAGAAACAAACAACTCTTTACATTTAAACTTTTTGAATTTTTACGAAGGTAAACATGTAATTGTCCGTTCGTATGATTCAGGGGTGCATTTTGGTAAAGTAAAATATTATGATCCTGTAACTCGTCATGTTTTGCTTGAAGATTCAAGAAGGCTTTGGTACTGGAGAGGATTTACACTTTCTTATTGTGCCAACCATGGAATGGCTGATGATCAAGCTAAATTATCAGAAACTTTAAAAGAGCTCATTGTAGCTAATGTTATTGAGTTGCTTCCTTGTTCTGAAGGGGCAATTGATAATATGAAAAATTATTCTACTCACGCACCATTGTAATATTAACTATGACCACAGAAGAATTCTTATTAAAAATTAAACAATCAGAATCTAATGATAAATCTGGCGAAGGATCTGGCGATGGCAGTGGTTTCGGCGATGGATCTGGCAAAGGCTATGGCTCAGGCTATGGCCATGGCTATGGATTTGGATATGGCCATAGCAATGGCTATGGCGATGGTGGTGGCCTTGGTTATGGATTTGAAAATTTCGGTTACGGCAGGGGCGATGGATATGGCTCTAAAGATGGTTCTGGAAGAGGGTAATCGTGACTAGAGAAGAATTTTTATTACAGATTAAACAATCAGAATCTAATGATAGGTCTGGCGAGGGCTCAGGCTATGGCGATGGATATGGCTCAGGATATGGCTATGGCTTTGGCTCAGGATATGGCTATGGCTTTGGCTTAGGCTTAGGCTCAGGCTCTCGCGAAGGCTATGGATCTGGAGATGGATCTGGAGATGGATCTGGAGATGGCAATCGTTATGGCGAGGGCAACGGCAATGGCTATGGCTATGGCTCTGGCCGCCCTGGAAATGGCGATGGCGAGGAAGATGGTTCTGGAGA
>OFJB01000106.1_pt1 | contig 48879 bp, 40 predicted proteins | sample 1775081 | NCBI WGS metagenome assembly OFJB01 (sample SAMN08195771, study PRJEB24354) | sludge metagenome | isolation source: initial sludge from phenol fed wastewater aerobic bioreactor | place: India: Nagpur | collected 2016-06-05
CGCCTGCCCAAGAAGAACATCCTGGCCTTCATCTACTTTGCGCGCTCGGTGGTCATCACGGTGTTCCTGCTGGCGCCGCTGTCGCCGATGAGCGTGTACCTGTTTTCCGCCGTGATGGGCATGCTGTGGCTGTCCACCGTGCCGCCGACCACGGCCGTGGTGGCGCAGATTTTTGGTGTCGCCCACCTGTCGATGCTGGGCGGATTCGTCTTCTTCAGCCACCAGATCGGCAGCTTCATGGGCGTGTGGCTGGGTGGCTACCTGTACGACCGCCTGGGTAGCTACGACATCGTGTGGCTGCTGACCATCGCACTGGGCGTGCTCGCGGGCCTGGTGAACTTGCCCGTGCGCGAAAACGCCATCCAACGCGCCGCCCCCCAAGGCGCCTGACCATGCCCAGCAAGCGCCAGGCCCTGGCCTACGCTGCAGCCCTGGTGGCGCTGCTGGCGGTGTTCGGGCTGTACACGCAGCCCGAGTTCCTGATCACCTTGGCGGACCAGCTCTGGGCGTGTTTCTAGCGTGAATCGCCCCCGGCTTCTGCGCACGCCCGTTCTGTGCGCCTGGGTATCGCCCAGCGCCAGCGAGCATCAGGCCACGGGGCTACGCGAATCCTTGGCGTTGGCCGTGGCGGAGGCTGATCTGCGCAGCCAGCGCATCAGCCCGCCCAGTACGGGAAATTTTTCGTACAGCTCTTCGGCGGCATCCCAGTAGTCGCGGTGCAAGGTCACCTGGCCCTGGGCGTCCAGCACCAAGTGCGAGGCGCCGCGCACCGTCTGCGTCACGCCCTTGTGGAAGTCCTTGAACGCGAACAGGAAGTCCCAGGTCAAAAAGCACTGCTGCCCCTGCACCACGCGGCCCGTGACCACAAAACGCGGCTGCTCCAGGGCCTCGAACATGTGGGCAAAGATGCCCTGGATGGCAGGCACTCCGACCACCTCGTTGAACGGGTCCTTGAAGCGCGCCTGGGGCGCATAGAACTGGCCGATGGTCGCCACATCGGCGGGCGACAGGTTTTCAAAAAACGCAATGACGCGCGTGACGGCTTCTTCGGTAGCGGGTGCGGTGTAAGGGGGCTGCATGGAAACTCAGAGTCCCGTGAACTTGCGGACGGCTGGAAAGTACCACCGGTAGGGCAGCAGCCGCAGCAGCTTCATCACGCGCGTAAAGCGCTTGGGGAAGTGGATGTCGAACTGCCCGCGCGCCCAGCCCTGCAGGATGGCGTCGGCTGCCGCTTCGGGGGAGATGAGCGCAGGCATGGTGAAGTCGTTGCCCGCCGTGAGCGGCGTGGCCACAAAGCCGGGGTTGATCACGCTCACGCCCAGGCCCAGGTCGTGCAGGTCCAGGTACAGCGCCTCGGCCAGGTTGATGAGCGCGGCCTTGGTGGGCCCGTAGGCCAAGCTCTTGGGCAGGCCCCGGAACCCCGCCACGCTGCTGATCAGGCTCACATGCCCAGGGTGCCCCGTCTGCGCCGCAGTGAGCATGGCGGGCAGCACGGCGGCCAGGACATGCAGTGCGCCGTTGTAGTTGATCTGCTCGTGGCGCAGCATCACGGTCAGGTCGAAGTCGGTCGCGCGCATGTCGCGGTAGTAGCCCGCGCAGTAGCACACCAGGTCGGGAGCACCATCCGCCAGCACCTGTGCGGCGGCGGCTTGCACCTGGGCAGGTTCAGCCGTGTCAAAAGCCAGCGCGGTGCTGCCGGGGTGCTGCACCACAAAGGCGTTCAGCGCATCGCTGCTCCGGGCCGAGACGATGACCTGCGCGCCGCGCGCATGCAGCGCTGCCGCCGTGGCTCGGCCAATGCCGCTGCTGGCCCCGATGAGCCAGGCCCGGCGGCCCTTCCAGTCGCGCAAGGGAGGGTTGAGTTTCATGGTGCGCGCTTGGTGAAGGACAAGGTGATCTCGCCCAGCCGCACGCCGAACTTGCTCATGGTGGCGCGGTTGAGCATCACGCGGTCGTCGATGAGGTACATCCAGTCGTCCAGGTCCACGTTGTAGACCTTGCCGTCCACGGGCAGGGCCAGCGTGTAGTTCCAGCGGAAGGCGTTGCCGCGCGTCTGGCCGTTGGCCGTGCCCACCACATCATCGGCGGTACCGGTGTAGCGGCCGTCGGCGTGTTTGGTCAGCCGCCAGATGCGGCGCTGCGTGGTGCCGTCGGAATAGGTGAAGGCTTCGTCCAGCACGCCCTCGTTGCCCTTCCAGCTGCAGTCCATCACCACGGTGAAGCGTTTGACGATCTGGCCGCTGCGGTCTTGGAAGATGCCGTATGCGTCGATCTTGCCGTTGAAATACTGGGCCAGGTCCAGCACCGGTTTTTCGCTGGCGTAGCCATCGAGGTTCTGGCTGGCGCAGCCGGACAAGACCACAGGTGCGGCCACAGCGGCGGAGAGGAGAAGGCGTCTTTGCATGTTGGGCATCCCTTGAAAAATCAGGCACTGGCCGCGCCGCGCGCAGGCCGAAGCACCAGCCAATACAGCGCCGCCGCTGCCAGCAGCTTGAGCGCGCAAGGCAGCACGGCGTAGGCCAGCCCCAGGGTGTGCAGGCCGTCGTCGCTGCGTGTGCCTGGCGTGTAGCCCCACCAGCCCAGCAGCGGCAGCGCCAGGCCTGCGGCCAGCGCCAGGTTGAGCTTGGTGGCAAAGTTCCACCAGCCGAAGTAAGCGCCCTCGTGCCGGCCGCTGTCGCCCTCGGCCGCAATCACGCCAGCTAGCAGCGCGCTGGGCAGGGCCAGGTCGGTGCCCAGGGCCACGCCCGACAGCGCACAGACGATGAGGAAAGGCACCACATCGCCCGCGCCCAGGAACGCCGTCCACACAAACACGGCAATCGCCAGCAGCATGCCCGCCAGCCAGGTGCGCGCCAGCCCCCAGCGCGCCACGGCGCGCAGCCACAGCGGGATGGACAGCGCCGCGCAGACGAAATAAGCGGCCAGGAACATCGGCTCCTGCGCGGGCGGGGCCTGCAGGCGGTCCTGGATGAAGAAGAGCACCAGCGTGGCCGGGATGGCGCTGGCAATGCCGTTGAGCATGAACACGGCCAGCAAGCGGCGGAAGGCGGGCCGCCCCCAGGGCCGCCACAGGCTGGCACGTTGGGGCGGGCGGTACACGCCGGCCATGGCGCCCGCGTGGCCTGTGGGGCGCGGCGCGCGCGTCCATGCCCACCAGCCCAGCAGCAAGGTGAACGCAAACACGCTGAGCATGACCGGCAGGCCCAGCAGTGCGGGCAACACCGAGGCGGTGACCACGCCCACCAGCGCAGCGCCCTCGCGCCAGGCCACGATGCGGCCGCGCTGCAGCTCGTCGCCGCCCAGCCGCGCGCCCCAGGACTGGTGCGCAATGCCCAACTGGCTGTAGGCGGTGTAGGTGATGAGCAGCGCCACCAGCGCCCAGGCAATCAGCGCATCGGCCCCTGCTACCAGCGGGAAGAACAGGCTGGTCAGCCCCAGTGCCAGTACCACCGCCGACACCGCGCCCACCGCCAGCACGGCGCGCACCGAGCGGCCAAACAGGTAGTCCGACAGGCGGCCCAGCAGCGGGTCGGACACCGCATCAAACAGCCGCGCCGCCAGCAGCACCGACCCCAGCGTTGCCAGAGGCATGCCGAACTCGCGCGCGTAGTGGTTGGGCAGCAGCACGTATAAAGGCAGTGCGACGAACGCCAGCGGCAGGCCCAGCAGCCCATAGGCCAGGCCTTGGCCGGTGCGAATGGGCGTGTGGGTGGTCATTGCTGCCCTTGGCCCGCCGTGCGGGTGGCAGCGATCAGCTCTTGCCGCAGTCCGGGCTCGGAGGTCTGTGGCGACAGCCAGATGCCGAAGAACAGGCGCGAGAACTCGGCGTCAGGTACCTCGCCCACCACACGTCCGCCCATCTTGAACACGGCGCCCGCGCCGGGCTGGTACAGGCCCAGCAGCCGGTCGCCCGCCTTCACATCCGGCAAGGCGGCGGCCAGCGCCTGCTGCCAGCGCGTGGCCTGCTGGGGCGTGAAGCTGCCCACGCGACGCATCTCCTCGATGGAGCGCTTGGCGATGGCGTCGGCCGAAAAATCGCGGTGGTAGGTCAGCTCCAGCGCCAAGGGGTGGGCCGCGTAGTTGTCGGCGTCAAAACCGGGCTGCACCCACAGCCGCGCGCGGTAGATCTCAAACCCCAGAAAGCGCAGCACGCCCTGCCCCACCAACCGCGCACCCGACAGCGGGGCTGCAGTGGCGGCGCTGGCCTCTGCCACCTGCGCCAGCGCAGTTTGAGGGCCAAAAGCCATCAAAGCGCTAGTGAATATTGTGGTAATAGCTATGTTTTTCATAGCAATTCTCGGTTTTTGATCAGTCCTTGACCAGCGTGTACTGCACCAGGTCGATGTTGCTCATCGCAAACGCCGCTTCGCAGTACGCGAGGTAGAACTCCCAGATGTGCATGAAGCGCTGGTCAAAGCCCAACTGCAGGATCTGCGTGCGCTGCGCCAGAAAACGCTCGCGCCAGCGCTTGAGGGTTTCGGCGTAGTCCTGGCCGAACGCGAACTCGTCCACCACACGCAGGCCTGCCGCCTCGGCCTCGCGGCGGAACTCGCGCGGGCAGGGCAGGCAGCCGCCGGGGAAGATGTATTGCTGGATGAAGTCGGTGGAGCTGATGTAGCGGTCGAACAGGCTGTCGTCGATGACGATGCTCTGAATGCAGGCCTTGCCGCCGGGCTTGAGCAGGCGGTTCACCGACTGGAAGTAGGTGGGCCAGTATTCGCGGCCCACAGCCTCGACCATCTCGATGGAGCAGATGGCGTCGTACGGGCCGTCCTGGATGTCGCGGTAGTCCTGCAGGCGCAGGTCGGCACGCTCGGCCACCCCCTGCTGCGCCATGCGCTTTTGCGCAAACGCGAGCTGCTCGGTGGACAGCGTCACCCCCGTCAGGCGGGCGCCGAATTCGACGGTTGCCATCTCGGCCAGCGCGCCCCAGCCGCAGCCGATCTCCAGCACGCGGTCGCCCGCCTGCACGCCGGCCATACGCAACGCGCGGCGCACTTTGGCGTGCTGGGCCTTGCGCATGTCGCCGCCCGCATCGCCCTCGAACCAAGCGGACGAATAGTTCATCGTGTCGTCCAGCCAGAGTTCGTAGAACGCATTGCCCAGGTCGTAGTGGGCGTGGATGTTCTTCTGGCTGTTGGCGCGGGTGTTGCGGTTGAGCAAATGCTTGATGCGGTACAGCAGGCGGCCCGCCCAGGTGCCGTAGATCACGCCTTCAACTTGTTGGCGGTTCGCGATGAAGAGCTTGAGCAGGTCGGTGAGGTGCGGCGTGGTCCAGTCGCCCGCGATGTAGCTCTCGGCAAAGCCGATGTCGCCCGACTTGAGTGCGGCGCTGCACACATTCCAGTTCTTGAGCGTGATCGCGGCCGAGGGACCGTTCCCGTGGCCGAAGTGCTGCAGGGTGCCGTCGGGCAGTTGCACCGTGAGGTGACCGTGCTGCAGCTTGTGCAGCAGCTTGAGCGCTGTGCGTGCGGCTGCGGGGGTGCCGGCGGGCAGGGTCTGGGCAGAGCGGGGGGCGGTGGTGGAGTTCATGGCGGTCTCGTTCGTCATGGAAATCAACGGGTCACGATGGATGCAGGCGCCTCGGGCTTGCGGTGGAAACGCACACGCTTGAGCCACAGCTGCAGCGCGTGCCAGTGGATGCGGGCAATGATGGCCAGCGTCATGGCGGGGTAGCCCCACAGCGCTTGGCGCAGGGTCTGTGGGGTGATGGTCTGCAGGGTGCCGCTCACGCTGGTCTGGATGAGGGGGCCGGTGTCGTCGTCGTGGTCGATGCGCACCACGGTGCGGCCTGCATCCTGTGCGCCGGCCTCAGTGCGCATGAAGCGGAAGCGGTAGCCGCCGCTCACCTCGCAGAACGGCGACACATGGAACACCTTGCGCGCCTGCTGCTCCACGCCGTACTGTGGCGCATCCAGCAGGTAGCAATGGCGCTCGCCAAAGGTGTTGTTCACCTCCACCACGATGGCGCGCAGGGGGCCGTCCGCCCGGTGGCAATACCAGAAGCTCACGGGCTTGAAGGTGTAGCCCAGCACGCGCGGGTAGCAGTGCAGCCAGATCTCGCCGGTGGCGTCGGTGATGCCTTCGGTGCGCAGCAGCTCGTCCAGCCACGCCAGCGCCCCGCCCTGTGCGGCGCTGCGGCCGTCGCCGTGGTCCACATCATGGAAGCTGATGGCACCGCCGCGGTTCACCGCCAGCGGCGTGTGTGTGCCGCTCAGGCTGCGCATCGGCAGCATGAGGAAAAACGTGGGGTAGGCAAACGCGTGCCGCCGGGGCCGCAGCCGCGTGTGGCGCACCTGGCCGAAGCCGATGAGGGGCGCTGCGGATGGGGCTGGGGCGTGGCTCACGCGGCCTCCGCCAAGGGGGCTGGCAGGGCTGCCCGCAATTGTTCGGCCACGGCCAGGCCAGATTTGAGCCCGTCTTCGTGGAAGCCATAGCCCGTCCAGGCGCCGCAGAACCAGGTGTGCTGCTGCCCTTGCAGCTTGCCCACCTGCTGCTGCGCGCGGATGGCGGCCATGTCGAACACCGGGTGGGCGTATTCGTAGCTGCCGATCACATGCTCGGGCGCAATGTCACGCACCGGGTTGAGCGACACCACCACAGGCTGCGCAAACGGCACGGGCTGCAGCTGGTTGATGAGGTAGTGCAGGCACACGCGGGCCGATTCGCGGCTGCGCTGCTGGGCGCGCTCGTAGTTCCACGCGGCCCAGGCGGCGCGGCGCTGGGGCAGCACCGACGTATCGGTGTGCAGCACGGCGCGGTTGGCCTGGTAGCGGATGGCGCCGAGCACGGCGCGCTCCTGGGTCGTGGGCTGGGCCAGCAGCGCGAGCGACTGGTCGGAGTGTGTGGCCAGCACCACCTTGTCAAAGTGTTCGGTGCGGTCTGCAGTCACCACGCGCACACCGGCGGCATCGCGCTCAATGCGGCGCACGGGGGTGTTCAGGCGCTTGTCGGCAATGCCCGCCACGATCTTGTCCACATAGTGGCGCGCGCCGCCGGACACCGTCCACCACTGCGGCCGGTTGCTCACCTGGATCAGGCCATGGTTGTGGCAGAACCGGATCATGGTGGCCACGGGGAACTTCAGCATCTGGTCCGTGGGGCAGCTCCAGATGCAGCCCAGCATGGGCAAGAAGTACCAGTCGCGGAACGCGTCGCCAAAGCGGTGCTCGCGAAGGAAGTCTCCCAGGGGCTGCATCAGCGCGGCCTCCGCCTGCTTGTCGGCAATGCGCGTGCATAGCTTGTTGAAGCGCAGCAGGTCGCGCAGCATGCCCAGAAAACGCGGGTTGACCAGGTTGGAGCGCTGGGCAAATACGGTGCTCAGGTTGGTGCCACTCCATTCCAGCGCGCGGCCACCGCCCAGGGCGGCAGGCACCTGCACCGAAAACGACATGTCGGATTTGGCCGTCTCCACGCCCAGCTCGGCCAGCAGGCGGATCAGGTTGGGGTAGGTGCGCTCGTTGAACACCAGAAACCCGGTGTCCACGCCGTGGGTGACGGGGGTACCCGACGCATCGGGCAAGGTGACATCGACGGTGTGGGTGTGCCCACCGAAGTAGTCGCCCGCCTCAAACAGGGTGATGTCCGCCTGGCCGCGCAGCTGGTGCGCGACGGAGAGCCCGGAGATGCCGGAGCCGATGATGGCGATTTTCATGGCCGGCCCCCTCTGGCCGGCGCCTGGAATAAAAAGGTTGCGAAGCGTCCCGAAACGAATAAGAGAGGGAGGGAGGAGAAGCGCTCCAGGAGGTCAGTCGGAACCCAGGGGCCCGAAAGGCTTCGCAACGTTAAAACTGTACGCCGCGCAATCGTCTTGCGCAATGGATAGAGTGGGGCCGCTGCGGCGAAGTTCCAGAGGGCGCCTGTATTTTTTTTCAAGAAATGTAAAGAAGTCATGGCGCTTACCGGGGAGTAGGCAGGGCGAGCTGCTGTTCGATGGCACGCACAAGGCCCTTGTTGTCCGGCCCGGTCAGGCTGGAGTAGTTGTCCACCAGCTTGCCGTCGCGGCCCAGCAGGTACTTGTGGAAGTTCCAGCGGGGCGCCGTGCCCGACAGCTGGGCCAGCTGCTGGTACAGCGGCGAGGCCTCGGGGCCTTTCACGCTGCTCTTGGCAAACATCGGAAATTTCACCCCGAAGGTGTTTTCGCAGAAGTCGGCGATTTCCTTGTTGCTGCCTTTTTCCTGGGCAAAGTCGTTGGACGGGAAGCCCAGCACCACCAGCCCCTTGTCCTTGTAGCGGGCATACAGCTCTTCCAGCCCCTTGTACTGACCGGTAAAGCCACAGAAGCTGGCCGTGTTGACCACCAGAACCACCTTGCCGCTGTACTGGCACAGCGACTGGGGCTTTTCGTCCTGCAGGCGCGGGAAGGTGTGCTGCAGCGTGGCCGGGCACCCGGCAGGCGCATCGGCCGCCTGGGCGGCGGGCGCCAGCAACAGCCAGGCCCCCAGGGCGGCGGCGGTCGAGAGGAGTCTTGTGAGGCGTTTCATAGGACTTTGGGCAGTGAGTGCAGCCAATTTAACCATTTCATCATTTTTTGTCCACATGAGTTTTTATTTGTACTGAATGGTTTACGTGGCGCGCACGCGTTTGGATTCAGATTTCGGGAGGAAACGGGACGCGGGGGGGCAAAAGCGGCCGCGCAGTGCCACCGGCGCCAGCCCATGGCTGGGCAGGGAAAGGAGGTGATACGGCGTCAGTCCCTGTGACGGACGGCAGGAGCCACGCATGGGGCGACGCCTCATGCAGGTATCAGGGGGGGGCTGTGGCCCACCGCAGACAGCGGCGGAGCATGGAACTGGGCTTGCAGCGCCCTCCCGGCCGTCAGACCATCTGCAGCAGGCGGTCCAGCGACAGGTTGACGCGCACGTCCTTGAACGCCACCACGCCGGTGACCTTCCAGGGCGGCATGCCCGTGTCGCGGGGGATGGGCTCGCCCGTGGCCATGCCGTCGCGGTTGGTCACCACGGCCACACGGGGGGTGGTGGCGGTGGGGCCCCGGCGGATGACCACGCCCACTTCACGGCTGGCCAGGCGCACAAAGGCACCCGGGGGGTAGACCCCCAGCGTCTTGACGAGGGCGGCGCCGGCCTCGTCCACCTGGTGTTCTTCGTCGTAGTAGCTGGCCTGCATGGCGGCGGTGACGGGCATGGGCAGCCGCGCCGCACGGGGAGCCAGGCGGGCGCCAAAAATGTCGGCACGCTGCAGCAGGCGCGCCATCTGCTGGGCTTCGGTCTTCTTGGACAGCGGCCCGGGCGTGCGGTGGTGGTGGCAGCGCACGGCCTCCAGCCACACCGGGTCGGCCACGCCCAGGTGGCGCAGCAGCGCCTCGGACCGCGCCGCGTGGTCTTCCACGGCGGCAATCTGGGTCGCGGTGAGGGGCTGGGTCTGCAGCACCAACTGGTCCTGCAGCTCGGTCATGGCGATGTTCATGCTCAGCGCCGCGTGCCCCAATTGCTGCACCCGGCCGCTGGGCCAGCGCAGCATCTCGCGGGCCACCACCATGCACACGCAGCTGACCAGCATGGAATGCGTGGCGCTATACATGCGCGTTTCCTGGGCCGATAGGTAAATCAGGGCCAGCAGCGTGGCGTCGGGGTTTTGTTCGCAATGGCGCGCCAGCTCGTCGTGCAGCGCCTGAAAGCGCCCGCCGAAGTCGCTGGGCGACGGAGCGCGCAGCAGCTGCGTGGCGCGCAACTGCAGTTCTGGCCAGTCGGGCAGGGTCTTGCCTGCACGCGCGGCGGCTGCAGCGGCGGCCTGCTCGCCCGCCGTCATCTTCATGGCGGCGATCTCGCCCAGGTTGGTGTCGGCGATCAGCATGCGCTGCAGCTGCGCCAGGTAGGCGCGGTGGCTGCCGCCGGATTCGTCGGTGTCCACGCACAGCTCGCGGCCCCGTTCGACCAGCTTGGCCAGCTCGTCGCGGGTGCGGATCACATAGCCCTTTTGCGCCAGCAACACGCCATCGGCCCCCCGCAGCACAAAAGGCAAGGGGTGGCCCAGCTGGATGGATTCGATGTTGAGGCTGACGAGGTTCATGGTGCGCGTTGCATTATCCGACGGCTACCCCCCGCCAAAGCCCGCGCAACCCCCGTGATTGCCCTGCTTTTTGGGCTCACGCCGGGGGGCGCGCCAAGTGCTGGCGTCAGGGGGCGGAATGCGGCGCTGATGGCGCCGTGGCCGGGGCCGCAGGGGCTGCCGGTGCGCCCGGGGCATGGCGCCCCCCGCGCAGGCGGCGGGCCAGCCGCCCGAACCCCTGTCCCAGGTCATCCACCCCGGTGAACACCGCCGGAATCACCAAGAGGCTCAGCAGCGTGGAGGTGATGAGCCCGCCAATCACCGCCACCGCCATCGGCGAGCGAAAGCTCGCGTCCGCAGCCCCCAGGCCGATGGCGATGGGCAGCATGCCCGCGCCCATGGCCAGCGTGGTCATGATGATGGGCCGTGCGCGCTTGTGGCAGGCGTCGATCAGCGCCTCAAAACGCGTCATGCCGTGCTCGCGCCGCGCCAGGATGGCGTATTCCACCAGCAGGATGGAGTTCTTGGTGGCAATGCCCATGAGCATGATCAGCCCGATGAGCGAGGGCATCGAGAAGCTCTTTTGCGCGATCAGCAGTCCCACAAACGCGCCGCCCAGCGACAGCGGCAGCGCCGCCAGGATGGTCACCGGGTGCAGGAAGTCCTTGAACAGCAGCACCAGCACGATGTAGATGCACAGCACGCCGGTGAGCATGGCCAGGCCAAAGCTGGCAAACAGCTCGCCCATCATCTCGGCGTCGCCAATCGTGATCTGGTGCACACCCGGTGGCAGGTTCTGGATGGAGGGCAGCGCCTCCACCGCCTTGGTCACGTCGCCCAGCGGCTGGCCCGACAGCTCGATCTCGAAGTTCACGTTGCGCGCGCGGTCGTAGCGGTCCACCACGGCCGGGCCGCCGCTGAACTCCAGCGTGGCCACCTGGCCCAGCATCACCGGGCCCTTGGCGCCGGGCACCGGCAGGCGCTCCAGCAGCGACAGATCCTTGCGTGCATCGTCCTGCAGCTTGACGACGATGGGCACCTGGCGCGCAGCCAGGTTGAGCTTGGGCAGCGATACGTCGTAGTCACCCACCGTGGCAATGCGCAGGGTTTCGGCGATGGCGCTGCTGGTCACGCCCAGGTCGGCGGCGCGGGCAAAGTCGGGGCGCACGGCGATCTCGGACCGCACCAGGCTGGCGGTGGACGAGATGCTGCCGAGGCCCGGAATGGTGCGCAGGTCTTTCTCGACCGCCAATGCGGCTGTGGTCAGCGCCTGCGGGTCGTCGCCCGTGAGCACCAGCACGTACTTCTCGCCCGAGCCACCCAGGCCCACCTTGCTGCGCACGCCGGGCAGCGTCTCCAGCGCGGCGCGGATCTTGTTCTCGATGCCCTGCTTGCGCGGCCGGTCGCCGCGCGGGGACAGCAAGATGGTCAGCGTGGCCTTGCGCGTTTCGGTACTGGCGCCGCCCATGAAGGGGTCGGTGCCGGCCGAGCCGCCGCCAATGGTGGTGTACACGCTTTGCACATGCTCCACCTGGGCGATGCGCTGGCGCGCGTCCTCGGCCACGGCGCGCGTGTGCGCCAGCGTGGCGCCGGGCGGCAGCTCCAGGTACACCTGCGTCTGCGAGTTGTCGTCGGGCGGGATGAAGCCCGTGGGCAGCAGCGGGATCAGCGCCAGCGAGCCGATGAAGAACGCCGCCGTGGCGATGAAGGTCATCCACCGGTGCTTGATGCACCACGCAGCCCAGCGCAGGTACACCGTCATCCAGCGCGGCTCCTTGTGGTCACCCACGATGGGCTTCAGGATGTAGGCCGCCATCATGGGCGTGAGCAGGCGCGCCACCACCAGGCTGGCAAACACCGCGAGCGATGCTGTCCAGCCAAACTGCTTGAAGAACTTGCCCGCAATGCCGCTCATGAACGCCGTGGGCAAAAACACAGCAATGAGCGTGAAGGTGGTGGCGATCACAGCCAGGCCGATCTCGTCGGCCGCCTCCATGGCCGCCTGGTAGGGCGTCTTGCCCATGCGCAGGTGGCGCACGATGTTCTCGACCTCCACGATGGCGTCGTCCACCAAAATGCCCACCACCAGCGACAGCGCCAGCAGCGTGATCACGTTGATCGAGAAGCCCAGCCAGTACATGCCGATGAACGCCGGGATCACCGACAGCGGCAGCGCCACGGCCGACACGAAGGTGGCGCGCCAGTCGCGCAGGAAGAGCCACACCACCAGCACGGCCAGCAGTGCACCTTCGTACAGCAGGTGCATGGAGCCGTCGTATTCCTCCTGCACGGGCTGCACGAAGTTGAAGGCCTCGGTGATTTCCAGGTCCGGGTGCTGCGCGCGCATCTCTTGCAGGGCCGCCTGCACGGCAGCGCCCACTTCCACTTCGCTCGCGCCCTTGCTGCGGGCCACCTCGAAGCCCACCACCGGCTTGCCGTTGAGCAGCGCCAGCGCGCGGGGCTCGGCGATGGTGTCCGTCACCGTGGCCACCTGGTCCAGCCGCACATGGCGGCCGTCCGACAGCGCCAGGGTCAGGCCCGCCAGCTCCTGCGCCGACTGCACCGTGGCCAGCGTGCGCACCGGCTGCTCGCTGCCGCCCAGGTCGGTGCGGCCGCCGGCGCTCTCGGTCTGCACCAGCCGCAGCTGGCGCGACACATCGGCCGCCGTGGCGCCCAGGGACTGCAGCTTGACTGGGTCGAGTGCCACATGCACCTCGCGCTGCACGCCACCCACGCGGTTGACGGCGCCCACGCCGCGCACGGTGAGCAGCTTCTTGGCCACGGCGTCGTCCACAAACCAGGACAACGCCTCGTCGTCCATGCGGGCCGACGCGATGGTGAAGGCCAGCACGGGCTGCGCGGCCAGGTCCATCTTGGTCACGATGGGGTCGCGCACGTCGCCCGGCAGGTCGCCGCGCACGCGGGCCACGGCCGAGCGCACATCGTCCAGCGCCTCCTGCGTGGGCTTCTCCAGCCGGAACTCGGCGGTGATGGTGGCGCCGCCGTCCTGCACCTTGGTGTAGATGTGCTTGAGGCCCTGCAGCGTGGCGATGCTGTTCTCGATCTTGCGCGCCACGTCGTTCTCCAGTTGCGCGGGCGATGCGCCCGGCAGCGCCACCGTGACGGAGATCGTGGGCAGGTCGATGTCGGGAAAGTTCTGCACTTTCATCGCGTTGAAGGACAGCAGGCCGCCGAAGGTCAGCAGCACAAACAGCATCAGCGCCGGTATGGGGTTCTTGATGGACCAGGTGGATACATTCATCTGGAATGCTCCTTAATTGATAGCTTCTGGCGCATGATCCACTAGCGCTACAGGCGCTTTTTGCATGAAATGCTCGCTGGAGGACTGCTTGCCCGCCGCTGGCGCTGCCGCAGGGCCCGCCACGCGCACCAGATCGCCATCGTTCAAAAAGCCCGCACCGCGCACGGCCACGGAGGCCCCGGCATCCAGGCCCGACAGCACCTCGACCCGGTCGGCCACGCGGCGGCCGGTCTGGACTTTGCGCATCTGCACGCGCTGGTCGCCGCCAACCACAAACACGTACGAGAACCCGTCGCGCACCACCAGCGCCTCCTGCGGCACGGTGAGCGCGTCGCTGCTGCCCAGCGCGAAGTCGCCCCGCGCAAACATCCCGGCTCGGAAGTCCGCATTGGCGGGCAGATCCACGTAGACCAGCGCATTGCGCGTCTGCGGGTCCACCGTGGGCGCGACCATGCGCACGGTTCCCTCGGCCACGGCGCCGCTGGCTGCGGTGACGCTGACTTTGGCGCCGGGCTGGATGCGCCGCAGCTCGGTGGACGTGACCTCGGCGCGCCACTCCAGGCGGCCCTTGCGCACCATGCGGAACAGCTCTGTGCCGGCACCCACCACCGCGCCCACCGTAGCGGTGCGCGCCGAGATCACGCCACTGTCAGGCGCCACCACCTGGGTGTATTTGAGGCGCAGCTGCTGCGCGTTCAGCGCGGCCTTGGACGCCTCCACGCGGGCCTTGGCGGTTTGCTCGGCAGTGGTGAACTGCTGGATCTGCTGCTGGCTGAGTGCGCCCGTGGCCTGTAGCGAGCGGGCGCGATCGGCATTGGCGGCGGCCTCGGCCGCATTGGCCTGGGCTTCGAGCAGGCTGGCGCGGCTCTGGGCCACATCGGCCAACACCGTGTCGGCCGAGAAGGTGGCCAGCACCTGCCCGGCCTTGACCAAATCGCCCACGGTCACGCGCACGTCGGTCAGGCGCAGGCCGTTGCTCTCGGCCCCAATGCTCGCCTCTTGCCAGGCCGCGATGTTGCCATTGGCGGCCAGGCGCAGCGGCACCTGCATGCGCTGCGGTTGCGCCGTGCTGACGGTGAGCGCAGGCCGGGGCTGGCCCGCCTTGGGTTCATCGGCGGCACGCGATGCACCCGAGAAAACCAGCGCACCGCCCGTGGCCAGCACGCAGGCGGTAATCACGGCGAAGGCGGTGGGGGAAAACTTGAAGGAGAAGGAGGAGTGTTGCATGTGCATCTGTCCTGAAAAATTCATATCAGCTGTGCATGGTGTTGGGCGTCGTCCACTGCGCTTGAAACCGGCGATGCGCAGGAGAGGCGCAAAGCGCCTCAGGGGGTGTCTCATAGCTTCCATCCGCCGCCAGCGGCGCGGTACAGCGCAATCCAGGCGGTCTGGCGCTCGTGCTGCAGCGCGATCAACGCGTTCTCGGCGGCCAGCGCTGTGCGCCGGGCGTCTTCCAGCTCCACCAGGCTGGCCAGGCCTCCGCGCCAGCGCGCCTCGGTCGCGTCGAACGATGCGCGGTAGCCGTCGGCGGCAGTGCGCGCGCTGGCGCTGCGCTCGGCCGTGCTTTGCAGGCGCACCAGGGCTTGCTCGACCTCGCTCACGGCCTGGCGCACCTTGGCCCGGTACTGCGAGGCGGCCTCGTCATAGCGGGCCTGCGCCGCATCGGTCTGCGCAGCGCGGCGACCACCGTCAAAGAGGGGCACGCTGAGCGCCAGCGGGCCGATGGTCCAGGTGTTCAGGTCGGTGGTTACGCCCCCCGTGCGCACCTGGGCTGCACCCACGCTGCCGCTGAGGGTCAGGCGTGGGTAGCGCTGGGCCTGGGCGCTGGCGACGTCGGCACTGGCGGCCGCCACTTCGCGCTCGGCGTTGTACACGTCGGGGCGCTGGGCCAGCACCTGCGCTGGCAAAGCGTCCACGGTAAACAGCGTGTCCGGGGCCGCAGCCACCGGCTGGGCCAGCCGGGTGCGCAGGGTGGGTTCTTCCCAACCGGTGAGCGCCACCAGGGCCTTGACTTCCACATCGCATTGCATGCGCTGCTGTGACGCACGGGCTTGGGCCTCGGCGGCGCTGGCACGGGCCAGTGCGGCCGTGGCGGGCGCCGTGAAGCCCGCGCGCTCACTCAGCTGGGACAGGCGGGACGTTTCACCACGGGACTGCGCGTCGCGCTCGGCCACCTGCTGCTGGGCCAGGCAGGTGCGGATGCTGCTGGTCTGCTGTGCTACTTCGGCCGCCACGCTCACACGCGCCTCGTGCCACAGGGCCTGTGCGCCCGCCAGCCGCTCATCGGCCGCAGTTTTGGCGGCGCGGTTGGCGCCAAATAGGTCCAGCTCCCAGCTGGCCTGCAGTCCGGCCTGCGATGTGGTGGCCACGCGGGCCAGTTGGTCATTGAAGCCCCGGCTGGCGCTGGCCTGAGCGTCAAGCGCGGGCAACAACGCCGCCCGGCTACCGACTTGCGTGGCGCGGGCCTGCGCAATGCGCGACTGTGCCTGCGCGATGCCCGGGCTCACGGCCTGGGCGGCGTCGATCAGCTCGACCAGCAGCGGGTCTTGCAGCTGGGTCCACCAGCGGGCCATGTCCGTGAGGGAGCCCTGGTGCGGCAAGGGCGCCTGCCAGCCCATGGGTACGGGTGTTTCGACCTGGGCTGGGGGTGCGGTGGTGGAGCAGGCCACGAGTGGCAGGACCAGCGCCAGCCACAGGGGTTTGTGTGAGATCAGTCGCATGTGCAAGTCACTCTGGGGTACGGGAAGAGGAGGTTTTTTTGGCGGAGGTGGCAGCGCGGGCCGTAGCGCGGCGCTGGCGCTCTCCGTCCACCATGAACTGGGCAAAGTCCACCAGCCGTGATGTGGTGGCGGCCAGCCCCCGTGGCGTGGCGGTGAGTCCGGGGCGCACCGCCTGCACCACGTCGCGGCCCACGTAGTACTGCAGCGCCAGGGCGGTGATGGCCATGGCCAGGCGGTGTACGTCGTCATCGGCGGTTTTCAGGCCGAACTCCTTGCACAGCAGACCCACGAGCGCGGCGTGCGCGGGCTTGATCTCGCACTCCAGCTCCTGCTGCCACAGCCCGGTCGGGTCCAGCATTTCGCGAAAGTGCAGGCGCATGCACAGCTCGACCAGATCGCCTTCGTGCAAGGGTTGCATGAAACTCTGGATCAGCAGTTCGATGAACGCAGGCAAGGTGTCCGGCCAGGCATCCACGGCGATGGGACTGCCCATGGGTTCGGTGAACGCCGCGCGGTACAGCCCGTTCTTGTCGCCAAAGTAGTAGCTGATGGAGGCCGGGTTGACCCCCGCCGCCTGGGCAATGTCGCGGATGGATGCCTTGGCAAAGCCGTTTTCTGCAAAGAGGCGCAACGCTGCGTGCAGCAGTCGTGCACGGGCCTGCGGTCCTTCCGTCGGCGGTGGTGGGGGCATGGAAGGCCGGGGCGACCTGGAAGCTGAATCTGGCATGGAGCCGGATTACAGCACTATTTAATCAAACGATTGATTAAATTTTTGTTTCAGAAAATGTCGAAGGTGTTTCGGCCGTGTCTCTGCCCGTGCGGAGCGGCTGTTTGGAGCGGGGGCTGGGCAGATCGGATGGAGGTTTTGCACCATACGAATATAGGGTGTGGAAGGGGAAGGCGACCCCTCCAGAAGTCGGCCGTCCCTTGCGCTGTGCGCCCGCCGATCAGGCTGATGCGGCAGCAGAGCCGAAGACCGCCGTCCACAGCGCCAGCACGGCATCGCGCTCTGTCTGCAGTGCGGGGGGCGTGACCTGGGTGGGCGCCTCGTCCAGGCGTGCCACGTGCTGCACCCGGCGCAGTTCGCGGTAAGCGTCGGCGGCTGCGTGGCCCACACCGGCAGGTAGCAGGCCCACTTGCTCGGCGCGCTGCAGCAGCGCAATGTTGCCCAGGTTGCCGCGCAACTCGGGGTGGGCGGCAGACTGCGACAGCACCAGGTACTGCACGGCAAACTCGGCGTCCACCATGCCGCCCGGGCTGTGCTTCACATCGAAGCGGCCGGCGGGCGTGGGGTGGGCCGAGCGCACCCGCTCGCGCATGGTCACGATCTCGTCTTTCAACGCCAACGGGTCGCGGGCGGAGGTGATCACGGCCTCGCGCACGGCGTCGAAGCGCTCGCGCAAGGCCTCGCTGCCCATCACAAAGCGCGCACGGGTCATGGCCTGGTGTTCCCAGGTCCAGGCGGTGTTGCTGCCGCGCTGCTGCTGGTAGTTGGCATAGGCCTCAAAGCTCGTGACCAGAAGGCCCGAGTTGCCGTTGGGCCGCAGGGCGGTGTCGATCTCGTACAGGTCGCCCTCGCCCGTCTTGACGGTCAGCCAGTTGATGAGCTTGCGCACAAAGGCCGCGTACACCTCGGGGGCGCGCTCATCGTCGTCGTCGAACACAAAGACGATGTCCAGGTCGCTGCCGTAGCCCAGCTCCTTGCCGCCCAGCTTGCCGTAGCCAATGATGGCGAACTGGGGTTCGTCGCGGTGGCGGTTCTTGAGGCGGCTCCAGCACCACTGGCTGGTGATGCGCAGCACGCTGTCGGCCAGCGCGCTGAGGTCGTCGGCCACCTGCTCCACCGTGATGCGGCGCTCCACGTCGCGCGCCAGGGTGCGGAAGGTTTCTGCATGCTGCGCGCGGCGCAGCAGGTTGAGCAGGGTTTCGTCGTCGTCCTCGCCGGTAGAGCGCAGCGACGCCAGGCGCATGCCCAACTCCCGTTCAAAGTCGGCCACCACAAAACGTTCGGACAACAGTGAGTCGCCCACCAGCTCGTCGATCACACCGGGGTGCTGCAGCAGGTACCGCGCGGGCCACTTGGCCGCGCCCAGCAGGTGCAGCAGCTGTTCGTGCACCGACGGCCGCTCCAGCAACAGCGCCAGATAGCTCTCGCGCCGCAGCAGCGGCTCCAGCCAGTTGGCCAGGCGCACGGTCGCCTCTTCGGTGACGCGTTCTTCCTTGAGCCACTGGGCGGTGCGCTGCACCAGGCGGAACAGGCGCGCGCGCGCTTCGTCACGCAGACCGGCAACGCGCGGGTGGTTGCGCCACTCGGCCACACGCTCGCGAAAGCCCGGTGGCAGCTGCTCCAGCAGGCCTTCCAGTTCCGGGGGCGGCGGTGCCGCTGCCCGGGGGCCGCCACAGCCGCCGCCGCTGCATTGTTTTTTGCCGTTGCCACCCAGCAGGGTGTCGAACTCCTGGGCCACCAGCTCGCGGTGTGCGTCCAGCTCGTGCAGGAAGGCGCAGCAGTCCTTGTAGCCCAGGGTGCTGGCGATCCAGGCCAGATCGTCGTCGCGCGTGGGCAGCACGTGGGTCTGCTGGTCGTCCAGGTACTGGATGCGGTGCTCCACCCGGCGCAGGAACACATAGGCCCGGGCCAGCGCGTCGGCGGTTTCCTGGGGCATCAGGCCCGCGTGGGCCAGGCGCTGCAGCGCATCGAGCGTGGGGCGGCGGCGCAGCTCGGGGAACTGCCCGCCGCGCACCACCTGCAGCAGCTGCACGGTGAATTCGATCTCGCGGATGCCTCCGCGCGAGAGCTTGACGTCGTTGGCGCGCTCGGGGTGCCCGGCGCTGCGTTTGGACGCATGGTCCCGGATCTGGCTGTGCAGCGAGCGCAGCGCGTCGAACACGCTGTAGTCCAGGTAGCGGCGGAACACAAACGGCAGGACCACGCCGCGCAGTGCTTGCACCTCGGGGCGGCCAATGCAGTCGCGCGGGGCCACCACACGGCTCTTGAGCCAGGCAAAACGTTCCCATTCGCGGCCCTGCACCTGCAGGTATTCCTCCAGCGCGGCCAGGGACACCGAGGCGGGGCCCGAGTTGCCGTTGGGCCGCAGGGCAAGGTCCACCCGGAAGACAAAGCCATGCTCGGTGGTGTCGCCCACCAGGCTGTAGATGGCCTTGACGGCGCGCGCGAAGTATTCGTGGTTGGAGATGCGGCCCCGGCCATCGGGCATGCCAGCGGTTTCGCCATCGTGCTCATACACATAGATGAGGTCGATGTCGCTGGAAACGTTGAGCTCGCGGGCGCCCAGCTTGCCCATGCCGATGATCCACAGCTGCACGGGCTGGCCCTGCGGGCCGCGCGGTGCGCCATGGCGTTCGTCCAGCTCGCGGCGCGCCTGCTGGCAGGCGCGGTCCAGGGCCAGTTCGGCCAGTTCGGTCACGGCCCGGGTGATGTCGGCCAAGGGTGTCTGCGCCTCGCAGTCCAGCTGGATCAGCCGTTCCATGACCAGCTGGCGCAGCACGCGCAGCGCGGTGCCCGTATCGCAGCCGCGTGCGCACAGGGCGTCGTAGGCCTGGCCCATGGTCGCCAGCACAGGGACGCCCGGGGGCAGCAGCGGAAGGTCGTTGGCGTAGCGGCGGTGCAGGCGCTGGTAGAAGCGGGAATGTTCGGCCAGGGGGCCCTCGGGCAGGGGCTGGTGGCAGCGGGGGTCAGACAGAGAGGGATGCATGGCAGCCACAGCCGGATGTAGGACGGGGAGCGGGGTGCTGGTGTGCGGGCCCGACGGCATACAAAAGCTCACTGGGCACTCGGGTCACGAGTGAACCCACGCCAGGGCTGCGGGTCATAATTCCTGCCACTTTCCATCTCACCATGATCGATCCCACCTCGCACCCCTCACGCCTGCTGAAAATAGTTGCAGGTTTTGCGCGGTGGTCGCTGGGCTTGTTGCTCGCGTTCTGGCTGCTGCTGACCATCGCATGGGGGGCTCTTCATGGCTGGATTGTGCCGCGAATCGGTGATTTCCGCCCACAGTTGCAGGCGCAGGCCGCACGGGTATTGGGGGTTCCCGTGCAGATCGGCGCCATCGTGGCCCGCACCGAGGGGTTGATCCCGTCCATTGAGCTGTCTGATGTCGCGCTGCTGGATGCCTCGGGCCGCACCGCGTTGCGCCTGCCTCGGGTGGTGGTGGCGCTGTCGCCCCGTTCGTTGTTGCAGTGGGGGTTTGAGCAGCTTTACATCGAAGGCCCGGATCTGGATGTGCGCCGCGCGAGCGACGGGCGCATCTATGTGGCGGGGCTGGAATTTGCCCAGAACCAGGGCGACAGCAGCGCGGCGGCCGACTGGTTGTTCTCGCAGGGCGAGGTCTATATCAAGGGCGGCACGGTGCGCTGGACCGACGAGCAGCGCGACGCCCCCGAGCTGGCGCTGGAAAAGGTGGACCTGGTGCTGCGCAACGGCAACTGGCGCCACAACCTTCGGGTGGATGCCACACCGCCGCCGGAATGGGGCGACCGTTTCAGTCTGGTCGGTCTGTTTCGCGCGCCGCTGCTGCGCGCCCGTGATGGCAACTGGAAGCACTGGAGCGGCCAGGTGTTTGCCCACTTCACGCGGGTCGATGTGTCGCACCTGCGGCACCACGCCGATGTGGGCATCGAGGTGGCGCAGGGCCGGGGTGCGCTGCGGGCGTGGGCCGATGTGCGCAGCGGGCAGGTGGTGGGCGTCACGGCCGACCTGGCGCTGGCCGATGTGAACACCACGCTGGCGGCCGATCTGCGCCCGCTGGTTCTGCCGTCCATCCAGGGCCGGCTGGGGGGGCGGCGGCTCACCGGCGGGTTTGAATTCTCGACGCAGGCGCTGCAGTTCCAGACCGACGACGGCCTGACCTGGCCCGGCGGCAACTTGCGGCTGGTGCACAAGGATGCCAACGGCAAGGCCCCGGCGCAAGGCGAATTGCGGGCCGACCGGCTGGACCTGGCGGCCCTGGCGCAGGTTGCCAGCCGTCTGCCGCTCGGAGCGGCCGCCCACGACGCCTTGCGCACCTACACGCCCCAGGGGCTGGTGGACGAGATCCAGGCGACCTGGAAGGGGCCGCTGGATGCGTTGCAGCAGTACCAGGTCAAGGGGCGCATCCAGGGGCTGGCGCTGGCCGGTGCCACCGATGGCGCAACCCCCGCCCACCTGGGCCTGCGGGGCGCCAATGTGGACATCGACATGACCCAGGCAGGGGGCAAGGCGGCGCTGACCATGGCGTCGGGGGCGCTGGTGCTGCCGGGGGTTTTTGAGGAGCCCGTCCTGCCGCTCGACCGGCTCAGTGCCGACGTGCGCTGGCAGGTGGACGGTGGCCGCATCGCCGTGCAGGCCAACGATGTGCAGTTTGCCAATGCCGACGCGCAGGGAGATGCTCGTGCCACCTGGCATACCAGCGACCCCTCCAAGGCGCCCCACCGGTCGCGTTTTCCGGGGGTGCTGGACCTCACCGGCACGCTGCACCGCGCCGACGGCACGCGCGTGCACCGCTACCTGCCCCTGTCGATTCCCGCCGACTCCCGCCACTACGTGCGCGATGCGGTGATCGCCGGCAGCGCCAACAATGTGCAGTTTCGGGTCAAAGGGGACTTGCACGACCTGCCTTTCAATGACCCCAAGCAGGGCGAGTTCCGCATTGCGGCGCGCGTCAAGGACGTCACCTACGCCTACGTGCCCACCGCGCTGCAACCCGCAGGCACCCTGCCCTGGCCGGCGCTGACCGATCTGGGCGGCGAGCTGATTTTTGAACGCTCGTCCATGCAGGTGCGCGGCGCCAGCGGCGGCTTTGCGGGCAGCAAGGGCTTGCGGCTGTCCAAGGTCGAGGCGCGCATTCCAGACCTGGCGCATACCGTGGTCGGCGTGAGTGCCGATGCGCGCGGCCCGCTGGCCGAGCTGCTCACGCTCATGACCACCTCGCCGCTGGGCCGTATGACGGGCAATGCGCTGGAGCAGGCCAGCGGCACGGGCAACGCCGACTTCCAGCTGCGGTTGAGTCTGCCCATCAGCGACATCAACAAATCCAAGGTGCAGGGTAGCGTCACGCTGGCGGGTAACGAACTGCGCATCACCCCCGACACCCCTGCGCTCACCCGCGTGCGGGGCGCGGTGCAGTTCAGCGAGACCGGGTTTTCGCTGTCCAATGTGCAGGCCCAGGCGCTGGGCGGACCCGTGCGGCTGGAAGGCGGCATGCGCGCGCTGGCGGCCAATGCCCCGGCCACCGAGTCGGCGGTGCAGATCCGTGCCCAGGGCACCGCCACGGCCGAGGGGCTGCAGCAAACCCCGCAGCTGGGCATGTTGTCGCAACTGGCGCGGCGGGCCACCGGCAGCGCACCGTACACACTGGCCCTGTCGTTTCGACGCGGGGTGCCTGAGCTGCAGGTGAACACCAGCCTGCAGGGCCTGGCCCTGGCCTTGCCGCCCCCGCTGGGCAAGGCTGGGGACAGCAGCCTGCCCTTGCGCTTCGACAACCAGGTGGCGCGCGAATCGTTGGCGGGCTTGGCGAACAACAACGGCAACGGCAGCAATGTCCCTCCGTTGCGGGACCAGATCACGCTCGACCTGGGGCCGCTCGGATCGGCCACCTATGTGCGCGACTTGAGCGGCCCCCAGCCCCGCGTGCTGCGCGGCGCCATCGGTGTGGGCCTGAGCAATGGCGAGTTCGCCCCCATGCCTGCACAAGGTGTGGCCGCCAACATCAACCAGGGCAAGCTGGACGTGGATGCGTGGGACGATGTGCTCACCCGGGCCACTGCCGCCGAGCCCGCCACACGCAGCGCTGGAGCGACCGCCGCATCGGCGGGGCAGGCCATGGCGCAGGACTATCTGCCCACCACGCTGGCGCTGCGTGCGCGGGAACTCACTCTGCAAGGCCGCACCTTGCACAACGTGGTGGCAGGCGCGCTGCGCGAGGGCACCACCTGGCGTGCCAACCTCGATGCCACCGAACTCAATGGCTATCTGGAATACCGTCAGCCCGGGTCGCCCGAGTTCAGCAACGGCCGCTTGTTTGCCCGCCTGTCGCGGGTGAACATGCCACAAAGCGATGTGACCCAGGTCGAAGAGCTGCTCAACGAGCAACCGGGCAACTTGCCCGCGCTGGATATCGTGGTGGACGACTTTGAGCTGCGGGGCAAGCGGCTGGGGCGGGTGGAGATGGAGGCCCAGAACCGGGGTGGTGAGGGTGTGCTGCGTGAGTGGCGCCTGTCCAAGTTCAACATCACCGCGCCTGAGGCGGCATTCACCGCCAGCGGCAACTGGGCGGTGCTCAATGCCGCTGCGGCCGGCCCCCGCTCTGCGGAGCGGCGCACGGTGCTGAGCTTCAAGCTCGATATTCGCGATTCGGGCGATCTGCTGGCCCGCCTGGGCATGGCCAACGTGGTGCGGCGTGGCAAGGGCCGCATGGAGGGGCAGGTGGGCTGGATTGGCGCGCCCTTCAGCCCCGACTACCGCAGCATGACCGGGCAGATCAACCTGAATGTCGAGTCCGGCCAGTTTCTGAAGGCTGACCCCGGGCTGGCCAAGCTGCTGGGCGTGCTCAGTCTGCAGTCGCTGCCGCGCCGGCTGACTCTCGATTTTCGGGATGTGTTCAGCGAAGGTTTTGCGTTTGATTTTGTGCGGGGCGATGTGCGCATCGAGCGCGGCGTGGCCACCACCAATAACCTGCAGATGAAGGGCGTCAACGCGGCCGTGCTGATGGAAGGCAGCGCCAACATCGACCAGGAAACGCAGGATCTGCGTGTGGTGGTGGTGCCCGAGATCAATGCCATGACCGCCTCGCTCGTGGCCACGGCCATCAACCCGGTGATTGGCCTGGGCAGCTTTTTGGCCCAGGTGTTTTTGCGTGGCCCGCTCATTGAGGCGGCCACACAGGAATTCCGCATCGACGGTACCTGGACCGACCCCCGGGTGGTGCGCGTGGCGCGCCGCGCACGCGAAGCGAGCCCCGCCACAGAAGCGGCGCCCCGCGCCAGCCCACCCCCCAAGACCGGAGAACCTTCATGAAAGTCGCTGCCATCCAGATGGTGTCTGGCACCGCGCTGGACGACAACCTGCGGGTTGCGCGTGAGCTGCTGGAGCAGGCTGCGCTGGGCGGCGCCGAGCTGGCGGTGTTGCCAGAGTATTTTTGTCTGATGGGATACAAGGACACCGACAAGCTCGCCTTGCGCGAGACCGCAGGCTCCGGGGTGATCCAGCAGTTTCTGGCCGATACCGCACGCGGGCTGCAGATGTGGATTGTGGGTGGCACCCTGCCAATGGCCACCGATGTGCCGGACCGGGTGCGGAATACCACGCTGGTTTTTGATCCGACGGGTGCCTGCGTTGCGCGCTACGACAAGATCCACCTCTTTCGCTTCAGCAACGGCGCTGAGCAGTACGACGAAGGCCGGGTCATCGACGCTGGCGATACCCCGGTGCAGTTTGACTTGCAAGCCCGCAGCGGTCAGCGGTGGCGTGTGGGGCTGTCCGTGTGTTACGACCTGCGTTTTCCGGAGTTGTACCGCGCGCATGCCCGAGCGGGGGCCGACCTGTTGCTGGTGCCCAGCGCCTTCACGCACACCACGGGCCAGGCGCACTGGGAGGTGTTGCTGCGCGCCCGCGCGGTAGAAAATCTGGCCTATGTGCTGGCCCCCGCCCAAGGCGGTGTGCACGCCAACGGTCGCCACACCTGGGGCCACAGCATGCTGGTGGACCCCTGGGGCAGCATCCTCGCGCAGCGCGATCAGGGTGCTGGCGTGGTGGCCGGCGAACTGGACGCGCTGCGCCTGAGTGCCGTGCGCGCGCAGCTCCCCGCATTGACCCATCGCGTGCTGTGAAACCCACCCCCGTCAAACGCACCCTGCTGCAGCGCTGGCGCGGCGCCTGGCGGCGCTGGTCGTTGTGGACCGCGCTGGTGCTGCTCGTGGTGTCCATGCTGGCCACCATGGTGTGGCTGGCCGGGCGGTACGAAGCCAGCCAGGTGCAGACGCGCCTGGAGCGCGACACGGCCGATGCGGTGTCTGACATCCGCACGGCGCTGACGCACAACCTGCAAAGCCTGCAGGCCCTGCCCAGTGACAACCCGAGCCACCTGGCCTGGGAGGTCGAGGCGTCCGACCTGCTGCGCAACCGGCGCGAGCTGGTGCGCATCGAGTTGCGCGATGCCAACCTGCGCACGCGCACCCACGTGCAGTCGCCTTACCGCCCGGTAGCCTGGGACATGCGGCTGCGTGACAGCGGCCAGTCGGACCTGACCATTGCTTGCGCCAACGCGCGTCGCCTGGGGGGGCCGGCGTATTCCAGTAGCTATTTCCAGCCCCATGGCGACGGCCTGGGCTCGGAGATGATGGAACTCTGTGTTCCCCTGTCGGCCAGCGGCCGCACCCTGGGGTATCTCGTAGCGACTTATGCGCTGCAGGACATCCTGGCGAATCTGGTGGGGCACAACCTCACGCGCAGCCAGGAAGCCTCCTTCACCGAGGCCGACGGCACCCGGCTGGCGGTGCTGGGCGCGGCGCGACGGGGGTCACGCATGTTTTCCGCGCAGCACCTGCTGGACTTGCCGGGCAGCACGCTGGTGCTGCGCATGGACAGCTGGCACAGCGCTCCCAGCCTGTTCCCCAATGTGCTGACGGCCCTGGTGACGGCCATGTCGATTGCGCTGGTGACGGTGATGGTGGTGCTGGTGCGCGACAACCGCCGCCGCCTGCGCGCCGAGCGCGACCTGGCCGATGCGCTGGCTTTTCGCAAGGCGATGGAGGACTCGTTGGTGACCGGGCTGCGCGCGCGCGATCTGGAGGGCCGCATCACCTACGTCAACCCGGCCTTTTGCGAGATGGTGGGCTTCAGCCCTCAGGAGCTGCTGGGTCTGAGCATGTCGGCTCCCTACTGGCCGCCCGAGCGTGTGGAGGAATACCGTCAGCGCCAGGCCATCCGTTTTGCGGGCACCATGCCGCCGCGGGAGGGCTTCGAGTCCGAGTTCATGCGCAAGGATGGCACCCGGTTTCCCGTGCTGATCATTGAGGCCCCGCTCATCAATGCCCAAGGCCAGCACACGGGCTGGATGAGTGCGTTCCTGGACATCAGCGAGCAGCGTCGGGTCGAGGAGCTTTCCCGCGCCTCGCAGGAACGTCTGCAGGCCACCGCACGGCTGGCCACGGTCGGCGAGATGGCCTCGTTGCTCAGCCACGAACTCAACCAGCCGCTGGCCGCCATCTCCAGCTACGCCAACGGCTCCATCAACCTGCTGGAACATGCCACGCCCGCCAGTGTCGGCGCCGGTGCGTCCACCCCCGAACACGATGCCCTGGAGGATGTGCGCATGGCCATGCGCCAGATCGCCCGGCAGGCCGAGCGCGCGGGCCGCGTGATCAAGAGCGTGCACGACTTTGTGCGGCGCCGCGACCAGGCCCGCGAGGCCGTGCATGCACAGCAGTTGCTCGATGCCATCCTGCCGCTGGTGAGCCTGCAGGCCCGCAAGCTGGGGGTGCGTGTCAACACCTCCATCGAGCCCGGCCTGGCGCCCGCGCTGTGCGACCGCACCATGGTGGAGCAGGTGCTGCTGAACCTGGCGCGCAACGCCATGCAGGCCATGGATGACCCTGGGGTGCGCAATCGTGTGCTGGATATCCGGGTGCGGCGTGCAGCCTCCAACCCGCACAATGGCTGGATTGAATTTGCCGTGACCGACGTGGGAACCGGGATTCCTCCCGAAGTCGCGGAAAAGCTGTTCACCCCGTTTTTCACCACTCGCCCCGAGGGTATGGGCCTGGGGCTGAGCATGTGCCGCACCGTCATCGAACAACACGGCGGTTTCCTCGGGTTTGCGCCGAATGAGCCCCGTGGTACGGTATTTACCTTCACGCTGCCTGTGAACAATGGCGCCACGTCCTGAGGCATATGGCATGGGCCTGTGCCGAGTCCTGGCGGTTTCATCGTGTGCGCGTGACAGATCTTGCAATGGACCACTGAACTGATTTATGGAGCCCATCACCAACGCCACCGTGTACATCGTGGACGATGACGCCAGCGTGCGCGAGGCGCTGGCCTGGCTGCTGCGCTCGCGCAGGCTGCCGAGCGAGTCTTTTGATTCGGCCGAGGCCTTCGATGCCATGCTGCAAAAGCGGCCGCCCCAGCGCCAGCCCTGTTGCCTGCTGCTGGATGTGCGCATGCCTGGCATGAGCGGGCTGGCACTGTTTGACGTGCTGGCCGCGCGCGGTGACCTGGCCACCATGCCGGTGATCTTTCTCACCGGCCATGCGGACGTGCCCACCGCCGTGGACACCGTCAAGCGGGGGGCGTTCGATTTTTGCGAGAAGCCGTTCTCCGACAATGCGCTGGTGGACCGCATCGAACAGGCGCTGGCCCAGTCGTCCGAGCGGCTGGCCCAGGTGCGCGAGCGCAGCGACCTGCAGGTCCGGCTGAGCGAGCTGACCGAGCGGGAGCGTGATGTGATGGACCTGGTGGTCGCGGGTCTTCCCAACAAGCTCATCGCTGACCAGCTGGATATCAGCGTGCGCACGGTCGAGGTTCACCGCTCACGGGTGTTCGACAAGATGCAGGTCAAGTCCGCCGTGGAACTGGCGAACCTGCTGCGTGCGGGGCAGTGAGCCCGTCCCTTGGGCGAGGTCTGGTACCGGGGTGATCAACCCCGGGGTCGTTCGCCCACAAAAATCTCGACCCGCCGGTTGCGCGCACGGCCTTCTGCAGTGTCGTTGGTGGCAATGGGGTAGCGCTCGCCCATGCCTTCGATCACGATGCGGCGGCCGTCCACGCCGCGCGCCGTGAGGTAGCTGCGGGTGCTCGCAGCGCGGTCCATCGACAGCGGGTTGTTGATGGCGTCGCTGCCGGTGCTGTCCGTGTGCCCCACGATGCGCACGTCGGTGTTGGGGTTGTTGCGCAGGCCAGCAGCAAACTGGTCCAGCACCGGCTCGAAGTTGGGCTGGATGTCCGAACGGCCCACAGCAAAAGAAATATCGCTGGGGATGTTGAGTTTGAGCTGGTTGTCCGCCGTCTGCGTCACGGCGATGCCTGTGCCTTGGGTGGCTTGTTCCATTTCGCGCTTCTGGCGCTCCATGTTCTGAGACCAGATGTAGGTGCCCAGTGCCCCGACCCCGGCACCCACCACGGCGCCCGTTCCGGCACTGCCGCCAGTGGCCGAACCGATCACCGCCCCCGCCAGGGCGCCGATGCCGGCGCCTGTGGCTGTGCGGCGTTGTGTGTCGTCCATGTTGGCGCATCCCGTGACCAGAACGATGGCGGCGGCCGCGCCGAGAAGTTGAATGTGTGTGCGCATGTGTGTGCTCCTTGAAGGTCGGTGGCGCCGGGTGGGCGGGCTTCGCGCCCGCAGCCTTGTCGGGGTGTTGCCCTGTTCCGCGCATCGGCGCGGTGTCATCACCCGGCTCACGCCATCGTCGGGCCCGGGGTGCGCTTGCACCATCAGCCCGCTGGCCCATCGCTTGTAGGACGGGGCCGTCCCCGCTGGGGGCTTAGCGGCGGCTCAAGGCGATGGGGGAGGCTGCTTGTCGTCGTCCGAGGACTGCGGAGCCTGGAGTTCGCCCCCCTTGCGGCCCGAGAACATGGTCCACCACACGATGGCCACCAGGACCACCAGCGCCAGCAGCGCTTCAAGCAAAATCAGCCCCATGAAATTGACACTCCTGCGCGTTGCATTGACCGCGCTGATTGTAGGAACGCTGGCTGCCTGCTCCACGCCCCCTGCCCCCGTCCCCGCACGGCCTGGGGGCACTCCCGCGCCGCTGCCGCCCAGCGCAGTGTTACTGCCGGGGGATACGGGCCCCCTGCCTCCGCCCATGGCGCAGCCCAAAAGCCGATGGATTCCGGTGCGCTGGGCCGAGCTGCCGGGCTTTACGGAAGATGCGCTGCACGAAGCCTGGAACGCGTGGATCAAGAGCTGCGAGCGGCCGCAGCCGCCTTTCACGGCGCTGTGCAGCGAGGTGCGGCAACTCAGCATTGCCACGGCCGATGAGCAGCGCGCCTGGCTCATTGCGCGCCTGCAGCCCTACCGCGTGGAGGCCACCGATGGCAACCCCGATGGCCTGCTGACGGCCTATTACGAGCCCATGATGGACGCAGCCCGCCAGCCCGGCAACGGCTTCACGGTGCCGATTTACCGGGTGCCCGCCAGCCTTGGGACGCGCAAGCCCTGGTACACGCGCCAGCAGATCGATACGCTGCCCGAGGCCCAGGCCGCGCTGGCGGGCCGGGCCATCGCGTGGTTGCGTGATCCCATAGAGTCCATGGTGCTGCACATCCAGGGCTCGGGCCGTCTGCGCATCACCGAGCCCGATGGCTCGGTCTCGCTGGTGCGGGTGGCCTACGCAGGCACCAATGACCAGCCTTACCAGAGCGTGGGCCGCTGGTTGCTGGACCAGGGCCTGACGCGCGATGCGACCTGGCCCGGCATCCGCGCCTGGGTGGCTGCCAACCCCCAGCGCACCAATGAGCTGCTGTGGAGCAATCCCCGCTACGTGTTCTTCCGCGAAGAGCCCCTGAGCCCGCTGGATGCCGGTTTTGGCCCGCGCGGCGCGCAGGGCGTGCCCTTGACGCCGGGCCGATCAATTGCGGTGGACCGGCAGAGCATTCCCTACGGCACCCCTGTGTGGCTGGCCTCGTCCGGCCCGCAGGTGCAGCTCAACCGCCTGGTGCTGGCGCAGGACACGGGCAGCGCCATCCTCGGTGCGGTGCGTGCGGACTATTTCACCGGCTGGGGACCGGAGGCGGGCGACATCGCAGGTCGGCTCAAGCAGAACCTGCGCCTGTGGGCGTTGTGGCCGCGTTGACTGAGAGGCGGTTTCGGCGCGGCACCGCCGCTGCCATGGAGGTGTGCTGAGCGCGCCAGGTGATCCGGCGCGCAGGCCGCTCAGCGGGGGCGGCTCAGGTGCGTCAGCGGCAGCGCCCCGCTGGCTTTCACCTCGCCCAGTGAGAAGCTGGTGTGCATGTCTTTCACATTGGGCAGGTTCAGCAGCACGTCGCGCGCAAATTGCGAGAAGCTGTCCAGGTCTCGTGCCACCACCTGCAGCTCAAAGGTGCCGGTGCCGCTGATGTAGTGGCAGGACACAACCTCGGGGATCTGGCGGATGGCTTCCTCCATCTTGCGCGTGAGGTTGCCGGTGCTGCGGTCCGCATCCAGTCGCACAAAGGCCAGCACGCCGAGGCCGATCTTGTGCCTGTCGATCTCGGCGCGGTAGCCCTTGATGAAGCCCTGCTCCTCCAGCGCCCGCACGCGGCGCCAGCAGGGCGCGGCCGACAGGCCCACCCGCTGGGCCAGCTCGGCATTCGTCAGTCGGGCGTCAGCCTGCAGCTCGTTGAGGATGGCGATATCGAATTTGTCAAGAGTGTTCACAAAGCGGCTGAAAAGAGAAAGATCCTTTCTCAGAATAGCCTAAACACGGCACAGAACGCAAAGACATATCAGCGGCGCAGACATACACTTACCCGCAGATTAGTGCCGCAGCCCTAAACGGGCTGCATGGTGCTCCCCCAGCGTGCCCACAAGGCGCGGACCCCACAAAAGCCACTGGAGACATAGCCATGAACGCCCCCCTGCCCGAGTCCATCCGCAAAGCGCTAGAGACGGTCACTCTGGACGACAAATACACCCTGGGCGAAGGCCGCGCCTTCATGAGCGGTGTGCAAGCCCTGGTGCGCCTGCCCATGCTGCAGCGCCAGCGCGATGCGGCGGCGGGCTTGAATACGGCAGGCTTCATCAGCGGCTACCGGGGCTCGCCCCTGGGCACGTATGACCAGGCACTGTGGGCGGCCAAGAAGCACCTGGCAGCCAACAACATCGTCTTCCAGCCCGGTGTGAACGAAGAGCTCGGCGCCACCGCCGTGTGGGGCACTCAGCAGCTGGACCTGTACCCCCAAAGCAAGAAGTTCGACGGCGTCTTTGGCATCTGGTACGGCAAGGGCCCGGGTGTGGACCGCTGCTCCGACGTGTTCAAGCATGCCAACATGGCCGGCACCGCCAAACACGGCGGCGTGATCGCCATTGCCGGCGACGACCACATCAGCAAGAGCAGCACGGCCGCGCACCAGAGCGACCACATCTTCAAGGCCTGCGGCACGCCGGTGTTCTTCCCGAGCAGCGTACAGGAGATCCTGGACATGGGCCTGCACGCCTTCGCCATGAGCCGTTTTTCGGGCGTGTGGTCGGGCATGAAGACCATCCAGGAGGTGGTGGAGTCGTCCAGCAGCATCAATATCGACCCCGACCGCGTGAAGATCATCCTGCCGGAGGACTTCGTGATGCCGCCCGGCGGCCTGCACATCCGCTGGCCCGACGCGCCGCTGGAGCAGGAAGCGCGCCTGATGGACTACAAGTGGTACGCGGCCCTGGCGTACATCCGCGCCAACAAGCTCAACTACAACGTCATCGAAGGCAAGCAAGACCGCTTCGGCATCATCGCCAGCGGCAAGGCCTACAACGACACCCGCCAGGCGCTGGTGGACCTGGGCCTCGATGACGACACTTGCCGCCAGCTCGGCATTCGCGTGCACAAGGTCAATGTGGTGTGGCCGCTCGAAGCCACCATCACCCGCGACTTTGCGCAAGGCCTGCAAGAGATTCTGGTGGTGGAGGAAAAACGCCAGGTCATCGAATACCAGCTCAAGGAAGAGCTGTACAACTGGCGCCCCGATGTGCGCCCCAACGTGCTGGGCAAGTTCGACGAGCCCGAAGGTGATGCCACGGGCGGCGAATGGAGCATGCCCAACCCCAGCCAGAACTGGCTGCTGCGCGCCAAGGCCGACCTGACGCCTGCCATCATCGCCAAGGCCATTGCCAAGCGCCTGAAGAAGCTGGGCGTGCCCTCTGACATCGTGGCCCGCATGGAAGCGCGCCTGGCCATCATCGAGGCTAGCGAGCGCGCGATGACGGAGCTGAAGGTGGATACGGGCGAACGCGCCCCCTGGTTCTGCAGCGGCTGCCCCCACAACACCAGCACCCGCGTGCCCGAGGGCTCGCGCGCTGTGGCGGGCATAGGCTGTCATTACATGGTCAACTGGATGCCCGACCGCCGCACCAGCACCTTCACGCAGATGGGTGGTGAGGGCGTGACCTGGGTGGGCCAACAGGCCTTCACCACCGACGCGCACATCTTTGCCAACCTGGGCGATGGCACCTACTTCCACAGCGGCCTGCTGGCCATCCGCCAGAGCATTGCGGCGGGTGTGAATATCACTTACAAGGTGCTTTACAACGATGCCGTGGCCATGACCGGCGGCCAGCAAGTGGGCGAGCGGCCCGAGGGCCACAGCGTGCTGCAGATCATGAACAGCCTGAAGGCCGAAGGCGTGGCCAAGCTCGTGATCGTGACGGACGAGCCGCACAAGTACGACGGCGTGGCCCTGGCCGATGGAGTGACGGTGCACCACCGCGACGAGCTGGACACCATCCAGCGCCAGTTCCGCGAGATCAAGGGCTGCACGGCCATCATTTACGACCAGACCTGTGCGACGGAAAAACGCCGCCGCCGCAAGCGCGGCAAGCTGGCCACGCCCGACAAGACCGTGGTGATCAACGAGTTGGTATGCGAGGGCTGCGGCGACTGCTCGACCAAGTCGAACTGCCTGAGCGTGGAGCCGGTGGAGACCGAATTCGGCCGCAAGCGCCGCATCAACCAGAGCACCTGCAACAAGGACTACTCGTGCGTCAACGGCTTCTGCCCCAGCTTTGTGACGGTGGAAGGCGGCCAGCTCAAGAAGCCCAAGAAGGAAAAGAAGGGCGACCTGTCGGCGCTGCCGTCCATTCCTGAGCCTGTGCTGCCCGTGGCCGAAACCGCCTGGGGCATCGTGGTGGGTGGCGTGGGTGGCACGGGCGTGATCACCATCGGCTCGTTGCTGGGCATGGCCGCGCACCTGGACGGCAAGGGCGTGATCACGCAGGACGCCGGTGGTTTGGCCCAGAAGGGCGGCGCCACCTGGAGCCATATCCAGATCGCCAACCGGCCCGACGCCATCTACACCACCAAGGTCGATACCGCCAAGGCTGACCTGGTGATCGGCTGTGATTCCATCGTGGCTGCGCACAAGTACACCTTGGCCGTCATGCAGCCCGGCCGGACGTTTGTAGCGCTCAACACCCACGGCACGCCCACGGCGGCGTTTGTGAACAACCCCGACTGGCAGTTCCCCGGCGGCAACTGCGATGCGGCCATCAGCGCGGCCGTGGGCGCAGGCGGTGTGGGCAGCTTTGATGCCGAGCAGGTGGCCACCCAGTTGCTGGGCGACAGCATCTACACCAACCCGCTGATGCTGGGCTACGCCTGGCAAAAGGGCCGCGTGCCGCTCACCTACGCATCGCTGATGCGCGCCATGGAGTTGAACGGCGTGCAGGTCGATAACAACAAGGCCGCCTTTGAATGGGGCCGCCGCTGCGCGCACGACCTCGCGGCCGTGCAGGCGCTGTTCCAGGCCGCGCAGGTGATCCAGTTCGTCAAGAAGCCGTCGCTGGCCGAGATGGTGGCCAAGCGTGTGGAGTTCCTGACCGGCTACCAGAACGCGGCCTACGCCTCTGAGTACCAGGCCTTCGTCGAAAAGGTGAAGGCAGCGGAAGCGAAGCTGGGCACCAGCACGAAGTTGTCCGAGGCCGTGGCCCGCTACCTGTTCAAGCTCATGGCCTACAAGGACGAGTACGAAGTGGCGCGCCTGCACACCGACAAGGCCTTCACGGACAAGATCGCCAACATGTTTGAAGGCGACTACAAGCTGGTGCACCACCTGGCACCACCCCTGACTGCCAAGAAGAACGCCAAGGGCGAGCTCGTCAAGCAGCCGTTCGGCCCCTGGATGCGCAGCGCCTTCGGCGTGCTGGCCAAGATGAAGGGCCTGCGCGGCACGGCGCTGGACATTTTCGGCAAGACCGAGGAGCGCCGCATGGAGCGCGCACTGATCGCCGAATACCGCGCCTGCATCGACGAACTGCTGTCCCGTCTGAGCGCCGACAACCTGGCCCTGGCGGTGGAAATTGCCCGCATCCCTGAAGAGATCCGTGGTTACGGCCACGTGAAGGAGCGGCACCTGAAGGCAGCGCGTCCCAAGTGGGACGGCCTGATGGCCCAGTGGCGCGCAGGCGCCCCGGTCCAGCGTCAGGTCGCTTGATCGGTCCTCTTGCCGTCAGTGCCTCCCGCAAAAGCCCGCACCTGTGCGGGCTTTTGCTATTAATAGTGTAGCTACCGAGGCATGAATTCCTAGCGCATCAGCCGTTTTTGGCCTGTATTTCCGTGGGCGAGCCCTGGCGGGCCCTGCAGGCGGCAAACACCCGCTGCGTGCTTGGGTCTTCCCCCTTGGGCGGCGCCCAAAGCGCCGCATACAATGCCCTGTTCTGCCCCCAGTGGGCGCTTTGGCGCTTGGTGTGGGCGGGTTGTGTGAATTTTGACCATCCGTTGTGGAGTCCAGTCCGTGTTTATTTCTTCCGCTTTCGCCCAAACCGCACCTGCCGCAGCCGCTGGCGGCGGTGACATCATGTCCTCCCTGACCGGCATGCTGCCCCTGGTGCTCATGTTTGTGGTGCTGTACTTCGTCATGATCCGCCCCCAGATGAAGCGCCAGAAAGAACACCGCGCCATGATCGACGCCATCGCCAAGGGTGATGAAGTGGCGACCGCTGGCGGCATCGTCGGCAAGGTCACTCGCCTGTCCGAAGGTTTCCTGCACATCGAGATCGCCAGCGGCGTGGAAGTGCAAATGCAGCGCAGCGCTGTGGTGCAGGTGCTGCCCAAGGGCTCCGTCAAGTAATCCGTGAACATCCCCCTGAGGCGCTGCGCGCCCCGGCTTGGCCGGGCGCGGGGGCAGGGGGCGCTGGCGCGTAGGGCGTCAGCACAACCGAGGTGAGAGCGCGATCATGAACCGTTATCCGGTCTGGAAGTACGCGATCCTGGTGATCGTGCTGCTGGTAGGGGCCTTGTACACCCTGCCCAATTTCTTTGGCGAGGCGCCTGCCGTGCAGGTGTCATCGGCCAAGGCCACCATCAAGGTGGACACCGCCGTGCAGCAGCGGGTGGAAGAAGCCCTCAAGGCCGCTGGCGTGACGCCCGACTTTGTGGCGCTGGAGGGCAACTCGGTGCGCGCGCGTTTCGACACGCCCGACACCCAGCTCAAGGCGAAGGACGCCATCCAGAAGGCGCTGGTGCCCGACGCCAACGACCCGTCCTACATCGTGGCCCTCAACCTGGTGTCGCGCTCGCCGTTGTGGCTCAAGGCCTTGCATGCCAATCCGATGTACCTGGGGCTGGACCTGCGCGGCGGCGTGCACTTCATGCTGCAGGTGGACATGCAGGCGGCACTGACCAAGAAGGCCGAGTCCTATGCGGGTGACATCCGCACCGCACTGCGCGACAAGAACATCCGCCATGGCGGCATCAGCCGCGACGGCCAGTCCATCGACATCAAGGTGCGCGATGAAGCCACGGCCACGGCCGCGCGCAACCTGATCGCAGACCAGTTCGCCGATCTCCAGGTCACCACCACGCCCGAAGGCACAGAGTTCAAGCTGCGCGCATCGATCAAGCCCGAGGCCACGCGCCGGGTGCAGGAGCAGGCGCTCAAGCAGAACATGGTCACGCTGCACAACCGGATCAACGAGCTGGGCGTGGCCGAGCCCGTGATCCAACAGCAGGGCCTGGACCGCATCGTGGTGCAGCTGCCCGGTGTGCAGGACACCGCCAAGGCCAAGGACATCCTGGGCCGCACCGCCACGCTGGAAGTGCGCATGGTGGACGAGGGCACGGAAGCCCGTTCGGCAGAGACAGGCCGTGGCCCCGTGCCCTTCGGCTCCGAGCGCTATCTGGAACGCAACGGCCAGCCCGTCATCGTCAAAAAGCAGGTCATCCTGACCGGCGAAAACCTGACCGATGCGCAGCCGGGCTTTGATGGCCAGACGCAGGAGCCCACCGTCAACCTGACGCTGGACGCCAAAGGCTCCCGCATCTTCAAGGACATCACGCGTGAGAACGTGGGCAAGCGCATGGCCATCGTGCTGTTCGAAAAGGGCAAGGGCGAGGTGGTCACGGCCCCGGTGATCCGTTCCGAAATCGGTGGCGGTCGTGTGCAGATCTCGGGCCGCATGACCACGGCCGAGGCCAATGACACCGCCCTGCTGCTGCGCGCCGGCTCGCTGGCCGCGCCCATGGAAATCATCGAGGAATACACCATCGGCCCGAGCCTGGGCGCCGACAACATCGAGCGCGGCATCCACAGCGTGGTCTGGGGCATGGTGGCCATTGCAGTGTTCATGTGCATCTACTACGCACTGTTCGGTATTTTCTCCACCGTCTCGCTGGCGGTGAACGTGCTGCTGCTGCTGGCCATCCTGTCCATGCTGCAGGCCACGCTGACCTTGCCCGGCATTGCGGCCATGGCGCTGGCGCTGGGTGTGGCGATTGACTCCAACGTGCTGATCAACGAGCGCATCCGCGAGGAATTGCGCGCCGGGGTGTCGCCCCAGGCGGCGATCCACGCGGGGTACGAGCGTGCCTGGGCCACCATCCTGGACTCGAACGTGACCACCCTGATTGCGGGCCTAGCGTTGCTGGCCTTCGGCTCCGGCCCGGTGCGCGGCTTTGCGGTGGTGCACTGCATTGGCATCCTGACCAGCATGTTCTCGGCCGTGTTCTTCTCACGGGGCCTCGTGAACCTTTGGTACGGCCGCAAGAAGAAGCTCAAGAGCGTGGCCATCGGTCAGGTTTGGAAGCCTGAGTCCGACAGCGCTGTGGCGAAGACGAACTGAAGGAGGAAGACCATGGAATTCGTAGTTCCAGCATCACGTGCGCGTTGCGCACATGAGCTTTCTCTGAAAACTCCAACGAAGGAATAGGAATCATGGAGTTTTTCCGTATCCGCAAAGACATCCCTTTCATGAAGCACGCGTTGGTCTTCAACGCGATCTCCTTCATCACCTTCGCCCTGGCGGTGTTCTTCCTGCTCACGCGTGGCCTGCACCTGTCGGTGGAGTTCACGGGCGGCACCGTGATGGAAGTGGCCTACAGCCAGCCCGCCGAACTGGCCAAGGTCCGCGACACCGTGTCTGCTCTGGGTTACCCCGACGTGCAGGTGCAGAACTTCGGCACCTCGCGCGACGTGATGATCCGCCTGCCTGTGCAAAAGGGCGTAACGTCCGCGCAGCAAAGCGAGCAGGTGCTGGGCGCCCTGAAAGCGGCAGACCCTGAAGTCACTCTGCGCCGTACCGAGTTTGTGGGCCCGCAGGTGGGCGAGGAACTGGTGCACGGCGGCCTGATGGCCCTGGCCATGGTGGTCGTGGGCATTGTGATTTACCTCGCCTTCCGCTTCGAGTGGAAGTTCGGCGTGGCGGCCATCATCGCCAACCTGCACGACGTGGTGATCATCCTGGGCTTCTTTGCGTTCTTCCAGTGGGAGTTCTCGCTGTCGGTGCTCGCTGGCGTGCTCGCGGTGCTGGGCTACTCGGTGAACGAATCGGTCGTGATCTTCGACCGGATCCGCGAGGCCTTCCGCAAGTACCGCAAGATGACCACCCACGAAGTCATCGACCATGCCATCACCAGCACGATGAGCCGCACGATCATCACCCACGCCTCCACCGAGGCCATGGTGTTGTCGATGTTCTTCTTCGGTGGCCCGAGCTTGCACTACTTTGCATTGGCGCTGACCATCGGTATCCTGTTCGGTATCTATTCCTCGGTGTTCGTGGCAGCGGCCATTGCCATGTGGCTGGGGGTCAAGCGCGAAGACCTTGTCAAGCCCGCCAAAAAGGAAGGGGATCCCAACGATCCCCAAGCCGGAGCTACCGTCTGACCCGCTAATATCTGTTCATGCACACCACGCCCCCTTCTGTTCCGCAACGTCGCCTGGCCCGCCAGGCGCGCCAGCGGTTCGTAGAGGGGATCTGTGGTGGGCTGGCGGACCTGGACAAGACGGTCCAGGACTTCCTCACCGCATTGATGAACCAGACGGGCACCGCCCGTGAAATGCAGTCCCGCCGGGATTCGTGGCTGCAGTACCAGCAAAAACATGCCGCGTGGACAGAGCGCACCGGCAAGGCCTGGCAAGAGGCGCTGGCCCCCCATGTCAGTTCCACACGCGGCCAGCTGGCAGCCGGTGGCGGCGGGGGACTCAGCCAGTTTGAGCTGCTCAGCGACGATGTCGTGGAGAACAAGATCCTCGCCTCGCGCATGGCGCTCACCGTGAACGAGCAGGTCAGCCATCAGTTCGATACCTTGCGCCAGCGCACCCAGTCGCTGGAAGGGCAGGAGCTGGACAGCAGCGATATTCTCCGACCCGATACGGTATGCCTGCTGCTGGTGGAGCAATGGGTGGAGGCGGGCCTGCCCCGCACGGACCTGCAGACCGTGGTGGACCCCCTGCAGCGCGAACTGGCGAACCTGCTGCAAAAGCACTATCAGGCGGTCAACGTGTTCTACGTGGAGCAGGGCATCACGCCGCAGACCGATCTCAAATCCAAGGTGCGTCGCACCCAGGGCGGCACTGCCACGGGCAGTGGCGGGGGCGATTCGGGCTCAGGAGGACTTGCTTCGCAGGCCTTGGCGCAGACCCGTCAGGCCATGATGGCCGCGCGTGGAGGGATGCAACCGCCTGGCATGCCCGCCGCAGGCCGGCCGATGGGCCCTCCGGGCGCACAGATGCCGCCCCCCGGATATGGCGGCTACCCCCGGCCACAACCCGGAATGCCCACGGCCTTTGCCACAGGCATGACGCCCCTGGCCCGCGCACGCCAGCGCGCGCAGGGTGTGATGGGACAGCTGCGGCGTCTGCTCACGCAGCCCGCCACCGGCTTTGACATGGTGAATGCGCCCCCTGCGTCGGCGGCGCTGGCCCATGCACTCACGGCGCACCGCGTGCATGCGGATACCTACTACAGCGGCGTGGCTACGCTGATGGAAGACTACAGCCCAGCCGCCGTGGTCCAACTGGTGGGCGCCGTGCGGGAGCGCTCCACCGAACTCAAGAAGAAAGCGACCACCTCGGGAGAAAAGGCCATCATCGAGGTGGTGGCCCTGATGTTTCAGAGCATCCTCGCCGAAGACCGGATACCGCCCGCCGTGCGTGTGTGGTTTGCCCGGCTGCAGGTGCCGGTGTTGCGCGTGGCCTTGGCCGAGCCTGAATTCTTCAGCAACCTCGACCATCCTGCGCGCAAGCTGATCGACCGCATGGGAGCCTGTGTGCTCGGTTTTGATGCGACCAGCATCAATGGCAGTGCGCTGGAAGCCGAGATTCGCCGCGTGGTGCAGGTGATCGAACAGTACCCCGAGACGGGACGCCGCGTCTTCCAGCTGGTCTATGAAGAGTTCGAAAAATTCCTGGCCAAGTTCCTGACCGAAAAGCAGGTCACTTCGCGCCTGGTCAGCGTCGCCCAACAAGTCGAGCAGCGGGAAACGCTGGCGATCCAGTACACCATCGAACTGCGCACCATGTTGCGCGACATGCCGGTGCGCGACGAGATCCGCGAGTTCCTGTTCAAGACCTGGGCCGAGGTGCTCGCGCTGTCGGCCGTGCGCGATGGCCCCCAACATGCCGACACGGTGGCCTTCAAGCGTACGGCAGCAGACCTCGTCTGGGCTGCCAGCGCCAAGCCCAACCGCAGCGACCGGGCCCTGGTCATCCAGAACCTTCCGGCGCTGCTGCAGCGCCTGCGGCAGGGCCTGTCCCTGCTGGGGGTGAATGGCGAGGCGCAGGATGCGCAGGTCAAGGTGTTGACGGACACCCTGGCCGATGCCTTCCTGTCCAAGACCGCATCCATCCCGCAGGCCCACATCGACGCCATGGCCAAGCGCCTGGCCAACCTGGAAGACTTCATCAGTGACGCCACGCTGGGCGACATGCCGCTCAACGCGGACAACATCGAGATGATGCTGGGCATCGACGCCTCGTCCATCCACGTGATTGCCGACAACGGCGCTCCGGTGGACGATGCGATGGTGGCCTGGGCGCAAGACCTGCAGCCGGGTACCTGGTACACCCTGGACCACAACGGTGCATCGGCTCAGGTGCAATACGCTTGGCAAAGTCAGCGCAAGCAGTTGCATCTTTTTGCCGCCGTGGATGGCAGCAGCTACCTGATCCAGTTGCGCCGCCTGGCCGCGTACCTGCAGGCCGGTCTGCTGGTGGCGCAGGACGAGGAAGGCCTCACGCTGCGCGCCACGCGCGATGCCTTGGCTAAGCTGGATGCCAACCCGGAACGATTGCTGGACTGATGAGCCCTACAGGCAAGTGCTTGGAGCCTGCTGACGATCTCGCTGGGGATCGCGTGGGAGCGCAACCGGGACGTGCGCCGGCATCGTTTGCGCCGGTTTGGCTGCCGGTGATCCCGGGCCCGATCGGTTAGCCCCGGCCGACCCGCTGGAACAAGCCGCCGGGCAATCGTGCTATGCGGCCGTCGAGCTCCAGTTCTAGCAGGGCCACCTGCAACGTCGATGCGTCCATGCCCGTGCGGGCGATCAGAGCATCCAGCCCCATGGGGTCATAGCCCAAGGCGGCCAGCACGGGGTCTTCTGTCTCATCCGATGCGGCCACTCCCGGGGCGTTTCCGCCTTCCTGGGGTAGGCCGGGCACGGTGGTGGCGGGGATTTTGAGCTCTTCCAGCACATCGTGGGCCGACTCCACCAGCTTGGCGCCTTGACGGATCAGCGCATGGCAGCCGCGCGACTGTGGTGCGTGGATGGAACCTGGGATGGCAAACACTTCGCGACCCTGTTCGGCGGCCATGCGGGCAGTGATCAGGGAGCCCGATGCCAGGGCGGCTTCCACGACCAGCGTGCCCTGCGAGAGGCCCGAAATGATGCGGTTGCGTTTGGGGAAATTGCCAGGCAGCGGCGGCGTGCCCAGGGGATACTCGCTGACGATGAGTCCGTGAGCGGCAATGCGATGGGCCAAGTCCAGGTTCTTGCGCGGATACACGCGGTCGAGCCCGGTGCCTACCACGGCGATGGTGGCCGCCATGGTGCCAGCGCTGGTCGCCGCTTCCAGTGCCCCTTCATGCGCCGCTGCGTCCACACCCAGCGCCAGCCCCGACACGATGGTCAAGCCGGCGCCACACAACGCGCGGGCGAAAAGGCGGGCGTTTTCTGCGCCTTGGGCCGTGGGGTTGCGGCTGCCAACCACGGCGAGGCAGCGGTCACTGGGAAAGGGCTGGTGCTCCAGCAGCGACGCCGGGCCCATGAGGTACAGCAGCAGCGGCGGGTCTTCCGTGTCCAGCAGGGCCTGGGGATAGCGCAGGTCGCCCAGGCTCACGATGGCGCGTGCCGGACCTTGTGGCGCAGCGTTGGCAAGCCATTGGGCGGTGGTTTGCCACAGGGCTTCCCAACCCTGCGGAATCTCGCGCAACGCCTTGGCCTGCGCGGCGGGCACGCAGAGTTGCAGCGCAGCTTCAGTCTGCTGAAAGATGGCTTGGGGCAAGCCAAAGCATGCCAAGAGGCGCCGTGCAGCACCGTTGCCGATGCCCGGTGTCAAGGTCAGCCGCAGCCAGGCGCCGAGCTCGTCGTGGTCCATGGATGCCAGTACGGCGCGGCAACGTGACTACCGCAGCGCAGGAACCCCGCGCGGCGATACGTGCTGCCGGCCCTCCGCGTTACTTGGGGTTGACCAAACGGTCGCCGACGCGCACGCCGTTGCGGATTTCCAGCAGCAGCACATAGGACACGCGCTCGAAGGTGCGGAACACCATGGCGGTGCCGTTGACTTCACTGGGCAGCTTGACCATCGCCTTGTTGCTGTCGGTCATGTCCTTGATGCGGTCGCCCTTGGTGAGCAGGCTGAGCACATGGCCGGGCTCCAGTCCGTCCTGCGACCCCATGTTGATGGCCACCACCTGATTCTGGGCCGCGTAGGCCACCGCCGAGCTGCCATAGATGGACACCACTCGGGCATCCACTTCCACCCCGGGGGCGCGGGGGGTGTAGCTCAGGAACGGGCGGGCGGGTGCGGGCAGCAGGCGGTCGCCCGCGCGGACTTCCTCCTTGGTGGCCGACAGATCCACAGTGGCGGGGATGTACTCCGCTGTGTATCCACCCTTGCCGTTTGGAATTTCTTCGAACGACTCGCCACGCACCAGCTCCGCCTTGCCCAGGTACTGGGCTTCGTATCCCAGCACTTCGGCCGTGACGGGATCCTTGAGCGCCACGGCATTGCGGAACACACGGTAGTACCGGGGTTCGCCCGCCTCTGCCAGCATTGGCGACGCGGCGTCTCCGCGCACATAAACGCGGTCACCTGCCGCCATCAGCACGCGCTCTTCCGTGGTCGCGATCACGCGTGGGGCGCTCAGCAGCACTTGTTCGTCCACCACGAGCGGCTCGACCAGGAACGGCTCAATGAGGTGCTGCTTAAGTGTGGGCAGCGCGGAATCGGCCAGACTGTCGCTGCGCGTGCGGGGCGAGATACGCACGGTTTCGGGTTCGTTCGAGCGGCTGGTGCTCAGGCGGGCGTAACCGTCTTCCTTGATGAGGTAAAGGGTCTGGCCCGGGAAGATCAGGTGCGGGTTGGGGATGGCCTTGAGGTTCATGCCCCAGAGCTCGGGCCAACGCCAGGGGCGCTTGAGGTACATGCCCGAAATGCCCCAGAGCGTGTCGCCCCGCTTGACGGTGTAGGTGTCGGGGGCGTTGGGGGCCAGCTCTTCCAGGGGCACACCCCGCTCAGACACCTGCTGCGCGGTGGCGCGCTGGCCGCTGGAGATGGGGTAGTTCTGCGCCTGGGCCGGCATGACCAGCAGGGCGCCAGCAATGATGGTGAGCGCGCCCAGGGCGGTCCGCCGCACGCTGGTGAATGCCGTCATGTTGTTCCTTTTCTCATGCATTGGGAAACGCCCCCTCGCTGGCACCTCGGCGCACAAAGCAGGCGTGCGGCCGGGCAAATACGTTACAAAGCTTCTTAGATTCTCTGCTCAAGCCCTTGATTCGGCAACGATTATTGGCTCGCAGGGCGGCAGTAGGCCGCAAAAGTGGCGAAAATAGCGACATCTCTTACCTGCAGCCATGGCAATCCTTCCCATTCTCTGTTACCCGGACCCCCGGCTTCACAAGGTCGCCCGCTCCGTCCAGGCGGTGGACGACCGCATCCGCACGCTGGTGGCCGACATGCTGGCCACGATGTACGACGCGCACGGCATTGGCCTGGCGGCCACCCAGGTGGACGTGCATGAGCGGCTGGTGGTCATCGACGTGTCGGAGGAGCGCGATCAGCCCCTGGTGCTGATCAACCCCGAGCTGGTCTGGACCAGCGCCGAAAAGCACCTGAACGAAGAAGGCTGCCTGTCGGTGCCTGGCATTTATGACGGGGTGGAGCGGTTTGATGCCGTGCATGTGCGGGCGCTGGACGCCCAGGGCCAGTCCCGTGTGATCGAGGCCGATGGCCTGCTGGCGGTCTGTATTCAGCACGAGATGGACCACCTCATGGGCAAGGTGTTTGTGGAATACCTCTCCCCCCTCAAGCGCAACCGCATCAAGACCAAGATGGTCAAGCAGCAGCGGGAGGCGCGCGGGTGATGCGTGCAGCGCTCTGCGTCCGCCGGGGCGTCAGAGTGCTGGCGCTGGCTGCGCTGGTTGGTCAGTTGGTGGCCTGCGCATTGCCGGCCCGTGAACAGCCGGGCGCATTGCGGGCCGAGGTGGTCGCCCGCTTGGGCCCGCCCACGGCCACGATTGCGCTGCCCTCTGGCGAGCGCTTGCTGTATTCGGAACTGCCCGCCGGGTTTGCTGCCTACAACCTCGACTTTGACGCCAGCGGCCGGCTGGTGCGCAACGAGCAGGTGCTCACGCAGCAGCGGTTCGAGAACCTGCCTATTGGCACCTGGACCCGCGCCGACCTGCAAAACACCTTCGGAATGCCCTTGCGGATCGAGCAGGTGGCGCGCTTTGATGGGGATATCTGGACCTACCGCTTCCGGCAGAACTCGGACCTGCGTCAGGCCCATGTGCACCTGGACCGCCAAGGGGTGGTGCGCCAGGTGCTGTTCACCGACGAGCTGCCGAATTTTGACAACGCGCGCGATTGATGGGATGGGCCGCCCTGCCGGGCCACCTAGTACCCGCGCCCACCTGAGCCAACATCCGTTCCCATGAGAGTCATTTTTGCCGGAACCCCCGAATTTGCCCGTGTGGCCCTCGAGCGGCTGCTGTCCGCAGGCTTCACCGTTCCCTTGGTGCTGACGCAACCGGACCGCCCTGCAGGCCGTGGCATGAAGCTGCAGGCGTCGCCCGTCAAACAATGCGCGCTGGAGCATGGCATTGCCGTCTCCCAGCCCCGCAGCCTGCGCCTGGATGGCAAGTACCCCGACGATGCCGCCGCTGCGCGCGAAGCGCTGCTGGCCGCGCAGGCCGATGTGATGGTCGTGGCCGCCTACGGACTGATCCTGCCGGAGTGGACCCTGGATCTGCCCCGCTTGGGCTGCCTGAACATCCACGCGAGCCTGCTGCCGCGCTGGCGTGGCGCCGCCCCCATCCACCGCGCCATCGAGGCAGGCGACGCGGAAACAGGCGTCACCATCATGCAGATGGACGCCGGGCTGGACACGGGCGACATGCTACTCACCGAGCGCCTGCCCATCGCCCCGAGCGATACCACGGCCACCTTGCACGACCGCCTGGCCACGCTGGGCGGACGCATGATCGTCGAGGCCCTGGAGCTGGCCGCCTGTGGGGGCCTCACTGCCGTGCCGCAACCGGCTGACGGCATCACTTATGCCCACAAGATCGAAAAGGCCGAGAGCACCATCGACTGGACACTGCCCGCCGCAGTCATTGGCCAGCGCATTCGCGCGTTCGATCCCTTCCCCGGGGCCAGTACCGAGTGCAAGGGCGAGACAATCAAAGTCTGGAGCTATGCAATTGATAGCGTTCAAGGCATATCTAACCAGCGCCTCGGTCAGATTTTGGCTGCAGATGGCGCCGGAGTGACTGTCGCATGCGGTAGCGGCACCGCTTTGCGCCTGACCACGTTGCAGCGGGCGGGTGGCAAGCGGCTGGCGGCCGCTGATTTCTTGCGCGGCTTTGACCTGCAGCCGGGCATGGTGCTGGGCGCCAACCCTGCATGAGCGTGTCTGCTGCCCTGGGCCGGACACTGCGCCACCCCTCCTTCCGCATAGCTGCCATCGACATGGCAGGCACGTCGCTGGGCATCGCCGCCTGGGGGTTGGTCACCGGGGTGGCCATGGTCAAGAGTGGCATGTCGGTCGGCATGGCGGTGTTCATGTCGCTGCTGGTGTATGCCGGCAGTGCTCAGCTTGCTGTCATTCCGCTGCTCTCCGTGGGTGCGCCGCTGTGGGTGGTGTGGCTCACGGCCGCCTGCGTCAACCTGCGGTTTGTTATCTTCAGCAGCATGTGGCGCAGCTACTTTGCGCACCTGCCGCTGCGCCAGCGCCTGGCCGTGGGGTATTTCAGCGGGGATGTGATCTACGTGGCGTTCATGAAGCGCTTTCCGGAACCCCGACCGGCGCCGGAGCAGGTGCCGTACTTCTGGGGCGCCGCCTCCACCAACTGGCTGGCATGGCAGGTGCCGTCCATCGCCGGCATCCTGCTGGCCCGTTCGCCGGTTCCATATTGAGGAACATCGTCTTGAGATTGGAGGCGATGGTCACTTCCGACACTGGATAGGCGAGCGCGCCGTTCTCGATCCAGAAACCGGAAGCGCCGCGGCTGTATTCGCCCGTCACCATGTTGACGCCCTGCCCGAACACCTCCGTCACGTAAAAGCCGGATTTGAGCGAGCCGATCAGGTCCTGCGGCGTTCGCGAGCCTGGCTCGATGGCAAGGTTGGTGGAGGACGGCGATACCTGCGAGCCGCTGCGCGCGCCACGCCCGTTGGTCGCCAATCCGAGTTCACGTCCGACCGAGGTGGACAGAAGCCAATGATTGAGCACGCCGTTCTCGACCAGCAGCAAGCGTTCACCCTCGACGCCTTCGCCGTCGAACGGCCGGGACGCCTGTCCGCGCACGCGCAGCGGTTCGTCCGTCACCGTGATGCCGGCGGAGGCCACCGGCTTGCCCATCATGTCGCGCAGGAAACTGGTCTTGCGAGCCACCGAGGCGCCGTTGACGGCACCGGCGAGGTGGCCGGCGATACCGCGAGCCACGCGCGGATCGAACACCACGTCGACGGGACCGGTCTTCGCCTTGCGTGCGCCGATCCGCTTCACCGCACGCTCGGCCGCCGTGCGGCCGATCCAGTCCGGAGCATCGAGATCGGAAAAATGCTGGCGCGAAGAGAACTCGTAGTCGCGCTCCATGCCGGTGCCCTCGCCGGCGATGACGCTGACGGAGCGCGAAAAGCGCGTGGCGACATATTGACCGAGGAAACCGTGCGATGTGGCGAGCACCAGCCCGCCCATGCCGGCGCCGGCGCTGCTGCCGGCGGAATTGGTCACGCCCTTGACGGCGAGCGCCGCCGTCTCGGCGGCAAGCGCGTCCTCCTTCAGCCGATCGGCCGACACCTCCGTGGCGTCGTAGAGGTCGAGATCGCGCGGCGCCTTGGCCAATAGCCCCGGATCGGCGAGTCCCTGATACGGGTCTTCCGGCGAGACTTTCGCCATCGCCACGGCGCGCTCGGCCAACGCCTTCGGATCGGACGCCGCGGTAGCGGAAACGCTCGCCACCCGCTTGCCGACGAAGACGCGCAGCGAAACATCCTCGCTTTCGGACGCGGCGGTGTTTTCCACCTTGCCCATCCGCACGGAAACGCCGGTCGAACGGCCGAGTACGACAACGGCGTCGGCCGCGTCCGCGCCGGCACGCCGGGCGGCCTCGACAAGGGCCGCGACACGGTCGGTAAGTTTGGCCGTATCGAGCCTGTCGGTCATGCGAATCGTCCTATTCCGGGGTTAGCCTGCGCGCATTGCTGCTGCACCATCTATTGTTCCGGCCCGGCTTGTGCAATGGGCGCGCCCCGGCACCAACCCAGCTTCAATGCTTCCGCGGCTCGTAGTGAGCGGTCAAGGCTTCCTCCACCGCCCGCTTCACCTCGTCTTTCACAGCCGCAGTTTCAGCCATCACCGCATCAATCTTGAGGAAATCGAGAACACGGAAGCGCGACACCGGCGGCCGGATCAAAATATCCGGGCGGCATTGCATCAGCTTGTTGGCGATGATCGACTGCATCATCAACTGCGTGGCGCCGAACATCAGGTCCACCGAACTCGGCCACTTGCTTTCGGGCTCGGTCGGCGCGCCGACGACGTCGATGGCGACGATGATATCGGCGTCGTGCTCGATCAGGTCGAACGGCACGGGATTGTAGATGCCGCCGTCGATCAGCATCCGGCCGTCGCGCATCACCGGCCTGAACACCGCCGGGATCGCCGCCGAGGCGGCCAGCGCTGACGGCAGGGCGCCGCTGTCGAAGACGGCAAGCTCGTGGCGCCGTCGCTTTCGGGGGAATTTTCAGCTTCTCGAACCGATCCGGCACGGCCTCCGGCAGGAAGGCCTTGAGGATGCGCTCGACATTGAACTGGCTGACACGCAGCCCCCCCTGCACGGCTTCGGCGAAACTGCCGGGCCGCGCCTTCCACATGCGGCTTGCGACCTGAGCGCGGGTACCGAGGATCGAGCGGGCGTAGTCATGAATCTCCCGCCCTGTCATGCCGGCGGCCATGCCCGCGCCCATCAGCGCGCCGATCGGGGAGCCGGCGATGGCGACCGGCCGGATTCCCAGTTCGTCCAGCGCCTCGATGACATGGATATGGGCAAGGCCGCGCGCGCCGCCACCGCCGAAGGCGATGCCGAAGGTGGGGCTCATCCCTTGCCTCCGCCCGCCAGCGGCGGACCGACGATCATCACCGCCGGCTCCGCCGACAAGAGCTTTTTCGCCACCGCCTTCACCTCCTCCAGCGTCACCGCGCCGATATAGCCGGCGCGTCGCTGCATATAATCGATGCCCAACCCCTCGATTTGCAACTCGACCAGGGTCGAGGCGATCGAACTGGACGAATCCAGATTGTTGAGGGCGTAGGCGCCGATCGTATAGGCCTTGGCGGCGGCGAGCTCTTCGGCGGTCGGCCCCTGCTCCGCCATGTCCTTGACCACGTCGCGGATCACACTCAGCGTCTCGGCGGCGCGGTCGGAACGGGTCGCCGTGCTGATCGCCAACAGCGAGGAATGGCGACTGTTCATCAGGGCGGAGCTGACGCCGTAGGCGAGTCCGCGCTTGTCGCGCACCTCCTCGAAAAGCCGCGAGGTGAAGGTGCCGCCGCCGAGAATCTCGTTCATCAGCGCGGCCGCGTAAAAGTCCGGCACATCGCGGCGTACACCCGGAAAGGCCAGTTGCAGCGAGGTTTGCGGGCGGTCGTAGTTGACTTCGATCTGCCGGCCGAGCTTGGGGGAAGCGTCAGGGACGGACCGCAACGTTCCCTTTTCCGGCAGATCGCCGAACACCGCGTCCAGCTTGCGCTCGTGCCCTGGTCGGGTCGCGAATAGGGATGGCCGGCATAGACCGTCTCGGCCCATTTGCGGCTTGCTACGGTGTCGGGGTCGCGCTCGCCGGAAACGATGCCGGCAAGGATCTGCGCGCGAATGCGGTCGATCGGCGCCTGGTCGAAACGCGGCTGAAGAACCGCCAGCCGAAGCAGATCGAACGCCTGATCCTTGCGCTCGGCCAGCATGCGCATGGACCCATAGACGGCGTCACGCGTCTCGTTGAAGCTCATTTCGGCGCCGGCATCGTCGAGCCGGGTCTGGAAGGCGTCGCTGTCGAGGTCGCCGGCGCCCTCGTCGAACAGGCCCGTCATCAGGTTGGCGAGCCCTTCCTTGCCGGCCGGGTCTTGCGTCGAGCCGCCGTCGAAGGCAAAACGCACGGCCACGATCGGCACCGTATAATCCTCGACCAGCCAGGCGGTGACGCCCTTGTCGGACTTCACCTCCTGGATGGCGACCGCGGCATGTGCCGAAAGCGCCGGCAGCACCAGG
>OFJB01000107.1_pt1 | contig 48615 bp, 41 predicted proteins | sample 1775081 | NCBI WGS metagenome assembly OFJB01 (sample SAMN08195771, study PRJEB24354) | sludge metagenome | isolation source: initial sludge from phenol fed wastewater aerobic bioreactor | place: India: Nagpur | collected 2016-06-05
GAAAAACTGGCTACGCGCTTCAACGCATTCTTGCAACTTGCCTGCGCTTACATCTGGCTAATGTGAACACGCTCTAGTTCTTCGGTCCATACAGGTGGGTTGAAATCAGGTTTTGCTTTCCACGACCATGAAGCGCTGGCGCAGCCAGGCGCTGAACAGGTTGAGCCGGTTGTTGGGTGGCGCTGGGGGCGAGTTGTTCGAGCGTCTCGGCGCATAATTTGCCGAGAATGTCGGTGGAGTGGAAGGTCGGCGCGGCGACGAAGATGACGCCCCAGACCCAGCCGGGCACCGAGCGCAGGATGTTGAGGAAGAAGACGGTTGAAGCGGGACTGGCTGCGGCCTTCTCAGGAGGGAAGGCGGGGGGAAGAGAGAAAACGTGCAGGAAATCCCCGGGTGGGGGGCTTGAGCAGTCGCTTCCGACTGCGCCTTGTACCCTGTTGTTGTACCCCTTTATTCGCCAGGGTGTCTGATTGTTCAATACAATCAGATACTTGGGAATAAATTGGCGGAGTGGACGGGGCTCTTCAGTCGAGGCGTTATTCCGTTTAAATTCATTCACTTGCGTCGCAGTTGTGGACTTCAGTTTGTACCTTGTTTGTACCCAGTCGTTGCGCTGCATCTACGAGAAATCTACCACAGATCGCCGGATTTGTTTCCTCTCGCCTTGATGCCTGGTCGAAAAGAAGGGGGGCGGTGGAAGTCTGCTGTGAGCTTGGTGCCACGTTGTCCAGCATTGCCTAGCCAACGGCCTCAATCCCAACTTAATTCGATGCTGGTTGCCGGGTTGTGGACAAATCTAATTCGACCGGGGTGTTTTTTTCTCCAGTTGTCTCGCTTGGGAACCGCGCCAGTTCTCTGCTTGATCTCGTTTCTTCTCCCCGAGATAGATCTGCGCGTATTTGATACTTGAATCAATTTCTTATGTCGCTCCTCGCTAAACATCTCGCGAATGATGCGGATGTATTAGTCAAATGGGGTACTTCCCGTGTTGACGGTGTTGGATGGAGAGAGCGGCATGGTAGCGGTGGTGACGGGAGCAGGGCTTGGACTGGCAAGCGGGTCGGCGGCGGTATTGGGCGAGGCCGGAAGACTGGGAGAAGCCTCGACGGGGAGAGGGGGGGAGGCGGTCTATGTGAACGCTACCACCGGAGCGCTTGTCGTTCAGCACGAAGATGAACTTCTCGTCGGCAGAGGGCCCGATATTGGTGTGGTTCGCACCTACAACAGCAACGCCACTTTCGACTTCGACAACAACGATTCCTGGCAACTGTCGCTGTACCGGAAAATCGGAAACCTTACGGGAACGCTGAATACGGCAGGCAGTACTGTTGTCCGTACTGCTGCCGACGGAGCGCGACTGACCTACTCCTATGACGCGGCTTTAGGGAGTTACATCAACAAGGACGGCTCCGGCGCTTACGACACACTTGCCTACAACAGCACCAGCAAGCTTTGGACGTGGACGGACGGCGATAGCCAGATCAAGGAGACATACGCGGCAAGCCTGGTGGCTGGGGAGTGGCGCATCACTGGTTTGGTCGATCTTGATGGCAATGCTCTTTCTTACGCCTATGACGCCAACGGCCTCATTGCACAAATTACTGATGCCAATGGCGAGGTCACCAAACTCACCTATGACAGCGCCAAGCGTCTGCAAAACATTCAGGTGCTGACATCCGGAAGCGTTACGACCACCCGTATCCGTTATACCTATGACAGCGCAGGGCGGCTTGCCAGCGTTGTGACCGATTTGACCCCCGCTGATGGGAGTATTACCGATGGTAAGGTTTATACCACCAGCTACACCTACGACGGCAGCAGCAAGCGTATCGCCTCCATCGTCAACAGCGATGGCACTCGGGTCAGCTTTACCTATGATGCGAATGGAAGGGTCAAGACGGTTGTCGACGGTGCCGGGCAGGTAAGCTCCTTTGCCTATGGCACGGGAAATACGACGGTTACGGATCCATTGGGCCGGGTCAGTACGCTGACTTACGATGCGGCGGGCAATCTGACTCGCCTGCAAGGTCCGACGGGTAGTGGTCAGGATATTCGCTATGCCTACAATGCCAACGGCGACTTGATCCAACTCACCGATAGCCGGGGCGGCACGACCGTCTCGTCTTATGACGCTAACGGAAATTTGGTTCGTCAACAGGATGCTGCTGGCAATGTTGTCGAATACAGCTACAACACCGCTAATCAGCTTATCAAGAAGACGGTCTATGCGGTTCCTGACCCCGACGGTAGTGGTACGGCTCAGGCCGGGGGGGCTCAGGTCACTCATTACGTGCGCGACGCCAAACAGCATCTGCGTTTTACGGTAAGCCCCGAAGGGCGGATCAGCGAGTATCGATATAACGCTTCCGGTCAAACGGTCTCCGTTCTGGTTTACTCGGCGAACACCTTCGCAGTTAGTACTACTTCCCCGACCGAAACCAATCTCGTTGCCTGGATAGCAACCCAGGACAAGACAAGGTTGCAACGTACAGATACCGCATATGACGCACGCGGGCAGATCACCTCGGTGACGCGTTATTCGAGGACGGATGCTGCCGGTCTTGGCGTGGCTGACGGAAATGAAGCCACGACGCGCTATGTGTATGACAGCGCCGGACGTCTGCTGCAACAGATCGACCCGCGTGGGGTTGCGACGACGGGGGTTGCGAACGATTACCTTACCGCCTATGCCTATGATGGTCTTGGACGAACCATCAGCGTCACCTCCAGAGATGCAGCCGGTAACGATACGCGGCGTAGTAGCACGGTCTTCAACGATCCGCTGAACCGGATTGAATTCACCCTTGCCAATGGTTTGAAGCGGGTTTCAACGTATGACGGGCGCGGGTTGCTAGCGAGCCAGATTGAACAGGATGGAGCGAGCACCCTTTCCACTCAGATCTATCAGTATGATGCTGCTGGTCGTTTGCGGGTTGTGGTCGATCCCAATGGCAACAAGACATACACCATTTACGATGATGCAGATCGGGTTGCTGCGACCGTCAATGCAGCGGGTTCCCTGACGGAGTACTTCTACAATGCGAGTGGCAGTGTAATCAAGAGTCGGACCTATGCCACTGCGGTCACGGCCAATCTCACAACACTGTTTGCGCCAGATGCTCAAGGGCGCATCAGCGATGTGAAATTGGCAAGTTTGCGCCCTGCTGCAAGCGCTAGTGACCCAGTCGAGCGGAGGATTTACGACGCTGCTGGCCGTTTGCGTTTTGTCATCGATGCACGGAGTATCGTGACCGAGACCCGATATGATGGGGCAGGCCGAATTCTCAGTTCGGCCACCTATGCACTGGCAATGAACAATGCAGCCGGGCTTGATGGACTTGGGCGCGAAGCCCGCCCCGAAGACATTTTGCTTCTCGATACGGCTCCTACTGGGACGCAAATCGGCCTGCAGCGCTATGGCAGCGCCGACCGCATTACGCGTTACTTTTACGATGCTGACGGAAATCTGGTCGGTACGTTGGACGGTGAAGGTTATCTCACCGAGTATCGTTACGATGCGAGCGGGCGGCAGGTACAGACGCTGCGCTATGCGGCCCCAACTGCCGTTGCAGACAGAGCTGCCGGTACGCTAGTCAAACTGCTCTCGAGCGCGAATACCATACCAGCACAGAATATCGCTAGCTATGCTTGGTTCAACGGCTTGGGACAGCTAGTGGGTGAGCTAGATGGCGAGGGCTATTACACGGCTTACCAGTATGATCGTGCCGGCAATCTCACCAGAACCACTCGTTATGCCAATCGTTTGGTTGGTACAGCACTTTCCAGCGTTGCCCCCAGCGTCACTGCGGTCGTTCCCGGCAGCGTACCGAGTGGCGGTTATGTACTGACGAGTGCCCAGGATCAGACAGTTCAGAGAACTTGGACCGCTTTCAATCAGGTCGAGACCGAAACTTCGGTTGATGGAACGCTGACACGTTACGCCTACGACAGCGTCGGAAATCTGCTCAGTACAGTTAGCGCCGCCGGTGCGGCAGACAGCCGTACACTTGCCTATCGCTACGACAAGCAAGGACGTCTGATTCAAGCCCTTTCCGCAGTCGGAGCAAAGGCGCTCGCGGCGCTTGGCGCCAGTCCAAGCAGCGCGCAGATTGAAGCGGTCTGGGCCGCTCATGGTGTGACCCATAGCTATGATGCAGCGGGTCGGCGGACGCGAAGTGTCGATGCCAACGGAAACACGACCTTATTCTTTTACGACACAGCCAATCGCTTGACCTATACGGTGGTACGGGTGCGAAATCCCGCGAATTCCGCCGAATGGGTAGGTGAGGTCAGTGCGCGTATCTATAACGCACTGGGGCAGGTGGCGACCGAAATCGCCTATGCCAACCGTATCGCAGCCAGCAAGCTGGCTGGATTGACCGGCGGTGCCGATGCTGCGGTCAAGGCGGCCGGGGTAATCGTTGCCGATAGTTCCAAAGACGCGCGTTCTGATTATGCCTACCACCTGACGGGAGAGCATTATCGGACAATCACCAAGCTCAATGCATCTGAAAGCGCCGTCAGCTACGATTTCATCAATGCATTTGGCGAACGATACGCCCATCGCTATACCATCGACGGGGCGCGTTCTCGCCAGGCCGAGTTCGTTTTTGACCGGCGTGGTCTGGTCACGCAATATCGCAAGGACGTTGTCTGGACCTCCAATCCGGCCGCTACTGCAGTCGTCGAATATACGACCTACGACGCTTTTGGGCGTGCTGTCAGCACGACGGACGGCAACGGTATCGTTGCGAAGACCACCTACGACAAGTTAGGGCGAGTGATCCAGAGTGTTGGGGCGTCCGGTAGCCTCAACCTGACCAGCAAGGCTGCATACGATGCTTTCGGTCGTGTGCTGACGCAAACCGATGCGCTTAATCAGACGACGACGTACGCCTATGCGATAGATTCGGCTAGCGGCAGGACCACATTGTCCGTCACCAGCCCGGAAGGTATTACGACCCGCAGCGTTACAGACCGCTATGGTCAGACCGTGGTCATCGTCGACGGGCTCGGCAACGAGACTCGCTATGCTTACGACCCTGATGGGCATCTGACGGCGACGACGCGTTGGGACAAGGCGGCAAATCTCGAAACCACCGTCGAAAGCAATACCTACGATGCCACAGGCCAGCGTTTGCGGACAACCGATGGCACAGGCCGGGTCGTGGCCTACAGCTATGATGCCGCCGGCAGATTGCTGACCCGCACTGTCGATCCCGACGGGCTTGCGCTCACCACTACCTATAGCTATGACGCGCTGGGGCGTGCCGTCGATGTCAAGGATGCCACGGGCACGATCACGCGGACCAGCTACGACCTTGCCGGTCGTGCCATCGAAGTGGCGGTCGACCCCGCAGGGCTGAATCTGCGCACGCAATACGTCTATGACTTGGCTGGCAACACGGTTCGTTTGATCGAAGGCGTGGGTACCCCGGAGGTGCGGACGACGCTCCATGCCTACGACAGCCTCAACCGGCGCATTTCGACGACGCTGGACTCCGGCGGGCTCAACCTCGTCACCACCTATGCCTACGACAAGAACGACAACCTCGTGACCCGAGTCGAGGCTGCGGGGACCGCCGCCCAGCGGCTGACTCGCTACAGCTTCGATGCCGACAATCGCCTTGTCTATACGGTGGATGCGCTCGGCGCGGTAAGCAAGGCGGATTACGATGCGGCCGGCCGCTTGCTGCAGACAACTGCCTACGCCAAGGCCATCTCGCTCAGCGGGCTGGCAAACGCGCCGACGACCGCTGCCATTGCTGCCCTTGTTACCAGCGACACCGCCCAGGATCGAGTAACACGCCACGTTTACGACAAGAATGGCCGCGAGCGTTTCAGCATCGACGCCACGGGGGGCGTTACCGAGCAGCAATACGACGCTGCCGGGCGGATGATCAAGCGCATCGCCTACGCCAATACGCTGCGGGGAAGCTTGGCCGCAGGAAGCGCACCGGCCATTGTCACCTCGGCTCCCGCCAGTGGCGCCTACATCCTTGTCAGTCCGCAGGATCGCAGTACCGCCTATGCGTACGATGCCGCAGGCAAGCTGGTCAGGGTTATTGATGCCCTTGGCACGACTGAGTCCTACGCTTACGATGCAGCAGGGCGGAAGATTAGTTTCACGAACGCCAACGGCGATACCTGGCGTTATGTTTACGATGCCGCAGGGCGTTTGAGCGATGAGTACAGCCCGCCTGTGCCGGTAACCCGTCTGCAATGGGTTGCTGGCAAGGCGCAGGCGGTGACCAAGAGCGAATCGATACGGACCCGCTATACCTACGATGGCGTAGGCAATGTATTGACCCGCAGCGAAGCCTATGGGGCGGCCGAGCAGCGTACCACCACCTATGGCTACGACGCAGCAGGTCGCCAGACTTCGGTAACTCATCCGCCGGTCGCTGTTTATGACGCCGCTCTGGATACGCCATTGACCAACGGGATTGGCGAAGGCAGCGTATCGCGCACGGAGAGTACGCGCGTACTCAAGACGCAGACCGTCTACGATGCTCTGGGCAGGGCCACGGTCAATTGTGACGCCGGGGGCGCCTACAGCTACAAGGTCTACGACGATGCCGGGCGGGTAGTCTACGAGATCGACACGGCACGTTATCTGACCGCTTATACCTACGATGCGCTCGGTAACCGTCTGACGACGACACGTTATGCCAAGGCACTCAGTTTCAGTAGCCATCCGCAGGCGTTTACGGAAACCGAGGTCAAGGGACTGATCGTTGCCAGTGCCGAGGATCGCACCCTGACGTCGATCTACGATGTGCTCGGTCGTGTCGTCGAGACCCGCCAACCGGCTGTTTATAGCTACGATTCGAGCGCTCCTGCGGGGAAACAGTATTTCACGGCCAGTCCCACGACGCGCACGACGTATGACGCATTCGGGCAGGCCATCCGCCAGTCGAGCCTCAAGAATCCGCTCACCGCGACATGGATCGACACCTACTACTATTTTGATGCGCGCGGAAACAAGACGGCAGAAATCGATGCCCTCGGTTACCTGACAACCTACAAGTACGATACCGTCGGCAATCTGCTTGAGCAGGTCGAATATGCCAAAGCGCTGACAGCCGGTAGCTGGAGTACAACGCAGCGGGGAACGCCGGTTGCAACGACGCCGGCAACGGTGAAACCAGCGGCACCCGCAAGCGCCGAAAGCGAAATCGGATTCGACCGCATCACCCGCTATGCCTACGATGCGCTCGGGCGCAAGACGACGGAAACAAAAGTGGGCGTCCAGTACGCGGCTCCCACGAGCGGCGCCGCGGCGAACAATCTGTACGGCGACCTTGTCACGCGTTATGGATACGACGCGGTCGGTCGCTTGACCAGTAGTACCGACGCCACGGGAGCCACGACCCGGACCTACTACGACGCGCTCGGGCGGACGCTTGCCGTTGCCGAACCAGGCCGCACCACCAGTGGCGGCGCCGTCGCGGCCCTGCCGCCGATCACTGTGGCGCCGCAATATCTGGATATCGGTCCGCTCGAGAGTGTGGTAACCGGAATAAAGACCGGAAGTGAGGGCGGGTATGAAAGCTCGACGACGAGCCGCAGAATGGATCTGTCGTGGAGTGATCTGAGTGTCTGGGGCTCGGGAAGTGCACGGGTTGTCGTCAATTACACGAATAGCTTTGGACAAAAAACCAGCCTTACGCAAAACCTCAGTCAAGCCGAAGCTGCGCATGGAACCACGGTGGTTTTTGGAGGTTCGACTAGCGGTCTTCTTGCCGTTGGCGTAGCAAGCGTCAATAGCGTCCAGTTGCAGAAATTCATCAACGGTAGCTGGGTCAGCGTGATCGACAGCACGGCGGATACGGCGCGCGACAGCATCATGGTCTGGGAACGGCCGGCGGTCGAGGGGACGAAAGTGGTCCTGCGCTACCGGGCGCAGGGCAGCACCGGGGCGTGGAGCACGGCGACGGTCAATACGCTGGGCGACCGCTGCTGGGTGGATTTGAGTGCCTTGCCGGCCGATCGTTACGAGTATGTGCTGAGCTATACCCGGCCAGGTGAGAGCAAAGCCTACGCCGAAGGCAGCGGCGTGATCGCGGTGGCGCGCGGGGCAAGCACGAACAGCAGCAATGTCGTTGCCGAAGTCGTCACGCCTTATCTGGACATCGGCCCGCTGGAGAGCGTGGTAAACACCATTACGGCGAGTGAGTCGGGTTACGAGGGAGCGACCGCCAGTCGCAAGGTGGAACTGGCGTGGAGCGATCTGGGCGCCTGGGGCAACGAAGCGGCCCGGGTCGTGGTGGATTACACCTACTCCTACATCACCGGACCCAAGACAGCCTCGCTGACCCAGAACCTGACGGCAGCGGAAGCGGCTCACGGTATTACGGTCTCTTTGGCGGCCAACACGACCGCCATCACCAGCGTCAAACTGCAGAAATTGATCGGCGGCAGCTGGGTGACCGTGATCGACGGTGCGAGCGATGCCGCCAGACCGGCGCAACTCGTGTTGCGCGGCAAGACGGCAGGCCTGAGCGCGGTCGAGGTTCGCGATGCGAGCAATACGCTGGTTGGAACCTACAGCCTGGCGAACGGTAAGCTGAAGGCATTCGCCACAGGCATCTATGTGCTCGATGTCAGCGCGCTGGCGGCTGGCACTTACAGCTACAAACCGGTCGGCACGGCTTCTCTCGTGGCCGGCAGTTTCGTGCGTGACGTAGGTACCGCAAGCCGTGTTCAAGTCGGTGAGAAAACCCTTTCCCTCGATATCGGGCCGCTCGAAAGTGTAGTGACCAGTGTGACGAGCGGAAGCGAAGGCGGATACGCCGGTTCGACGTCGGCGCGCCGTCTGGAACTGGCGTGGAGCGATCTGAGCAGTTGGGGGAGTGGTGATGTCCGGGTGGTGGTGAATTATGCCTATACCTCGCTCCTCTCCAGCAAAACCGGCTCGCTGACTCAAAACCTGTCGGCAGCGGAAGCTGCGCACGGCACTACATTGTCCTTGGGCAACACCGTGACCGGGATCAATAGCGTCCAGGTTCAAAAGTACATCAATGCTGCCTGGGTAACACTGATCGACAGTGCGTCCGACACGAATGCCAATCGCCTCGAAATCGCCGGGTTGCCGGCTGCGGCAGCCAGTGTGCAACTGGAATACCGGCCCAAGGGTGAGAGCGGGCCGTACGTCGCCAAGCCGGAGGCCGTTGTCAGCAAACTCGGGACGGGGTGGTTCGCCCTCTCCTACGATGACATCGCCAACGGCGAATACGAATACCGGCTGACGGTCAAAGACAGCGCCGGCAAGCCACTCAGCTTGACCGCCCTTGGCGGTAACGCGCAAGGCCAGGTCTCCGGGACTTTCAGCGTCCTGCGCGGCGGCCAGGCCCTGCCTTCGGTTGCCGCAGGCAGCGTCAGCATCGTCAAGCCTCTGACCCGCTTCGAAAACGACATTTTTGGCAATGTCATACACCAGGCTTCCTATATCAAGGGGGCCGCCCAAGCCAGCGCTGACGGTTACACGATTGCCGGACAGGACGCCGCGAACGACCGGCATGCCTACAACGTTTACAACCTGCATGGCCACCTCGTGCAATCGGTGGACGCCGAGGGCGCCTCGGTGTACTTCTCCTACGATGCCTATGGTCGGGTGGCCAAGTGCTGGCAGGCGCTGACCGACAGCAGCGGCACGACGCGGAATGCAGTTACCCTTTATGCCTATGATGCTTCCGGCCTGCAGCGGGCGACGAGCGAAGTCGTCGATACGCAGACGCTGGCGACGACCGAAGTGAAGTACAACGCGTTCGGGGAAATTGTTGGCAAAGGCTTGAACGGCGTGTACTCCGAGTTTGTCGACTACGACAATGCCGGGCGGGTGTTGCGCAGCAACAGCGACAAAGGCGTGACCACGGCGTTTCTTTCCAATTTGCAGGGTTTGGCAACCGCAACCATCCAGAGCGCGACCATCAATCTTTCGGCGGCAGCCTACAAGAGTCCGTCCGCGCTTGCCGCCCTGAGCCAGAACGTTGTGCGTACCAGTACGGTTTATGACGCACTGGGGCGTCCGGTCAAGCAAGCCTTGCCGTCATTGACCGTCGATCAGAGTCCCGATGCCATCATTGCGCCGCTGGTGGTTGGTGCCCAGTACCTGGATATCGGTGCTCTCGAAAGCGTGGTCAGCGAGGTCAAGACGGGGAGCGAAGGCGGGTACGAAGGATCGACGACAGTCAAGCGCGCGGAGTTGTCGTGGAGCGATCTTGGCGTCTGGGGATCGGGCGCGACCCGGGTCATCGTCAATTACACTTATCAATATCTTTTTAACTCGACCAAGACGGCTGCGCTGACCCAGGAACTGACTGCGCAGGAAGCAGCACACGGGGTAAGCGTGACGCTCGGCGCCACCACTACCGCCATCAACAGCGTCCAGTTGCAGAAGTTCATCAACGGTACCTGGGTCACCGTAGTCGACAGCGCTGCGGATATGGTGCGCGACAGCATCCTGGTCTGGGAGCGGCCGGCGGTTGAGGGAACGCAAGTGGTTTTGCGTTATCGCGCACAAGGCAGCTCTGGAGCCTGGAGCACGGCGACGATCAACACGCTGGGCGAACGCTGCTGGGTCGATCTGAGCGCCTTGCCGGCGGATCGCTACGAGTATGTGCTGAGCTATACCCGGCCAGGCGAGAGCAAAGCCTATGCCGAAGGAAGCGGCGTGATCGCGGTGGCTCGCGGGGCGAGCACGAACAGCAGCAATATTGTCGGCGAATTCGTCACGCCCTATCTGGACATCGGCCCGATCGAGACGGTGGTGAGCAGTATTACGACAAGTACGGAAGGGGGCTATCAGAGTGCGGCTTCTACCCAGAAAGTCGCGTTTGCCTGGAGCGATCTCGGAGCCTGGGGCAATGGCAATGCCCGGGTCGTGGTGAACTACACCTACAAGTATTTCCTGACCACAAAATCGGCGACCCTGACGCAAAACCTGAGTGCCGCGGAGGCGGCGCACGGGACGCTGCTGACGTTCGCTACCGGTATCTCTGCGGTCAGCAGCGTCCAGGTCCAGAAGTTCATCAACGGGGCCTGGGTTACCGTGATCGATGGCACGAGTGATGTCGTCAAACCGGCGCAACTGGTATTGCGCGGCAAGACAGCTGGCTTGAGCGCGGTGGAGGTGCGCGATGCGAATAACGCATTGGTGGCAACCTGCAGTCTGGCGAACGGCAAGCTGAAAGCGCTTGCTGGGGATGTTTTTGTCGCCGATATCACCGACGTGCAAGCCGGGAATTACAGTTACAAGCCGGTAGGCACGACATCCCTTGCGGGGGGGAGTTTCGTCAAGGAGGGCGGTGCCGTCTCCGGCCGGGTGCAGATCGGCGAGAAGGCGCTCACCCTGGACATCGGACCGCTCGAAAGCGTGGTGACCGGGATCACGACGGGTAGCGAGGGCGGCTATGCCGGTGCCACATCGGCGCAAAAGCTGGAACTCTCGTGGGACGATCTGGGCGCCTGGGGCTCAGGCGCCGCCCGGGTTGTGGTTGGCTACAAGAATAGCGCCGGTAGCACGGCTTCACTCACGCAAAACCTGAGTGAAGCCGAAGCGGCGCATGGGACTACGCTGACATTTGCGAATCAGGTCTTCCTATATTCCGTCATTAAAGTGACGAGCATCACCAGCGTCCAGGTACAAAAGTACATCGACGGCGCCTGGGTCACGCTGATCAACAGTTCGGCCGACACCAACAGCTCCCGCCTGGAAATCACCGCTTTGCCGGCCGCGGCGGCGAGCGTCTCGCTGGAATACCGGGCGAAGGGCGAGGATGGTCCTTACGTGAGCAAGCCGGCATCCGCGTTCAGCAAGTTGGGCACGGGATGGTTCGGTCTCTCCTACGATGACATCGCCAGCGGCGAATACGAATACCGGCTGACGGTCAAGGACAGTGCCGGGCAGTTGCTCAATCTGACTGCGCTGGGCGGCACTGCTCAGGGGCTGATTGCCGGTGCCTTCACGGTTCTGCGCGGCGGCCAAAGCATCGTCGGCGCGCCGGCGCCGCAACTGGTCAAGCTGGACCCCGTCGTCAATCGCACCGTCGATCGCTGGGGCAATGTCCTCTCGCTGTCCGATGCGGCAGCGGCCGGGCGCATCACCAATTTCCGCTACAACCATGCCAACCAGATGATCTCCGAAATCAAGCCGGAGACCGATATCTGGAACGAAAGCGGCGCCAACCAGCGCAGCGACGGCGTTGCCAACGACCGGCCGACGACAAGCTACGCCTACGACGCGCGCGGCAGCCTGATCGCCACCACCGACGCCAACGGCAAGATCAACGGCATCCGCTACGACGAAGCCGGGCAGGCCGTCAGCGAGATACATGCCGACGGCGGGGTGGCCAGGACGATCTACGACGCCTTCGGACGCAAGACCGCCAGCATCGACGCCAACGGCAAGCAGACCAGCTACAGCTACGATCGTGCCGACCGCCTGACCCGCGTCCGCACGCCGCTCTCCGAGGACACCAGCTACGCCTACGACGAGGCCGGCCGGCAGATCAAGGTCACCGACGCGCTCGGCAACAGCACCACCTACGACTACGACACCCGCGGCAATCTCGTCCGTACCCGGCAGCCGCTCGGCCAGACGAGCAGCGCCACCTACGACCTGCAGAACCGCAAGATCAGCGAGACCCAGTCAGGCACGAGCGAAACCGCCACCTGGCGCTACGACTACTTCGGCCGCCTGATCGACCACGTCGACCTCGGTGGTGCCAACTACGATTACAGCTACAACTACAGCGGCAATCTTGTCAGCCAGAGCAACAGCCGGGGCCAGCATCTCGTCTACACCTACTACGACAACGGCCTGATCCGGAAAATCGACGACTGGGCCAATGCCAGCCAGACATACTACGAATACGACGCCGCCGGCCGTCGCACCCGGGAGCGCTACCGTGCCACCAGCGGTGGCGCCACCGCCACCGCCCAGGACACCCGCATCGCCTACGACGAACTCGGGCGCATCGCCAGCGTCAAGGACACCCGCTATGCGATGAGCTACAGCTACGACGCCGTCGGCAACCGCCGTCATGCCGTCTCCAACTACTACGATCCCGCGGGCGCCGCCAAGACGGCGGATTACTGGTATCTCTACGACGGCATGAACCGCATCGTGCTCTCGCAGGGCGTGCGCAACGCCACCACCGGCAAGATCGAAATCCGCGCCGAGTCCGATTCGCTTGCCGCCCAGGGCACCTCGCTCGCCTACGATGCCGCCGGCAACCGCCGTACCGCCGTCTTCTACGAAGACAGCAAGCAGATCACCGAAACCTACACCTACGACGACGACAATCGCCTGACCAACACCCACCGCGGCGGTCAGCTCACCTCGTCGCGCAACTACGACAAGAACGGACGGGTCACCCAGTACACCAACTTCTCCAGCCCGGGCACCATCAGTGACCGGCGCGTCACGGCCTACAACGCCAACGGCTGGGTCACCAGCCAGCTCAACTACGACGCCGCCAATACCCTGATCGCCCGCGTCCGCCACGACTACGCCAATTCCTACGACAGCTACGGCAACGTCACCTACTACACCGTCGAAGGGCTGACCGGCACCAAATACAAGTACAGCTACAGCAAGACCTACAAGAAGTTCGACAGCGCCCGGGAAGACAAGATCAACGGAACGATGGCCGTCTACTACCCGAACGGGACGACGACCAGCACCGGCGACACGACCAGCAGCTACGACGTCAACGGCAACCTCGTGCGCGTCGTCGACCGCCTGGGCACCAACACCACCCGCGATTTCGTCGTCAACACCGGCGGCCAGATCCTCAAGAAAACCGAGGCCAACGCCAGCGAATACTACTTCTACGCCAACGGCGCCCCGGTTGGCGCCTCCGGCGGAACCGCCGCCGATTTCGACTACAACTACACGCCGGTCACCGAAAGCTACCCGGCCAACTCGCCAACCAACTACCTGGTCAACGCCGGCGACACGCTGCAGGGCATCGCGCTGGCCGTCTACGGCGACGCCAAGCTCTGGTACCTGATCGCCGACGCCAACGGGCTGACCTCGTCCAACCTCGCCAGCTACGTCGGCAAGACGATCACCATCCCCAACCGGATCAGCAACGTCCACAACGACTACCAGACCTTCAAGCCCTACAACCCGGGCGCCATCGTCGGCGACACCACGCCGACGGTGCCAACGCCCCCGCCGCCGCCGCCCAAGGACGGCGGGTGCGGCGGGGCGGCGGTCATCATCGCGATTGTGGCGGTGGTGGCAACGGTGATGACGGCGGGCGCGGCCGGTATCGCGATGAGCTCAACGATTGCTACTTCTGCAGCCGGTGCGACAACGATAGGCGCAGCCGGGATTGGCGGAGTTTGGGCTGCAGGTGGTGCAATTCTTAGTTCTGCGGGAGGTTTTGGTCTTGCCTTAGCGTCGGCCGCCATCGGCGGGGCGGTTGGCTCGATTGCCGGCCAACTGACTGGCATGGCCCTTGGGGTACAGGACAAGTTCAGTTGGGGTGCGGTGGCAGCCGGCGCGCTTTCCAGTGCAGCGATGGCCGGGATGGGAGCAAGCTGGAAACTAAATGAGTTCGCTCCGGTAAACGCGGCAATCAATGTCGCTGCCCGCAATGTCGTCACGCAAGGCATCAATATCGTCACCGGGCAACAGGTGGGGTTCAACTGGAGCAGCCTGGCGGCCAGTGCCGTCTCAGCTTCGATCACCGAGGGGGTGGGCAAGGGCCTCGACGGTAAATCACCGATGGATGCCCTGGCCCGTGCCGGCGTGGGGGCGCTGACCTCCGCTGTCGCCAACAAGGCTATCGGCGGCGTGCCGATGTCGTGGTCGTCGATCGCTGCGGATACCGTGGGCAGCTTTATGCGGTCGGATGAGTTTGGGAATTTGATTGGGAACAGTCTTGCCAGTGGGACGACAGCGGTCGGCGCGGTAGCCCCGCAAGCTGGTCCGACCCAATTCGGGGGCACCGATTCGGCCGAAAACACCGCCAGTATTGCCGCCCCGCAAACTGAAGCCCACATGGCATCTCGCCCAGGTGACGATCCCCGGATTGTCTATGACTACTACCCAGAAAAGACGTCGGCGGCGAACCAAGTTTCGTTTATCTCCAGCAGTCCCAACTCGAACGTCGCCAAGGCCCATCCGTTGAATTTGAATGACGGCATCGAAGTACGGGAATTGCCACCGCCGGTGACGACTAATTCCGGGCAAGCACCTTTCACCGAAGGCCGTGCCATTGCCATGGATTCTCATCCAACAGGATTGCGGTTTTTACTAAACTCTTTGCCGTCACTAGGGGATTTGGCAGATTTCGTTGGGGGTGGGTTGGTTCGAGCAGGGGCTGCGGTTGATAGCGGCCTGACAACAGCGTTCAAGTCTACAATGAACCTCGTCTGGCTTGGGCGAGGAACGCCGTATCCTGAGGTAACAGGTGCCGGCAGCGGTTTCTTGTATCAGTCTCGGCTTAGCGGTGAAGCCCAAACAGCTAGCCTTTATGCGGCAAATAATCCGCTAGGTGCTTCACCCGAGTTTCCTGTTGGAGCGCTTCCTTCGGCGAGAGAGTTAGACCCAAATATTTCCTCTCAACCAGGGTTTGCCGGTGGGCAGGATTTATTTACGGTAACCAGCAATGTTGCAGCTATCGTTCTTGGCGGTAGAATGCTTGCCAGTGGAGAGGGGGTTGTTGCAAACAGTGCAGAACCAACGATTAGCCTCTTCGGCTTCCGTGGCGCTGGCTTCACCAACGACTTGATGGCAGTAGATGCACCTCATCCGTACGTTGTAACCGGACACGTTGGTTATTCGTTTGATGGTGGGAAAACGATCTACGGCTTTGGGCCTAAGGTGCCGGATGGCATGTCGGCCTATGACGCGGTGCAGTCACTCAGAAATGGTACTAGCTATCCTGGCATCATTACTGACGATACTGCTGTTTTCCGTTCCGTTTCCAACAACCCCGCAATGAGTCGCGGCGGAGTTCCACAGACGGTGGTTGAGCAGAAAATCCCAGTTTCTCAGGTCGAGTTTGACGCCATGAGGTCGGCCCACAATGCTATGGGCGTCAATAACCCCATGGACAATGTGCTGTACGGTTTCCCAGGTCAGAATGCATGTACTTTTAACTGCGCGACTTTCCCAAAGCGTCTTGGTATGCCTATTCCTGAAGCGACTGGGAATATGCGCAGCTATATGCCGCTACTTGAGCAGTTGGGCTTGCCGTGGAAACCCTTATGAAAAAGCAAGGTTTCTTGGCTGACAAGGTGGCGAACCATGACGTTGTAATGGTTCATGTTATGAGTTCGCCACGCCCTCAAGTCTTGCGTGCCAAGGTGGAAAGGATTTATTCCACAGGCAAAGGAATTGATCGCTCTTTTCTGGATACAGAAATCGAATTCGTCCGCTCTCCTGGCAATTGGGGAGATGTGCCCTTAGCTGTTGGTGACGAAGCTTTTCTGTTTATCTCGAAGATTTCCAATGAGCTGTATGAAGATGCATGGCGCGGGCATATGGTCGTGGAAGAAATTGACGCAGAGCGCTATGCCATCTTTCAGCATCGCGAGTTGTGGTTGAGTGAGGAGGTTCCGCCAGTGATTAGGGAGAACTCAAGGCAAGACCCAAAGCGCCCTTATGCTACTGCGATAAGCCTTGGCGCTCTGGAAGCCTATTTGGTGGGGCTGATTAATGAGACGGATCGGTGCAAGCCATGAGCGCCGCTTTCAGAAATTCTAAGGAAAAGACGGTGCAACTAGCTCTGGAGTGCCTGTTTTGGAGTTGTTGATATGAGTGAAAAAACGCTGAATTTATCGCCATTTTGCATGCGGGCGCGAGGCTTTTTGTCGCAAGGTCGTATGGACGATGCGCTGGGGCTTTATGGAGATGTGCTGCTGGTTGATCCCAATAATGCGCTGGCCTATGCGGATCGTGGTACTGCTTACGCGGTGGCGAAGAAGTTCGACTTGGCACTTGAGGACCTAGGACGTGCCTTCGAGCTGGGATATGAGGATGCATCTGCTTATTGCACTGTGGCGACAATCCACTTTGAGCAGAAACAACTTTACAAAGCGCTTGAGTGCTTTGCGAAGGCTATCGAGCTAGACCCGAACTACCCCTTGGCTTACTACAACAGGTCAAATGTGCTGTACGAGTTAGGTGAAAAGCAGGCTGCCATTGATGATCTTGAGAAATGCCTCCAGTTTGGCCCGGAGGAAAACTTCAGGCAGTTAATTGTTCGTCGCTTAAGTTTGTTACGATCTTGATCTGAGCTTCCCCCATAATAATAGGGGACACCCATTAGTCGGCCCAGGTCAAGCGAGCGCACAAATCCATGGCGGCGCCAGCCGCCGGTTTTTCAATAATAATAGGGGACATAATAATAGGGGACAGACCCTAATAATAGGGGACAGACCCCGATTTTTGACTAAACTAATAATAGGGGACAGACCCCGATTTTTGACTAACTTGTTGCCTTGTTCCTTCCGGAAAGACTTTCATGCCACGCCGTTCGCGCCTGTTTTTGCCGGGGGTTCCCCAGCATCTGATTCAGCGCGGCAATAATCGTCAGGCCTGTTTTTTTGCCGACGAGGACTATCGTTCTTACCTGGCGTGGTTGGCCGAGTATGCCGACAAGACGGGGTGCCGTCTGCATGCCTATGTGTTGATGACCAACCATGTTCATCTGCTGGTTTCGGCGGATGGCGCGGGGGCGACGGGGGCGTTGATGAAGGCGCTGGGGCAGCGTTACGTGCAGTATGTGAATCGCGTCTATCGGCGCAGCGGGAGTTTGTGGGAGGGGCGTTTCCGCTCGTGCCCGGTTCAGGAAGAGGATTATCTGCTGGCCTGCCAGCGTTATATCGAACTGAATCCGGTACGGGCGGGGATGGTGGCGCATCCGGGCGAATATCCCTGGTCCAGCTATTGCGCCAACGCACAGGGCGAGGCGAACCCGCTGCTCCGGCCGCATCGGCTTTACCTTGCCCTGGGCGGCGAAGCATCGGCTCGCCAGGCGGCGTATCGCGAACTGTTCCGGTACGAGCTGGAGCCTGGATTGGTGGACCGGATACGACGGGCGAGCAACGGCAATTTCGTGCTCGGCAGCGAGCGCTTCGCGGCAGAGGTGGCGGCGGTGCTTGGCCGGCGGACCTTGCCGGGCAGACCGGGACGGCCGCGCCAGGAGACGATGCCGGCGTCCGGCGAACTGTTCGACGAGGGGTGAATGAAAGGCGCCCTCAGCCTCTGCGCCGCTTCCCGGCGCCTTTGTGCCGCCGCGCGCGGTTTGGGTTCGCGAACATCGGCGGTCTTGGCCGACGAGGTGTAGCGGTCCGCTGTTCAAACGATGATTTCTGCTTGTGCCATGTCCTATCGTCTTCGCTTGCTCACCACTGGCCTCTGTAACCTGCGGTGCGACTACTGTCATGTTTTTGCCGGCCCCCCAGGGAACCCCTCCGGGCGGATGCCTCCGGAAGTTGCTTGCGCAGCCATCGATGCCGCTCTCGCGGCGCTCGGACAAGCGTCCGGGGCCGGCCTGCAGGTCGAGTTCTACGGGGGGGAGCCGCTCACCAACTGGGAAACCCTGACCGCCGCCGTCGGGCATGCCGGGCGCGCGCCCGGCGCCGGGCGGCTTTCCTACATCCTCAATACCAATGCCACTCTGGCTCGCGCCGAGCATGCCAGGTTCTGCAGCGAGGCCGGCATCGATGTTCATGTCGGGATCGACGGGGCGGATGCGCTTGCCAACGGCAGCCGCTGCACGCAAACCGGCAGGGCGACCCTGCAACGCGCCCGGCGCGGCATCGAGCGGTTTGCCGCCGCCGGTTGTCGCATGCAGTTCAATACCTGTCTGACCGCGGCCAACATTGACCGGCTGGGGGATCTTGTCGATCTGGCCTGTCAGTTCAATGTCGATCGCATCTATGTGGCCCGTCCCGACATTTCAAGCGGGGCCAGTCTCGGCGGTAAGTCGCCCGCCGAGATCGCCCGGATACTGCTGGCGGCGCGGGCGCTGGGGCGGGCGCGAGGGGTCGAGCTTGGCGGGCCGTGGGCGCGTGCCATTCTGTCAACGGAAGCGTTTGCCCCGGCGCCGTGCCAGCCGCACAGTGCGGCGGGCGAACTGGCGCTGCCGCCTCTGATCGTTGATGCGGCGGGTGACGTCTTTTTGTCGCCTTATCCGGATTCCCGGCTGGGCAACGTCCGCTCGGACAAGCTGCGCAGCTTGCTGGGTTCGGCCGCTTGCCTGGCATTGTGCGATGACTGGACGGCGAAACTGTCGTCTTGCCAGTCCTGTTCCTTGTATGCGAGTTGTGGCGGGTATCTGCGTGGCTTGGTGATGTACCACCAGGGGAACGATGGCGGATTCCAATATGGCTGCGCGCTTGCACTGAGCGTCCTGGATGCCTTGCCTTTGGCGCATGGCGGCGAGCGGGCTTTTTCGGACGGGGAGCGCCTCGTCCTTTCCCGGCAGTTGCAGGTACAGACGCTTGAAGGTCAGCGCCTGCTGAGGCATCGATTGCTTGGGCATACGATCCCGGTCACCGGGGATGAACTGGCCTGGCTTCGCCAGTTCGCCTGGCCTGCGGACCAGTCTGTCTTGCCCGAGCCGGGCCCGGCGATGGCGCGCTATCTGGAACAATCCGTCTTGTTGCCGGAAAACCGCGACGAGGAAAGGGAGTGGCTTCTGGCACGGGGGGCTGGCAGTCTGGCATTGCATGACAGCGGGCGCTTTTGCGTGTTCGCCCTGGCGTCGCGACGCGATGCCGGTATTGCGCTGGTGCGGGCGTTGCATGCCTGTTACGAGCGCTTGGGCGCCTATCCGCTTCCTTCGCCGACGCCGCCGGTCCTGGTTTATTTGGCGGAGCGGGAATCCGAACTCGCCGCATTCTGGGGGGCGGCGACACTTCCCGCTTGGGTGAGGGTCTTCGTCGTTGCGAGGAGAATCGTTGTCGTGCGCGGGGAAGCTGCAGCGGCCTTGGCCAACGATGCCGATGCCTTGCCGGCCTTGGGTCACGAACTGGCGCATGTGTTTCTCGGCGAGAACCGTTTCCAGCTACCGCCCTGGCTTGAGGAAGGGGTTTGCGAATACCTGGCCAAAGGACCTTGCCCCGCCGGGGGCGCCGAGGCGCGGGCGGTCATTGGTTTCTCCGCTCTGGACGCAAGCGGTGGCGCGCCACTCACCGATTTCGACGCTTCGCCGCCGGCCGATAATCCCTACTATCGGCAATCCTGGAGTTTTGTCAGCCATCTGGTCGAGCGCCATGGTGCGCAGGTTTTCTTCCGTTTTCTGCAGGGGATGGTTCTCGCCGATGACTATCGGGGCGTGTTTGCCGGGGCCTTCGGTGCCACGCTCGCGGCGCTGGAGCTGGAATGGCTTGCCGCTTCGGGCTTCCGGCGGGTGGCCCCGCGCGTGACCGATCACCTCGGCGTGATCAGGAAAGGCGGGCGTTGCCTGCTGTTCAACCGGCGCCACGGCGGTGCCGTGCGCACCGATTCCGCCGTTGCCGACCTGCTGGGGCGTTTTGCCGCCAGCGCTGACGATGCGGCAAGCTTCGGCGACTCGGCGTTGGCGCAATTGCCAGCCACGTTGCTTGAACGCTTGTTTTCGGAGCGGATACTGGTGGCAGAGGCCGACGCCGAAACGGCGGTTCCCGAGCCGCCTTCGCCTGGAAGCGTGGCCAATCTTCGTTTGAACATCACGGAACAGTGCAACATGAGGTGCACGTATTGCTACGTCGATCATGCTGCCGCGAAATCGGCATCGATGGATGAGGCTACCGCGCTGCGGGCTATCGAGCAGTTTCTGGATCTGGCGCGGCAAGAACAGCGAGATGAGGTTAGCATCCGGTTTTTTGGGGGGGAGCCGCTACTCAATTGGACGGTGATCGAGCGTGCCCTGGCTTTCATCGACCGGCACGCGACGGGGATCGCAGTGCGCAAACTGCTCAACACCAACGCGCTGAATTTGCGCCCGGAGGTCATCCGCGTCCTGGCGGCTGCAGGTGTTGAAGTCATCGTCAGTGTGGATGGCGTCGGAGCGACGCACGATCTCAATCGGCGTTTGAAAAACGGGAAGGGAACTTTCGAGCGGGTGGCATCGGGGATCGAGGGGTTACTGGCCGGGGGATGCCCGGTTTCGATCGGATTGACGCTCACTGAATCGAACATCGGGCAACTGCGTGCGGTCGTGGACTGGGTGGCTAAACTGCAGGAGCGATTCTCCGCCGAGATTGGTCTCGGGGTGCACGGGCTGTCGATGCTCGATTTGTCGGCGCAGTCTGCCCTGTCCGACGAGGAAAAGGCCGAATATCTGGTGGATGCGGTGCGCTACGGCGAAACAATGGGGGTCGACCTTTCGCCAAGCAAGGTCTTGCATGCCTGGAATTCATTGCTGGGGCGCACCCGGCGCAATGCCTATTGCGCCGCGGTCGGCGACGAGTTGACCGTCAATCCGCAGGGCGACGTTTCGCCATGCAGCGCATTGCGTCTGAACTACGGGCATGGCCATGACCTGGGCGCGGCGCTACACAGCGACGCATTCAAGCTGATGGCGTCGCGTGTCAGCGGGCGTATACCGGAATGCCATGGTTGTGAAATCGAAGCCTATTGCGCCGGCGGTTGCGCGGCGGATGCCCATGCGCGAACTGGATCGTTGTTTCGCCACGACCGCGATTGCGAGTTGAAGCGCTTGCTGTTTCGCAGAATGGTTCTCGAGTTTGCGTTGTAGATTGGCTGGTTTTATTATGCGGATTGCAATTCATGCCATTTGGCGGATTTTGACGGCTTAACCATCGAAAGGATAGATAAATGAAAAAACTGGATCTCGACACTGAAGTTATGCAACCCGCTGCGGAAGTGAAGCACGCTAGTGGCGATAAACCGCGAAGCAGCATGAAGAAGAGTCCGGGCAAGGTATCGCAAGCGGAACTCGCCCGTGCGCTCGATGGAAACAGCGCGGTCAAATCAGCGAGCATCCGTTTGTGTGGTCCTTGCAATTGATCGCCTGCTGAAATTACATCTTTTTTTGACAGAGGCTGAATTGGCCGGCCAAGTGGTTTTGCCGGTGAATTCAGCCTCGGTTTTTTTGATGCGCCCAGGAGTATGTCTCCAAAGAGCGCTCCGGATATGGTTTTCCGGTGCAAAAGGAAGCGTTCATCGCATTCTGGGCGGGCTCCTGTAGTTGGAAGTTCAAGGAATGACCGCAAAGCAGGTTCTGATTTTCACGGAGTGCAATACCAGTGGCTTGACCTGGAGCCGGGGGCTTGGTACTTACCAGATAGCATCGCATTTGCGGGAGCTGGGTTATTCCGTTCAGGTTGTCGATTTTCTGGGTTACCTCTCAAGAGAGGAAATCTTCCGGGCGATAGATCTGTATGTCGATCAGGGAACATTGGCGGTTTGCTTTTCCATTTCCTTTTTCAATCCGTCGACGCGGGAGATTTATTTCAATACCGATGACTCGAGCGAGAATCAGCTCAGGCTGATTTCGGAAAGACAGCGCCTGATCGAGGAGACGGAGCGGGATGGCCTGCCCATCTTCATCTGGCCATTCGATCTCGATTTGTTCGAGGAAGTCCTGGCCTATGTCCGAGCGAAAAGCGAACGTATCAAGACGGTTCTCGGCGGGGCGCCTGTTGAGAGAATTACGCTTGACGAGCGGGCTCTTGCTGAAGTCGATCGCTATTTCGACTATTTTGTCGGCGGCTACGGGGAGGAGGCTATCGGGAAGCTGCTGGCCAATCTTTGCAACGGGGATTCAGATGATCCCATGCCAAGGATTATGTATTTCGACAAGAATTCCCGCGCTTACGATTTCCCTAATTCCCGATTGAAATGGGATACATCTGATGCCATTTTTCATGGGGAGGTGCTGCCGATAGAAATTGCCCGTGGATGCATTTTCAAGTGCAAGTTCTGCAGTTTTCCAATGAACGGGAAGACCAGCCTGGACCACATCAAGCATCCTGAAGTCCTGCGCAATGAATTGATGGAGAATTTTGAACGGTTTGGCACCACGAACTACATGTTTTGTGACGATACGTTCAACGACTCCCAATACAAACTCGATGTGCTATATGAGGAGGTGGTTGCGAAGCTGCCGTTTTCGATCAATTTTTTTGCCTACCTGCGTCTGGATCTGATCCACCGAAATCCCCGGCAAATCGAACTGCTGAAGGCTTTGGGCATCCGCTATGCGAAATTCGGAATTGAGTCGCTGAACGATGAAACCATCCGCTTGATCGGCAAGGGGTTTTCCTTCGCTGAAATCGAGGAGACTTTGGCTGCCCTGAAACGTTCATGGGGCAAGGATGTGATTGTCGATGGTTCGTTTATCTTTGGGCTGCCAAAGGAAACCCGCGCTTCACTGTATTTCATGAGGGATTGGCTGGCCAATGAAGGGATGGAGTATTTTCACTCCTATTCACTTTTTCCGCTCTTTCTCCGCCGTTTGAAGCCCGATGTCTTGTCCAGAATGACTCCGCAGCAGCGAAATCAGTTGTCCGATCTTTCTGTGAATTACGAAAAATATGGTTACCAGTTCGATGCCAACGACAGTCGCGGCGGCTGGTGGCGATCGGATATCGGCATGGGATTCGACGACATGTTTGAGATGGTCAAACAGGTTTATGCCGCCATCGATAAGCATCCCAATCTCAGGGTTGGGCAGCATACAGGGATGGCCATGCATAATCTCGATATTACTTTCGAAGAGGTGATGCGCTTGTCTAGGGATGAACTGTTAAACCAGTCGAAAATCTCGGAGCGCTATCTGGATAAGATTCGCTCGTACAAGGAAAAAGTCATCGGTCCAAAGTGAAAACCTTGTGAGCCTGGCCCGGAAAAGGGGGGGGCGATTCAAGCTCTGTGTATTCCTAGCGCATTCGGTATTTGCGGCGAAGTCGCCGGCGCTACGGTAAATGGATTGTGTTGACGCAGATGCAGTGGTTTAAGGTTGTCGCCAATGACGTCTGCGTCCGCGAAAAGACTGTCGAGCATGGCCGGATAGATGTCCGGGTGCAGGTGAGGGTTGCAGTTCATCTCGAGAAACCAGACGTTTCCCGCATCGTCCACCATGGCGTCTGCCGAGAATGCGGTGTTCTTGCGGATGGGCTCCGGGATGGCGAGTTCCAGCAGGGGGCCGGCCAGGGCAATCTGATCGCCGATGATCGGGTCTAGCGTTGCCAGCGTGTTGGTGTTGTGCAGGGCGATGTCGAACAACGCCGAACCGTAGCGGTAGTCGACGCGCACGCGCTCAAGAGGGAGCGGAACATCTTCCAGGGTATGTCCCATGAACTCGACCATGGCCTGCACAATTGCCTCGTTGACCGGTCGTGGCGTAATTCTCGGTTTGTCGGCAACCAGCTCGCGGATCGTCCGTCTCCCATCTCCCCGAACACATGCCGGCTCGTAAAGCTCCACTGCCACGGGCCGACCGTTCCAGTACTGCGCTTTGAGTATTTTGCCGTTGATGAACTGTTCGTAAAACTCCCCTTCGCCAAGCTGAGTGATTGCCGGATCCACTGAATCCAGGCGGTAGGGACCGCGAATGCCCTCGCTGAACGACGATACGTCACGCTTGATGAGCACTTCCTGGAGTTCGTCGTTGCGCAGGTGGGATATCGCGGTGGTTCTGAGGCCAAGCTCAGATGCAAATTTCTTGAAGGCAAGCTTGCTGCGCGCAACATCCCATTGCTTGTTGAAATAGGGGAGCCAGCCGAAGAAGCCGGTTGCCGATGGGGTCAGTTCGAACCAGATGATCGGCTTGTTGTCCGGGCCAAGCGCCCGGAATTGCGGCTGGAAATCGAAAGTCCGATTGCCGCGTTGAACACGCAGGACGCCATCCGGCATCGTCACCGAAGCCGTTGCCTGGTGTTCGCTCACCCAAGCTTGTACGTGTTTGAAATGATGAAGTAGGTTGGTTTGGTAAAAAGGCAGCATGGGAAGATCGGGGTTATTCGTTCATGGAAAACGGAAGCTTGATAAATGGGGGCCTTGGTGCGTTGTCATTCCGCTGCTGGAGGCCAGTCGTGGATGGCTGCCGTCAGCAGGTCGGAGACGCCCGGATCGTTTTCAAGGGTTTGCTGCACTTCGGAAACCAGTTCGGCGAACCTCGGGTCGTTCAGGACGGCGCTGCCGAATTGCCAGGTCAGCGCGCCTTCGACGAGAAGCCGCAAGGCTTTCTTCCGGCGCGCCGGGTCGTCGGGGTCGAGGCGCCGGATGTCGTCGGAGATTCGGCGACGCAGGGTGTCGACGCCGGGGCGGCCGATGGAGCTGCTTTCCGTTCCCTTTTGCTGCACTGGAACCCGGGCTTCCGCTTTGCCGGCAAGCTCGGCGGCGACGCGTTTGCGCAACAGTTCGGCGAGGCCGTTGAGGGGGTTGATCGGGTCCATGTCTTCGTCTTCGCGTCAGTTCGGCTGGTCGTTGCTCTGGTAGGCGTTGAGCCAGACATGCCCGCTTGCTTCGGGCGGCTCCGCAGTGTCGTCGGCACTGTCGTCGGGGATGCGCGCCAGGAGGTTTTCCATGTCGCGGTTGAGATCGGGGCTGAAATCGTTGGCGCTCAGTCCGGTTTGGATCAGGCTGCGGGCTTCGCTGTTGCGGTCGGCGGCCAGGGCTTGCAGGCCGTCGCGGAAGAGGCGCAAGGCGTGTCCGGCGGGAAGGGCGTCTAGGCCGAGCCAGGTGTCGGTCGCCGCGTCGACCTTGGCCTGGGTCAGTTGCAGCAGGCCGAGCTGGAAACACGCCGTGTACAGTGTCGGATCGACTTCGATGGCGCGCGACATCTCGGCTTCCGCACGATCCATCAGCCCGATCTGCGCGTATTCGGCGCCCAGCATGTAGGCTATCCGGGCATCGTCCGGATAGTGTCCGCCACCTTCCTTCAGGTAGCCGAGCGCTGCGCCGTGATCGCCGCGGCGGACGGCTTCGATGGCCAGGTGGAGGTATTCGTCGCGGTCGAAAACAGTGTTGTTTGTGGGCATGGCGCGTCCTTTCGTAAAGCGTTCGGGTCAATAGTCGGTGCGTAATTGGCGCAGTTCGTCGTAGTGTTCGCGCATGCGTTGCAGGGCGCGATGGTGGATCTGCGATATGCGTCCTTTGCTGACTCCCATCCTGGTAGCGATTTCTTCAAAGCGTACATGCTGATAGTAGTGGTGGCGAATCACGCTTTGTTCCTGAGGCGGGAGTGTATCGACGAGACCGTCGAGGGTGCGGGACAGATCCTGTAGTTCGCGGCTGCGGTAGATATTGTGCTCGTAGGAACCCTCGCTGGCTTGGTACATGCTCGAGTCTTCCAACATGTAGCCGATCGCCGTGCCGATTGCCAGTTCGACGAGGCGCAGGAAGGGGTCCGTTTCGACGGCGGTCACTTCGGTGAGCAGTTCCCGGAAACGTTCCTCGCGGATGCGCGTGCGGGCGGCAATCTGCTGCTGCTTTTCGCAGTATTTTTCGATGCCGCTCAGGACTGCACCCCGGATGCGATGGCTGGCGTAGGTGGGGAAACTGGCGCCCCGTTCCGGGTCGTAGCGATCGATGGCTTCGAGCAGGCCGAGCAGCGCGTATTGGTGGAAGTCGTCGAATTCGATGTCCGTGATCTGCCGGGCGGCGAAGAGTTTTGCCGCGTGGATGCGCGCCAGTTCGGCGTGGCGTGCGATCAGTGCCGCGCGATCCGATGCTGCACGCTCCTTGACGAAGCGGCGCCAGAGTGCCGGTTCGTCAAGGAGCGCCATATCCATTTCCGAGCTGCTCAATGGAAGCTGCTCATCAGCGAGCGAACCACCAGATTCCAGCCGTCGATCAGGATGAACATCAGGATCTTCAACGGCAGCGAAATCATTACCGGCGGCACCATCATCATGCCGAGCGAGGTCAGGATGCTGGCGATGATGAGGTCGATGAGCAGGAAGGGAAGAAAGATCATGAAACCGATCTGGAAAGCGGTCCGCAGTTCGCTCAGCATGAAGGCCGGGATGAGCTGGAGGGCGGTGATGTCGTCCATGGTCTCCGGTTGGCTGGCGCCGGAAAGCTCGACCATCAGCGCCAGGTCGGGTTCACGCGTCTGCCGCACCATGAATTCGCGGACGGGTTTGAAACCTTCCTGGAGCGCGGCTTCCGGCGACAGACGATTTTGCTGGAAGGGTTGCCAGGCTTTCTGGTCGACCTGCGACCAGACCGGCATCATGGAAAACAGCGTGAGAAACAGCGCGATGCTGATCAACGCGGCGTTCGGTGGCGTGTCCTGCATCCCCATTGCGTGGCGCAGCATGGAGAGAACGATGATGATGCGCAGGAAAGATGTTGTGGCGATCAGGATCGCCGGAATCAGGCTCAACGCGGTGAGCAGGATGAGAATGCGGATCGCCGTCGAGATTTCTCCGGGCTTTCCGGTGACGGGGCGCAAGGCTTCCGAAAACTCGCGGATGCTTGGGTCGCCGGCGGCAAGGCTGAGCGGGGAAACGACGAGCAGGAATAGAAACACCGGTATGAGTGCCAGTGTCGAGCGCCGCGACCAGGGTTTTGAGCGCGCCTCAGGCATCTGTCGTCTCCGGGGTTCCGGCATTCGGGAGTGGCGTCGCCTGTGGGTCGAGGCGAACGAGGTGGTCGCCACATTGGGCGAGCAGCAGTTCGCGGCTGTCGTACTGGACCAGATAGAGGGTACAGCGCGGATTCAAGCGGGTGCGCTCGATGATCCGCAAGCGGTTGCCGCCGGGGGCGATCCCGGCGAGTCGCGGGACGCGCTTTCGCAGCGCATAAAGGCCGAGCCCGGTGGCGAGGAGCAACAGGAAAAGGACGGCGGTGGCACGCATTCCTTGTTCCTCGATCGGTGTGGCGTCGATCTTGTAGGGGATCGGCTGGGGCGAGGGGGGCGGCCGGATGCCTTCCTCGGCGTTGACCAGCGCCGCGTTGAAGCACAGCGCCCCCAAGAGCAGCAGGCGTCGGGCGATGCCTTTCATTCCGTCGGCGCCGGATTGAGTGGCAGCACGTCGGAGATACGGATTCCGAAGCTGTCGCCCATCACCACCAGGTTGCCTTGGGCGACGATGCGTCCGTCGAGGCGAACGGCAAGCGGGGCGTCCTTCAACTGGTCCAGATTGAGCACGGAGCCTGCTTGCAGCGAGAAGAGTTCGCCGATGGAGAGTTCCGCGGTGCCGGCGATGACTTCGATCTTGACCCTGACGCCGGAAATGATCGCCAGGTTGCCGTCCAGTAGTTTGGGACCGGTTGCCTGCTGCTGGGGCAATTCCTGCAAATTGACGATCTGCGCCGAGGGGGAGGCGGTGGTTTGATGGTGTGTGTTTTCTTGCATGGACTAGCTCGCTTTTCCGATAACTTGTAATGCCTTGCGGCCGTTGCGGGTGCCAAGGTGGGCCTTGAGCAGGGGCTGGCCATCGACGGTTTTGACCGTGAGTGGTTCGCGAAACGGCGATTTGAGCCGGATGACGTCGCCGACGCTGATATTCGCAAGCTCGGCCAGACTGAGTTCCGCTTCTCCGAGCAGCAGTTCGATCCGGGTTTTTGCCGAGCCGATGGCATTGGTTCGCGGCAGGAGTTCTGGCGTTGCCAACGGAGGGGCGGATGGCCGAGCGGAAATGCCGGCGACGACGGAAGGTCCAAGGACGAATTCCTGCTGCGGAAGATCGCCGCCCAGAGATCCCGAAACGGCACCCGAGCCGTAGCCGGTACGCCACTCCGTCAGCGATCCACTGGCAACCGTGAGGCCCGCATCGCCCAGGCCGGCGGCGAGCAGCAAGCGGGCCGCCAGATCGTGCAGGCAGTCGTCGATCAGCATTCGGAGCAGCGGCGTGGGCTTGGCAATCGAGCCAAGCGGTGCATCGAGCAGGAGTTGCGCGTATTCCCGACATGGCTGATCGTCGAGTTTCCAGGCGACCCAGGCATCTGCATCGATGCTGGTAATCATCCATGTGCCTGATGGGGCTGCTTGTGGGCCGCAGTCGGCGGTGAGTGCGATTGCCGTCGATGGTGCGGTGGCGAACCAGTCGGCCGCCCAGGCCTGGGTGGCTTCCTGCGTCGCTTTTCGCAATGCGGCGCGCTCGGTATCGCCGATAAGCCGGAACGGCAGCGCCATGCTCATCGACGCCCCCGGATTTCGCCCAGTTGCTGGATCATTTCATTGGCAGTGGTGATGACTTGGGACGATGCCTGATATCCGCGTTGCAGGAGAATCAGTTCGCTGAACTCCTTGGCCAGATCGACGTTGGAGAGTTCGATGCCGCCGGTCTGGAGTTTGCCCATCCCGTTCGTGCCCGGTTGGCCGAGGATGCGTGAAGTTTCTCCATAGACGGTGTAGCGGTTGCCGCCCTGGCTCTGCAGGGCGGCGAGATTGTCGAACCAGGCAAGCGCCAGCCGGTCGTCCTTGAGCGTCTGGCCGTTGGAGTAGCTGAGGACGAGTTTGCCTTCGCTGTCGAGAGCGACACCGGAGAGGAAGCCCGCGGCATAACCGTCTTGTTTGGCAACTTTCAGCGTCGAAGCGGCGGCCGAGAAATACGTCGAATCCGAAAAATCGAGGGTCAGTTGAGTCGGCTGCGCTCCGCTTCCCGGAGCGTATGAAAAGCTGTGACTTTCCCATCCGGCGATTGGCGAACCGTCGCCGCTGTATTTGATTTCTCCGCTGCTCAGGGTGTTGCCGTTTTCCTTCAGTTCGAACGTCCAGCGGCCAGGGGTGTTTGCCGAGTCGTTGGTCAGCTTGAGGGTCAGCGTATGCTCGCCGCCAAGGCTGTCGAATACCGTGATGTCCTGGACATCGAAGGTGCTTGAGGTGGTCGACAGGGTGTTGGCGAAGTTCAGCAACTGGGTGGCTTTCGGCGGATTGCTCCGCTTGCCGGCGACTGAGATGTCGGCAAGGGCATTACCTTGCAGTCCGGCGACGCGCGCGCCATCGGTGCTAGCAATCAGGAATCCGTCTTCGTCGATTTCGAACTGCCCCGCTCGCGTGTAATAAATCTCGCCATCCTTGCGGAGAACGAAAAAGCCGTTGCCGTCGATGGCCGCGTTCAGATCGTTCCCGTTCTGGCGGAATTCGCCGTCGGAGAAGTCGAGCACTGTTGCGCCGGTTTCTACGCCGCTTCCCCGGGAGGACATCGTTCCGGAATACTGGTGACGATAGAAGAGATCGAGAAACTCCAGTTGCGATCCCTTGAATCCCGGCGTGTTCAGGTTGGCCACGTTGTTGCTGATGTTGCTGAGGCCTTCAGAAAAACTGGTCAGGCCGGTGGCGCCGATGTAGATTGAATCGAGCATGAGAGGCTCCTAGCGCACAAGCGAAATTTGAGAAAGCCGGACCCCCGTCAGGATTTCGCCGGTGGCAGTCGTTACCGTGAGGTTCGGTTGTCCGTCGGCGAAGGTAAGCGTGGAGACGGTGCCGATCAGCGCGCCGTTCTCGGTTTCCACCTGTACGCTTTTGCCGATCAGTCCGACAGACTGGCTTGCCGACTGAATGGTCAACAGCGTATCGATCCGGTCGTTCAATTGAGAGGTCTGCGCAAGTGCCGAGAACTGGGCCATCTGCGCCAGGAACTGCTGGTTGTCCATTGGCTTGAGTGGGTCCTGGAACCGGAGTTGCGTCAGCAGGATGCGCAGGAACTGTTCCTGCCCCAGGCTGGATTGCTGCAGGTCGACCGTTTGCGTCGAGCTGCTTGTTCCCCCACCGATTACATCGACGGCCATGTCTGTTCCTCCTTGGAAATTGTGTTCTCCGGCTTGCCGGAGAGAAGCGGATATAAGGATTTTCCATTCAGCGAAACGCGCACGAGGCTGCTGCCCATTTCGGCCATGGAGGCTCGCAGGTCGGCGAGCAGACCGACCAGCCCCGAACGGGTCATGGTGCTGTCGCGAATCCAGAGCTCCAGGCCCGGGCCGGATTGCAGCACGGAAATGTTTCTGGCCAGCCAGTTCCTGGGCTGCATTTCGCTCGCTTGTTGGCGTGCCGTCTGGATCGGGAAATCGTTCTTGCCGTTACCGTCCTGCGATTTTCTCGATAGAGGGGCGAAGCCGGCGACCGAGACTTCGGGGTTGGCTGAGCGTCCCCTTGCGCCCTGGGTGTTCGCATTCTGGGGTGGTGTCTGGCTCTCGTTTTCAGCCTTGCAGTACGAAGTTCTCGGATTCCCGGTGTGCCTGCTATTTTCCGGCGTGTCGTCGCCTCCGGACATTCCCTGGGTAGGGGCGTCACGTTCGCCGGTGTCTGCCTCGATGCCGGAACGATCCGGTGTCGCGAATGTCTTTGCCTCGCGCAAGGCATCGCGCCACCCGGCCGCTTCGAGTGTTTTCAGCCAGCGTTGCTTCACGCCATGATCGGAGCCGCGGAGCGCTGTCGAATCCGACGTGAGGGCGGTTTGGGTCGAAGCATGGACACTAGGCATGGGTGCTTCTCCGGTGCATGTTGTTGGTCAGTTCCAGATCGTCGGCACGCTTGTATTCGAGCCGCTGGTTTTCCGAGTGGATCCGGTCCAGACGACGCTCCGCCAGACGTTCCAGGCTGCGGATTTCGGTGAAGGCGGCTTCGAGACAGCGTTGCGCTTGATCTCTTTGCTTGATCGCTTGCTCAAGTGCGGTCTGTTGCTTCTCCCTGCTGTTTTGCAAATGCGTCAGGTAGCGTCGCCGTTCGATCATTGCCAGAGCGTCTAGCGTTCGCCGGACAGCCTCGGCACGTCGGGCCTCGTCGAGGAAATCGATCTCGGCTTCGCGAGCGGCTTGGAAGCACTTACGTTCGCCATCGACAATCTTTTCGAGGCGAACAAGATCCTGCCGGTAACGATCCAGCTCTTCTCGCTTGATTGCGGTGAGGCGCGCAATCGTGTTCACGTCGGTTAATCGGTTCATGGCTTGTGGCGCGGGGGGGCAAGCAGTTTTTGCAGTTGCAGGAATGCGTCGTCGCGCAAGGGATTTTCTTCTGGCCCCTGGGCCAGGAACTTCTCGAGGGCGGGATAGACGGCGATCGCGTCGTCGACTTCGGGGTTGGAGCCTGCACGATAGGCTCCGATGTCGATCATGTCGCGATACCGTTCGCGCACACTGAGGAGTCGAAGCGCTTGACGAACCGATTCGCGCTGCGGCCTGGTCCATAGATCGCTGGCTAGACGGCTGACGCTCTTGAGCAGGTCGATTGCCGGATAGTGGCCTTGGTTGGCCAGGTCGCGCGAAAGAACGATGTGCCCATCAAGGATGGCGCGCATGTGATCCGACACGGGTTCGTGGAGATCGTCTCCTTCGACCAGAACCGTATAGATGCCGGTAATCGAGCCGCTGTTTTCGAAACTGCCCGCACGCTCCAGCAGGCGCGGCAAGGCCGCGAAGGCGGAGGGGGTGTAGCCTCTGGCGGTTGCCGGTTCGCCGACGGAAAGGCCGATTTCGCGATGGGCCATGGCGAAGCGGGTTACCGAGTCCATTATCAGGAGGACATCCCGGCGCTGAGCGCAGAAATATTCGGCGATCGCCGTTGCCGTGTGCGCAGCCAGTTCACGGACCAGCGCCGGTTGGTCGGATGTCGCCACGACCACGACCGAGCGCGCGAGCCCGGCCGGCCCCAGTGTCTTGGTCAGGAAGTCGCCGACTTCGCGCCCTCGTTCGCCAATCAGTGCAATCACATTGATATCGCAACGGGATTCTCTCGCGATCATGCCGAGCAACGTGCTTTTCCCGACGCCACTGCCCGAGAATATGCCAATCCGCTGTCCTTTTCCGACCGGGAGGAAGGTGTCGATCGCGCGCAACCCGGTTTCGAAAACCTCGGTAATCTTTCGGCGGGAGAGCGGATTGCGGTGCTGGCCGCGTAAGGCTATCTGTTCATGCGACTGCTCGAACGGCTGCGAATCGAGCGGGCGCCCGAACGGGTCGATGACTCGTCCGAGAAGGGATGGGCTGACAGCGATCGAAACCGAATGGCCGGTGCCGATTACTTCGCCGTCCAGACCGATGCCGCGGGTTTCGCCGAATGGCATCAACAGGACGGTGCGATCCCGCAAACCGACAACTTCCGCTATGCAATTGGCGGGGTGCTTGCCCCGTCCGACAATGCGGCAAAGTTCGCCGACGAACACATTCGGCCCGGAGGATTCGACGATCAGACTCGAGACCTTGGTCACGCGGCCCATGGCACAGCAAAAGTCGCGCTCCTGGAGTGCGGACAGGTAGTTGTTCCAGAGGCGCGCTCGACTATTTTCCCTTGAGTGCATCTTTCAGGCTCTGCGCGAATGTCCGGAACTGGGTTTCGATGCGGCCATCGATACTTCCTGCCTTGAGTGTCAGGATGCAGCCACCCAGTTCGATGCGATCGTCGGGTTCAAGCGATAGCGCGGAGAGCAGCGCTGCCGATGGACCGAGCGGATTGGCTTCGGCGTCGTTGTTGAGTTGCTGATACTCTCCGGGCGAAACGAGTACTGAAACAATCTCGCCCTCGCTGCTTCTGGACAGGACTTGGCGAACGACGGCGGCGCAAGCTTCAGGGCTTGCCATGGTCTTGCCGACGATCTTGCATACGGCTTCGAACACGATGCTGGCGATCACCGCCTCGGACTCGATCAACAGATCGACGACGGAATGTTTGCCCGATTCGACAAGGGTTGCGAGAGTGCGGATTGCTTCTGCATATTCGAGCTTGCCGGCTTCTTGTCCTTCGCTCAAACCTCTGGCGTATCCTTCGGCAACCGCTTTCGCTTCGGCTTCCTCTAGCGAGGCCTGTCTTGCCTGGAGCAACTCTTTCAGTTTCCTGTCGTTGGCCTCTGCCAGACTTTTCGCAATCTCGGCAATATCAGGTGCAGGACTACTTGTCTCTTGCCGGAGGGGAACAGGCCTTGGACTGGCGTGCTGAGTCGATGTGCTTGTGCTGGGTTGCTGCGGCGCCCGGGCAGGATGGAGGGACGGCAAGTCAAGATTAACGGCCTGACTATCGATCTGTGGCGATTTGATCAGCGCTTCCACGGCAGCCACCTCAAAATGCCTCGAACTGTCGATGTTGTTGCGGGTTCAGCCGTTCTGAAGCTTCGGGGGCCAGGTGTGGCCTCGTTGAATTTCCGAGGGTTGGATTCGAATCGCCGGACAAGCGCAGCAATGAGGGCTTGTTGAACGCGCGGGGTAGGCCGGGACCGAGGCTCGCCAAAATGTGGCGGAGGAGAATTGCGGTTTGCGGCTGACGTCGATTCGCTTGACCAAGTCCATTGATGAATGTTTTCAATGCAGTTCCGCAGTGCCCGAGGTTCTTCCTTCAACATCCCGAGAATCCAGTTTGCGGGCACCGTGTCGAGGAAAGCGATATTCCTGTGGAAGGTGTCCGCTTGGCTTTTCGTTCCCGGAACGTTGTCGGCGAGCGATTCAAGCATCGCCTGATCAATGCAGAAGCCCAGGCTGTCCAGCTCTTTAAGCATTGGTTCGAGTCTGGCGCGTGTATCGTCGTCCAGTTGAGACAGAATCCAGGTGCGATCCGACGCATCCAAGGCATGCAGGCGCAAGGCGAAGCGACGTGAAATTTCGATTTTTGCAGACATCGTCAGGTTTTTTCCGTGGCTGCCCAAAGGGAAATTTCTTGTAGCAGTTGCTCGCGTTGTGCCGCAGAAAGTTTCGGCTTGGTTTCGCTTGCTTTACGTTGCTTCCGCGACGAGAGGCCGATGAATCCGAGGATGAGGATGAGCAGCATCCCGAGGACGATGGCAGCAAGGGTTGCCGGAGGGGGAAGCTGCAGGCCATGGCCGGTCGATGGGTCAGACCCGGTTGTCTTGTTGATGTCTTCGAACCCGGATGGCAGCGGATCGTCTTCCGGGGTTTCAGCGGGGCTATGGTTGTAAACCACAATTGCATCACCGCGGGCGGCATTGACGCCAACTGCCATGGCGATGACTTCCTTGAGTTTGGCGAGTTCAACCGGATCGGAAATGTCCGGTACCATCACGCCGACACTCAACCTGCGGAGACTGCCTGGCTGGGAAACGACCTGCTCGACGCGTCGGCCATTGATGAACTCGACTTCGGAGGAAGTCGAGGTCGGTTGGCCGCCTTGCATGCCTTCTCCTTTAGGGCCGCCACCAGTCATCAGTAGTTCGCTGAACGAATCGCCTCCCTGAGCCGATTCGCGGCGGCGGGTGATGGCACCGACGTTTTGTCCCGAAGTATTCGGCAGGGGAAGGACATCTTCCTTGGTGACCTTGATCTGATCGTAATTCAGCGCTGCATCGATGCTGACAATGGATCTCCCGGGGCCGATAGCACGGTCCAGGATGGCGATCACCTTGCGCGTGAGATATTCCTCAATCTGACGCTTCGTATCGAGTTTTCCGGAGACGCTGCCGTTGCCGTCCTCGTCGGTCGCCAGTTTGGATACGGCGATACCGTGCTGGTCAACGATGGTTACCGCGGACGAATCGATTTCCGGTACCGAGGCTGCCACGAGGCGCTGAATGCCTGATATCTGTTCAGGTGTCAGTTGGTGGCCTGCTTTCATGAACAGGCTGATCGAAGCCTTGGGCTTGGTGTTCTGTCGTTTGAACAGGGCGGATTCCGGTAGCACCAGATGAACGCGCGCAGCCTTGACTTCGTCGAAGCCCATGATCGTCCGCGCCAGTTCGCCTTGCAGTGCTCTCTGAAAATTTACCTTCTGCGCGAAATCAGTCATCCCGAAATCGGCGTTGTTGAAGATTTCAAAGCCAACTCCACCATGAAGATCGAGACTCTTGCCCATCAATTTGAGTCGTGTCTTGTAGACAAGATCGCGTTCTACCAGAATGGCTGACCCATCCTCGGCAAGGCGATAGGGAACCTTCATGCGATCAAGTTCCGCCAGCATTGCTGAAGCGTCTTGAGCGTTGAGATCGGCGAACAGCACTTGATAATCCTCTCTCAGTACCCAGATCGAGCCGAGAGCCAGGGTCACCAGTATGATGACCAGACCGGATATCAGGCCGGCTCTGGCGAGCGAGGAAAGTTGATCCCATTTTTGTTTTAGCATTTCGTACACTGGTCAAATCTCATGACTTTTCATGCGGGTTTCAGATTTGCATCCGCAGTAGTTCTTGATAGGCCTCCAGTGCCTTGTTACGCACTTGAGTCAGAAGCTGGAACGATAGACGGGCATCTTCTAGAGTCAGCATCAAATGGTGAATGTTGCTTTGCTTTCCAGCCGCAAATTCCTGCAGGCTGGTTTCGCTCGCGGTCAATTTGGAATTGACCGATTCGATTTCGGCCTGAATGCGTTGAGAAAATGGCGGCGGGGCAACGCTCGCGGTAAGGTTCGCGTCGGAGGTCAAGGCCGCCTGACTCACGAAGTCGATGTTCATGAATTTCCTCCGATTTCCAGTGCCTTGGTTGCCATGGCTTTCGCCGCATTCATGGCGATGAGATTCGCTTCGTAGGAGCGGACCGCGGTCATCAGATTGACCATCTCCACCGTTGAGTCCACACCGGGATAGGCCACGAACCCATGCTGATTGGCATCGGGATGGCCCGGTTCGTAAGCGACGCGCGGGGCGACGTTGCTTTGCTGGATATTGACCAAGCGTACCCCCGGAATGGTGCGGGCGGCGTTGGCGAATGTTCCGGAAAAAGGGGTAACCGTCCCGAAGCCGGATATCACGCGCAACGGCTTGAACGGCCCCCCGTCGGCGGTACGGGTGGTATGCACGTTGGCGAGATTGATGGCTGAGGCGTCAAGTCGCGCCCGCTCCACATCCATTCCAGAGGCACTGATCGATGCTGCGTACGAGAAATCCATCAGCGTCTCCCCTCATTGATGGCGGTCGCTATGGTCGATGAGTATTTATTCAAGCCTTTGATGAGTGCTTCGTATTGGAGAACATTACGGTTTAGCTGAACCATTTCGTTTTCCACGGTATTCCTGCGCAACAGCTCGGTGACCTGTGGTTCGAAAGAAACCAGGGGAGGGGGGGGATTTGGGGATGATGTCGTCGATGACTCGTTCTTTATCTCGGCGAGCATGCCTGCCAACTGGTTTTCGAAACTGACGCGCATTGGTCGGTACCCGGGTGAATTGGCGTTTGCGATATTCGTGGCAATTGCAGAATGTCGCATCGACAGTCCGTCGAGCGCGTACCCGACAGCTAGTCCGGTGATACCTGTCAAACTCGAGTGCATTGCTTTCTCCCGTTTCCGAGTGCTTACTGGATGATCAGATCGGCGTGAAGTGCGCCGGCGGCTTTGATGCCTTGAAGAATGGCGATGATGTCCCGAGTGTTGGCCTTGGCGCGATTCAGTGACCTCACGAGATTGGCAACGGTGTTTTGCCCGGGAAACTCGACTATCCCCCCCGGGTCTTCGTCCACATTGATGCGGGTATAGGGAACGACTTCGGTCCGGATGCCAAGACCCGGACGGCCTAGAGACAGAGGTTGCGAAACGGCGTAGTCAGTGACGATGGAGACCTTGAGGTCGCCATGGGCGATCGTGACTTTGGAAATCTTGACGTCGCCGCCCGCAACGATGGTCCCAGTTCGTTCGTTGATGATGACCCGTGCATGATTGTCGGGGGTGACTTCGATATTCTCCACTGCCGAAAGGAAACCGGCGGGCCCCGATCTCTCGACTTCGGGGATACGGATACGTACTGCGCCGGAACTTCCTACGTTGGCCAAGTTGTCCTTGAATCGTGCGTTGATGGCGAGTGCAATGCGCTGGGCCGTGGTGTAGTCCGGGGAGGAGAGCACGAAATCAAAGCTGCCGTCCGGGCGAATCAGCGAGGAAGCGATTTCGGCCTCAATCTGGGCGCCTCCTGGAATGTTTCCGACCGTCGGGTGGTTTTTCTGCGCGACATTTCCGTTTTGATCGTAGCGGTAGCCACCTATCGAAACAGGGCCTTGCGCCAGCGCATATACTTGGCCATCCGGGCCTTTCAGCGGTGAAAGCAATAGAGTCCCGCCTACCAGACTTCTTGCGTCCCCGAGGGAGGTTACGACGACATCAACGCGGTCGCCGGGGCGCGTTACCGGTGGAAGCGAGGCAATGATGCTGACAATGGCTACATTGCGGCTGTTGATTTGTTCGGAGGCGATAGCTATGTCGAAATTTGACATCAGGTTGGCGATTGACTGCCGGGTAGCCTTGCTACGTGCCGAGTCGCCAGTGCCGGCCAAGCCCGTGACCACCCCCAGGCCGACCAGGTAATTCTCCCGCCAGCCGTCAATTCTGCCGAGGTCTTTCAGGCGTACAGATTCTGCCTCGCTTGTGGAGCACAAGAAAAGGCAGGCGAGTGTGAGCAGGATTTTCTTCATGTCATGGGTGGCTCAGAAGAGCCCGAGGAATAAAGTAATCATGCGGGTCAGCCATCCCTTGTTCTGGCTTTCCGCCAATATTCCGTCGCCGACATACGTAATGCGGGCATCGGCGATACGGTTCGATGGCACCGTATTGCTTTCGCCGATATCGATGGGGCGTACCCGTCCTTCTAGATTGATCATCTGTTTTTCACCGTTGAGTTCAAGCATTTGATCTCCCTTCACCCTGAGATCACCATTTGCCTCAACACCGACGACTACGACCGATAACTGAGCAAGCAATCGGCCACTTCGGGCGATTTTTCCATTGCCGTCAAAGTTGTTCTCGATGCCTAGGGCGTAGCCACGCTGACGACTGGGAGAGGTGAGGCTGATGGCAGCGTCGGTCGCCTTGTCAGTTCGTGTTCCTGCTGTGGCGCTGGCGCTTGAGTTTTCGACGACGAGCACTGTCAGTACGTCGCCGACACGCTGGGCACGTCGGTCTGACGTTAGTGCCCGGAAGTCCTCAGCGCGATAGAGATTCGCTGCCAGGGAGTGTTGTGCCGTCAGCATGACAGCAATGGAGAGAATCCGAATGATGGCAGTCATGTCAGTTGTCTTCGATTTCGACTGTTCCGTAATCGATGGCGCGCCCCTTGATAGCGGCCAGGCCGTTGTCGCGTCTGACATCGACAATGCTGCCGATGCTCGCATCCGCCAGCGCAATTCCTTCGGTTTCGATGCGGACTGGGCCCGATCCGATCAGCAAACGGACTTTTTTGTTCTTGGTGACTGCCATCGCTTCTACAGCACGTTCGGAACCGCTTGTCTGTGCCTGTGATTCAGGCGAGAACACTGTCGCTTGGACTGTTTTGTTCTCGGTGTGCGAGACAAACGCATTGCTTTGCGATTCAGTTCTTGGCGGGTGGGGGATGCGTCGGACCGTGTAGCGAACGACGGGTCTTGCGACACTGATGCCATCGACAAGTACGTTGATCGGTAACTCGATTGTCGAGCCTTCTTTTAGCATCTGCGCAAATTCCGGGTGAAATTCTGTATTGCCCGGAGGAACTTCTACGGAAGTAGGTCTTTCGCTGATGCTGATGGCCATCGGAGATCCCCTGCCCAGTCGTTGAACGAGTTCTATCGCTGTGCGGTCAATAACCGATGTCAGGGGAAGGGAGCGTTTCCGACCTCTTATCGCAACAGTCTCGGCTGCCCCCCAGATCACTCTCGTCTGCTGTTGAGCAGCCAGAGTCTCGATTGCTTCTGAAATATCAGTTTTTTGGATGTGGCACAGACGACTCAGACTGGGGCATCTGGCAACGAAGGTGGCGCCAAGCTTGCTCGCGCTAGCCGGGTCACGCGAAATGACTTCGGCGATGTCAGCGAGGTTTAGGTCGGCGCGGTCGACCTCTACTTCAGTTCGTAGATTGATGAAGACGTTTCCGGCGTGACAATCCAAGCCAAGCACGAGGCTGGAAAATGCCAGGACAATCATCCAGTTCCGCACGATCAGCGCCTCAGATTGTTGTTTATGGAAAGCATCTCGTCGGAGGCCTGAATAATCTTGGCGTTTAGTTCATATGCGCGTTGGGCAAGAACTAAATTGACCATTTCTTCAGCGAGCTGGACGTTCGAGGATTCAAGAAATCCCTGAGCGACATTGCCTAAACCGTTTTCGCCCGGTTTCGCGACGACCGTATGGCCAGTGCGTTGCGATCCGACATAGAGGTTTTCGCCGATTGGGTCCAGACCGTCGGGGTTCGCGAATGCCGTTAATTCAATTTGCCCAAGTTCAATCGGCGTATCCTCGTCCTGAGTTCGTGCCGACACTTTTCCTGTCCCATCAATGATGATCTCAAGTGCTTCTGCAGGGATTTGGATTTGCTGCTTGAGTGCGTAACCGTGACTGGTGCCCAAAATCCCATCGGAGGTGACTTGCAGGGCTCCGTGGCGAGTGTAGGCCGAGCTGCCGTCGGGGAGCTGAATTTCGAGAAAGCCGTTACCGACGATGGCGATGTCCAGTGGGGCGTTGGTCCGTTTGGTTTCGCCGGGCGCAAACGATTTCGAATTGCTCGACAACATGGTGCCCATGCCGGTGAGAATAGGAGGAGAAGTCTCGTCGGCGTATGGAGCGGTTGAGTTGGCCATTTTGTAATAGGCGTCCGTGAAAGCGACCCGGTTTTTTTTGAAGCCGGTGGTGTTTACGTTGGCCAGGTTATTGGCGATGGTGTCGACGTTCTGCTGCTGAGCATGCATGCCGGTTGCGCCGATATAAAGTGAATTCATCATGTTTTGGTCCCCCTGATAATTCAGAACTGGCCGAGATTGCGGAAAGTTTTGTCGCGAACTTCGTCGTAAGCCTGTAATGACCGGTGGCTGCTCTCGAAATGGCGGAATGTCTGTAACAGCGTGATCATTTCGCGCGCCGAATCGACATTCGACCCTTCCAAGTGGCCTTGCAGAATTCGCGGGCGCGAGGTTTCGTTAGCAGTTGTTCCGTCTCGTGGGACAAGAAGACCGTTTCCTGCACTGAGCAACTGTTCAGTCCGCTCGAACGTTACGATCTTGATTTTTCCGACGGTGTTGCCTCGGTCGATTACTGTTCCGTCTTGCTCAATTATTGGTGTCGGATTCGAGATCGTTATTTCGCCCGTCTGGCCAAAAACAGGGTGTCCTGCATGTGTCACGAGTCGTCCCCGTTCGTCGAGTCGGAGGGCGCCATGACGGGTGTAGGCGAGGCCCTGGTCAGTCTGGACTTCCATGTAACCCTCGCCGAGGATGGCGATATCGAGAGGTGTGCTGGTCTTCCGTGGCGTGCCTGGACTTTGGTCTGTGGTGATGCTTGGAAGTTGCGCACCTGCCTGCTGAGCGGTGACATCTGTTTTGCTGCCGGTCAGACCGAGTCCTCCTGTTACCGCAAGTATTTCCCGCTTGAAACCAGGTGTCAGTGCGTTTGCCGCATTGTTGGCGATGACATCCATGCGACGCATGTCAATTTGCATGCTGGCGACAGTCAGGTTGATAGGATCAAGCATGCCATTCCTCCCCAAGTATTTTTCTGCTGCAAAACAGGTCGGCGAAATAAGGATTAAGAACAGGCAAAACTTCGGCTAATTGCTTGCTTTCCTTATTGAGCGCATGCGGTAAATTCGCAGAAAAGCATGCGGTTTCGCGATTCTGGATGGTGAATTTCATAGTTTGACAACCCCGAAGGAACGTAAATTTACGGACGGGGGGACTTCGGACATGGACAGGATCGCCAGGTGCGGCAACACGCGTTCGGTAATGCTTCGCACGTGACGGCGCAATTCAGGTGCGCAGAGGAGTACCGGCACAATGTTGCTCTTCATCATCTGCTCAACTTGGCCAGCGAGTCGTCCGACGACAATCTCGGCGAATTTTGGCTCCAGCAACAAGCGGCTGTTGTTGTCGGCGTTCTGGATGCTGCCAGCGATTTTTTGCTCAATACCGGGATCCAGAGTGATTACCGGTAGATCGCCGGCACTGGATAGCAATGTTTGGCAGATCGCCGGGCCAAGGCGTTGCCGAACGATTTCCGTCAGGCGCTCGGCATCTTTTGTGTTGCGTCCTGCGTCGGCTAGAACTTCCAAAATGGCCTCCAGATGGCGCACGGAGACTTTTTCGCGGAGCAGGTTTTGTAGCACTTTCTGCAATTCCACGACTGAGAGAACTCCTGGGATCAATTCCTCGACGAGTCCCGCGTTCTGTTCGCGCAGACGGGAAAGCAACGCGTTGGTGGCACTTCGGGTCAGCAGACTGGCGGAATTGCGGCGTAGTATTTCGGTCAGATGAGTGACAAATACCGTAAGAGGATCAACCAGGGTGAATCCAGAGGCTCGGGCTGATGCCTTCTGGCTGTCGTCGATCCACACTGCCGGAAGAGAGTAGGTGGGGTCCCTCGTTTCGATGCCATTCAGTTTGCCGCGCATACCTGATGGATGAATGGCCAGAAAGCGGTCTGGTACGAGTTCCGCGCTGCCCGATCCGACGCCGAAAATGGCAATTTCGTAAGCCTGTGGCGTTAGACGTTTCTCGTCCCGGAAACGGATTTTGGGAAGAATGATCCCCGCTTCGAGTGCGTATTGTTTGCGAAAGGCTGCGATGCGCTCGCGGAGCCCCGCGTCGTCACTATTGACGACATTGATCAAGTTTTGCCCGACACGGACTTCAATCGGCGGAACTTCCAGCAGGCTTTCCAGATTCTCGGTATCGTCCGCGATTTTGTTTTTTTCTGGGGCAGTCCTGTTGGTGCTTCTTCCGGTTGCGCGATTGACGAAGAATGCGAGAGCACCCAGTATGGTGGCAATGATCATTACCGGAAAAAAAGGCATGCCCGGCAGGAGGCCGATCCCAAGAAGGGCTATCGCAACCAAGAGCATGGCTTTGGGAAAGGCTCCCAGCTGGCCTAAAATTTCCTGGCTGAGATGGCTGTCCGTTCCTGAACGGGTGACGATAATCCCTGTACCCACGGCGATGACCAAAGCGGGCAGTTGCGTAACGATTCCGTCGCCGATCGTTAGCAATATGAAAGTCTGTGCTGCCTCTGGCCAAGACATGCCCATTTGCATGACGCCGATTGTTAAACCACCAAATATATCGATCAGCAGGATCACGATGCCAGCAATGGCATCTCCTTTGACGAATTTGCTGGCACCATCCATGGCACCGTAGAAGTTGGCTTCCTTCTCTATGTTCCTGCGTCTGCGTTGAGCTTCGGCTTGATCTATGAATCCCATGTTGAGATCGGCATCTATGCTCATCTGCTGTCCAGGCATGCTATCCAGAGTGAAGCGGGCTGCAACCTCGGCTATGCGTTGAGCACCATTGGTCACGACGACATATTGGACGACTACCAGAATCAGGAATACGACCAAGCCAATGACATAGTTTCCTTCCACTACAAATGCGCCAATCGTGCCGATTACCCGTCCTGCATCGCCGTTGCTGAGAATAAGGCGGGTGGCTGCGATATTGAGGGATAGGCGGAAAAGTGTGGCGATCAGCAGGAGCGAAGGAAAGGTCGAGAACTCGACCGGTTTTTCGACATAGAAGGTCATCAGCAGCAGCAGCAACGCGAAACTGAGATTGACGAGTAATAGGAAATCCAGCGCACGAGGCGGAATTGGCGAAAAAAGTACGATCAGAATTCCAATCATGCCGAGAATCAGCAGCATGTCGGCATTGTTGCCAAGGGTTTGGCGAAAAGCGCGGATCATGCGTGGTTTCCTGCTGGTTGCTGGTTACGTAGCGAATAGACCCAGACAAGGATTCGGGCTAAGGCGTTGTAGTGCTCCACCGGAACCGCCTCTTCCAGACTGACTTTGTGAAAGAGTGCTCGGGCCAGCGGTCGGTTTTCGATCATGGGTATCCGGTGCTGGCGAGCAATATCGCGCATCCGTGCAGCCAAGAAACCGGCACCTTTGGCAACCACCACTGGGGCGTCGATACGATCCCGGTCGTACTTTATGGCTATGGCAAGCTGTGTCGGATTGGTAATGAGAACGTCGGCATCTTTCACGCGGCCAAGGCTTTTTGCGCGTTTGACGGCTTCTCGTTGCAGTTCACGCAATCGTGCCTTGATACGTGGATCGCCCTCGCGGCGTTTGTGTTCTTCACCGATTTCGCGGCGACTCATACGCATGCGTCGGGAAAAATCCCAACGGCTGTATACGGCGTCAAGCGCAGTAATTACCGCTAGGGCAGCGAGAAGCTTCGTCAAAATCGCACTCGCCTGGGGTAGGATCAATTGCCCCAATGCTGTCGGTGTGGCGTTGATGCTGCGAAGCAATGTCGGAATCCCGGCCCGAAGTGCGAAGTAAAGGATGGCGCCAAGAACGGAGAACTTGAGTACGGTCTTGATGGATTCAAAGATTAGGCGAACTGAGAAAATGCGTTTGAAACCAGAAACGGGATTCAAGCGGTCGAAATCAGGTTTGAGTGTGAAGAAAGAAAATACTGGCCCGGTTTGTAGGAAGTTGCTCAACACTGCGACAACGATCAATGTCGCGAACAGAGGGGCAAGAAGGATGATGGCTTCGCCAAACGTTTGAAGGAGGAGAGCGGAGATGTCGTTGATTTCGAACGAAGCCTGGTGTGAATTGGAAAAAATTGCGCGGAACAGGCGCATTTCATCAGTTGCGATGCTGGACCCCGAAAAATGAAGGATTGCGGTGCCCGCGCATAGAATCGTGAATGAGTTGACATCAAGGCTCTTAGCAACTGAACCGCGCTTGCGGGCCTCTTCCAGTTTGAAAGGAGTTGCTGTCTCGTTGCGGTTTTGTTCTTGATCCGCCATTTACGCCAGTATCCTCGACCATGTGTCGAACATCGAATCGAATACGCGATGGATGGTGTTGCCGGCAAACGGTATGGAAATTGCCAATACTGTCATGCCAAGCAGGGCCTTGAGCGCGAGGGACATTACGAAGACATTCATCTGAGGCATTGTCCGCGACATGAACGCCATCCCGATGTCGATAAGAAAAAGACAAAGCACAACGGGGGCAACAAGGATCATCCCAAAGGAAAAACAAGTTGCGAACTGAGCAACAAGGACATCCAGTCGAAGTTCTGCGATCCCCGTTCCCGGCGGCAATTTTGTAATCGAGAGGTTGAGAAGGCGGAGTAAGGCCAAGTGCCCGTCTATGGCAAAAAAGAAGACTGCAGCAAGCATTGACAATGCGGTACCCAGTAAAGGGGCGTTGTTGCGCGTCGCAAGGTCAACCAGGCTGGCAATACCGAAACCGATTTGGAAATCTAATAATCGCCCTGCGAACTGGAAAGCGGAAAAAGCAGAAAACAGCCCTGCGGCGATTGCAGCGCCTACGATGGATTCATGGAGAAGCAACGAGCCTAAGGAAATCAAGTCAAGATTTAGCACCACAGTGTTTGATGCTCCGACCAGACCTGCCGCTAATGTGAGGATCAAGATCACGCGGGCTATAGCAGGGACAGGGATGCCTGCAAATGGGTGGGTGGCGATGAACAGCATGGCGATGCGTACGGAGACGAGCAGCACACTCGCTACCCAGGCAGTAAGGGGACTTGGCGTCATCGTCAAAGATAGGAGGGAATACTGGCGATGAGCGTTGCCGAGTAACTGACGAGCTTCTTCAGCATCCAAGGTCCGAACAGGGTGAGGACGAAGACAACTGTCAGTATTTTTGGAATGAAGGAAAGCGAGACTTCCTGGATTTGCGTCACCACCTGAAAGATGCTGACGAAGATGCCGACGATCATAGTAATGATCAGCAGTGGCGCCACAACCAGCGCACCGGTCCAAAGCATGCGCGAAACCAACTGCAGCGCAGCGTCCCCTGTCACTTGCTACCCCCTAGTTCTACTGGTCTTTTCTATATTTTTCGCATGACTTGACAAGTCATCGACGAAATTTTCGTCAATGATCTATAAATGCGAACTGATTCTATCATATGCGATAAAACTATACCGATAGGCTATCGTCGGTGTCAATATATCGTGAGCGGTGTGCTTCTGTTTAGCCGTTATGCATGGCGTCGCAGCCACGCTCCGAAATCTGCTCGGGTATGAAGGGCTACTTGCGGCGATGAGGGTTTGTGACACGTTTGGCCATGTCGAGAAGATTGCCTCCCAGGGGGGCTTTGCCTTGACTTAGGGCTGACTTGATGAGGCGTTCTGCGACATCGCTGCTTCCCTGCCGTTGTAGTCTTAAAGCTTGTGCGTAGTGAGTAGACATGGCATTGGGATTCAAGCGGCGGGCAACTTTGATGAGCCGTTCCGCGTCATCGAAGTTGCCACGTGCTGCTGCAACGGTAGCAAGGCCGCCATGGGTTTCGCCAAAATTTTCATCCAGTGCCAGTGCCTGATTAAAACTCTCCTCTGCGCCATCAATGTCATTTTTCAGCAACTGAATCCAGGCGAGGATATGCCAGGTGCCAATATGTTGCGGCATATATTTGACGGCTTGCAGCAGCTTAACGTGGGCTGCATCGATATCGAGATCGAGTAGGTCGGCTAAGCCTAGTGAAGCCCATGCACGCCCATTCGTCGCTTGAATAGCGATTGCTCTGTGCAACATGTCTTTGGCTATTTTGCTGTCTTCAGATCCAAGCGCGATGTTGCCTGCTGCAAGCAATGCATCAAGGTTGTTTGGATTCGCTTTCAGGGCATGGGTCGCCCATTTATCTGCTGATGCGAGGTCGTCGCAGTCGCAATAGAGCAAACTCAGCATGCCGGCTACGTCGCTTGCTTCAGGGTGGCGGTTCACATAGTCACTGGCTAGAGCCACTGCTTCTGGAAGTTCGCCAAGATAATGATGAACACGGATCAAGAGGCGGGCAACCTGTTGGTAGTACTGCGGTTCCGTTTGGAGCCCAATCAGAATTTCCTTGGCCTCGACATAAATACCTAGGCCGATTTTGGCGAGCGCTCGGTTGTATCTGACTGCTGGATCAGTGCGGTCCTCGAGCAGTTGATGTTCGGTAATGGCAAGCGCTTCATCATAGTTACCTTCAGCGATCGCGACAGAGGAGAGGCGTAGGGAAAAATACGGATCATCAGGCCGCAACTCCAATGCACGCTGAACGACGCTTCGGGCCTTGGGTATCGCTCCGCACTCTATTGCCAAGTCGCCGATTTCAGCCAGGAGATTGAGGTTGTCAGGGTCTTCTTCAAGATAGATTTCCAGCCTGCTAAGGCGGTCACTTAAGGTGTTTTTGTAGGAGGCTTGCTCCGAACTCTTTGGCATTTTTTTTCCTGAAAATATTAAGCACGGCAGACTAAGTTATCTTTATGTTTTTTGCAATTTCCATGAGATTGCGATAGTTGATAACGACATTCCGATGATCATGTCGGACAAGGTGCTGGTCGACGGTGGCAAGACCAAGGTCCCGCTGCTGCGTGTTGGTGAAAAGTGCCAGGGCGTGGGCGGCCTGTTCCAGCCGGGGCGGGGGTGTCAGAATTTCTGTGTGTGAGGCGTGAGTAGACGTTTCCACGGTGACGGGGGCCGAAGGTCCGTTCAGACCGTTGGCGCTTGGCACGGTGGAAAAGTCGGTGGTCATTTTATCCGCGGGCCGCTTCAAAGCGTTCGGCGTAGAGGATGGCAAATTGGTTCATGGCGTCCTTCCAGTCCTTGGCCACGCGTCTTGATGATCTTGCGCAGCCGGGCGTTGATGCTTTCGATGGCATTGGTCGTGTAGATCACCCGGCGGATCGCCGGCGGGAAGGCAAAGAAGGGAATGACCCGATCCCAGGCCCGCCGCCACGGTCGCGAATTTCTCGCCCCACAGCCCTTGCGCGAAGGCCTCCAATTCCCCCATGGCTGCTTCGGCGCTGGGTGCCGTGTAAATCGGCTTGATCGCCGCCGCCAGCACCTTGCGATCCTTCCAGTTGGCGTAATCGAGGCTGTTGCGGATCAGGTGCACGATACAGGTTTGCAGGGGGGGGCGGGAAAGACGGCGGCTAAAGCCTCGGGCATCCCCTTCAAGCCATCGGTGACGGCAATCAGGATGTCGGCCACGCCGCGGGTCTTGAGGTCGTTGAAGACCTTTATCCAGAACTTAGCACCCTCGGTGTTCTCGATCCACAATCCGAGAATGTCACGCGTGCTGTCCGGCAGAACGCCGAGTGCCAGATAGATGGCCTTGTTGCGGACCAAGGCGTCCTCGTGAATCTTGACCCGCAGGGCGTCGAAGAAAACCACCGGATACATCGGCTCCAGCGGCCGCGCTTGCCAGGCGGTAACCTCGGCCATTACCGCATCGGTAACCGAACTGATGAACTCGGGCGACACCTCGGTGCCGTACTGCTCGCCAGGAAGCCCTGACTCTCGCGCACCGTCACGCCCCCAGGGGGTACATGGCGATGATCTTGTCGTCGAAACCGGTGAAGCGGCGTTCGTCGTTGGGAATCAGCAGGGGCTCGAAGCTGCCCTGGCGATCGCGCGGGATGTCGATCCGAAGTGGCCCGTCTTTGGTCAGGACGGTCTTGCCGGTGGTGCCGTTGCGGGGGTTGCCGACCTCACCGGGTTTCTCAGCGCCGGGCGGGTAATCCAGGTGATGGCTGAGTTCGGCACCCAACGCGCGCTTGATCAGCGCCTTCTTGAAGGCCATCGAGGCGGCATTCACCGCCTTGGCGCTCATCGGACTGCTGGCAAACTGGTCAATGAGTTCCTTCGGAATCTTGGGTAGCGTCGTTGCCGGTTTCTTCTTGCTTGTCTTGCTTGGCATACATGCTCCTTGGCGACATGGTATGCCTCACATACAAAATTCCTGGCAGGTTCGCTTTACTGGTCAAGCCGGCCACCCCGCAGAGCGTGGTGGCCGTGAGTCAAGCCGGGAGGCCCGGCAATAGCGTTATGACCTTGAAGATTCCCTCCGTCGTGGAATAGAAGAATCCGAAACCGGCACAGCCGGATTCACTGGAAAT
>OFJB01000108.1_pt1 | contig 48237 bp, 37 predicted proteins | sample 1775081 | NCBI WGS metagenome assembly OFJB01 (sample SAMN08195771, study PRJEB24354) | sludge metagenome | isolation source: initial sludge from phenol fed wastewater aerobic bioreactor | place: India: Nagpur | collected 2016-06-05
TGGTTCTACCGAACCAACTTTGTTTTAATTGTTAAACTTTATATAAACCGTTCGGAACTTTTACCGGACACACATGATTCAAATTATTTTGTGTATTTTCATTCCTGAAAACTTGCACACTAAATTTGACTTAACCATAAACTGATATAAATTATGAAAAGGGTAGTACTTGTTTCATTACTGTTCTTAGTATCTGTTACACTATCCGGGCAGAAACTGTCGTCCGCCTGGGAGGAGCTTACATCGGAGGAGTTTGTAAAGGCTGTAAAGCTCTCGGAGGGGGTCTGTATTATTCCGATTGGAGTGATTGAAAAGCACGGCCAGCATCTGCCACTTGGAACGGATGTATTTACTTCAAGAGAGATTGCTTTGAGAGCCGCTTCAAAGGAGTATTCGATTGTTTTTCCCTTCTACTACACAGGGCAGATAAATGAGGCCAGGCAACAACCGGGGACAATCGCGTACAGTCCCGATATACTCTTTAGACTGCTGCAGGAGAGTTGCGATGAAATTTCCAGAAACGGGATCAAAAAGATTGTAATTTTGAACGGCCACGGAGGCAATAACAGCTTCCTGCAATATTTTTGTCAGTCTCAATTGGCTTCCAAAAAGGATTATGCACTCTTTATTTACTCTCCGGAGGTAGATCCTGAGACTCAAAAAAAGATATCTGCACTTAGAAAAAGTTCGGTTGGCGGACACGCAGATGAGGTTGAGACAAGTGTTATGATGTACATCAGGCCTGAACTGGTCAAGATAGATAGGGTAGGTACAGAGACCGGAGCCGATATGAAAAGATTAAATCTGAAAAATACATATACTGGAATCTGGTGGTATGGAAAATATCCGAATCATTATGCGGGAGATGCCCCCGGTGCATCTGCCGAAATAGGTGAAATATCTGTGATTCAGAAAATTGATCAGCTGAGCGAAATGCTTAAGGCAATAAAATCCGATGAAGCTACAATAGAGTTGCAGAACAGGTTTTACGATGAATCGGCTGCTCCTCTCAAAACAAAACCTAAAAAATAGATTTGGTTATGAAAATTAAACAGATATTCAGTTTCATCATAACTCCAATTATTGTACTCTACATCCTTTTCAATGTACAGCTTGACCCATCCAATCCTAAGGTTACTCACACCTTTTGTGTAGCTCTGTTAATGGCTGTCTGGTGGATAACCGAAGCCCTTCCGCTGGCTGTTACCTCTCTTTTGCCCGTAGCACTCTTTCCTCTGCTCGGGATTATGGACGGAAAGACGGTATCCGCAACATACTTCAACGATGTGATATTCCTTTTTATGGGAGGATTCCTTGTTGCTCTTGCGATGGAGCGTTGGAATCTGCACAAGAGGATAGCCCTGAGAATTCTATGCATGACCGGAGTGAGTCCTGCTTTAATTCTGCTCGGTTTTATGCTGGCCTCCTTTATGCTCTCCATGTGGATTTCAAATACAGCCACTGCAATGATGATGATACCGATTGTAATGTCGATAATCAAGCAGCTGGAGGAGTTTATGAGTCAAAAAAGCACATCCAAATTCAGTATCGGACTTTTACTCGGGATTGCTTACAGTGCTTCGGTAGGCGGAATAGCAACACTGGTTGGTACTCCGCCAAATCTGTCGCTTGTAAGGATCTTTCACATATATTTCCCAAACATGCCGGAAATATCCTTCTCCAGTTGGTTGATTTTTGCTCTGCCACTAGCTTTAATACTATTTATCATAATATGGTTGTTTCTCTATCTTTTATATAAACCAAAAACAGAGGATTGGACTCCAATTGATAAGGATACTTTTCATAAGCATCTTTACGCAATGGGTAAACCTAAATATGAAGAGAAGTGGGTATTTGTTGTATTTGTTCTGCTGGCGCTTTTATGGATATCCAGAGCAGATCTTGCCCTTGGATCGGTAGTTATAAAGGGTTGGAGTTCTCTCTTCCCCAATAGCAATTACATAAACGATGGAACAGTTGCCGTATTTATGGCCCTGATTCTGTTTATAATTCCATCAAAACAGGAGAGGGGGAAGAGAATTATGGATTGGGAGGTGGCAAACAGACTTCCCTGGAGTATCCTGCTATTGTTTGGAGGAGGCTTTGCACTGGCAACAGGATTTAAAGAGTCCGGACTCTCTCTCTGGTTTGGTCAGCATTTGGAGAGCCTAACCACAATACATCCGATTCTGATAATTCTTTCAATCTCGCTGGTAATGACATTCCTTACGGAGTTGACCTCAAATACAGCTGTTACCGAAATGGTTCTGCCGATACTGGCGGGAATTGCGATAACTTCGAATATTAATCCGATGTTGTTAATGGTACCTGCTACCCTTTCGGCCTCAATGGCATTTATGCTTCCTGTGGCAACACCGCCAAATGCAATTATTTTTGGCACGGGCCGGATTACAGTGTGGCAGATGGCCAGGACAGGCTTTATTTTAAACCTTATCGGAGCTGTTATTATAACACTTATGACATATTACTGGGGAGGCTTTGTCTTCAATATATGATTTTAACAAATTTATTCAAATGAGATCCGATCAAAAGAGCAGAAAAGAGATTTTAAAGCCAATAATTTCGGTTTTCCTGGTTGGAGTTGCCGGAATTTCAATTCCACCCCTGAGGGGGTTATTTTTAGGGCTTACCTTCTTCATCCTGATTGCCGGATTCCTTCTATTGCTTTTAAACGATGGAAACGGCAGGCGAGGGCAGATTTTCTTTATTTCGGTTATCATCCTAACCTTTTTTCTTGAAGTTGCAGGAGTAAAGAGCGGGCAGATATTCGGAGTGTATGCCTATGGAGATAACCTTGGCCCGAAGCTGCTGGAGACGCCGCTTATAATCGGATTTAATTGGGCTATTTTGGCCTACTCTTCATCGACAATCGCTCGGGGAGTTATTGGAAGTCTACTTCCTGCGAAGGGGCGAACTGTAGCAAAGATTTCTGTTGTGTTTACTGCCTCTTTAATAATGGTTCTCATAGATATTATACTTGAGAGAGTTGCCCCGCTTGCCGGTTTCTGGAGCTGGCAGGGTGGTATTGTTCCGGTTAGGAACTATGTAGCGTGGTTTGTATCTGCCATTATTATAAATTCAGGCATTGTACTCTTTGAAATCGATACCAAAAACAGGGTGGCAGTTCCACTTATACTGGCGATGACTCTATTTCTTACAATCACCTATATGATTCTGATTTTATATCCATAATCACATTTAGCTATGATGATAAAAGCCAGCCATCACAAAGTAATATTCGGGATTTTTAAAATTTATACGCGGTTCTCAATTGCCTTGAATTTTAAAAAGGTTGAGCTCATAGGGTCGTTACCTCAATCAGAGAGATCAATTCTGCTTATTGCCAACCATTTCAGCTGGTGGGATGGGTTTATTGCGCTCTATCTCAATATGAAATTTATAAAGAAACGCTTCTATTTTATGATGCTGGAGGAGCAGCTTAAGAGGTTCTGGTACTTTAAATTCACAGGGGGTTTTTCTGTGAAAAAAGGGAGCAGGAGCGTGATAGAATCACTAAATTATGCTTCGGATCTGTTGAAGGATAGACGTAATATGGTACTTATTTTCCCACAGGGGGAGATCCAGACATCACATTTAATGGAGTTCAGGTTTGAACAGGGAGTTTCGCGTATTGTTGACCGTGCAGGTGCGGGGAGTTCAATCCTTTTACTTGTAACGCTACAGGACTACTTCTCCAATAAGAAGCCCTCACTCTACTGCTATATAAAAGAGGCGCAGCCAACCGATACTATTGAGCAGATATGCTCTCAATACAACGACTTTTACCGAAGCTGCCTCGCACAACACATTAACCTTAAAAAATGAGCGCTATTATTACCATATTAATTGTATTTGTTGGCATAGAGCTCATAGTCTCATTGAGTAATCTGCTGCTTTACTCACCGTTCAGTAAAAAAGGCAATGGTACACAATCGGACAGATTGGTATCGGTGCTTATTCCTGCCAGAGATGAGCAGGAGAACATCGGAAAGCTATTAAACGACCTTGCTCTGCAGAGTTACATTAATTATGAGGTGGTTGTTTATGACGATATGTCGAGGGACTGCACACCTCAGATTGTAGAGGAGTTCCGTTCTAAAATAGCTAATCTGAAATTGATAAAAGGCGGGGAGTTGCCTATTGGTTGGCTTGGTAAAAATTTCGCCTGCTTCTCCCTTTCAAAAGAGGCCAAAGGAGATTATCTGCTTTTTTTGGATGCCGATGTAAGGGTTGGAAGCAATATGCTTGAAAGGGTTATTAACTATCATCAAAAGAGAAAATTAAACCTGCTCTCTATATTTCCCGTACAAATAATGAAAAGTGTGGGAGAGCGGCTCACTGTGCCACTAATGAATCAAATTTTACTATCCCTGCTCCCCCTTCCTTTGGTTAGAATCTCTTCAAGGCCTTCATTATCAGCGGCAAATGGTCAGTTCATGCTCTTCGACAAAGTCTCATATTTTGAACTAAATCCGCATTTTGAGTTAAGAGTGTCGCGCGTTGAGGATATTGATTGTGCAAGATTGTTCAAAAAGAGGGGGAGATCAGTTGCCTGCCTGCCCGGGAGCAGGGATATAGAGTGCCGGATGTACTCCGGATTGAGGTCGGCAACCGATGGATTCTCAAAAAATATCGTGAGAATGTTCGGCAACTCTCCTCTTGCTGCATCTCTTTACTGGGGTCTCTCTATCTCCGCAATAGTTGTTCCGGTATCTGCCCCCTCTAAAGAGGGAGTAGCACTGCTTGTTTTGCTGCAATTAATGGTAATTATTACAATATCTGCCCTGAGCAGGCAAAATATAGTACTGAACATAATATCATTTGTACCGCGCCAGTTTATACTGGGCTACATAATTTTTAAATCGGTTATAAACTCAAAAAGAGGAAATTTAATATGGAAAGGAAGAAATATATATTGACTCTTCTCTTTTTACTTCTGTTTGCATCTGCCCTCGCTAATGGAGGGGCTTCAAACAGATCGTTGATATATAAAGCCTACATTTCTGGAGAGATGACTCTTTGGAAAGGGGTTGTGGACAAAATGCAGATTAACTTGAAACCGGAACCGGACTATCTGTTGGAACTGCTTAACTATCAATATGGATATATTGGATGGGCTCTTGGAAGCGGAAATAAGAGCGAGGCAGAAAAATATCTGCAGAGGGTTAAAAATAACCTGAATCTTTTAAAATCTAAAACAGGAGAGACCTCGATGACCCTTTTTTATGCATCGGTTATTAACTCATTCTCAATTCCATTTAATAAATTGAAAATTGCTCATTACGGTATGGAGAGTCTTGAGTTAGCTGAGAGGTCGCTGGAGAGAGATGCTGCCAACCCCTATGCAAATATGCAATATGCCAGTTGTTATTACTATATGCCGGCAATATTCGGGGGCTCGAAGAGTACGGGTCTTCTCTACTACTCCAAGGCAAGAAAATATATGGAGCTCTCTTCATATGATAATAATGAGGACTGGAATTATCTTAGCCTGTTGGTGCAGATTGCACAGGTATACGCAGATCTCAAAAAATATGAGGAGGCTCTGGATATATACAGGTTGATTCTTAAGCGTGAGCCGGGATTTGTTTGGGTGAAAAATGAGCTTTACCCGAAGGTTTTGAAGAGAAAAAAATAGAATATAGAGATAATAAAAATATACTTATGAATAAAAAGGTTGTAATTGTTGGGGCTGGACTCGGCGGACTCGCGACTGCCCTGCGACTGTCAGTAAATGGCTATGAAGTAGAAATAGTTGAAAAACACTCTACTGCCGGTGGGCGCTTAAACCAGATTAAGAAGGATGGATTTACATTTGACACAGGGCCGAGTTTTTTCAGCATGTCCTATGAATTTGAGAAGTTTGCAAGCGACTGTGGCATTAAACTTCCATTTGAATATTTCGAACTGGATCCCCTCTACTCTGTTCACTTCAGAAACAGAAAGAAGCCGTTTCATCTGTATAAAAATATTGACAAGCTTGCAGAGCAATTCAAAGAGATTGAGCCCAATTTTAAAGAGAACTTTGAAAAGTATATCGGGAAAGCTGAGGCCCTTTTTAAGGATACTGTCGATTTGGTGATTAAAAGAAATTTTGATTCTGTTCTCGACTATTTTCTAACATTGGCAAGAGTTAATCCATCGCATCTCCCTGTCTTGTTCCGTTCGTTCTGGCAACAGGTAAAGCTCTATTTTGACTCGGAGGAGGCATCACAGATTCTGTCGCTTGTCGCTTTTTTCCTGGGCAAAACGCCTTTCGATACTATGGCCGTATATACATTGTTGTCATACACCGAATTCCGGTACGACGGTTACTATAATGTAAGCGGTGGAATGTACAAGATTACCGAAGGTCTGGTAGAGGAGCTTACAAAAAGAGGAGTTAAGATCCATTACAATACCGAAATAAAGGGTTATAGCAGCTCCCCAAAAAGGTTGGATTCTGTTATTGACTCTACAGGAGAGGAGTGGAAGGCAGATATTTTTATTATAAATGCCGATGCACCATTCTTCTCGGGTTCTGTATTGGGCGACGCAAAATACTCAGCAGATAGTTTAAAAAAGATGGATTGGACAATGGGCTATCTGACATTTTATGTAGGAATTGACTGCAAACTTCCGGATGTTAACCACCACAACTACTACCTTGGTGCAAACTATTCAGAATATGCCGAGAAGATTAAGAGGGAACTTACAAGTTCAGAAACTCCTTACTACTATGTTAATGTTCTTTCAAAACATAATAGGGAGTGTGCTCCCGAAGGATGTGAGAGTCTGTTCTTTGTATGTCCGGTACCTAATCTGCTTTACAAAGATAATTGGGATGACCGTGAAGAGTATTTCTCGAAAATAGTCAATGACTTTTCGGCCAGAACAGGTGTAGATATAAATTCACATATAGTAACAAAGAGTATTCTTACGCCGGAGGAGTGGAGAGATACCTTTAACCTCTATATGGGTAGCGGACTGGGGCTCTCCCACAAGTTTTCCCAGATTGGAGGATTACGTCCCACAAACAGACACTCAAAGTACAATAATACATTTTTTGTTGGAGCTTCAACAGTGCCGGGAGCCGGACTGCCAATGGCAATCATCAGCTCCAAGCTTGCTGCCGAAAGAGTAATGTCAAAAAAGTAGGGGGAAAAGAAAGGTTACAATAAATGTCCACACTACATATACGGGCAGATATGTTGCAATCGATCTTCCCACTTCCGATATATCGGCTCTGTTTGTAATTATCCGGAAAAGGTGCGCGGTAACTATGATGAGATTTATCAGAATGAGCAGATTTGCACCAAGAACAGCTGTTCTGTTTGGCGAAAATCCCCACTCCGATATTCTGAACAGTATCGCCGAAAGGGCAACGCTGTTTACAATAATTGTAACAACAGAGAGCGTGAGAAGAATTGCTATGCTGCTCTTTTTTATCTTCTTACCGCTCTTTTCTGCAATCGAGAAAAATATAAGTGCCATAACCCCTACAAGAAGTAAGTTGAAAATCATTAAAAAATCACGGTTATTGTATGGGTCGTTACCGGAAACGAAGATTGCAACCAGGAATACGATTAACATAATAACCACAATCGGGCTGAATATCCCGGCAATCACCGGGGAGACCCTGCCCACAAGCTGAGGGTTGTTTTGTGTCAAAATTGTAGCGAGAATAGGGGTGGCACACAATCCAAACACAGCTATGTAGTCGAAATAGAAGTTTTCTATTTTAATACCTATAATCTGAAATAGTCCGATTGTAATTCCAGTAAGAATTCCTCCGGCAATCAGAATCATTGCCGACATAACGAGAAGCTCCCCGTTATATTTAAGATACGCCAGCCTCTTCTCTCTGTTTTTAAAATCGCCAATAAATGAAAAACCTGTTACAGCCCATAGGAAGAGTGTAAGGTGAATTGTCGATAATATAACAAGGTCACTTTTAATAGATGTATCAAATGTGTTTATAAATATTGCTCCAGCTAAGAACAGACCGTATATCGAATATACAGCCCTTTTGCTTAAGTTGTTCTTGACAGAAAAGTAGAGTGTTAAGAATGGGAGAACCACGAACGAAAGGTTTCTCGGAAAGAAGAACTCCTCTCTGATTCCGGCAATCACTGGCAGTTTTGCGATAAAATAGGCAAGGATAGTTCCGATCGAGAGAATTATTATATCCTCTTTAGAGATCTGCACTGAGTTTTCACTCTCAGTATTAAGCCTCTCATTCCAGGCCTCTACAAGAGGGGTTCCTGCAAAATCGGCATAGATTGTATTAAACTCTTTTTTGAACAGGTTTCTGTTCGATCTGTAAAGTCTCTCCATCTGAACAGGGTCAGTAATTGACTTAATAATTTGATCTTTCATAATATTTGTTTTTAATAGTACTTTTAAATTCAAAGTAAGCTGGCAAAAAAAATCAGGATAATCTTCCCGATTTGATTATGTTTTCGAGTGCCTTTAAGTGTTCGTTGAATGCATTACGGCCCTCTTTTGTAATGTAATAACGTGTATTTGGTTTCTTTCCGACAAAAGATTTCTCAATTCCAATAAACTCCTCTTTCTCAAGAGCTTTGATGTGGCTTGCAAGATTACCGTCGGTTATATCCAACAGCTCCTTGAGAGAGTTGAAATCGAGTGTATCATTAACCAGCAGGGCTGACATTATGCCCAGCCTTATCCTGCTTTCAAAAGCCTTGTGTAATCCCTCAACCGCTATCTTCACTTTTCGTACTTATAATGCATATAAATTCCGTAAACTATATTTACAAAACCAAATCCTAATACCCATATCACAAGACTATAAGGTATAAATATAAATCCTGCGACTCCCAGGATTATTTGTGTAATCCCCAGATATCTCACTTCGCTGAGAGTCAACCTTCCAGCTCCGAATAGTGCAAGCCCGTAAAAGATTAGTGATACCGGAGCAACTAATCCGACAAGGTTTTTAAATATAAATATGATAATTAAGATACCTCCTGTTGCAAGTGGTACAGACATATTAGCCAGTAGCCTTCTGGAGGAGTTGTTCCATAATTTTTCTCCTCTTTTAGATGCATTTCTGCCGGACAGGAATACAACTGTGGCAAGGGCCAATACCAATATTGAGATTGCAACTAATATAACATTAACAACATCTGTATCATGATTATCTGCACCGGATGGTATGTAATCGATCGAATCGGGATTAAATCCAAATACGCTGTAGGCAATAAATGCTCCTGCGATAGCATATATCCCCGAAAGAACTCCTGCAAGCCCTGAGAGAGAGAGGAATCTTGAAGATCGCTCCATCATTTCACGGATATCCGATAAATCTTTAATGTACTCTTTTTCTTCTTTCATTGAAAGTACTTTTTTTTGCAAAGTAAAATTAATATTTTATTATCTGCAAATATTTATCGGGAAATTATGTTTTCAGATAAAAAGAGTTGGTTGGCATAGATATTAAAATTGTGTACAGAATAATATATTGCATTTGTCCGCAGAAAAATATATTTGCACAACCCAAATCTTAATTCCAAAATAATGAAAATGAGTATTTATCCTGTTATTGCAGTATCACTTCTTTTTTTATCCTGTCTTAAGGAGGACAACAATAACGGAAATAATTCAAACACCGATACAACTCCGGTTATAAGTTCAATTTCCCCTTTAAGCGGGGTTGTGGAATCAAATGTTACTATATATGGTTCAAATTTTAGTGCTACTGCCGCATCCAATACAGTAAAATTTAACGGGACACCAGCTACCGTGCAATCAGCCTCTGAAACTCAATTGTCGGTCACAGTGCCAGTCGGAGCTACATCAGGTCCGATAACCGTTACAGTAGGTAGTTCAACAGCAACCTCTTCGTCGAATTTTACAGTAATAAGTTCAACTGCTCCGTCTATTACATCATTCTCTCCGGAGAGCGGAGAGGTTGGAGAGAGTGTGACAATTGAAGGTAAAAACTTTAGTAGCGTAGCAACTGAAAACATCGTAACATTTAACGGTAGTGCGGCAATTGTAACATCTGCATCAGCGACCAAGCTTGTTGTAAAAGTTCCGGATGGGGCAACTACCGGTGCAATTTCTGTAAAAGTGGGGGAGGCAAATGCTACATCTTCATCTCTTTTCACTGTGTTAAGTTCATCAACTGATATTGCTGTTACATTCTCCGGAAGTTCTGTAACAATAATAAATCCCTATAAAGATAAAGGAGTAACGGTCAATGTGACAGGAGCCGATGTGGTTATTATATCGAACATGGCTTCTGCTGAATTTAACTGTATTCTGAGTGGGTCTACAACAGAGGGATCTGTTAAGATATATAGCGACTATAAGTTCAAACTGCTTCTGAGCTCAGTATCGATAACTAATAGCGATGGACCGGCTATCAATATACAATCCTCAAAACAGGCAAATATTATATTACAGACAGGTTCTTCGAATAAGTTATCAGATGGTGCAGCCTATGCAGCATCCACTGAAGATCAAAAAGGCACTCTGTTCAGTGAAGGGCAGATGATATTTTCGGGTGCAGGGACTCTTGAGATAGCCTCGCTCTCTAAACATGCAATATGCAGCGACGACTATATTCAGGTAGATAATGGTAATATTACGGTGACCAAATCGGTTGCCGATGCAATCCACGCAAATGATTACTTCTTAATGAACGGTGGAGTGCTGAACCTGACATCTTCGGCAGATGGGATTGAGTGCGAATCGGGTTATATAGAGATAAGAGGTGGCTCTCTTACGGTTAATTGTGTAGATGACGGAGTAGTTACAACATATAGCGGCACCGATGCCGCAATAACTCCCTATATTTCGATTACAGGTGGCACAATAGGGATTACTACTTCAGGAGAGAAGGGATCTGCAATAAAGAGCGAAAGCCAGACTTTTATAAACAACACATCTGCAATTACACTGAAAGTCTCAGGAAGGGCCTCAAAGGGTATTAAAACAGGCAAAGACTTGACGATTACAGACTGTAATATTACTGCTACAACATCGGGAGCTGCATTCTACGACTCATCCGAGGCAGATATCGCCTCATCTGCAGGAATAAACTGTGACGGGAATCTGCTTATTTCGGCCGGTACTATTACAATAACTAGCTCCGGAAGTGGTGGAAAAGGTATAACTGTAGACGGAACAATGACTCTTAACGGAGGTAATATAACAATTACAACTTCCGGTGCGGCTTATAAATACACAGCATCTCTTACTACCGAACCAAAAGGGATCAAGAGTGACGGATCGTGTACCATAAACGGAGCAAAGCTTATAATATCCTCGAATGACGATGGAATAAAATCGGAAAACTCTATTGTTGTCAATAGCGGCAGTGTAACCATAACAAAATCTATTGAGGGGATTGAGGCGCCAAAAATCACCCTGGCAGGAGGATCGGTAAGTGTGGTCTCTTCCGATGATTGCCTTAACGGTACATATGGTAACGGAGGAGAGAATAATGACGGCAGCCTTATTACCCTTTCGGGGGCGACTGTTTCACTTAGCGCAACTACAGGAGATGCCCTTGACAGTAACGGAAGTATATCCATGACGGGAGGAACCGCAATAGTCCAGGGACCTCAATCTTCGCCGGAGGTTGCTATGGACTATAACGGGACCTTTACTCTCAGCGGTGGATTGCTGATTGCGTCAGGCCCTAATTCAGGAAATATGATTCAGAATGTGAGCAGCTCTTCGACTCAGTATACAGTACTCGTTAAATTCAGCTCTACAGTCTCCGCAGGGACACTTATTTCAATCCAAAATTCATCGGGAACTACTCTGTTGACATATGCTCCGGCAAGAACAGCATACTATATCGTATACTCATCCTCCTCGCTCCAGAGTGGAGGTAGTTATAAGATATACACAGGAGGTTCCTGTACAGGAGCAACCGTTACAAATGGGCTCTATTCAGGAGGAACTTATAGTGCCGGAACACAAAAAGGATCATTTACACTATCCTCTAAAGTATCAACTGTTACAATGTAAATTTCTCCTTAAGCAAACCCACTTTGTAAGCCTCCAGGAGCTGTTTGAGATCTACTATCTGCTCTTTGAGGCTTTTTCCTATGTCGGTGTCTCTTACCATCTTGCGATTTGAGGTAAAGTCTATTACACTGGTTTCCGATATGATGTCAAGTCCCTCTTCGATAGCCTTCTGTTTATTCTCGAATGGTTCGTGCTGTACCAGCTGCATTCCGTGTGAATTGTAGATAAGTGTAAATCCGGCAATTCCGGTCTCCTGCTGGTAAGCTTTTGAGAAGCCCCCGTCGATGACGAGTAATTTCCCCTCAGCCTTGATAGGGGACTCCCCTTTGGCTGTCTTGACCGGAATGTGACCATTAACTATGTGAGAATACTGGTCATTTACTCCGAACTCCTTTAGAATCATATTGCAGATCTCCTTACTGTCCTTCAGGTAGTAATAGTTGCCTTTTGTCTCTTTATGGAGCTCCTTCTCCGTAGTGAAATACCTTTCGAATGTTGCCATCTTATTTTTGTCGAAAGGTGGAGAGTATGGACCGCACCACAGGTACCACATAAAATCGAGACTGTACTGTTTGAAATCGTGCTCTCTGTCGCCAAAGTAGGCAAGCCTTACCAGTTGATCGATTTTATCGAATAGGGCTTTGCCGGCTAACTCCTCTCCGCAGATATTAATGCTCTTGAATGATCCGTCTTTATTGAGAGGAACCGATCCGTGGTAAAGCAGATTTGAATTTCGAACGAGGTATAAAGAACCGTTGGAGTAGAGCTTTTTTATATGTCTGCTGAACTTCTCGCTGTTCTGGAAATTCTGGATAAGCTTCTCCACCACCTCCTGCTCCTCTTCGGTGAGGGTATACGGGTCAGTGGGATTGATAGTAGGAAAATTTTTGTCTCTCAACTCATATTCTGTCCCGTTGAGATTAATTGTTCCCTTTTCATAATTCACAAGGTGAAGGAGCATTCTGTCGTCCATTTCGAAAGATGGATTACGTTTAATGATCTGACCCTCAAGTTTGAACTGAATTATTGATATAGCCTTGTGCATTTGAGAGAGCAGTCTGATTTGCTTCTGTTTGATTTTGCCTTCGGAATCTCCGAGCTTTGGTTTAAAGATTGTACAAGGGTCATCGTGATACTCATCCATTGCAAATGTGGCGAGCGGCAGCAGATTGATGCCGTATCCCTCCTCAAGAGTCTCCAGATTTGCATAGCGAAGCGCAATTCTAAGAACATTTGCCATACAGGCTTCGCTCCCCGCTGCCGCTCCCATCCACACAACATCGTGATTGCCCCACTGTATGTCTACATTGTGGTATTCACAGAGCAGGTCCATGATCAGGTGTGCGCCTGGACCCCTGTCATATATGTCCCCCACAACGTGCAGGGAGTCTATGGTGAGTCTCTGTATAAGGTTGCAGATTGCAATTATGAAATTATCTGCACTTCCGGTAGAGACAATTGTCTCGATAATCGAACTTGTATATGCCTGTTTATTTGGTTCTGATCCACTCTCGTGCATCAACTCCTGAATTATGTATGAGTACTCGGCAGGGAGTGCCTTTCTGACTTTCGAACGGGTGTATTTTGAGGAGACATTACTGCACACTGCCACTAACTTAATCAGAACTGCTTTATACCAGTCGTTGATCTCCTTTTCACTCCTCTTGATGAGTCTGAGTTTGCTCTCAGGATAGTAAATGAGTGTGCACAGCTCCCTCTTTTCACTCTCTCTGAGCTTATGCCCGAAAATCTCCTCAACCTTTTTCCGGATAACACCCGATGCATTTCTTACAACATGGTCAAATGCATCGAACTCTCCGTGAAGGTCTGTGATAAAGTGTTCAGTTCCCTTGGGCAGATTCAAAATTGCCTCAAGATTGATAATTTCGCTGCTTGCAGCCGATATAGTCGGGAAATCTCTCGAGAGTAGTTCGAGATATTTTAAATCTTTCATAGTCTGTTCCGGTTTAAAGTTGTCCGGTATTCTCCAAATATTTATTAACAACCATAAGTCCAATTAGTTTTTCGATTTTACGATTTCTGAACTGATTGACATATGCATTGGCATTCCGAATAATAGATAGCGCTTCATCCTCGTGTTCAATATAGTAGTTAAGTCTCTCTTCGAGGTCTGAGAAGTCGGGTTTTATTGAGACATAGTGGTAATTTGGAATCAGTGTCCCGTCCATAAACCATGTTTCATATGGTGGTTCTGACATAACTGCAAGCGAGTTTGAACTCATCACCCACTTTAAATTAGATGCTACATCGTTCCCATTCAGACAGAGAATGAACTTATATTCGAGATGTTCATCAATAGGCATGGGTTTGACCAGCCACTCCGGATGCGACGCCAACTTGGCATTTGTATTTCCAAGATTGCACATCGGATGGTTAAAATAGAGTTCCCAGAACTTGATTCTGTGAGGTTGGTCTACAAATGCTCTTCCCACAAGCATACTCTTTTTGGATGAGAAGCCTCTCCTGTCATTCACAAATGTAAAGTGCCTTACCTTAACAAGCGGTAGCAGTACAGAGTTGGTGTTATCACCCTTCACAGGCCTGCTCTTGACAAACGAAGGTGTGAGCGGAACATGAGTAATATCGCCGAAAAGGAATCCGGCCCTGAATTTTTTTGAAAAATATTTTGTGTGATAATAGGAGTCCAGTACATACATGCTTTTTGACTTTCTTCCATTGATTATCGCATTCAACTTGATTCTTCCGAAATCTACACATTCACTGCCGTCGGGAGCAGTTTCGCAAGGCAGAACCGTACCAGGATTGAGTCTGTTATAGTAATTGACGCGTTTGATAACCATCTCTTTTTGAGCATTGTCAAGCCTTTCGAAGAGGCTAAGTCTCCTTTTGAGAGTAATACGATATATGAATGCAGGCATTATATACCCGATAATGTTTATTGCATAGTAGCCGAACCTGCTGTTCCTGTGTTTTCTGTAGCGAAAAAAATAGAGAATATCCGACATTGATTGATAAGTTATCCGTCCGAATTAAAATATCGATAAAATTATGGAATAAATTTGAATTATCTGCCATAACCATTGTGAAGTAAAAAGAATATCTTTGTAAGTAACGAATAACTAACAACTGTGAAAATTTCAATCTATGGCAAAAAAATTTAAGTTTTCTCTGCCCTGGCAGATCTTTACCGGGATAATCCTGGGTATCATTGTCGGAATAATTGCACCTGAGTACACAAATTACACTAAATGGCTTGGCGATCTCTTTTTGAGAGGTCTGCAGATGGTTGTGATTCCTTTGGTATTCAGTGCCCTGATTATGGGAGTATCGAGTATCGGAAAGAGCTCCGACCTGGGTAGAATTGCAGGAAAAACTTTTTTATATTATGTGACTACAACACTGATAGCCATTATAGTAGGCCTGTTGTTGGTAAATTTCTTCAAACCGGGTGTAGGACTCGATTTCCAGCTTAAAGAGAGTGTCGATTCTATTGCCTCTACAAAGGTCTCTTTCGTTGACCAGCTACTCTCCATAGTTCCAAACAATATTGTAAAATCAATGGCGAACGGAGAGATGCTTCCTGTTATTTTCTTCGCCATACTTTTCGGATATTTCATTACCGTGTCGGCCGATAAAACCAGAGAGATGCTCACTGATTTCTTTAACGGGACATACGAAGTGATGATAAAAATCACATTCCTTGTAATTCGTTTTGCACCCATAGGACTGTTCGGAATAGCATCTTCGGTGGTTGGTAAACAGGCAGGAAATCCGGAGGCGATAGCCTCTCTTTTCGGAAGCCTCGGGATCTATGCTGCAATCATTGCAGGCGGGTGTTTAATACACGGACTCGGGATACTGCCGGCTATATTTCTTCTGCTTACAGGAAAGAATCCATTTACTTTTTTGAAGCAGATGGGTACCGGTCTGCTCACAACTTTTGCAACTGCATCATCTGCGGCATCATTGCCTATCAATCTTAAAGATATACAGGAGAAAACAGGTATCTCAAGAAAAATTGCCAGCTTTTGCCTGCCTCTCGGAAACACAGTAAATATGAATGGAACTGCACTATTTGAGAGTGTTACGGCCATTTTTATTGCACAAGTATATGGAATCGACCTTACTCTGGGACAACAGATCGTGATTATTCTTACAAGTCTTCTAGCTGCGATTGGAGCGGCAGGGATTCCTCTTGCGGGACTCGTTATGCTTGCTGTAGTTCTCAATTCCGTCGGACTTCCGTTGGAGGGTATCGGCATTGTCCTGGTAGTGCAGCAACCGCTCGATATGATAAGATCGGCGGTAAATGTGTGGGGCGATCTTACAGGCGCTGCAATAGTAGCAAAAAGTGAAGGAGAGAAATTAAATCTATAATATTGATGGAGGCTAAATTTATCTGCCCTCAATGCGGGGCAACGTATCCGGCAAATGAGCCGTTGTGGAGGTGCGAATGTGGTAGTTATCTCGATCTCGACTATCATCCGGTATTTAAAAAAGAGAGTGTTCTTCCGGTTAACTCTGTGTGGAGATACAGTTCGGTTCTTCCACTTGACAATCTTGAGAATGCTGTGTCGTTTAACGAGGGGATGACCCCTCTTACGGACCTTAATGTATCCGGTGTGAAGATGTTGGCAAAACTTGACTATATGATGCCATCGGGCTCTTTCAAAGACAGGGGGGCTTCACTTATGATAAGCCGATGTAAGGAGCTTGGGATTGAGGAGATAGTTGAGGACTCTTCGGGTAATTCTGCCTGTGCCATTTCGGCTTACTGCGCAAGGGCCGGGATTAAGGCAAACATATATATGCCGGCCGGTAACTCTTCGGCAAAATCGGTCCAGGCAAAAGCCTATGGAGCAGATCTTCATTTGATACCCGGAAATAGAATAGATGTGGCAAATGCTGCAGTTGCAGCCGCAGAAAACACCTACTATGCTGCTCATGCATGGAATCCCTATTTCCTACATGGGACCAAAACCGGAATATATGAGATTGTAGAGCAATTAGGTTGGAGCGCACCTGACTATCTGTTTATCCCTGTGGGAAGCGGTTCGCAGATTATCGGCGCATATCTCGGTATTCAGGAGATGATTGCATCGGGGATCATTAAAAGCACTCCGAGACTTATGGCTGTTCAGAGCGACAAATGCTCTCCTCTTAAAGATTTTATTGAGGGAAGAGAGACTGTTATAACTCCTGGAAATCCAACCATTGCCGAGGGAATATCAATCCATAAACCAGTAAGATTGAGGCAGATAATTGAGGTTGTTCGGAAGAGCGGCGGCGATTTTATAACCGTAAGCGACGAAGAGATAATTGAGTCCCAAAAGCTATGCAGCAGAGAGGGGATTTATATAGAGCCTACATCTGCAAGTGCGGTTGCCGCAGCTGTACAGTGTGCTCCTCGCTTCCGGAAAGAGGACAAAGTTGTTGTTTCGCTAACCGGAAGCGGGCTAAAGAGCACATCCGCAATAGAAAAGTTAATTAGTTAAAGTTGTATCGGAACCCGGATTATTCAGGAGGTCCTGAACAATTTTAGTTACACTTCGAAAATCGATCTTTCCGGAGCTCATCATCGGAAGATCTCTCATAACGATAAAATGACGGGGCAGTGCTATATTCGGTAGTTCACTGCCCATCTTTTTGAGCAGATCCTGTTTATCTACCTCAATTGTTACAGTTGCTACAATTGCGGCACCCTTCTTCTCATCGCTCACATCTACCACACAACAGGAAACCCCCAGCGGGAGATATTTTTCAAGGGTGTTTTCCACCTTTACCAGTGATACCATCTCACCGCCAATCTTTACGAATCTTTTGAAACGTCCGGCATGCCAGAGGAAGCCATCATTATCAAAGTAGCCCATATCGCCTGTGTTGTACCAGCCATCCTTTACAGCTTCGGCTGTAAGTTCAGGATCATTGTAGTACCCCTTCATGACAAGATCTCCCTTTACCATTATTTTGCCTGTCTCCATGGGTTTGCACTCCTCTCCTGTCTCAAAATTCTCGATTTTTACCTTTACATTAGGAATCACTTTGCCTGTACTTCCAGGTCTGTTAAACCTATGAGAATTTACAGATATCACAGGTGATGTTTCGGTGGCACCGTAACCCTCAAGCAGCACAACACCGTGTTTTTTAAGAAATCCCTCTCTGAGAGAATCGGGACATTTATCTGCACCGGAAACCATAATTCTTACACTGCTGAAGTCGCCCGGTTCCGATTTGTGGAGATATCCCCAGAAAAAACTAGGGGTGCCAACCATTATTGTAGGGCGATGCTCTCTGGCTATATTGCAGATTGTTTGAAAATCGAGCGGGTTGGAGTAACACACCATTGTGAGTCCATAAGTTAGCGGAACCCAGAGATTTACAGTTAGTCCGAAAACGTGGAAAAATACAAGATTGGCAAGGAGCACATCGCTGTTGGATAGGTCGATGTAGTCACCAAAACTCTCAATATTTGAACCGATGTTTTTATGCGACAACTGCACTGCTTTGGGATCCTTTTCGCTACCACTGGTAAACAGGATTGCTGCAGTGTCATCGGAGGATCCTTTGTGAACCAGATTTTTTAGAATAGGCAGAGGGAGTTTAGACTTAAGTGCGGCAGATATTTTATCGGAGGTTGTTACACTCTCCATGATATCTTCAATCATAACCATACCCTCGACAACCGGGCAATTTATTTTCTCCAACAGTGCTCTCGAGGTTATAACAGTTTTAAAGCTACATTTGCTCTGAGCATACTTCACATTCCCTTCGGCACCTGTAGAGTAATTTATCATGACAGGCGTCCTGCCGCTCATAAGTGCGGCTACGGTTGCCAGTGCGCACCCTGCACTTGTTGGAATCATTATCCCTATGAAACCCTCGTCATAAATTCTGAACTTATTGGAGAGTATTAACGAACCAATAAGGGCCGTGGAGTAGTCGACAGTTTTATTTGTGGTTTTATCGATGATGGCTGTTTTTTTACCGTTTTTCTTAGCCATCTCTATAAATCGCTGGTGTAAAATCATCGTGTGTTAATATTGTTTCTTATACGGGCGACAAATATAATCATAAAATTGAGGTAATTACAAATATGAGTGTAAATATGCCCGGTATAAACTTTGATTTTGTTGAAATATTGGCACTTATGATTTTCTGAAAAGCCCGACTAAACTTATCGCCTTTTCATGCGTCAAATGTGTGAGAAATTAAATTTATTAAAAATTACTATGAAGAAAACATTAAGCTACATTATTGCAATTGCATTAACACTCAGTTTTTCTGCCGCTTATGCACAGACTGCAACCGAAGTAAGTCACGAAATTTCAAGCTCTGTTCCTGAGCTAAGCTCCATGCATAAAGTTATTCAACCAATGTGGCACAAGGCATACCCTGCTAAAGATATCGCTACTTTGAAGGCATATGTTCCCCAAATTAAGGAGTATATGGCAGCGATTAACTCTGCAAAGCTTTCAGGAATCCTGAGAGAGAAGGAGAGTGCATGGAAAAGCGAACTGGTAAAATTCAACAAAACAGCCGATGCTTACTACAAAGCAGCCGCTGGTAGCGACGACAACGCAATGCTTGTTGCTGCCGAAGATTTCCACAAGGCTTATGAAGCAATGAACAGAGTTGTAAGACCATTCGTTAAAGAGATGGATGAGTTCCACAAAACTCTTTATGTAATCTATCATAAATCACTTCCGGAGAAGAAGTATGGAGAGATTGCTAAAGTGATGGAAACATTCGCAGCTCAGGCAGATGCAATTACAAAATATCCTCAGGAGAAACTCGAAAAGAGACTTAAGGATAAGACTCCAAAATACTATACAGTATCAAACGAGTTGAAAACAGCTGTTGCTGATATGGCTTCAGCAATGAAGGGTAATAATGATAAGAAGAAGGATGCAGCAATCGAAAATGTTCACAAGTACTACCAAAGACTTGAAGCTATTTTCGAATAACAACTAACGATGTAGGGTTTATTTCACTACAGGAACCGGCCGGATTAATTCAGCCGGTTCTTTTTATTATTAACCTTTAAGAATATTGGAAAGAGCACCATCGAGAACCGGATATCGGAAATTGTATCCGGCACATCTTATCTTTTCGTTTGATACCCTGCTCCCCTCGGTTAACATGAGAGCCATCTCTCCAAGTACAAGTTTCAGAATGAATGGAGGAACAGGTGGCAGGTATAATTTGCGATTCATACTCCTCGAAAGGGTGTTGTAAAATTCTTTCATTGTAACCTGTTCATCGGCAACGGCATTATATGCCCCCTCCATCTCCGGATCTGCGACTGCTTTTTTGTAGATTCCCGTAAGATCATCAATATGGATCCAAGGTATGTATTGAGTTCCCGGACCGGGAGCAGCTGCAGCAAAATATTTTACAGGAAGAGCCATTTTTGGCAGAGCTCCTCCCTTGCTGCTGAGGACAATTCCGGTTCTAATACAAACCACTCTGCATCCAAGCTCCTTAAAACGTAATGCACTCTCTTCCCATCTCACACATGTTTCAGCCAGAAAATCTCCGGATGGCTCAGAGCTCTCGTCGAAGATTTTGTCGGTTCTAATAGCTCCGTAATACCCTGTAGCAGATGCAGATATAAAGAGCTCTGGGTGTGTGCCCTCAAGTTTTAACCTCTCACGAAGGAAATCTGCACTCTTTACTCTGCTTTCTACTATCTCTCTTTTCCCCTCTCTGCTCCATCGAACACCCGAGATGTTCACACCGGCAAGGTGAATAATAATATCTACACCCTTTAGAGCTTCAGGGTCAATATGAGAGTTTTCCGGGTCCCAGTGGTAGCTTTTGATCGCTCCTCCACGACTCTCTCCTCGTGTTAGGAGTGAGACGCTATAGCCTGAATTTGAAAGCTCCTTTGCAAGGCTCCGGCCAATAAAACCGGTACCGCCGGTAATCAATACATTTTTCATAATTAGAATTCTACGGATATCCCGATTGTGGGTAAAATAGTTCCGCTGCTGTTCTTTATCCTCTTCATCAAATAACGCTGCTCACCGGCCGGAGCCCCGGGATTTTCAACTGTTCCTGTACTGAGTAAAATATCTGGAAATATACTCTCCCTGTTCAGCGCATTCTGAATATCGATATAGAATTTGAGTGCAAACCTCTCCCGGTAGATATCCTTGTCTATTCTTATATCGAGTTGACTGAAAGCAGGTAATCTTCCTGTATTATGAATAGAATAGTCGTAATATGCTCTACCGGATGCGTTCCAAGCCTCCACAAGAGAGGATTTATCCTCATCATAGGGTGTGTAGGGTGATCCTCCAGAGAATCGGTATTTTATACCTGCATAAAAGTTGCCGGGTAAGCGATATCCCGCTGCAAATGAGAGTAGAAAACGGTTGTCCCAGGTTTGGGCTCTCCATCCATCCTCTCCGTATCTTTTGTATAAAGACCTGTAAAGAGTAGAGGTACCGTTAAAGTTAAATTTATCGCCAATATATAATCTGGCAGATAGTTCAGCACCATATGATTTCCCATCCATATCGGATGCTACAGCCTCATTCCCCGAAGATCCGTAAACAGTACTCTTGCTAAGTAGTGGAATATTGTCATTCAAAGATCTCAGAATATTCGCGTACTTTTTGTAAAAACCCTCGAGGGTTATCTGCAGAGATGCCCCCTTTTTGTATTCAACTCCGGCAACCAGGTGATCGGATCTGGTATATTTCACTCCTCTGCTTACGAGCTCTCCGGAGTTATCGGCATAACCGAGGACTGTGTATGCCGGGAGTTGGTAAAATCTTCCTGCAGATGCGCTGATAAATGTGTTTTTGAAGAGCTGGTATGAGGCAGAGAGTCTCGGAGAGATCCTCTCCAGTGGATTCCTCATTTGTGGCGAGTAGTCGCTGCCATCGGCCCTCAATCCAAAAGTGACCGAAACCTTTTCATTTGCAGATGTGTAGTTGCCGGATGCAAAAAGGTTGTATTTAGTCAATGAGAGAGAGGTGTTGTAGTCTACTGTAACAGGGTTTTCAACAAAGATTTTCTGGAAGGTCTCATTTCGATAATGCGGAAACTCCGAACCGGCACCTGCTACAAATCTGAACTCCTGAATATTTATAATCTTCTCTACCCTTAATTTAAGCTCACTCTCGGAAGAGCGATATTTTAAGGTTAGCATCTGCGGATCATTATTCTGGTTATTAAGGTACTTTGTATTGTTGTTTCTGAGAAAACTGTTGCTGGCAATGAAGTTCCAGTAACCCGTATTGTCGTAATACCTGTAAACGGCTCCAATTGTATAAACATCCTGTTTAATAACCGGGAGATATGAGAGGATATACTCATTTCTCTCAAAGCCTCCGGTATCTTCATTAAGAGACATATTGTCCAGCGCTCCCAACCCAATAAGAGATAACTCATGCCGTTTATCAAAGCGGTGTTTTATTTTGAACTGAAGATCTGTAAATGTTGGAAGAAGAGGAAGCTTGAGCGCCTTAAAAAGGAATTGCAGATATGATACCCTTGCCGAGAGAATATATGTTGTATTGTCTGAAAATCTTCCCCCTGCATTGAGCCCGGCCTCATATGCACCTATTGTAAATTTATAGCTGTTTTTTGACAGATCGCCATCTTTTAATCTTATATCCAGTACAGAACTTAATGCATTTCCCCGGTTAACAGGAAAGGAGCCAGCATAAAAATCGGCATCTCTCACAAGGGCTGCATCGATTATTCCTACTACTCCTCCGGTTGATCCCTGAGTGCTGAAGTGGTTTATTGTAGGGATTTCAATCCCGTCAAGGTAGAACCTGTTCTCGGAGGGAGCGCCACCTCTCACGATAATGTCGTTCCTCTCACTATCCCCATTGACTGTAGCTACGCCAGGGAACGAGTTTATTACTTTAGAAATATCTCTGTTTGCACCTGGGTTTCTTTCTATCTCCTGAATAGTTATACTCTTTTGCGAAAGTGGACTCTCCTTTACTCTTCTGAATGGATCTGCTTTAGGTTTAACTGTGATTTCGCTCAATCTTAAACTCTCCTCTTCAAGTTCAATATTTACGACCTCGCCATTCACAGTAAGCATAAATTCGAATGAGAGGAACTCTCTGTAACCGAGCAGAGATGCCTTAAGACGGTGCATTCCTCCAGTAATATCTTTAAGCTCAAACCGACCGGCAGAGTCGGTCAATATATATTTATTTGAATTGTATACCGAAACAACAACCGATGTCAGAGGCTCCCTGGTCAATTTGTCTATCACCACCCCCTTTATGGAGTAACCTTTTCCCGTTTGTGCATGAATTGACTCAGCTGTAATAATGACTAACAGAATAAGAAATATACGTTTCATTTTATCGAGTTTTACCGATATAAACATACAAATATGCATTTTGTTGATAGATTTTCAACAAGCTTTGATTTATAATTATTTTGCTATATTTGAGTAAGAAACCAGCTTTATATGGATCAATACAAAAGGTTATCATTTTTAATAAGCAGGAAAATTACATCCTCATACAGCACCTCATTTTCACTTGCCACAAAAATGTTTGACAAGAGAACAGCTTTTGCAATATACAGCATATACGGATTTGTCAGAATAGCCGATGAGATTGTTGATACTTTCCACGGTTTCGACAAAGAGCATCTTCTCAATAAATTCGAGAGTGACTGTTTTGAAGCGATATCGTTAGGAATAAGTACCAATCCTGTGCTTAACTCATTTCAGAGTACTGTGAGAGAGTTCAATATATCGGATGACCTCATCAAATCATTTATTGAGAGCATGAGATATGATCTTACCTGTAATAATTACACAGGGGGCGGGCAGATAGAGAGTTACATATACGGATCGGCAGAGGTCGTCGGATTGATGTGCCTCAGTGTTTTTTGCAATGGGGATGACAAAATGTATGAAAGACTCAAAAATCCTGCAATGAAACTCGGGTCGGCTTTTCAAAAAGTTAATTTCCTGAGGGATCTGCAATATGATAATCAGGTTCTGGGACGAATATACCTTGCTGACTCAAGTGCAGAAGAGTTTGATGAAGTGCAAAAAAGGGCGATTGTAATCGATATTGAAAAGGAGTTCGACGAGGCTCTCAAAGGAATACATGAATTACCTGGAAGGGCAAAACTCGCTGTTTTTATTGCATACAGCTATTACAGAATCCTATTGAACAAGATCAGCTCTTCACCTGTTTATGTTCTCAAAAATCGCAGATTGAGCGTAAGCGACGGCAGAAAGATATATCTGCTCGCAAAATCTGTGATCTATTACAAACTTAAACTTATATGATTGAGGTTATACTTGTCGATGAGAATAACAGAGAGGTAGGCAGTATGGAGAAGATGGAGGCTCATATTAAAGGGGAGCTTCACAGAGCCGTCTCAGTTTTTATTATTAATTCGAAAGGGGAGTGGCTTTTGCAGCGCAGAGCCTATGAGAAATATCACTCTCCCTGCCTGTGGACCAATACCTGTTGCAGCCATCCGTTTCCCGGTGAGAGCGCAGAGAGTGCTGCGGCAAGGCGATTAGTCGAAGAGATGGGCATTAAGTGTTCGCTTAAAGAGCTATTTCATTTTATTTACAAGGAGGAGTTGGACAACAATCTTACCGAACACGAACTGGATTTCGTTTTTGTAGGTGTTTCCGACCATATACCAAACCCGGACTCATCGGAGGTTGACTCATGGAAATATGTAAGTTTTGATTGGTTGGAAAATGACTTTAATCAATATCCGGAGAGCTATACGGTATGGTTCGGGAAAATTTTCAGGAGGGTGAATGAGATCATTTCACAATCTCTTTTTTCTCCAGCTCCCGGCACAGTTCGGGATACCACTTTTTAAGATAATCGATGTGAGGCCTGATATCTTCAATGTTGTCGGTAGTCTTTGCAAGAGTATTGATCTGTGAGAGGTTTTCAATTGCTTTTACCGATGCTATGAGGCTTATGCTCGATTTCATTTTGTGTGAGATTGTGCCGAGTTTTAAAAAGTTCCTTGTCTTGTATGACTTTAATATCTCTTTGTAATATTTAGGGGTTACCTCCAGAAACTTTGCTATAATATTTCTTATCGCATTTATATCATTTCCAAGAGAGTCATAAATTTTGTTCCAATCGGCGATTCCGTCGTTATTGCTATTGATATGCCTTATATTCTTCTTGAAAAAGATGGGTTCCATATTCAGGCAGAGAGCGATCTTCTCAAGGAAGCCTGCGGGAGTTCCCGGTTTTTGCAGATAGTCGTTGCAACCGCATAATATAGCCTCCTCTTTGATCTCGTCACAAATGTTTGAAGAGAAAGCGATAATAGGGATGTCCAGCCTTAGCTCATTCCTGATGATTCTTACGGCCGAAAACCCATCCATTACAGGCATTTCGACATCCATTATGATAACATTGTAGTTGTGGCTGTTAATCTTTTCCAGAGCCTTTTTGCCGTTTTCGGCGATATCTACCATTGCTCCCCATTTCAAAAGCATATTGGATATATACAGTTGACTAAATGAGTCGTCATCGGCAAAAAGAATCCGTTTCCCTTTAAGAATATCCGACAGAGAGTCACTGTCGAACTCGAAGTGATCTATAGCCTCTTCGGGATTTCCCTTTTTCAATGTAAACTCAAATTTTGTTCCTGATCCAAGCTTGCTGTATACATCTATGCTTCCGCCATTATTCTCGATAGACTCTTTGCACAGGGCCAGTCCAAGGCCGGTTCCCTTTTCGTTATCGGTCCCGTATGTGGATGAGAAGATCTTGGAGTCGTAGAAATTATTGATCATCTCCTCGGTCATTCCAATACCGTTGTCTTCAATTTCAACAACTATCTGCCCTCTCTCCTCCCTGGCCACAATGGAGATATTCCCCCCAGCCGGAGTATATTTGAGAGCGTTGTTGAGAAGGTTTCTCAATACAAGCTTAATTGAGTTAACATCGGCATCGGCGTATGTATCCCTTGGCACCGATGTGCTTAGTGATATGGATTTTACCTCTGCAGTAGATGCATAGAGCTCGGTAATCTCGTCCACAATCTGGTTGAGAGAGAAGTTTGAAGGATTGAGTTTTAGACTTTTTGACTGAAGTCTCGCCCAGCTTAACAGATTATCCAAAAGCTCGGTTGTGTGGGTTATAGATTTCTTAATATCTTTTAAAAGAGCCTGATTATTCTCTTTTCTGTCTCTTGAATCGACATACATATCGAGCATCGGGATAAGACTCATAACAGGCCCTCTAAGGTCATGCGCAATAATCGAGAAGAGCTTGTCCCTGGTCTTCAGATTGCTCTTTAGCATCTCCTCGGCGTTTTTCTGTTCGGTTATGTCGAGGTGTATACCCATTATCTTATCGGGTATATTTGAATTTTCTCTCATAACGACACTGCCTCTCTGCAATATCCACTTCCACTCACCCGAACTCGCCTTTATTCTGATTAAAGTTTCAAAATCACTTATCTCTCTATTGATGCACTTCTTGAAAATATCTGCCTGTAACTCATAATCCTCCGGATGGACTATGCTCTTCCAGAAGGATACAGAGTTGTTTGAAATTTCTGAATTATTGTACCCCAACATTTTAGCTCCGCTCTCATTATACTTGACACGCTTGCTTTTTATGTCAACCTCCCAGTGCCCCTCTCTTGCAATTTCGATAAAATGATTTAGGATAATTGTGCTGTTTTTCAGCTTGTTTAATATGATATGTCTCTCTATTGCCCTGCTGATACTGTCCGAAATCAGACGGAACAGTTTTAACTCCTCTTCGGGAAAAACCCGCTCCTCTTTTGTGTTCATTAATCCGAGCAATCCCACCTTCTTGTTCTCACTTATTACAGGGGTAGCTATCAGCTGGCTTATACCCTCTATATTCCGGTAGGTAATAAGATTATAATCTCTGTTCTCATTGATGTTTGTAAGGTGCTTTTTTGCTTTTAAATACTCCGCGCAGCAGTTGTCTTCACTATTAATACAAGATGAATAGAAGCTGGAGAACAGATCGCTGTAGCTGTCGAATTCCAGAAACACACAACATTCAAAGTGATCCTTTACAATATAGAGAATAGACTGAAAATCATTTACAATATTTGTAGATACACTTATTCTGTGGGAAATAGATGCTATCAGATTCTGTCTTTTATAATAGTGGCGCCGGTTCTCCTCTGCCCTTTTTCTCTCGTGGATATCCATATTGGTACCCCTTACTCCGCATAGAATCCCTTCATAAAAGTATGTTTCGATGTGAGTTGTGAACCACCTGTACGACCCATCTTGCTGTAAAAGTCTGAACTCATATTCGGCACTTTCAGGCTTTGAGGCGTTAAGAAGTTTTTGATGAAAGTTGTTGATCAGATCAATATCTTCGGGGTGTACAAAGCTGTCAAAGAGTTCACCTGTAGGTTTTACTGAATATGGTTCAAAGCCTAACAGCCTGTAATTATTCTCCGACCAGTTTACTGTATTGGTAATTATATTGGTGTCGAAGCTGCCCGATTTGCTTATTATCTGCGCAAGGTTAAGCTGATGTTCTCTATCCTCGAGAATCTTCTCATGATTTTTAATCTCAGTGACATTTACCAAAGTCCCGTAACCACCCTTAAATACACCATCTTTATAAATTGGTATAGTTTTGGTTCTGACCCATAGAACCTCTCCGTCCTTTTTCACATATCTGTATGTAATTGGAGGACTTTCAATATCTAATATAAATCTGTTTATGTTTTCGAGCAGGGCCAGGTCGGGCGGATAAATAAATTCGTAGAAAGGCCTGCCGATTACCTCCTCGGGATTGAAACCTGCATGTTTATATATACTGTTGCTTATAAACTGAATTATGCCATTTTCGTCAATCTTATAAACAATCTCATCGAGATTCTCCACAAGAAACTGAAAATTCTCCCTCTCCTGAGATAGTTTCTCCCCCAGCTGCTTCTCGGAGGTTATATCCTTGAAAACATATACAACATAATCTGTTTTTCCCTCTTCACTTACCAGCAATTTGCCATTGGCGCATATAAAAAAATTAGTTCCATCCTGTTTTTTCCCGGTATACTCCACATAGCCCATCTCTTCACCATCTCTCCTCATTGAAAAATTTCCCCAGGCCTTGTCGTGTTCGCTGCTATCCACAAGCGATAGAAGGGTTTTGTTGATCATTGCCTCTGTGTTCGGGAATCCAAATATTTTACAGGAGTTCTCAGATGCATAAACAATAATTCCATCCTTTGACGTTACCAGAAAGGCGTCGGAAGATGCTGACATTATTGTCTCAATGAAACTATCTTTAGGTTTGTACATAAAAACTACAGGCAGATTTTTAAACCACTAAGTTAATTATTTTATATAAACGATAGAATATCTGGTCATTTAAGTGTAATTAATCTATTATCAGTTGCATAGAGTGCTGTAAATTAATAAATTGTTAACACTCTATTAATTACATTATTTATGTATAATTATGCCTAAATTAGTGTAATTAATATCAAACCACTATGAAAAACTTCAAAACTATTTTTTTTGCACTTATAATCTGTATGCCTTTAAACTTATCCGCTCAAATTAGCGTAAAAAACATTTTAAAAAATGTTAAAAAGAGTACCGAAAATAAAATTGAGAATCGAGTGGAGAGAAAGATGAATAATGGAGTAGATACGCTTCTTGATGGAACAGAAAATAAGATAAAAGGGGTCGTAAAGGGTAAAGAGACCAATCCACAGAAAGGGAACTCTACTGGTTCCGTAAATAATCCAAATGCGGGCAAAGATGCAAAAGATTCACCTCAGCATCAGATTGAGTGGAAAAGGTTTGATTTTGTACCCGGAACAGAGGTTATTTTTGAAGATAATCAGTCAGGTGAGCAAAACGGAGAATTTCCATCTAAATGGGATCTCTTTCAGGGAATATTTGAGAATATAACATTCGACGGATCAAATGTGATATATTGTATTCAATCGAATATGAATTCCGGCGGTGGAATTGTTCCTTTGATTAAAAACGCAAAATCCGACTATTTACCCGATGAGTTTACTGTTGAGTTTGATATATACTTCGATGAAAAAAGTAACAACTTCATCCTCTACTTTCTTGATTATAAAAATCAGCAGGGACTTGATAAAAGCGTTGCCAATCAAAACAAATACATTACAATAAGTAAGAATAGCGCACGTTATCCGGGATTGTCCGAGGGTTATTATCCCGGTTACAACTCTGCAACAATAGATAAAAATGGGAAGTGGAGGCATATATCAATCTCCTTTAATAAAAGGGCATTAAAAGTTTATCTTGATGATGCAAGAGTGATGAATGTGCCTAATATTCAATATAACCCCACCGGAATATCAGTCGGGTTTCATAAAACCGGAAGCACAGAGACCAAAACCTTTATAAAAAACTTCAGAATTGCAAAAGGAGCTGTTCCACTATATGAAAAGATGCTTACCGATGGTAAATTTGTTACAACAGGAATTAGATTTGATGTAAACAAGGCAATAATCAAACCCGAGAGCATGGGGGTGATCAATTATGTTTTTTCTATGATGAATGATAATCCGGGACTAAATTTTTATGTAGAGGGGCATACTGATTCCGATGGTGACGACTCGCTAAACCTGAAACTTTCAGAGGATAGGGCAAAGGCTGTGGCAGATCTGCTTATCTCTATGGGAATATCTCAGAATCGTTTGAAAACTGCAGGTTGGGGCGAGAGCAAACCAACATCAGACAATAGCACACCGGAGGGAAAAGCCAATAACAGGAGAGTAGAATTTATTAAATTCTAAATAAACTTGAGAATCTGTTTTTTAGAATTCACCGACATTAGTATTGTCCTAACAATCAGGTGAGCAAAGTATCCTGCCATCAGCGCATGAATCCCATAGAAAGGTTTCAGCGCAAAGTATACTATAAAGAAGGAGATTGCCGAGAGGACCATTGTGTTTCTGAGCGAAGAGGTTGCGGTTGCTCCGATGTATATTCCATCCCATATAAAGGCAATACAGCTGACCAGAGGCATAAGAATCAACCATGGGATAAACTGAGGTGCCGACGACAATACATCTGCATTGGTTGTCATAATCCTGAAGAGTAAACCGCCTCCGGCAAAATAGACGAAGGTTGAGATTATACCTATTCCTAAACTCCAGATTAGCAGCAATCGTATTGTCCCCTTTAAGGCAAAACTATCCCTGGCCCCAACATATTTCCCGGTAAGAGCCTCACCCGCATAGGCAAAGCCGTCGATAAAGTAGGAGTAGAGGAGCATCAGCTTCATGACTATAGTACTTACTGCCAGCAGAGTGTCTCCATATTGAGCCGAGAATACTGTGAATCCTGAGTATATCAGAAGAAAACTAATGGATCGGATAATCAGGTCGCCTCCGCTTTTGAAGAATACCTTTAGCCTGTCAAATTGTATACTCTCTTTTATGTTGAAATACTTGAACAATCTCCTGTAATTGATAAGAAAGAGGGCAGATGTTACTATCAATCCGGAGTACTGAGCAAGCACAGTCCCAAGAGCTATACCCCGGAAGCCCATATTGAGGGTGAAGGTTAAGGTGTAGCAGTATACCAGGTTTAGCACATTCACAGTAATGTCTGCTACCATAGGGGTTTTAGCGTTCTGCATTCCAAGGAACCACCCCTTGAACGCAAAAAGAGAGAGTGTAGCAGGAGCGGCCCATACCCGCACGAGAAAATAGTCTCTGGCAAGTTCCGAAACCTTATCGGGAGCATTTACCACAACAAGAGCAGCGGAGACAAATATGTGCTGAAGAATCAGGATTGCCAGTGCAGATACTATTGCTGTAGAGAGAGCCTGTTCCAGAGTCCTGACTGCATCTCTTAAATCTCTTCGACCGTAAGCCTGCGCAGTTAAACCAGCGGTACCAACCCTCAAAAAGCCGAAATTCCAGTACAACAAATCGAACAGCATAGTGCCGATAGCCATACCGCCTATCATTGCAGCATCTCCCAGCCTCCCTGCTATTGCAGTGTCAACAATACCTACAAGTGGAACCGTTATGTTTGCAAGGATGCTTGGCCCTGCCAGATGAAGAATTTTTTTGTTTATGCCCTCTTTCATGCAGTTATCGGTATTTTCCCTCCTCCTCAAGCATCCCAAGATATGATAAGTACCTCTCCTCCGAAATCTGCCCGGACTCTACCGCCTCCTTTACGGCGCAGCCTGGCTCGTGAGTGTGGGTACAAGGGGAGAATCTGCACTTCTCAAGTATCGGAAGCATCTCTCTGAAGTAGTGACTCAGCTCCTCCCTCTCAATCTCAACAAGACCGAACCCTCTTATGCCTGGAGTGTCGATAATAAAACCTCCGCTCGAGAGCGGATGCATCTCGTAAAAGGTAGTTGTATGCTTGCCCTGGTTATGGTACTCCGATATATTACCCGTTTTTACCTCAATCCCCGGATCAAGAGTCTTTATTATGGTTGACTTTCCCACCCCGGAAAGGCCCGAAAAGAGTGAAATCTTTCCGTTGCATCGCTCCCTGAGCTCGTCTATATTGATTCCTCCTTTAGCAGACAATTCCAGAGTTTCGTATCCCGCCCCCCTGTAAAGGGCTATATAGTAATCCAGAAGCTCTCTCAATTCGCCGGTGCAGATGTCGCATTTGTTGAATACAATTGTTACAGGTACTCTGTAAGCTTCGCATGTAACCAGAAAGCGATCGGTAAAAGCCTGTTTGAATTCGGGCAGGTCTACTGTCACAATCAGAAAAACCATATCTAAATTGGATGCGATTATATGCGACTGCCTCGAGAGGTTTGTGGATTTTCTGATGATATAATTTTTTCTCGGATGAATTCTTACAATCGTACCCTCTCCGTCACCGGATGGTTCGTAGTCCACAATGTCACCTACCGCAATAGGATTTGTTGTATCCGACCCCTTAAGCCGGAGTCGACCTCTTACGCTGCACCGGACCGGATTCCACGCGGGAAGATTAGTTACCAAATAGCTGCTGCCGGTGTGCTTAATTACGGTAGATGTTAAAATTTCCATTATCTTTATAATCCATGCAAAGATAGAAAATTGTGCAAAAAGGATTAACTTCGCCTTTTGAATCGTAAAAAAATGTATACTTCGGAAGAGATAAATGAAATTGTGGAGAGTGGAATACGGGAGCTTAAACTGGTAAAAGATCCCCAAGAGTTATACACTCCGCTTGATTATATGATGTCTATCGGCGGAAAGAGACTGAGGCCTCGGATTGCTCTGACCGTATATAATCTGTTCAAGGATAAAATCGATGAATCCATACTGTATCCGGCAATAGCACTTGAGGTGTTTCACGGATTCACGCTAATACACGACGATATTATGGATAAGGCCCCTTTGAGAAGAGGGCACGAGACTGTACACACAAAATGGAATAATAACATTGCCATTCTTTCTGGCGACGTTATGTGTATAAAATCTTTCGAGTATCTTGTTTACACCCCCAAGGAGAAGCTGAAATGCGTTCTTGATCTCTTTACAAGAACAGCTGCCGAAGTTTGTGAAGGACAGCAATATGATATGAATTTTGAGTCCGGAAACGAAATTTCAATTGAGGAGTACAACCGGATGATAGGTCTCAAGACAGCAGTCCTTATCGCCTGCTCCGCAAAACTGGGTGCAATCATAGGTGGGGCAGATGAACAAAAGGCAGATACTCTGTACAAACTCTTCTATCTGCTCGGAATGGCTTTCCAGATAAAGGATGACTATCTCGATACTTTCGGAGATACCTCCACGTTTGGCAAGGAGATTGGAGGGGATATTATGAATAACAAAAAAACATGGTTACTGATAAATGCCCTCAACCTTGCAAATGGCCCGGAAAAGAGCGAGCTGGAGGGGCTTCTCGACGATAACAGGCTCCCATCTGCAGAGAAGATAGAGAGGGTGACAGCTCTTTACATAAAGCTTGGAGTGAAGGAGAGAGCCGAAAATGCGATTGAACGTTACTATCAGCAGGCAATTGATTTATTGTCGGGTGCCGGATTCGATGATGTGCAGATGAGCGTACTTGGAAAAATAGCTCGGATGCTTGTTTTAAGATCAAAATAATCAATAATATATGAAAATTTATTCTGCAAATTTTAATGAGATTTTTGACCGCTCTGTGGCGGATTACCACAAAACGGACGATGTTGACGCCCCTATGAATAACCCATATCCCGAAAAGAGTTTTGAAAATATTCTCTATACAAAGAACTGGATTGACGCTGTTCAATGGCACCTGGAGGATATTATCAGGAATCCGGAGATAGACCCGGCGGAGGCGCTTCTTATTAAAAGGAGAATTGACAGATCGAATCAGGAGAGAACGGATCTCGTTGAGCTGATAGACAGTTACTTTATGGAGAAATTTGCCGATGTTAAGGTTCTGGCAGATGCTTATGTCAATACTGAGACTCCTGCCTGGGCAATTGACCGTCTTTCGATTCTTGCATTAAAGATTTACCATATGAGGGTAGAGGCCGAAAGAGCAGATGCATCTGCATCGCATATCGAACAGTGTACAAAAAAATTAAATACGCTTCTGGAGCAGCGATCAGATCTCTCGGGAGCAATTGACAAGTTGTTGAACGACATCGAAGCCGGCAGGAAATATATGAAGTTCTACAAGCAGATGAAGATGTACAACGACCCGTCGTTAAATCCGGTTTTATATAAGAAGTGAGAAGGAGAAGACATATTCTTGTACTGAGGTTCTCGGCAATCGGCGACGTTGCGATAGCTGCTCCGCTAATGAGGGAGTACGCTGCCAGGAATCCTGATGTGAGATTTACATTTGTCTCTAATGGACGCTTGAAGCCTCTTTTTGAGGGTGTTAAAAACCTTCATTTTCATTCGGTTGACTTTAAAAATGAGCATAAGGGGATAAAAGGACTCGTTAAACTTTACAGAGAGTTAACCCGTCTTAAACCGACTGCGGTTGCCGATTTTCACGGAGTTTTGAGGAGTCTCTTTCTAGATGCTCTCTTTGCGCTAGCTTTTATAAAAGTAAGAGTGATCGACAAGGGACGAAGAGAGAAGGCGCTCTTAACCAGGCGTACGGGAAAGGTACTGAAGCCGCTTAAAAGTTCAATGTCAAGGTACGAGTCTGTTCTATGCAGAGTGGGACTTGATTCGATAAATTTTGCCGAGGCAAAGATCTCTCAGGCACCATTAAGGGAAAATGAGGAGTTTAAAATTGGAATAGCCCCTTTTGCCAAACATAAGGGCAAGATGTGGCCGTATGAAAAGATGGAGGAGGTCATCGATTATTTAAGCAGGGATGAGGGTGTAAAAGTTTTTCTGTTCGGAGGAGGAAAGGATGAGGTAAATGCACTGATGGCATGGCAGCATAAATTCCCCGGAGTTGAGTCTGTTGCCGGTAAATACGATTTTGAAGAGGAGCTGCAGATCATGTCCAAGATGGATCTTATGGTAACTATGGACTCTGCTAATATGCACCTTGCCTCCCACGTAGGTGTACCGGTAATATCTGTATGGGGTGCCACACACCCTTACGCAGGCTTTACCGCATGGGGGCAAAAAGAGTCCTATACTGTTCAGTATGACATAAGTTGCAGGCCATGTAGTGTTTTCGGAAATAAAAAATGTTTCAGGGGCGATTACGCCTGCCTGAACAATATAACCTCCGAAATGGTTATTGGTAAAATAAACGAATTCAGAGAATCGTTACAAAAACAGAGATGAACAATATTGAAATAATGTCGCCCGCCGGGAATTTCGAAGCACTTTCTGCTGCAATTCAAGGTGGCGCTCAGTCCGTATATTTTGGTGTGGGAGAGCTCAATATGCGCTCTCACTCTGCAAATAATTTTTCCAGGGAGGATCTGCAGGAGATAGTTAACAGGTGCAATGCCGCCGGAGTTAAATCCTATCTTACTCTGAACATTGTACTCTACGATGATGATATTCCCGCAATGGAAAAGACTATTGACGATGCCCTAAAAGCAGGAGTCTCTGCCGTTATCGCATCAGATATGTCTGCCATACTTTACGCAAGGAGAGTTGGAATGGAGGTACACATCTCCACTCAACTCAATATTTCCAACTATGCAAGCGTCAAGTATCACTCACAATTTGCCGATGTGATGGTTCTTTCAAGAGAGCTGAATCTTAATCAGATACGTTCTATCAGCGAATCGATCAGGAGAGATCAGCTCAAGGGTCCTTCGGGCGAGCTGGTAAGATTGGAGCTTTTTTGCCACGGGGCTCTATGCATGGCTGTCTCTGGAAAGTGTTACCTGAGCCTGCACGAGACAGGGGCATCTGCAAACAGAGGGAGCTGCTACCAGATCTGCCGAAGGGGATATGAGGTGACAGATGTTGAGACTAACAGAACTCTTTTAGTTGATAATAAGTATATTATGTCTCCTAAGGATCTTTCGACGATTGAGTTTCTGGATAAGATAATTGATGCCGGGGTTACAGTTCTTAAAATTGAGGGGAGAGCCAGAAGCGCAGATTATGTAAAAACAGTTACGGCGGCCTACAAAAAAGGGGTAGATGCACTCTACTCCGGAACATATACCGATGAGCTCAAAATTAAGCTCAAAGAGGAGGTGGCGAGAGTCTTTAACAGAGGTTTCTGGGATGGATATTATCAGGGAGCCAGGTTGGGAGAGTGGAGCAATGTGTATGGTAATAAGGCTACTAAAAGGAAATATTATGCAGGAAAGGTTACAAACTTTTTCGACAAACTTGGAGTAGCTGAGGTATTGGTAGAGACCGGTGAAATTGCTCTCGGCGATGAGATTCTTATTATGGGACCATCAACAGGTGTAATTGAGATAACTGTAAGCGAGATTCGGGTAGATCTTAAGCCTGTGGAGCGTGCCGTTAAGGGTGAGTATTGTTCGATCCCTGTAAATCAGGATATAAAGTTGAGAAGGTCCGATAAAATCTATATCTGGAGAGATGTCACCAAAGATGCCCGATAAAATAGCAGAGTTTCTGCGTGAACACCACGTGCTCACTATGGCCAGCCATAACGGTTCGGAAATTTGGTGTGCAAACGCCTTTTACGCGTATGTTGAGGATGAGGATGCCCTCATTATAACCTCCGAGGATCATACAAAACACATTATGCTGGCAGTCAGTTCCGCAAAGGAGGGGGAGTTGCCTCTGATTGCTGGTTCGATAGTTCTGGAGACCGAAGTAGTTGGTAAGATCCGTGGATTACAGTTTACAGCTACACTGGAGAAAAACGAGGGAACCCTCTCAAAATACAGACTTCTGTACTTGAAAAGGTTCCCTTATGCTATACTGAAGGGTGGCGATTTATGGGTACTTCGTTTCAAGGATCTGAAGTTTACCGATAACCGCCTCGGATTCGGTAAAAAAATAGTTGCCAGCCTCTAAAGAGAGAGCAGCTCTCTGATTTTATCCACAGAATCTGTCTTCTCCCATCCGAAGAACTGGATATTTTTTATCCTCTTTTCGCCCCTCTCTATGATCTCAACCTCTTTGACAAATGGGTCTCTTCCCATATGTCCGTATGCTGCAGTCACCTCATAGATAGGATTCTTAAGACCGAATTTTTCAATAATCTTAGCGGGTCTCAAATCGATAAACTGTGGAATTATCTCTGCAAGCTTAGCATCGCCAACAAGTGAAGTTCCGTATGAATTAACATAGTAACTTACCGGGTGCGAAACGCCTATTGCGTAAGCTATCTGAACAAGTACCTCCTTTGCAGCACCTGCGGCTACCAGGTTTTTTGCAATATAACGTGCGGCGTAGGCAGCCGAACGGTCAACCTTGCTTGGGTCCTTACCTGAGAATGCGCCACCTCCGTGTGCTCCCTTACCTCCGTATGTATCTACGATTATCTTTCTTCCGGTAAGACCGGTATCGCCGTGTGGCCCTCCGATTACAAACTTTCCGGTAGGGTTTACAAGAAGTTTAAAGTCGTTCTTGAATAGCGATGCAGTTGAAGCGGGCAGGCGCTTTAAAATCCTTGGAATAAGAATTTTACGGACATCATTTTCGATTACCTGATGCATCTTCTCATCGCTGTCGAATTCGTCATGCTGAGTTGAGATCACAATTGTATCGACTCTTTTTGGAGTATTGTCCTCGTTATACTCAATTGTGAACTGTGATTTTGCATCCGGTCTCAAATATGGCATCAGCTCTCCCTCTCTTCTGATTTTTGAGAGTTCAATGAGTGCAATATGCGACAAAGTAAGGGCTAATGGCATATACTCTTCGGTGTCGGAGCAAGCGTATCCGAACATCATCCCCTGATCCCCGGCACCTTGATTCTCTGGATTAGAGACCTCAACACCCCTGTTAATATCGGCAGATTGTTCATGGATTGCAGATAGTACACCGCACGAATTTCCGTCAAACATATATTCTGCCTTAGTGTAACCGATTCTGTTGATCACTCTTCGGGCCACACCCTGAATATCGACATATGCGTCGGACTTAACCTCTCCGCCAATGACAGCGAGGCCTGTAGTAACAAAAGTTTCGCAGGCAACTTTAGATTCCGGGTCCCTCCTCAGGAACTCGTCGAGAATTGCATCTGAAATTTGATCGGCAACTTTATCGGGATGACCTTCCGAAACCGATTCTGATGTAAAAAAGTATGACATGGTTGTATAAATAAAAAAAACTCATTTAAGGATGAGTTTGACTGAATAACAAAAAAATGTACGGGAAGTTCAGATAAATTAATATCGTTTTAGCATTTTTTAGTGTGGTTGCAAGCAGTCAAAACTATCCACTTTCGGCTGCAAAAATAGCATTATTTACAATATCTGCAAAAACAATTAAGATTTTATGAAATGTTGATAAGTTTGTTAAAAACTTATAATTTAATTATGCTCAAATTTCGTATTTTTGTCACACTAATAAACCAATTTTTTAAATTACTATGACTAAAACAATTAAGAAAATTTTTCTTACGGTTGTCAGTATGTTCGTAGCATTGGGTGCTTTTGCTCAGGTTACAACATCCACAATGAGTGGAAAAATTACTGAAACCAACGGAAACCCGGCCGTGGGAGCAGCTGTCATTGCTACTCACCTTCCAACTGGTGCCAAGTATCACGCAGTTGCCGACAATAACGGTAATTATCGCATATTCAATATGCGCCCGGGAGGCCCTTATAATGTGACAGTTCAACTGCTTGGTTACCAAACAGTGGAAACACAGGGCATCACTATCGCACTTGCCGATAACTATGTGCTCAACACCTCACTCAAGGAGGAGGCCATAGGGCTTAACGCCATAGTTGTGTCAGCAGTAGGAAGCAAATCAAATATGAAGTCGGACAGAGCAGGTGCCATTACTTCTATCGATATGAAGACAATGGAGAACCTTCCAACTATCACCAGGAGCATGAACGACATGATTAAGCTTACTCCTCAGGTTTATGTTTCAAGCAACGGTCCACAAATTGGCGGCGGTACATATCGTTCGAGCTTTGTTACTGTTGACGGTGCAGCTTTCAACAATGCTTTCGGTATCGGACAAAATCTTCCGGCCAGTGGTTCGCCTATCTCTCTCGATGCTATTGAGCAGATCTCTATCAGCGTTACCCCTTATGATGTTCGCCAGAGCGGTTTCACCGGCGGTTCAATCAATGCCGTTACCCGTTCAGGTAGCAACAATATCAATGCATCGGTTTACACCTACTACAACGACGAAAGTTTCAGAGGCGACAAGGTTGGCAAAACAACTCTCACTCTGAGCGATTCAAAATATCTTGTATACGGTTTCCGTGTAGGAGCGCCTATCATTAAAGATAAACTCTTCCTCTTCATCAATGCGGAAAAAGAGGAGTCAACCGAGCCTGGTCCATCTTCAGTTGCAGCTACTCCAGAGAAACCTTTTACCGATGGTTCAAACAACGTAGCACGTCCGAAAGCAACAGTTCTAAACAGTATCAGAGATTATCTTAAATCTAAGTACAACTACGAAACAGGCGAATATCAAGGTTATTCATCGGACAGTCCTGGTCAAAAACTTCTGGCCCGTCTCGACTGGAATATCAACAGCAACCATAAATTCAACATCCGCTACAGCAAAACCGAGAAGAAGAACCCAAGCGCTCCTTCTACATCTACCAGCGGACTGGGAAATACTAGCTTTACATCAAGCACAAGAACCTCTATCTATGCTAAGTATTTCCAGAATGCAAGATACTATCAGGAGACAAACTTCTCGTCGGTAGCTGGTGAACTTAACTCCAGGTTCTTCGACGGTAAGATCAATAACACTCTCCGTGTTTCTTACTCTCACCAGAACGAACCTCGTTCAACAGAGGGCGGTGAGTTCCCATTTGTAGATGTAGTTGTTAACGGACAAACTTACACCTCTTTCGGTACAGAACTCTTCTCTTACGGTAACCTCAGAGATGTTAAGACCTGGAACTTTACAGACGAAGTATCGATGAATCTTGGAAAACATAACGTTCTTGCAGGTATTCAGTATGAAACAAACGAAACAAAGAACGGATTCCAAAGATTCGGTTCGGGTTACTATACTTTCAAATTCAATACAGAGGATGATCTGATTGCAGCCATCAACAACAACACACTCTTCAATTCACCTTATCAGTTTGCAATCACTCACTCTCTAAACAGTGACTACTCACAGGCATTCCCTCAGTTTACATTCAATCAGCTATCTCTGTATTTACAGGATGAATACAGCTTCAGCGACAGGTTCAAAGTACTGGGTGGTATTCGTATAGATTTGCCTAACTATCCGGCTCTGAATACCTATAATACTCAGGTTGCCGGTATTACATTTGAAGATTTCAAGGGAAGCGGCGGAAAATACAGTACCGATGTTCTTCCTAAATCTCAGGTTATGTGGTCTCCTAGAGTTGGTTTCAACTGGGATATCCTTGGCGATCGTAAATATGTTCTACGTGGAGGTACAGGTATCTTCACCGGTCGTATTCCATTCGTATGGATTGTTGCTCAGGCTGGTGACGCAGGGGTTCTCCAAAGAACATACACAGCAGTTAGCGGCGGTACTGCCACTATCCCTACATTTGTAGCCAACAGATTGGATATGCTTAGCCAAATTTATCCTAACGGTCCTACAAGCGGTAATGCTGCAAATATCACTTCGGTGACAATGATGGACAGAGATCTTAAGATGCCTCAAACCTGGAAGACTTCTCTCGCACTCGACGCAAAACTTCCTTGGAATGTATTCGCTTCGTTGGAGGGTATCTACAACCAAGATGTAAACTCAGTTACCGTAAGAAATATCGGCCTTAAGGCTCCGGCAAGCAGCTCGATTAACAACTATGCCGACAACAGATTGTACTACGGTACTTACTATGACAACACTCTCAAGAGTGCTTACCTTCTCCACAATGCCGACAAAGATGGATACTACTACTCATTTACAGCAAAACTCGAGAAGAACAACTGGCACGGTCTATCTGCAATGATGGCGTACACCTACAGCCAGGCAAAGAGTCTCGGTGACGGTTTCGGAGACCAGGTTTACTCTGCTTACCAAAATGCAAGCACAGTTCACGGAATGAACCAACAGGAGCTTGGTGCTCCGGCCTATGTAATGCCTCACCGTCTTATCGGTTCTATCGGTTATACAAAAGAGTACGGTAAGCATTTTGCAACATCGGTTTCTCTCTTCTATGAAGGAGGTCCTTCAGGCAGAGCATCATACACATACACTGCCAATATCACAGGTGACGGTAGCGCATACAACCTTATTTATGTTCCTAAATCGGCTGACGAACTTACATTCAGCAACTACACATATAAAGATGCAGCTGGTGTAACTCAGACATACACAGCGGCTCAACAAGCATCTGATTTTTGGGCTTATATTAATCAAGATGATTATCTTAAGACTCGTAAAGGTAAATATGCCGAGAGAAATGGTGTAGTTTACCCTTGGGTTCACCAGTTCGACCTTAAGATCACTCAGGACTACTTTATGGATATCAAAGGTAAGAGACACAAAATCCAACTTGGTCTTGACATCCTTAACATTGGTAACCTTCTCAACTCAGACTGGGGTGCACGTCAGAGCATCAACAGAACAACTCTTCTCAAGGTTGCATCTAACGGATGGGGCAGAGGTTCAACAGCAGTTCCTGTATTCCAATTCCAGAGAAACGGTACAGAAGTTCTTAAGGACACATTCTCAAAAACAATCGGAACTTCATCTACATACTATATGCAACTTAGTTTGAGATACATCTTCAACTAGAATATAGTTAAAATAATTTGATAAGGGGAGTCCGAAAGACTCCCCTTATTTATTTTATTTTGTTTAAATTTGTCTTAAAGAGGTGGTAGTTATGAGTGGAGGCAGGTTGAATTCAAGAGGGGAGAGCGGAAAAAGAGGCGAGGATGTAGCGCTATCATATCTGCAAAAAAGAGGACTTATTTTAATTGAGAGGAACTGGAGATCATCTCACAGGGAGATAGATCTAATTATGAGCGGTGGAGCTAGAATCCATTTTATTGAGGTCAGATCGAGGAGTACAAACTTCCCCTTGAACCCCTATGAAACGATCAATTATGAGAAAAAAAGAAATATAATTAAGGCGGCGGCAAGCTATTTGAAGATACATAAAATAAACAGGGAGGCGGTTTTTGGAGTAGTTTCAGTTATTTTTGAAGATAATAGACCTGTTAGGATAGACTACTTTGAAGATGCATTTTCTCCCGGATGGAGATAATTTATTAAGATATGCAGAATCACTATTGTATTATTATGGCAGGGGGGATCGGAAGCAGATTCTGGCCTGTCAGCAGAAATTCACACCCGAAACAGTTCCTGGATATTCTGGGAGTGGGAAAATCCTTCCTGCAGCAAACATTCGACAGGTTTGCCAGAATTATTCCTAAAGAGAATATATTGGTAGTAACATCATCGCAGTATCGCGATCTTGTTATCGAACAACTTCCTGAGATACCACTTGAGAATATTCTGCTTGAACCATTCAGGAGGAACACCGCTCCATGTATTGCTTATGCAACATACAAGCTGTTGCTCAAGAACCCCAATGCGTCGGTAGTCGTCTCACCTTCGGACCACCTTATATTAAATGAGGAGCTGTTCCTGGAAACAATCTCGAATGCCCTCGATTTTGCCGATGAGAATGACTATCTCATGACCCTGGGTATTACCCCATCTCGACCGGAGACCGGCTACGGATATATCCAGGCAGTAAAGAATAAACATCTTGATATTAAGGGGCATATAGTATATGAGGTTAAGACATTTACCGAAAAACCGAATGCCGAACTGGCCAAAGTGTTTGTAGAGAGTGGTGAGTTTTTATGGAACTCAGGAATATTTATCTGGAATCTGAAAACGATAAAGGGTGAACTCGAGCTGCTTCAACCAACAATATCCTCTCTATTCGCAAAAGGGGAGGGGGTATATTATACACCTGAGGAGGATGAGTTTATATCAAGGGTATATGACGAGTGTACGGGGATATCGATAGATTACGGAGTTATGGAGAAGACAGATAAAGCAATTGTATATCCTGCGAATTTCGGTTGGTCCGACCTGGGTACATGGGAGTCTCTCTACGCTCAAGCCGAAAAGGACTCAAACAGCAATATGCTAAGGGCCGATGCTATGCTTACGGGCGATCTGAAAAACTCCATAATAATATCTGAGGAGAGAGATAAGCTGGTTGTAGTTAAGGGTTGTGATAATCTAATGGTTATCAATACCGACGATGTGCTGATGATATGCCCGAGAGAGGAGGCTACCTTCAAAAGTATAATTGCAGATATTCCTCTCAAAGATTTCAATAAATATCAATAATATGCAAAAGAGCGGACGTATATCATTAAATGTACAGTCGGAAATCGGCAAACTGGAAGCGGTGCTTCTGCACTCACCCGGTGCTGAGGTTGAGAATATGACTCCTAAGAATACTCAGAGGGCATTGTACAGCGATATTCTTAATCTCTCAATTGCAAAACAGGAGTATGAGCAACTCTCGTCGGTGCTTTCAAAGGTATCTCGTGTCTTTTACGTAAAGGATCTGCTGGTTAAAATTCTGGAGAATGACCACATAAAGGAGTCGTTAATCGGAAAGATATGCATTGCGGAGGGAGTAACCGACTACTATGAGTATCTGCTCGAAACCTCTCCTAAAATGCTTGCACAGATGCTTATTGAAGGACTGCCGGCAAAAATAAATACACTCACCTCCTTTCTCAAGGATGACTATTATGCATTGCTTCCGCTATATAATTTCTATTTTACAAGAGACTCTTCGGTAACTATAGGTAATAATGCACTCATCTGCAGAATGGCCAGCAAGGTAAGAATGCGCGAATCTCTTATCATGGAGGCGATATATAAATCGGGGATGTTCTTCGACTGCGGGGTTATGAATGCTAATGATTTTATGGCGGGGGATCCATCTGTCATGATAGAGGGCGGAGATGTTTTGGTTGCCCGAGAGGATGTCCTGATAATTGGTAGCGGTATGAGAACCAGCTCGCAGGGAATAGATCTGCTTATCGCACGCTTGTGTAAAAACAGGCCTCAGGAGAAGTTCCATATCATTGTTCAGCAGCTCCCGGATTCACCCGAATCATTTATTCACCTGGATATGGTATTCACAATGCTCAGTACCGATAAAGCAATGGTCTATGAGCCGCTTATTCTCAATGATAACCAATACCAGACAGTACATATTACAGTAGAGGGGGGCAAGGTATCAAAGATTAAACCGGTTAATAATATACTTTCGGTGCTGAGAAAACTCGGTCTGGACCTCGAACCTGTATTGTGCGGAGGCGATGTGGACGAGTGGAACCAGGAGCGTGAGCAGTGGCACAGCGGGGCCAACTTCTTTGCCTTTGCCCCGGGTAAGGTTCTGTCATATGCAAGAAATATCCACACCCTAAATGAATTGGATAAGCACGGTTTTAAAATTATTCCCGCAAGGGATATTATGAGCGGAAAGGCAGATATTCCAGAGAGGAGCAATTGTGTAGTGACAATAGACGGGGCGGAGCTGCCGCGCGGGGGTGGAGGAGCGCGGTGTATGACCATGCCACTGAGACGTTCTCAGGTTAAATGGTAAACTATTAACTTATACTTAAATATGAAAAAGGCACTGTTAGCTGCCGGTCTGCTGCTATTTGCAGGTCTCAGCCTTAATGCGGGTGTTAAATTTGCCCTTAAACCCTCTCTTTCGCCCGATGCGAAGTACATCTACTTCTCTTTTAACGGAGATATTTACAGGGTTGCCAGAGATGGCGGAGAGGCCCTTTCGGTGATCTCTACCAAGGGGTACGATAATAATCCTGTTATATCGCCTGATGGGAAATGGATTGCCTTCTCTTCAGACCTGGACGGAAATTCAAATGTTTATGTAACACCTGTGCAGGGAGGAGAGATCAAACAGCTTACCTGGAGCGATGTGTCGGACATACCCGTCTCGTGGGCCGTAGATTCGAAGAGTATATATATAGAGTCAGGCAGATACAATCAGGTTACTACTTATGTGCTTCCAATCACAGGAGGTACTCCGTCAAGACTATTCGGCGATTTCTTCAATACTGTTACCAGCCTCTCCGAAAATCCAAAAACCGGCAGTTATATATTTATCGAGTCGATGGAGGGTTACAGCTTCTCTACCAGAAGAGGTTATAAGGGAGAGCACAATGCCGACCTGCTTGAGTGGAATCCTAAGACCAAAGAGTATCGGGAACTTACTACATTCGATGGGAAAGACCAGTGGCCGATGGTAGATGCAAACGGCAACATCTATTATGCATCGGAGGAGGCTAACGGATATGCCAATCTGATGAAGCTCTCAACTCCAAAAAATGTTCCGCTGACTAAATTCGACTCTCCGATCAAGACTCCATCTATAGCTTATAATGGAGAGGCGATCGTTTTTATAAAGAACTATGAGATAAATATCTATGATATAAAGAGAGGCAGCGTCTCGACACCTGAGATAAAACTGAATGATACAAGATTTGTAAGCCCTATATCGGTGAAGGTGGAGGTTCCGGAAAATGTTGCACTCTCCCCGGATGGAAAAAAACTCGCCTTCAGTTTCAGAGGTGCGCTATTTGTATCCGATAGCAAAGGAAACTTTGTTACGGCTCTTCCTGTCACCTCTCTCGAAAGGGTAACCGAAGTGCAGTGGGCCGATGACAATACTTTATATTATTTAAGGACAAACAAGGGGTTTGGCAACATTTTCAAAATGAAGCCTGCCGAAGGGGTTGAGAGTACAATCTACACTCCTTCGATGAACATCAAGAGCCTGACGGTTTCAAATAAAAGAGATAAAATTGCATTTATTGAGGGGAGCAACAGGATAATGTCGTTAAATCTTAAAGATGACAAGACAAGTGAACTCACAAAGCAGGAGTTTTGGTCTTTTCAGGGCTATCCGCTTCACTTCTCGGCAGACGACAAGAATCTGCTTTTCTCGGCAATGAGCCTCTTCGACAGGGATATTTTTATCTATAATTTTGAAAACAAGAGCGTGCTTAATCTTACCAATTCGGCAACCCCTGAGGATGATCCGCAGGTAACAAAAGACGGGAAGTATATCTACTTTACTGCAAACAGGCTGAATCCATCTTTCCCGAGAGGAGCACAGGAGAGTATTTTCCGTGTGGCACTCAGGAACAGTGACACACCATTCCAAAGCAACGAATTTGAGAAGCTCTTCACAAAGAGTAAAGCTACTTCAGATTCACTCATTTCAGTTGTAGAGAGAGATTTCCAGAGGAGGTACGAGCCTTTGATGAGATCTAATGGATATCAGAACTCACCATATCTGTTTACATCGGGGAGTAAATCATATATACTCTTCAACTCCAACCACGAAGGCGAGAGCGGACTCTATGTGCAGGAGATTAAAGATTGGGATCAAAAACCGCCTCAGAGGGTTAAGGGGATCAGGAGTGCAATGAGTTATATCTCAAATGGAAATACATTAATGGTTCTCGATCGTACAGGGTTGTACTCCGTGGAGCCTGCAGGGGCATCTGCGACAAAAATCGAGATAAACCATTCGTTTTCAAAATCGATTACCGATGAGTTTTCTCAGATGCTATACGAAGTGTGGGCGCTACTTGAGCAGAATTTCTATGATGTGAAATTCCACGGAGCAGATTGGTACAAGGTGAGAGACAGGTACGCATCGTATCTGCCTTATGTAAAAACCAGAGTTGAGCTTAGAATGCTTATTTCCGATATGCTTGGAGAGCTTAACTCATCTCACCTGGGCTTCTCATCTATGGGTAAAGAGGAGGATACACCTTTCAAACTCTTTACATCAAATGTAGGATTGATCTTCGATAATGACAATCCTCTTTTGATCAAGGGTATATTAAGAAATTCAAAGGCAGATGTTGATGGGGTCAATGTTAAGAGCGGGGATATTCTGGTTGCTGTTAACGGAAAAATCGTGGATAAATCGATTGACAGAGATTATTACTTTACCGAACCTCAACAGAAAAAAGAGGTGAAGCTTACTCTTAAACGCGACGGGAAGGAGTTCGATGTCATGCTCCATACAAACAGCAGCTCCGAAATCAGGGATATGATGTATCTTGCGTGGGAGGATAATTGCCGGGATCTTACAGAGAAATTGAGTAAAGGGAAGTTTGCATATATCCATCTGCGCGATATGGGGGACGGATCGCTTAATAATTTCCTTATCGAAATGAATACCTACGCAGTCCATAAAGAGGGGCTCATCCTCGATTTGAGATATAATAACGGAGGGAATGTACACAAGGAGGTCATAGACTACCTGCTCCAAAAGCAGCACTTCAGCTGGGGGTACAGGGATAAGGAGAGATTCTCTCACCCTGTAATTACACCCTCGGAGAAGCCTCTGATTGTTCTTATAAACGAGCGAAGCCTTAGCGATGCAGAGGTTACTTCAAACGGGATTCAGGAGCTTGGAATAGCCAAAATTGTGGGGACTGAGAGTTATCGCTGGATAATCTTTACTTCAGGAGCTATGCTTGTCGACGGATCATACTGCAGGCTTCCTGCATGGGGTTGTTACTCAGTGGATGGTAAAGATTTGGAAAAGACAGGTGTTAAGCCAGATATTTATGTAAAGAACACATTTAAAGATAGAGTTGAATCAAAAGATCCGCAGTTGGAGAGAGCTGTAAAAGAATTATTATCTTTGCAGCTCAAACCAAGCAAATAGTACCGGGATGAAAGATAGAATTGAGAAGCTGCTGGAAGAGATTCAGGAGCTTAAGGCACAAAAGGAACAGGAGGTTGAGGAAATCAGGATCCGACTCTTAGGCAAGAAGGGCGTTGTTACCCAGCTTTTCGACGAGTTCAGGACGGTTTTGCCTGAGCAGAAGAGGGAGTTGGGGCAGATACTCAATAAGCTTAAAGTTGTTGCCACCGAAAAGATTGATGAGTTGAGAGATATGATCTCCGAGGGTGGCTCAACAGGAAAATCGGAGTTCGATTTGACAAAACCTGGAGATAAGTTTGAACTTGGTGCAAAACACCCTATATCAATTACCAGATCGGAGATTCTTGCGATTTTCAATAAGCTCGGTTATGCTATTGCCGATGGTCCGGAGATTGAGGATGACTGGCACGTGTTCGGCGCGTTGAATTTTCCTCCCGAACACCCGGCGCGCGATATGCAGGATACATTTTTCATCTCTACAGGCGAAAACCCGGTGCTTCTGAGGACTCATACCAGTTCGATCCAGGTGAGGGCTATGGAGACAATGAAGCTTCCGATTCGTGTAGTTTGTCCGGGCCGTGTTTTCAGGAATGAGGCGATATCTGCCCGTGCCCACTGTATATTCCACCAGGTTGAGGGGCTCTATATAGATAAAGATGTCTCTTTTGCCGACCTTAAACAGGCTGTGCTGCTCTTCGCTAAAGAGATGTTCGGCGATAATGTGCAGATCCGTCTGCGCCCTTCATACTTCCCGTTTACCGAACCTAGTGCAGAGGTTGATGTAAGTTGTAATATCTGCGGAGGAAAGGGTTGCAATATCTGTAAAGGCACCGGATGGCTGGAGATTATGGGTTGCGGCATGGTAGACCCTAATGTTCTCGAAGCCTCGGGAATCGACAGTAAGGTTTACTCAGGGTTTGCATTCGGAATGGGAGTTGAGAGGATTGCAATGCTTAAATGGCAGGTGCGTGATTTAAGGTTATATTTTGAAAATGATATAAGGTTTCTGAAGGAGTTTCAGACCTCGGTTTAGTTAAAAGATTTTTTTGAACATTCAAAAAATGTTTTAACT